>Ga0335071_10008811_pt1 | contig 10337 bp, 10 predicted proteins | sample Lox_Sample_15_FD_206724 | JGI IMG/M metagenome (GOLD analysis project Ga0335071, IMG submission 206724) | Soil microbial communities from Loxahatchee National Wildlife Refuge, Florida, United States - Lox_Sample_1.5 | ecosystem: Environmental > Terrestrial > Soil > Wetlands | place: USA...
GCGGGTGTGCGCGCGGTCGTAAATGACGCCGACGATGAGGAAGAGCATCGCGGTAATCGTGCCGTGATTGAACATCTGGAACACCGCGCCGGTGATCCCCTGCGTGTTGAGCGACGCCATCCCGAGGATGACGATCCCCATGTGCGAGATGCTCGAATAGGCGATCAGTTTCTTGAAGTCCTCCTGCGCCATGGCGCAGAGCGCACCGTAGACGATGTTGATGAAGCCGAGGATCGCCAGCGGCACCTGGTAGTGGAGCGTGGCGTCGGGGAAGATCGGGAAGCTGATCCTGAGGAGACCGTACGTCCCCATCTTCAGAAGCACGCCGGCCAGGATGACGCTGATGGCTGTGGGCGCCTCGACGTGCGCGTCGGGAAGCCAGGTGTGGAACGGGAAGATCGGCACCTTGATCGCGAACCCGATGAAGAGGGCGATGAAGGCCAGCGACCGCCAGGCCGTGTTGACGCCGGCGAGCAGGGATCCGGGCTCGAAGTTGGCCGGATTCATCATCGCGAGCATGTTGAACGTGTGAATCTTCTCGCCGGTGGCCGGATCGATGACCGTGACCGAGAAGTAGAGCGCGATCATCGCCAGGAGCATGAGCACGCTGCCGAAGAGCGTATAGAGGAAGAACTTGATGGCGGCGTATTCGCGCCGCGGACCGCCCCAGACGCCGATGAGGAAGTACATCGGGAGAAGCATGATTTCCCAGAACACGTAGAAGAGGAAGAAATCGAGGGAGACGAAGACGCCCATCATGCCGGCGTCGAGGAGGAGCAGGAGCGCGAAGTAGCCCTTGACCGACTTGTCAATGCCCCAGGAGGCGAACACCGCCACGCAGGAGATGATCGCGGTGAGGATCACCATGAGAACGCTCAGCCCGTCGATCCCGACGAAGTAGTCGATGTGCACCCTGCCGAACCAGGCGACCGACTTCACGTCGATCCAGCTTCCCTTTTCGATGAACTGGAACCCTTCCGCCGTGTTGATCCCGGCCATACCGCGGTTGAACTGCGCGTAGATCGTGAAGGCCAGGACAACCTGAATGGCCGTCATGAGCGCCGACGTCCACCGGATCAGCTGTTTCTGCTCCTTCGGCAGGAGAAGCACGATGATCATGCCGAAAACCGGCAGGAAGGTCAGCCATGATAATATTCCGAGACCGAACAAAGACGTCATTGTATAATCCTGTCAGATGATTGCGATCGTGACGCCGGGGAGGGATCGCTCCCTCACCGGAGGAAATAAAACAAAATCATGACACCGGCGATGACATAGGCGAGGTACGTCTGGACTTTGCCGGTCTGCAGTTTCTGCAGGAGGATGCCGAAAAATCCGGAAAAGTACCCGACGCCGTTCACCATGCCGTCGACGATATAATGGTCGAATCCGCCCGCGCCGGCCCAGAAGAAATAAACGGTCAGGAGGAAGCTCAGGATGCCGAACGTGACCGACTTTCCGATGCTCCCCTGGAGCCAGAACCACTGTCCGACCCAGAATCCGACGAGGAGCGCAACGGCAACGCCGACGAGAAGGAACGCGATGGCGCTCACCCGCTTCTCGCGCGCCCGGGCCGAATATCCGAAGACGCTCGCATAGGTCCAGCTCGCGACGCCGTTCACCAGCCCGTCGACGATGTAGGTGTCGAACCAGCGGAGCACCCGCGTCAGGGCCAGCGTGCCGCCGACGACGACGGCCCCGTACAGCTCGTCGAAGTACCACTTGTTCAGCAGAAATTTATGAAGGCCGCTCAGGCGCGACGCCCACGCGTCGGCGCTGATCTTCTTCCAGTAATAGGTCAGAAATGCGGCGAGAATGCCGAGCGCCGCCATCGCGAGCGAGAGAGCCATTGCGGGAAGATGCGCGGCATGGTGCGCTTCCTCGAACGCCGCCGGTCCCGCCGCCTGCCAGGCCGCCGGCACCGCAGAATCGGGGCGCTCCACCGCGTGCGCGAACCATCCGCCCGCCGGATCGACCGGATTGGGCGCGTAAAAGATGAAGATGCTCAGCACCGCGAAGATGATGAGCGGAAGCGTCATCGTCCAGGGCGATTCGTGCAGATGTTCCTCGCGCCCGGGTTCGGCATGTGTGCCGGCGAAGGTGAGGATGACCAGCCGGAACATGTAGAAGGCTGTCAGGCCGGCGACGAAAAACCCGATGATCGGGATGAGGTAATGGCCGGTGAGAGATCCGAAGGCGAGCGTGCCCGACAGGATCGAATCCTTGCTCAGGAATCCGGAGGTGAGCGGAACGCCGCTGATCGCCAGCGTATAGACGAGGAACGCCGCAAACGTGACCGGCAGTTTTTTCCTCAAACCGCCCATGTTGCGGATGTCCTGCGCGTCAGTGTGGTGATCGTGCTTGTGGTGCAGGGCGGTATGCATCGCATGGATCACCGAGCCGGAGCCGAGGAAGAGGCCCGCCTTGAACATGGCGTGCGTCACGAGATGGAAGAAGCCGGCGGTGAACGCCCCGACGCCGAGACCCATCACCATGTAGCCGAGCTGGGAGATCGTCGAATAGGCGAGCACCTTCTTGATGTCGTTCTGGGCGACCGCGATCGTGGCTGAGATGAAGGCGGTAATGGCGCCGATGTAGGCGATGACCATCAGGGCGTCGGCGGTCATCATCGGGAAGGTGCGGGCGATGAGGTAGACGCCGGCGGCGACCATCGTCGCCGCGTGGATCAGGGCGCTGACCGGTGTCGGACCTTCCATGGCGTCGGGAAGCCAGACGTGCAGGGGAAACTGGGCCGATTTGCCGACCGCGCCGCAGAAGATGAGGATCCCCGCCGCGGTGAGCCAGCACTGACTGCCGAACGGCACTGTACCCCCGGCGATGCCGGCAAAGATCTCCCGGAATCCGAAGGTATGGAAGGTGAAATAGAGGATCATGATGCCGATGAACATCCCGACGTCCCCCACCCTGTTGACGATGAAGGCCTTCTTGGAGGCGTCCGCGGCGGAGGTTTTCTCGTACCAGTGACCGATGAGGAGATAGGAGCTGAGGCCGACGAGTTCCCAGCCGACGTACATCGTGAAGAAGTTGCTGGTGAGAACGATCATCAGCATGGAGAAGGTGAAAAGTCCGAGGTACGCGAAATAGCGCGAGTACCGGACATCCCCGTGCATGTAGCCGATGGAAAAGAGGTGCACCAGCGCGCTGACGAGGCAGACCACCACCATCATGATGGCGGAGAGATTGTCGATCGTCAGGCCGAGAACGACCTGGAGGGAGCCGAGCACCGGCACGATCCCGAAATCGACCCAGGTGAAGCTGTACGACACCGGTTCCGGGAAGACGTTGAGCTTATAATAGAGAATGGTGACCGCAAGGGCGAGACAGATCGCGAGCATCGACGTGCCGTACCAGTCCCCCTGGCGCGAGAGTTTTTTCCCGATGAAGACGAGAACGACAAAGCTCACCAGCGGGGCAAAGAGGACGATAAGTGCGAGACGGACAAGCAATTCCTGGGTCAATGGATTATTCCTTTAGCTTGCTGATATCGTCGACATTGACGGTATGGAACCGGTGGTAAATATTGAGCACGATGGCGAGGGCGATGGCCGCTTCCGCCGCGGCGAGGACGATGACGAAGACCGCGATCGCCTGGCCGTCCATCTGGAGCCCTCCGTAGCGCGCGAAGGCGATGAAGTTGATGTTGGCCGAATTCAGGATCAGCTCGATGCCCATGAGGACCAGCACGGCGTTCCGGCGGGTGATCACGCCGTAGAGGCCGAGGGAGAAGAGCAGTGCGCTGACGATGAGGAAGTGTACAAGTCCGATGTGCATGGCTCTTCCCTACCGCGGAGTTGATGAAAGGTGATGTGATTTCTCCTTCCGGGCGACGACCGCCGCGCCGACAAGGGCAACCAGGAGAACGACCGACGCGACCTCGAACGGGAGGACGTAGGTGGTCATGAACAGCTCGCCGAGCGAATTCGTGGTGGTGCCGATGTCGCGCACCTGCTCGACCGTCCGCCAGTCGGTGATGTAGAAGATCCCGCAGAGCGCGCCCGCCAGGAGCGCGGTGAGGACGGAGGCCGGAAAGGTCTGCATCGTCCCGGTCTTCAGGTCGACGCTGACGACCTTGTTCGTGAGCATGACGCCGAAGAGGAGGAGGACGAGGATTCCGCCGACATAGATGAGGATCTGGGCGACGGCGATGAAGTCGGCATTCAGTAGAACATAGAGGCCGGCGACGCCGAAGAATGTGAAGAGAAGGGAAAAGGCGGAATAGATGATGTTGCGCGAAAAGACGACGATGCCGGCGGAGACGACCGTCACGACGGCAAAGAAGCAGAAAATAATGTCGAAATAATTCATGCGATTATGGGTGTGGTTGCGCAGGAGGTGACGCCGGAGGCTGATCCTTCGGAGCGGCCGGCGGAGCGGGAGCGGCGGCTTTCGCCTGTGCCGCTGCGGCGGCGGCCGCGGCCTTCTTGGCTGCAGCCTCTTTTTCCATCTCTGCCGCCTTCGCCTTCACGTCCGCAACTTCGGCGGGCGTCAGCGTGGCGTAATTGTAGATCAGGTTCTTCCTGTCGTATTCTGAAAATTCATAGACGTCGGTCATCTTGATGCACTCGGTCGGACAGGGATAGACGCAGAGGCCGCAGTAACAGCACTTGGCGATATCGATGTCGAACTTCGTGACCCACAATTTCTTTTTCTGGCCGGTGGAGGTGGTGCCGAGGTCGTCGGTGGGGAGCGACTTTACCGTCTCGATCGAGATGCAGTCGACCGGGCAGGCCATGTCGCACTGGAAACATCCGATGCAGTCGTCCATGTTGACGTAGAGCCGGTTCCGCGCCCTCTCCGGAAGCTTGAGTCGCACGTCGGGATACTGGATCGTCACCGCCGGCGTGAAGAGGTGCGAGGCCGTGACCTTCATCCCTATCAGGACCGTCCAGACCGAGCGGAATATGTTGCCGAAATATTCTTTCATACGTCCCCGATTGTTCAGAACATCATCCAGGCCCCGATGGCCACGATGCAGGCGAACGCCCACGGGGTCAGGACCTTCCACGAGACATACATCAGCTGATCGACGCGCAGGCGCGGAAGGGTCCAGCGCAGCCACATCTGTATGACGACGAAAAACATTCCCTTCGAGAGAAACCAGAAAAGCCCCCAGACCGGGCCGGCGAGGACGTCGCCGAACGGGCTGTTCCATCCGCCCAGAAAGAGCGTCGCCGCGATCGCAGAAACGGCGAACATGTTCGCGTACTCCGCCAGGAAGAAGAGGGCGAACTTCATCCCGCTGTATTCCGTGTGATACCCCGCCACGAGCTCCGATTCCGCCTCCGGGATGTCGAACGGCGTCCGGTTCGTCTCCGCCAGCGAGGCGACGAAATAAATGATGAAGGCGACAAAGACGAAGGGGAACTTCCGGAACATGTACCAGTGCCAGAACCAGCCGGCCTGCTGTTCGTTGATCGTCTGCAGATTCAGCGTTCCGGCGATCATCACCACCGCCAGGAGCGCCAGCGCGGTCGGGATCTCATAGGAGACGATCTGGGCCGCGGAGCGCATCGCCCCGAAGAGCGACCATTTGTTGTTCGACGACCACCCCGCCATCAGCAGTCCGACCACCACGATGGAGGAGACCGAGATGACGTAAAAAAGTCCGATGCTGACCGTACTGCCGACGAACGCACTGCTGAACGGGATCGCGGCGAACGCCGCGTACGATCCGATGAAGACGACAAACGGGGCGAGGAGGTGAAGCTTCCTGTCGGCCGCCGCCGGCACGATATCCTCCTTCTGGATCAGTTTGAGAATGTCGGCGATCGTCTGCGCCCATCCGTGCCAGCCGCCGGTGCGCATCGGACCGAGCCGGTCCTGCATATGCGCGGAAACCTTCCGTTCGAGATAGACCGCCACAAGCGCGTACGGGACGATCCAGACCAGCGGCAGGAGCGCCATGACGAACCAGACGATGAGATTATTGTCGACGATCCTGCGAAGGAGTTCTTCCATGCGTTACCTGTCCACCTCTCCGAGCACGATGTCGGTACTGCCGGCGATCGCGACCACGTCGGCGATCATCGCGCCGCGGCAGATTTCGGGCAGTGCGCTCAGGTTCACGAACGAGGGCGAACGCGCCTTGATCCGGTAGGGGGTCGCGGAACCGTCGCTCACGACGTAGAACCCGATTTCCCCGCGGGCCGCCTCGGTGCGGACGTAGACGTCCCCCGGATTGGGCCGGATGCGCTTCGGAATCGCAGAGGCGACATCCCCCTCCGGCATTCCGGCGAGCGCCTGTTCAATTATAGTGATGCTCTGTTCCATTTCCCGGATTCTGACCATATACCGGTCCCAGCAGTCGCCCACCGTTCCGACCTCTCCCTTGCCGACGGCGACCTCCCACTGGAATTTATTATAGACGGAATAGGGATCGTCGCGGCGGAGGTCCCAGTTGACGCCGGAACCGCGGAGCATCGGGCCTGTGGCCCCGTAGGCGATTGCGACATCGCCGGGGAGGACGCCGACGTTTGCGGTCCGCTTCACAAAAATCTCGTTGTAGGAAAGGAGGTCGTTGTACTCCTTGATCTTCGGCCGGAAATAACTGCAGAACGCCTTCGCCTTGTCGATGAATCCGGGGGGGAGGTCGTGCGAGAGACCGCCGATCCAGAAATAATTGTAGAGGAGACGGGCGCCGCAGGTCATTTCAAAGAGGTCGAGGATCCGTTCCCGCTCGCGGAACATGTAGAGGAAGGGGGTGAACGCGCCGATGTCGAGCCCGTAGGTTCCCGCCGCAATGAGGTGCGACGCGATTCGCTGGAGTTCGGCGAAGATTACCCGGATGTACTCCACCCGCTCGGGCACCTGGATACCGAGCAGTTTTTCGACGGCGAGGACGTAGCTCCATTCCATGTGAATCGCCGCGACGTAATCCATCCGGTCGCAGTAAGGAATGACCTGCTGGTAATTCGTCATCGCCTCGCAGTGCTTTTCGAAACAGCGGTGGAGATAGCCGATATGTGGAATGACGTCGACGACGATCTCCCCGTCGACAACCAGCTCGAGACGGAGAACGCCGTGGGTGGAGGGATGCTGGGGTCCCATGTTGAGGACCATTTCCTCCCGGCGGATTGTCCGGCCGGTGGAGGTTTTCAGCGGTGCGGTGAGGACTTCAGCCATGCGTCGTTCGATCCGGTTCTAGTAGGGAACCTTCATTCCGTGATAAAATTCGGGGACCTTGAAATCCTTCCGGAGCGGATGCCCCGGCCAGTCGTCCGGAAGCAGGATGCGGCGGAGATCCGGATGTCCCGTAAATGTGATGCCGATGAGATCATACGCTTCGCGCTCGTGCCAGTTTGCGGCCGGCCAGATATCCGCCACCGACGGGATTTCGGCCTTCTCGGCCGGAACCTGAACTTTGAGGGTGACGGTGTGCCGGTGGGCCGTCGAGGCAATATGGTAGACCGCGCCGAGCATGCCCTTGCCGGAATCGACGCCGCTCAGGCACATCAGACTGTCGCACGCGAGATCCGCCTCGTCGCGGAGGAACAGGGAGATGTCGCGCAGGTTCTCCGGTGCGACCGACACGAACGGATTCGGCACGCCTTCGGTTTTCGCCTCGCGGATTGCCGGGCCGAAGCGTTCCCTGATCTTTTCGCAAATCTGCTGGGATGTCATACGGTTATGCGGATTTCTTCACAAGACTTTCGGACCGGATTTTTTCCTGCAGTTTCAGCAGACCCTCGATGAGCGCTTCCGGGCGGGGAGGACAGCCGGGAACATAGACATCGACCGGCACCACGCGGTCGACCCCCTTCAGCACGTGGTAGCCGTGCTCCCAGTACGGGCCGCCGCAGTTGGAACAGCTTCCCATCGACAGCACGTACCGCGGCTCGGGCATCTGATCGTAGAGCCGCTTGATCCGTTCGGCCATCTTGAGCGTCACCGTGCCGGCCACGATCATGACGTCCGACTGGCGCGGCGTGGCGCGGAAGAAGATGCCGAAACGGTCCAGATCGTAGTGCGACGCGCCGGTGGCCATCATTTCGATCGCACAGCAGGCGAGACCGAACTGCATCCCCCAGAGGGAAGAAAGACGCGCCCAGTTGAGCAGGTTGTCGATCGACGTGATGATAACGTTGCTGTTGTTGAACTGCTTGTCGAGAAGGCCCATGGGAATCCGGTGATGAGGCTAGTGCTGAGGTTCCTGGATGACGGTCGCTCCCCCGCGGTTCAGGTGCGGGACGTCCGGCTCCGGCTTGTCCCAGTCCAGATCCCCCTTGACCCAGACATAGGCATAGCCGAGGGCGAGGATCGCGAGGAAAAGAAGCATCTCGATGAACGCGAAACCGCCGAGATTCTGAAAAACGACCGCCCAGGGAAAGAGAAAGACGACTTCGACGTCGAAAATGAGGAAGATGAGGGCAATAACGTAGAATCGGATGTTGAACCGGACCCAGGAATCGCCGACCGGCACTTCACCGCATTCGTAGGTCGTCAGCTTGTTCTGGTACCAGCGGGAGGGGCGGATGATCCAGGCAAAAACGAGCCCACCGGTTACGAAAATAGCCCCCACGATGAAAAAGACAAAAATCCTTCCGAAATCGGTAAGCATGTCGGTTCTGGTTCCACCTCAGGATAAAGATCAAAAACGAAGCGCAGGAATATAAAAATATTTTCCGCGAAAGTCAAAGAAATTGAAGGCGCCCGGCGCTCCTGCGGCGCCGGCCCGATCGCCGTTTATTTTTTCCCGGTGCGCGGCGACCGCACGCCGGACCATTCCGTCTCTCTCACGTTCTTCACCCGGTTGACGGACCGTGCCATCGTGAAGAGAAGATCGGAGAGCCTGTTCAGATAGATGACGCCGTTCCGGTCTCTCCGTTTCCGGCCCGAAAGCCCGACGAGATGCCGTTCGGCACGGCGGCAGATGGTGCGCGCCGTGTGGATCGCCGCCGCGGCGGGATGCCCGCCCGGCAGGATGAACTTCCGGAGCGGCGGCAGTGTCCGGTCCAGATCATCGATAAGCTTCTCCAGCCGCCCGATGTCGGCGCCGGTGATTTCCATGCCGGCCGGAATGTTTTTCTCCGATCCCGCCGCAATTTCGGCCCCGAGCCGGAACAGATCGCGCTGGATCTCCCCCATCTGCCGGTCCATTCCGCGCGGGATCCCGGCCGCCCGTGCGGCACCGATCGCCGAGTTCAGCTCGTCGATGGTCCCGTAGACCTCCAGGCGGGGATCCGCCTTCGGGACGCGTTTCCCGCCCAGAAGGGCGGTCGTGCCGTCGTCCCCGGTTTTTGTATAGATTTTAGACATTGAGATGGAAAAGGCGTTTCGGGATCAGTGTTCGCAGACGGTCATCGTGCCTGCGCTTCCGTGCGTACCGACGGTGAAGTATTCATAGGGGGGGACGAAGGCGACAGACTGGAGCCACGGTCCGCCGGAAAGGGTACTGCGCATCCAGGTGGCTCCCCCGTCAGCGGTCTGGTAGACGGCGCCGCCGGATCCCACCGCCACTGCCGAGTTCTTCGATGCGATCGCCACCCCGGTGAAGGGGACAGCAAGGGAGTTGATCACATTCCAGTTATAGCCGCCGTCCGTTGTCTGGAGGATCGCGCCCGGTGAACCCACAGCAAATCCGTTGAGGGAATCGAGGAACGCCATGGAGGTGAGGTCGGTCGTCACGTTGACCGTTTTATTGGCCCACGTTTTTCCCGTATCGACGGAGACGAGCATCGACGACGAGCTGCCGACGATGTAGCCGAGCGACGGCAGGGGGAACGCCACGGAGGAAAACGAGATCGACGTGGGGCTGGAGCGGACCACCCAGGCCGATCCGCCGTTGGAAGTGGTGAGGATCATGCTCGACGCGCCGACGGCGACCCAGTGGGCGCTGTCGATCGCCGCGACGGCGTCCAACTCCGACGAAATTCCGGAGGTGTCGGCAGTCCACGTCGTTCCGCCGTCGGTGGTGCCGATGATCGTCCCTCCGGCGCCGACCGCTTTTCCGATCGAGGGAGTCAGGAACGCGAGGCCGTTGAGTGTGGAAAGCGTGTGCGAAGCGAGACTGTCCCACGTCGCTCCTCCATTCAGCGTCCTGAGGAGATGCCCCTTGCTTCCCGCGGCGAAACCGATCGAGGGGGTGACAAACCGGACGGCGTAATAATCCGCCAGCGAGGAGAGCGAAGCACTGCCGAGGATGCTGATGTCGGTCGTCGCGCGCGCGTAGTTGGACGAGGGTGATTTTTTTGCGCCGTTGATCGCCCAGAGCCGGTAGGTATACCTCGTGCCGCACCGGAGCAGAACATGGTGGTAGATCCGGTAGAGTCTCCCGATCGTATCGACAACCGAATAGGTATTGCTGGTATCGACGGCCG
>Ga0335071_10008812_pt1 | contig 10337 bp, 10 predicted proteins | sample Lox_Sample_15_FD_206724 | JGI IMG/M metagenome (GOLD analysis project Ga0335071, IMG submission 206724) | Soil microbial communities from Loxahatchee National Wildlife Refuge, Florida, United States - Lox_Sample_1.5 | ecosystem: Environmental > Terrestrial > Soil > Wetlands | place: USA...
GTTCGGAACATAATTCTGATCTTGCTTCTGACGGCGCATGACATCGCTTACACATAGCGGATTGCGCTCGTTTACGTAGTCCCTGCCGAAACCAAGGCAATGTCACAAGTTTACGCTTTTGCTTCGCCTTTATTGGGCCTCGATGAGCGCTATGGCGATATTTCGCCAACCACCGTCAAAGCTGAGCGGTTTTTACGAGTCTACTCAAGGTTAGTTGTGCGGGTCCGCGGTGCCTGTCCCGTCCTTCGCGGAATAGTCAGCCCATGCCGATGGAGCAAGGTCGTCGAACCTGCAATTGCGAAAAAGGCCGTTGAGACAGCGCAGGTGAACATCAAACGCCCGTTTCACAGGTAACCCGGCGGACTGCACGACACAAGTGTCGAGCGCATACATGGGAAGGTGGAAACCACCCTGATCAACCCACACCTGGTATTCCTGACTGCTGCACGGGCCGTGCTGAAAGCTCGCTGCGTCTCGCTGAGTCTCGACTCCATATCCGAAGGCCAGCTGCCGATACGCATCGTGATCCACGCGTTCCAGCCTATAGTCCCAGACGCCCGCGTCACTTCTGTCCAGCTTTCCGTCTCGCACCTCAAACTGCGCATAAACAACCCACCAACGGATTCCGATGCAAGGAAGAGTCGTATAGTAAACTTTTGCCATTCTGTCTGGTAACGGAATGTGTGGCACCCGGCTCATGATCTGCAGTCGAAACGTGCAATTCTGTGGGGCGCACTTGGACCCTGGCCTTGCCCCGTTTCGAATCATGATGTCCCGAACTTCAGCAAAGCCTGCCGTCGAGAAGTCAAGGGATCTTAAGTCCGCGAACAGGGAGTCGGCTCGCCGACGCTGATAGACGGAGTCGATATAAAAGAAGAGCCAGCTGCCAACAATCGCTATGAGGGTCAGTCGAGCCAACCACCGTAAGGTAGCTCGGAATCGGCGGCGGGTATGAGTTTCTTTTGAGTGGATGTCGGTCACTTCAAATAGTCTAGACCCCACTGAAGGTCCCTGAGTTCCAGCACAAGTGACGTAATCAGGCGGTTACACTCAAGTTCCCGGCCAAGGGAGATGAGTGAAATGGCGATATTTCACCAGCTATCGGAAGTCGATGGTGATGTCAACCATGCTTTCGACCACGCCGCATCCGGGGCGCCTGTTGAATTTCAATTGCTGCACCCACCCCAGCGCGTACTGGTCCACTTCGGCCACACCCGAGCTACGCTTTATGGTGGGATGAGCAATTTCGCCGGACTCTAGAATCTCGTACGCAACAACAGGCGAATTCCTGTACGTCTCTCCCCTTCCAAAGCGGAACTCAGGCGTCTTGCGCTCTTTGCCACTTATCACCTTCGGGGCGCATCTCTTCGCAAACTCAGCATTGTTTTGTTTTGCCTTGTCCTGTGCAGCGCCGAAATTAGGAAGTGCAGCTACAAGCAGAACAGCGATAACTAAAGGCCGCATACCGTAAATCAGACACCGAATGTCTCTGATAGAACACGCTTACGACGGTAACGGACGTAATCTGGGCCATCTTCGAAAGGATTCAGTGGGAATGAACGAAGCTTGGGCGTACCGCTTCGCAGCTGGAACGATCTTCGCGGCAACAGCAATCCTCGACATTCGCATCTGGAATACAGCCCCGTTGCGGCGCGCGCCGCGGCAGGAGCGCCACTCGTTCAGAATTGCAGGAGGATTACATGACGAGATTTGCAGCCATGACCGGCATTTGCGCTTCTTTATTGTTGGGAATCGGAATCGCCGCCGCCCAGGACGATCACCGGAACGACCGGCAGGACAACGCGCAGCCGCAGAGCAGGCAGCAGGAGCGGCAGGATCAGGCGCGTCCGGAGGATCGGCGCAATGAAATGCCGGAAAGTGGGAGTCGGCGGGACACGACTCCGCAAAGCGAGGGGCGGCAGGAGCAGCAGCCCCAGAGCGGGGACCGCCGCAACCAGGGCCCGGAAGGCGAGCGGCGCATGGAAGGTCAGCGGCCAGAAGACCGGCAGCAAGACGATCGGCAGCAAGAAGGCCGTCAGCAGCACGAGCGTCAGCAGCGGCAAGGCGAGCAGGGACGCGAGATTTATAACGGCGGCCGTCACGATCAGGTGCGCCCCGAGGGTCAGACGCATGGCGAGGAGCAGGCGCGACACGAAGGACATGTAGAAAATCGGCGGCGGATCTCAGACCCAGACTTCCGCGAGCACTTCGGGCATGAGCATCGTTTCCGTCCCGGACGGATGGAAGTCTACGAAGGCTATCCGCGGTTTTCGTATGGAGGGTACCTTTTCCAACTGGATCAGCCGTGGCCTGAGGATTGGTCATACGACTCTGATGATTGCTATGTGGATTACATCGATGGCGATTACTGGCTGTTCAACACACGGCATGCGGGAATGCGGATTTTGTTGACGATTGTGGGGTAGTCGTTAGTCCCGAGCCCCGAGTGTTGAGGTTAAGACTCGCGGGCTGAGGTGGCAGCAGCACACAGTCTGGCTTCGAAGAAAGCTTCTACGCGCCCCAGGACTTCTGGGGCGCTTTTTGATTCGTAGACGGCTTTGCGGAGGGCGGCGCCGCCGGAGACTCCGTGCGTGAACCATGAGGCGAACTGCTTCATCTTTCCGATGGCGTCGGGGAGTTCTTCTTCGATGAGCATTTGGAAGTACGTGCGGATCATCTGATAGCGGTCGAGTTCGGTTGGGTGGGTGTACAGGGCTGTGCTTGCGTCGGGGAGTTGGACGCCCCGAGCAGGCTGCATAGATCCCTTCGACAAGCTCAGGGCAGGCTCTTCGTCGCCAAACAGCGGCTCCTCAGGATGACAAGCATTGTGGAGGCCCTCAGCGGCTGAAGCCGCTTGCCACATCGCGGCGTTTAGGGCACGACTAAAGTCGTGCCCTTCCCGGTCATAGCTGGGCCTAGAATGCGCATCGGGTGCCACGCTCTGGCAGATATGCGTGTTGCTTTTGGCCACGGCTGTCGAGCTTTGCTCGACCGGGCGGACGAATGCGTCCGCCCCTACACGGGTCGTGGAGATGGCGGCGCTGTATTGCTCGATCTGCCGGAAGATCCAGGGATTGCTGGGGGCCATGCGGCCGATCATGACGGCGTCACAGCCTGTCTGCGTGACCATGGCGCAGGCGTCTTCGGGGGTGCGGACGTCGCCATTGCCGATGACCGGAATCTTTACGGCATCTTTCACTGCGGCGATCCACTCCCAGCGAGCCTGGCCGCTGTAACCCTGTTCGCGGGTGCGGGCATGGAGGGCGACGGCCGAGAGTCCACGGTTCTCGGCCATGCGGGCCAGTTCGACGCAGACGATTTCTTCGTCGTTCCATCCGGCGCGGAACTTCACGGTGAAGGGGATCTTCACGGCTGCGCGAACGGATTCGAAGATGCGTCCGATGGCGGGAAGGTCGCGGAGAAGGCCGGAGCCTCCATTGCACTTGACGACTTTCTTCGCGGGGCAGCCAAGGTTCAGATCGACTAGATCGAAGCCGAGATCCTCAACCATGCGCGCGGCTTCGGCCATGACCTTGGGATCGCTGCCAAAGAGCTGGGCAGAGATGGGATGCTCGTCTTCGTAGAAGTGCAGGTAGCGCTTGGCTTTCTGATCTTTCTTGCGGAGGATGCCGTCGGCCGAGGTGAACTCGGTCATGATGAGGCCGCATCCGCCGAGGTTGCGGATGAAGCGGCGGAACACGGTGTCGGTGACTCCGGCCATGGGAGCAAGGACGGTGGCTGGGGAGATCGCGACTGTGCCGATTTGGAGTCTGGATGGGACTGGCTTCAGTGACACTGATTGCTCTGCAGCACCATTCGAACTCGCGGGCGAATTGTCCCAGAACTTACGCATGCTTCGAGAAATCTCTCACCACAGGAGGCACAGGAACACAGGGTAGACCTGGTTCCATTCTATTCGACTTCAAACGAAAGCCCCCGCTTTGAGCGAGGGCTTGTTGATCCGTGTAGATCGCGAAATCCGTGGCCTACTTCTTCGCCGTTTCGGCGGCCTTGGCGTACTTGCGGCGGAAGCGCTCGACGCGCCCGGCAGTATCCATGAGCTTCTGCTTGCCGGTGAAGAATGGGTGGCAGTTGGAGCAGATTTCTACGCCGATATCGCCCTTGTGGGTCGAGCGGGTCGTAAACGTATTGCCGCACGCGCAGTGCACACGCACTTCGTGATAAGAGGGATGAATGGCTGCTTTCATTTGGGACTTAACCTCGATTCGAATCATTAGATTCTACCGGATTTGCACAGGATTCAGCAACGCGATTGGCCATGATGCCAGTTCGCGCGGGAGCTTTTCCCGTTAAGGGCGATGAGAATCCAAGGAGAGCTCCGAATACGGGCTGCAGAGCGAGCAGCGGAGTTACTGTGGGTTTTCCAGTAGTTTTAGCTGTTCCGCGAGGGCAGTGATTCTCTGGCGGCGCTCGTCATACTTCTTAGCCTCGTCAGCGGTCATGCCGACGTAGGTAGCGGCTTTCATGGCATCGATTTGCTGTCTGGTGAGCTTCGATTTCCCTCTTAAGCTTTTGAAGGATGTCGAGGGACTTGGGTGCTTCAGAAAAATTCATTGATTTTGGCAATGCAGCCGGGCTGCCAACTACCGGATTTCGCAAGTGATTGAATTTCATTGGGGGCGGATCAAGGAGGGGAACACAAAAGGGCCATATGACCCCCTATGCAGGCGAAAAGCCGCAAGCAAGGCCTGGTTCGGTTCACATCATTTCCCGAGACTTCTTCTGGGACCCGCGGGCTAGAAGCGGAACATGTAGCTGACTTTCACGAAGAACTGGCGGCTGTCATTCAGATATCCGCGGGCGGTGTTGGTGATGTAACCGTGCTGCGTCGGGGTCATGGGGACGACATTCATATTCTGCAGGTCGCTGTTGTAGCCCACGTAGATCGCAGTGCCTGGGTGGACGAGGTAAGTGATCAGAAAGTCGGCGTTGAATTGGCGCGAGGTGGGCAGGTAGGTGTGCGGCGATCCGACGCCGGGAGTGCCCGCGAGCAACGCGTTGTATTGCAGGATCACGCGGGCGGAGAGTTGTGGCGTGAATTGCCAGTTCCACTTGCTGCGGAGAATGTGGTCGTTGAAGATGCCGCGTCCGGCGCCGGGGAATTGCGTGCGCGCGAAGACAACGGCGGCGTCGGGCGCGCGCAGCCGGTCGAAGAGATACGTGTTTTCAATTTTCAGCGGCTTGATGGGTCTGAGGGTCAGCATCGCTTCCGCGGTATCTTCCTGCGCGACAAATGGGTGATTGTAGGGTGAAGGAGTGGCGCTGGGTTGCGCGACAATATTGATGGCATCACCCCAGTAGTAACTGGCGATAATCGTTGCCTTTTTGAAGTATCCGGTCTGGAAAGCCGCGCCGCTGGTGTGCTCGTGATAGTCCTGATTGGGCAGAGGGGGCGAGTAGCAAAATCCGTAGAAGCAGAAGTCCTGGGGACGGAGGCGCTCGCGCATTTCTTTGTAAGGCTGGAAATAGAACTGGGTTTGCGCGCGGCCCTGGACGACCAACTGGGGCGTGTAGTCAGTATCGAGGCGCAATCCTGTGTGATCGAAATCGTGGCGGGTGTTGACGGTTGGTCCCCAGGCTACGATCCATCCTCGCTTGGGCCGGAAGCGGTAATCGAGTTCCTGCTTGGCCTCGCGAATGTCGACGCGATTGATGAACCCGGGAATGGAAACGAAGCCGGGGGTGATGTCGTTGTACTGCACGTCGTAGGTGAGGTGGAGACCGTCGCGGTGCAGTTGGAGGCGCTCGGCGGGTCCGGCGTAATGATTGCCGTTTCCCTGATTGCCGGAGCTGAACGGATAGGCGTTGCCTTCGCAATTCTGCGAAGAATAGGTTCCGCTGAAGACGTTTCCGAAGATGTCGCTGGAGCTGGTAACGGCCTGCCCGTCGAGCGTCCAGTTGGGACTGAACTTGATGCGCGTGTCGAGGCCGCCGAGTCGGTTGTACTCGCCGGTGGTGGGGCATTCCCAATCTGTGTAGAGCGCGCCAACGCTCGATTGCTTCCAAAGATCGCGAGTGACGCGGGCGATGGTGAAGTAGGAGCGGATTCCGGATAGTGGAACATAATCAGGAACAGCCAGACCGGGACTGCGATCGTCAGTGCTCATGATGCCGAGGGAATACGGGCCGTCTTTTCCGGTGAGGCGGATTCCTGCGGAGGGATCGCCGATGTTGCGGGTGAAGAATAGATTCATCGGCGAGCGGAAGAAATCTTCATTTTCGAGGAAGAATGGCCGCTTTTCTGGAAAGTAGACCGCATACCGCTGGTTGACCGTGATCTGCGGATCTTCGGATTCGACCTGGCTGAAATCGGGATGCACCGTGGCATCGATGGTGAAGTGGTCGCGGATGACGAATTTCGCGTCGATGCCGGGGGAGCCTTGAACCGTGGCATTCTGAAAATAGGGATTCTGAAAATCGCGTGTGTCGAGCGCGTGAAACCCGCGCATCAGTCCGTAGGGAATGAGTTCGATATCGCGGCCAGGCGAAATGCCTTCGAGACCGTAAAGTGTGGCGGCCTGACCGAGGCGGCCTTCGACCTTGAATGTAAGGTGCGGCCAGAAGGAATCTTCACTCTTGCGGTTAATCCCGCGGTAAAGAATGATGCCCCATTCCTGCACCTTGGTCGCCGGGAAGCGCAGGCTGTTGAAGGGAATTTCCATCCAGACCACAAAGCCCCGGCTGGTGACTTTGCCGCGCGAGTTCCAGACCGTGTCGAACGAGGTATCAAAGTGGCTTTGCGTCTCCTCTTCGCGTGAGGCTTCGGTCCAGATGGCGTCCCACTGCACGCCAAGGGGAGTGGTCTGAAACGCGTAGGCGCGACGGCGATCGTGAAAGGTGTCGAGAATGATTTCGACCTGATCGTCGTCGTAAATGTCCTCGCGTCGCGACATGCGCGCTCGGACTTGTTTGGGGTCATCGAAGCAGACGAAGACTGCGTAGAGATTTTTCTGGTCGTAGCCGAGATAGGCTTCTGTTGGCTCGGTGACCGGCTCGCCGTCATGGGGGTTACGCTGCGTGAAGCCGGTGACCTTGGCCATCTGCCGGGCGGCGTCACCCTCGGGCTTCATAGTCAGGAAGTCGTCGAGCGATGGCGCGCGAGAGAGTCGCGGGATGGTAATCCCGGGCGGAGCAATTTCCGGTTTGCGGGCAGGCTGCGCTTCCGGATCTTGGATTGGCGGTTCCCGCATTTGCGCAGAGGGCGAAGGGACCTGCTGCTGAGGAGTTTGGTTCTCGGGAGGGGCGGTTTGGGCTGGTGTTTTCGCGGCGAGGAGTATGGCGAGCAAAGCTGTGCGGGAGTTCAGAAGCTTTCGCCACAAACAGCTGGGACCCTGTTTCGGACGCACATCTCCTCACTACTTCCACGGACAATTTTCGAGGTGGAATCCAGCAAGATACACCAACTTGGGCTCGGACAGAACAAGAAAAGGATGTTGTCCGGGATGGCGAACATGCGCCTGGCTCTCGAATGAAGTAAGGGCGCGTAGCTCACCCGAGTGTGACCTCAAGTTGAAACAGGGAACTCAGAAGGTCGTCTGCGCTCAATCTCGATTGGATCCTCTGTTTCAGGAAATTACGACGACGCCGGCCATGTCTTCAAGGATCCCAACAACCTAAAGACGGATACGGTCCGCTGATGCGTGCCAGAGCACGCCGATTTCCTCGCGGGCAACACTGAAAGAAGTAGAAGCGTCGAGCAGAATAATTACTTTTACACTGTAAAAGTAATATCATCGTGGCATGAGCCATTCGTCTGCCAGATTTCTTTTCCATATGGCACAATAGTCTTAGCTACTGGCACAAATTTCCGCTTGCCAGAAGTTGCCGCTCTGGTTACCATGTGCCATCCTGAAATGCTCCCTACCATGAATATCGGCGAGACCATCCGCAACTACCGGCTTCAGAAAGGCATGTCCCAGGGCGACATCGAAAAGCGAACCGGCCTCCTCCGCTGCTATCTGTCCCGCGTTGAAAATGGCCACACCATTCCCTCGCTGGATACGCTCTCGAAAATAGCGGGAGCGATGGAACTACCGCTTTCGCAATTTTTTTCCGATCCCAATCACAGCAATGGTTCCAAGGGTTTGCCGCAGCTTTCCGAGGACGAAGTCCGTTTCCTGAGCCAGATCCGCCGCTACTCCACCAACCTCAACGACAGCGATCGCAAGCTGGTGCTCGCCATGGTCAAGAAAATGGCGGCCAATTCCGCGAAATAGTCCTGAGTCTCGAGTCCTGTTCCGAGTAAAAGCCACACGACGCATGCTGTCGTAACTCTCGTCAAAGCCCTGCCGAGCCTGCTTCGGGGCTACACATGCGACGCCTCGTTACTAACGAGTCTGGACTTATGACTCAGGACTAGCGACTCGGAACTCGCAGCTTACTTTCGTACCATTCCCATTAGTGCCCCACGGGAACCTCGCCCCGCCTACTTCTCTCCACTAGACTGACGCTGGAGACACCTGTGACCACGGACGAGGAACTGAATCTACTCGACTCGCAACTGCGCCGCCTGAAGATCGAGTACGAGATTTTCTTCAGCAATCCCAGCAAACGTCCGCCCACCGATATCGAGTGGAAGGTGCTCTCCCTGCTCCGCAAATTTTCCGACGGCGGACGCATGAGCTTCTCCCAGCGCTACCGCTATAACGAAATGGCGCAACGTTACGCCATCTATAGCGATCTTTGGCGCAAAAAGTGCCGCATCCGCGAGGAAGGCTACCGCCGCCCGCAGGACGCTCTACTCTCCGTACAGGGAGTCCGCGTCGATGAGGACGAACACAAGCAACAGCACCATCCGGTCTATGGCGTGAGCCATGCGGCGGCTGCCGCGGCCGCAGCCGGCGCCGCTTCGCAGCCATTCACCTTGCACAGCGTCGACCAGACCGAGCGCGAAAAGGTCGAGCGGCTCTATAACACGCTCGTCGCCGCCAAAAAGAAAGCCGGAGAAAACGTTACCGGTACAATCGATTCCTTCGCCGCCTTCGTGCAAAAGAAGACCCAGCAGATCCGCAATCAGTATCACTGCGAAAACGTGGAATACTCCGTCGAAATCACTGCAGGCCACGCCAAGCTAAAGGCAAAACCCAAAACGTAAATCGCTCACTGTCCAACTGAGATCGTTCCATCCGTATTGATCACCCAGATCTTCTTATCCATTGTCCCCACGTACTCGGGTATCGATGACCTTCGTGTAAGCACAAGAAACACATCACTGTCCTCAGGGCAATTGCTGAGCACGTGCGAATGAACTCCAGCCGCTAGCTTCTTGCCGCCGGTCGACTTCTCCCTGTAATCGAAATCCAGCACCGTCTTATGCATCGGATGCTTTTCCAGCATTGTGCCCCCATCTGACGTGAAGGTGTAACGGACGTCAGCCCCTAACGGATACACGCCATCCACGGTCGGTGCCGGCAGGAGATAGATATACAACCTTCCGGGCTCGGCGGGAATCGCGTAAGAGTTGTAAGGCCGTTTCACCGGGCCCAGATCTTTGATGGCGGTATCCAGCGCTTTCGCGGCCGAAAAATAGAAATCGGTGCTTTCCAGCGGCGGATCGAAGGTCCTGTTCGTGAAAAAGTCAGGGCGCGTACCTTGAGTCGCCTGATACACGATCAGAAATTTGTCTCGCGCCTCACTGAGCCTCCCAAACAGGACTACCCATCCGGCGTCAGTTTTCCTCGCGATGTAATACCGAAAGCTTCCGTTTTGCGGTTTCAGATCTTGAATGACATCCGTGGCATGCCAGGCGGCCACATCGTATTCGGCTAGTATCTTCCCTCGTGCAGTAATCGCAGCCAATTCTTCCACCGAGAGCGTCTGCTTCTCAGCTTTCTTTTTTGCCATCGCTGAGAGCGAGATTGCGATGAGAAACAGCGGGAGGAAAAGTTTCCTCATGAAGGCGCCCCTCCCGGCGTGAGTCCATTCTAGACTCACCGCCGCGAACGACCAACTATCAGCGACCAACGACGACTTGCTGATAGAATCTTCGGTCGCCATTTCAATCCATTCATAAGCAAGAGGCTCCTTCTCATGTCCCGCATGCAGCGCGCCATTCTCAGCGTCACCGATAAGACCGGCCTGGTCGAATTCGCCCGCCGGCTTTCGGCTCTCGGCATCGAACTCATCTCGACCGGAGGCACCGCCAAGCTGCTCCGCGACTCCGGCATTGCCGTCAAAGACATCTCCGACCTGACCGGCTTTCCCGAGATGCTCGACGGACGCGTCAAGACGCTTCATCCCAAGGTCCACGGCGGCATCCTGCATCGCCGTGAGGATCCCAAGCATGTCGCGGCCGTGAACGAACAAGGCATTCAGCC
>Ga0335071_10008813_pt1 | contig 10335 bp, 10 predicted proteins | sample Lox_Sample_15_FD_206724 | JGI IMG/M metagenome (GOLD analysis project Ga0335071, IMG submission 206724) | Soil microbial communities from Loxahatchee National Wildlife Refuge, Florida, United States - Lox_Sample_1.5 | ecosystem: Environmental > Terrestrial > Soil > Wetlands | place: USA...
CATCCGGGTCCCGTATGCCGTTTTCGAGAATGAGCCGGAAAAGACGCTCGATCCGAAGCTCCTCGGGACGGAACTCCAGCGGGTGACCGCCGCATTATGGAGCAGAAAACCGTGACCGGACGGGACGGACGATCCGCGGCAAAATCGTCCATTTTCATGCTATTTGCTTTTATTTCCGTTAATCTTTAAGTTACAACGGTACAAACAGGAACTCATCCAGGGGGTAGTGATGGCAGAAGAACAGAACGGCATGACGAAGGGACTGCTCATCGGCTTTCTCGCCGGCGGCGTCGTCGGCGTGCTCGCGGCGCTCCTCTATGCGCCGAAAAGCGGCAAAGAGCTCCGGGCCGACATCAAGCGGAAAGCGAGTGACATTGCGGAGAGCGCAACCGACTACATCCAGGGGGCGCGCACCAAAGGATCCGATATGATCAATGAGGGGAAAGAACGATCGGATCAGCTCATCGCCGATGCGAAGGAGAAGGCGGAGCATATTCTGGGGAACGCGGAAAAAGTGCTGAGCGGCATCCGCCAGCGGGCGGGTGAGGAACCGGGAAAGGTGAAATCGGCGTTCCGGGCAGGTATGGACGCTTATCGGTCCGAAAAGGACCGGCCAAAGTCGTAAGCGCACTCATCGAATCCGACTGGAAGGAAACCACGTGGAGATGACCTCGAACTCGCTCCTTATTGTGTTTGAAATCGTGGCGCTTGCCGCGCTCTCCGTCGTCTGCATCTATCTCATCTCGGTCCTCGTCCGGGTCCGCGGCATCCTCGCGATCGTCGAGGAGGATCTCAGGGAACTGAGCGCCAAGGCGATCCCGGTTCTGGAAAACCTCGAGACGATCACGGAAAAAATCAAGAACGTCACCGAAAACATCGACGAACAGGTCGAATCGGTGAAGGAATCGATCCAGGCGGTCAAGCGCATCGCCGATAATATTGTCGACTTCGAACGGAAAGTCCAGGATCGGATCGAAGAACCGGTTATGGAAACCGTCGGGACCATCGCCGCCGTCATCAAAGGCGTCCGCACGTTTGTTGCCCGCTTGCGCGCATAACGTTTTGACAATTCAATACGATTAATCAATCGTTCTGTCTCCTCCGACGGAGGGATGACTATTCCTCTGCCGTTTGTGCGGTAAACCGGGAGCGGGGCAGGACCGCTTTCTGCTTCTGAAGGAGAACTATCACCTATGAAAGAATTTACTTCCGAAGGATTACGCAACATCTCCCTTGTGGGCCACGGCGGCGCAGGCAAGACCATGCTCGCCGAGGCCCTGCTCCATGCCGCAGGCGCGACCACCAGATTCGGCAAGGTTGAGGAAGGGAACACGGTTTCCGACTATCATGCCGATGAGGTCGAACGCCAGATTTCCATCAATACATCCCTCCTGCACTGTGAATGGAAAAACATCAAACTCAATATTCTCGACACCCCCGGCTATACAGATTTTACCGGTGAGGTGAAAGGGGCCCTCCGCATCGCCGACATCGGCGTGATCGTCCTCAAGGCGGTCGAGGGCGCCGAAGTCGGCACCGAAATTGTCTGGCAGTACACGAAGGAGTACGGCAACGCTGTCCTCTTTCTTGTCAACAAGCTGGACAACGAAAACGCGGACTTCGACACGGTGGTCGCCTCCGCAAAAGCCCATTTTTCCCACGACGTCACACCTCTCCAATTCCCGGTGGGCCGGGGCGCCCAGTTCGAATCGGTGGTCGATATCCTCCGGATGAAACTCCTGAAATTCTCACGGGACGGAAAAGGGAAGACGACTGAACTCGATATCCCCGCCGACCTTGCGACCAAGGCCGCCGAACTTCATGAACAGCTCGTCGAACAGGTCGCCGAGACCGACGAGACGCTCATGAACACCTTCTTTGAAAAGGGAGGCCTGACCGATGAGGAACTGCGGAAAGGACTCCAGCGCGGCATCCGCCAGCGGAAAATATTCCCGCTTCTCTGCACCGCCGGCACCCAGGGAATGGGCATTGTGCCGATGCTCGATCTGCTGGCCGACTATTATCCGTCGCCGGCCGACATGCCGGTTACTGCCGCGATCCCGGCCGGAGACGCAAATGCCGCTCCCTCTGTCCCGGTCAAATGCGACCCAGCCGCCCAGCCGCTCCTCTTCGTGTTCAAAACGGTTTCCGAGGCGCACGTCGGCGAACTTTCGTTCTTCAAGGTTTTCTCCGGCATGGTCACCCCCGGGCTCGACATGGTGAACAACACCAACAACAAGTCCGAACGGCTCGCCCAGCTCTTCCTGATGAACGGCAAGGAGCGGAAGGAAATCAACCGGCTCTGCGCGGGCGACATCGGCGCGGTGGTGAAGCTGAAGGATACGCACACCAACAACACGCTCGGGAGCAAGTCGTTTCCGGTCAGGATTCCCCCCATCACGTTCCCGGAGCCGGTGATCAGCATGGCCATCGTGGCAAAGGCGAAGGGGGATGAGGATAAAATTGCGACAGGGCTCCACTCCCTGCACGAGGAGGACCCGACGTTCGTGATGACCGTCGATTCGGAACTGCACCAGACGCTCATCAGCGGCCAGGGGGAACTGCACCTCGGCATCGTCATCAAACGTCTGAAATCGAAGTACGGCGTGGATGTCGACATGGTGGAACCGAAGATTCCGTACCGGGAGACGATCCGGGGGCGGGCCAACGAGATCGAGTACAAGCACAAGAAACAGACGGGGGGCCGCGGACAGTACGGCCATGTCTGGATAAAAATGGAACCGCTCCCGCGCGGATCCGGATTCGAGTTCGAAGATGCCATCGTCGGCGGCGTCGTCCCGGGCCGGTTCGTGCCGGCAGTCGAGAAGGGGGTCGTGGAAGCGATGTCCGGGGGGGTGATCGCCGGTTGTAAGGTCGTCGACGTAAAGGTGACGCTGTTCGACGGTTCGTACCATGACGTCGATTCGGATGAGCATTCCTTCAAGATCGCTGGCCGGATGGCGTTCAAGAAGGCGTTCAAGGAGGCGAAACCGGTTCTCCTCGAGCCGATCTACGAGATCGAAGTCACGGTGCCGGAGGACTATATGGGGGATGTCATGGGAGATATCTCCAGCCGTCGCGGGAAGATTCTCGGCATGGATTCGGCGGGCGCGAACCAGATCATCAAGGCGCTGGTACCGCTCAAGGAGCTCTTCCGGTATTCGACAAATCTCCGCTCGATGACCCAGGGCCGCGGCATCCACAAGCAGAAATTCGATCATTACGAGGAGATGCCCCGCGAAGTGGCGGACAAGATCGTCGCGGAGCACGCAAAACAGAAGGTCGAGGAAGAACTGTAATCGGACCCCCCGGCATGGACCGACTCTTTTCGCCCTGGCGTTCGCGCTATATCGCCTCGTTCATTCACGCAACAAACGACGAGGCCTGTGTCTTCTGCACCGCTCACGCCGAGCGGCGGGACGACGAACATTTCGTGGTCTACCGGGGAGAGACCTGTTTCATCGTCATGAATCTCTATCCGTACAACAGCGGCCACGTGATGATCGTTCCGAACCGTCACATCGGAACTTTCACCGATCTCACGCCGGAGGAGAGTTCCGAAGTCATGCGCCTCACCGCCCGCACGATCACTGCCCTTCAGTCGGTCATCAGGCCGGACGGATTCAATTTCGGCTCGAATCTGGGGAAGACCGCGGGTGCGGGGATCGACAAGCACATCCATTTTCATCTTGTGCCGCGGTGGAACGGGGATACGAATTTCATGCCCGTTCTCGCCGATACGAAGATGATCTCCGAGGATATGGCGGACCAGCTGAAGCGCCTGAGATCAGCTCTCACTGCCGTAAAATAGCCGGAATTGTCAGATTTATGTTGTAATATTAGAATATTCTAATATATATTATTTAAGTATTCTAATTTATGAGTAGCTTGACAATCGGATCGATTCTCCGTACCATGAAAATGTAATACTCATAAGTAACTGTCTGTGCTTCATCCCTAGCAGCATAGACAGTTGTGTTGAAAACGCTCAGGTCCAACCCCTACCTGGGCGTTTTTTTTTGCCATTCCCGTTCCGATGCATCTTTCCCCTGATTTTCCTATCTTTCTACGGCTGGATGCATTTGTCAACATGCTGATCAATACGTTCTGTCATATTCCTCGTCTCGGTGAAAAGGCCGAAGTGCGTCTCTGGAGCGCCGGTTATCGCACCTGGCAGGATCTCCGGACTCTTCCGGCCGGCCTTGTCAGGGGTTTTTCTGCTGAAAACCTCAACCGGCACCTGGATGCATCCCGTGCGGCGCTCGAACGCCGGGATGCCCGCTATTTCGCCGACCTTCTCCCGGCCCCGCAGGATTGGAGGCTCTTCGCCGAGTTCAGCGGGGAATCCGCCTGTCTCGACATCGAGACCGATGGGGCGGGCGCGTCAATCACTGCCATTACCCTCTTTGACGGATCGGCTCTTTTTTCGTACGTGAACGGACGCAATCTGCGCGATTTTCCCTCCGATATCCGTAAATATGCCCTGATCGTCACATTCAACGGGAAATGCTTCGATATCCCCCTCCTCGAGCGCTATTTCCGCATCACGATTCCTCAGGCCCATCTCGATCTCCGGTTCCTGCTCCGGCGGCTCGGCATCCGGGGGGGATTGAAACGGTGCGAGGAACAGCTCTCCGTCTCCCGCGGTCTCCTCGAAGGCCTCGATGGTTATTCGGCGGTACTCCTCTGGCAGGAATATCTCCGCCGGCGCGATGAACGATTCCTCGACACTCTGCTCGCCTACAATGCGGAGGATGTTCTGCATCTTCCCGCACTGATGGTTTACGCCTATAACGCGTTTGTCCGGTTATCCTCCTTTCCAGAAAAGACCCTTCTCCCGGCGACCGGCACCGTGACGAATCCGTATCGTCCGGATCCGGAGGTTGTCGCGTGGGTCCGATCCCTGCAGACTGCCGGCCGGTTTTCACCAATCTTCTCCCGCCAGGAGGCCTATGTATAGGATTTCCCTTCTCATGCTGTTGACGCTCTGTCTCCGTGTTTCCCCGCTCTTCGCGGGGGAGAAGAATCCCGATTTTACCTCCGATCCCCGCCGCCGCGGAATTGCCGGCTACGGCACGAATCTCTGGGCTGTGGCGTCACTCCATCTCGATACCGCCGTCGCGTTCGGTGACGGAGGAACCGTCCGTCTTTCCACCGACTCGGGCGCGGTCTGGTCGATTACCCAGAATATCGACGGCGGTCTTCGGGTTCTGACCGGCGGCGCCATGATCGACAGCGTGACCCTCTGCACCGTCGGTGAGCAGGGGATCATCCTGATGAGCACAGACCTTGGCATCACCTGGTCGCACCAGTCGGTGGACACGCTTCTCACCCTCTTCGGGGTGGCGTTTTACGACAGGAACGACGGCATCGTGATCGGCGACAGCGGCGCCATCTTCCGCACGACCGACGGCGGGGGGACGTGGCAGAGGCGGTCCGCCGGCACCACCAGGCCGCTTCTCGGCATATCCCTGGCAGGCGATTCGGCCGGCACGATTGTCGGCGGAGCGGGATTCATGACCCGGACTCTCGACCGGGGAGGGAGCTGGACAACCCTTGCGAGCGGCGTGACGAATTATCTCTATGGTGTATCCTTCCCCGACCCGCTCACCGGAACGGCGGTCGGAACCGTCGGAACCATTCTACGGACCACTGATGGCGGGGTCCATTGGCAGAAGCAGAAAAATCCCGATTCCCTCGATTATTTCTTCGCCGTCTCGTTTTCCGACACACTCAACGGAATGGCGGTCGGGACCAACGGTCATATCATCCGGACGTCGAATGGTGGTGCGAGCTGGACCGACATTCCCCCGCGGACGGTCAACAGCTTCTACAGCGTGCTTTACCGGGATTCGACGGACTGGATTGCTGTTGGAGGGTGGGGGACGATCGCCGTAGGGAGCGACACGGGCGCGATTGTCACATCCGTGCCGCGACAGGGGGGAGGATACCCGCTCAGGCCTTATCTGGCGCAGAATTACCCGAATCCCTTCAACCCGTCGACACGTATAGAATATTATCTCCCTGCCAGGTCGCACGTCACGCTCACGATCTACGACATGCTCGGCAGAATCGTCACCCGGCTCGTCGACGGCTCATCGGTGAGCGGATGGCACACGGCGGTATGGTCGCCGGAGAACTGCGCCACCGGCGTCTATTTTTACCGCCTCGAGATTGAGGGTACGGAACGGACTGCGGCGGAATCGATCACACGAAAGCTCCTTCTGATCCGGTAAGGCGGGGACAAGTTCATAATAAACAGGCAAAACCGGTTCGGAATCGGCCAAAACTCGGGCTGTTTTCAAGGATGGATTAAACTTTCCCTTTCGGACAGCATCTAAATAATGGCGACTGAAAAGACGGGATCTGCGGATCCCGGTGATGATGAGTTGATCGCGATGTTCCGGGCCGGTCGGGCAGAGGGTTTCAACATGCTCGTGCGGCGGTATCAGCAGAAGGTATACTGGATTGCCCGCCGCATCGTTCCTTCTCACGAGGACGCCGATGATGTCGTGCAGGATGTCTTCATCCGGGTTCACGACGGTCTGAAGGACTTCAGGGCTGAATCGGGATTTTACACATGGGTCTACCGCATCACGGTGAATGTCGCGCTGAATGCCGTCCGGGCACGGAAAGTAAAAAAACTGATCCGGCTTGATGATCTGACCGATCAGCCGTTCGATCAGAACGAATCGCCGGTCGACAGGCTTGAACAGACAGAGTACCAGGCGGCGTTGCGGAAGGCGATCGATAAACTGCCCGCCAAACAAAAACTTGTTTTTACCATGAGATATCAGGATGAACTGTCGTATGAGGAAATCGCACGGATCCTGAATAAATCGGTGGGCGGTCTCAAGGCCAATTATTTTCATGCGTTGAAGAAGATTCAGGATTCGGTCCGACGGGATATACAGAAATGACTTGCGCAGAATTCCGACATACTGTGTACACATTGTTCGACGGCGAGGCCGCTCCCGACGAGACACGGGCAGTTGAAGAACATGCCGCCTCGTGCGCCTCGTGCCGCGCGCTCCTCGCCGAGATACGACAGATGTTCGCGGGCATGAAGGGGCTCCGTTTGCCCGAACCGGCACACGCCTACTGGGGCTCGATCCTGCCCCGCATCCATGAAGCGGTCGGATCGGGACGGCGGACTTCCCTCGGCGATATCCTCGTCCATGCGGTACTCCCCGCATCGGCGACCCTCGCCGCTCTCATCATAGGAATGTTTCTCCTTCCTCTCCAGCATCAGGCGCCCGTTGACGAAATTTCCGAAGGCCTCCGCGGTGCGCAGGCGGAGGATATACAGCTTCTCGAAGAACAGTTCTCGTTTACACTCTCCTCGGATCCTCTCTCTCCGGTCGACGCCGTCGATCTTCGGGCCAACGGCGACCGCGATCAGATCCTGTCGATCTTCCGGAGTTCCGGTCCGGCGCTCTCCTCGGTGGAGGATGAGCACATGCGGGCATTTGAAGGAATGAGCGACGCCGAACTCGGCCGGCTTTTCGACCTGGCCGACAATACGATCCGGCAGTAATCACCACCGAAGGCAACCTGTATGAAAAAAAACATTCTGATCCTGTTTCTCCTTCTGTTCGGCCTGGCGGCATCGACAACGGCCAGGGAAGAGTGGTCCGTACGACGACCGCATCACCGCAGTGCGTTCATGCACCGTCACCACCGGTTCGGGCGACGGATCCGGCGCGCCCTCCGGCGGCATCACCGGCACCATCGGTTTGGACGCCATCATGGTCCCAGCCACACCGGGCGATAATCGGCAACATATTTTTCCACAACGAGGCATTCTATGAAAGTCTTCCATATCCTCTTCACCGCAGTCATGCTTCTCGGATGGACGTTTGCATCAGCACAGCCCCGGCACCCGGGTGAATCCAAAGGCCAGGGGCAGATCGAAAAGCTGAAGACGATGAGGCTTATCGAAATCCTGAAGCTGAATGAAGAAGAAGCGGCGCGGTTCGTCGTGAAACAGCGCCAGCATGACGATAATGTCCGCGCCGTAATGGACGAACGGAACAAACGCATCGATGAAGTCCAGGACCTCATCGAAGGGGGGAAGGACAAAGCCGATCTCTCCAAAAAATCCGAAGAGATCCTCGCGATGGACAAGAAGATCTTCGATGAGCGGGAACGGTATTACCAGGAGATGGGCAAATTTCTCACCCCGGAGCAGTTCGCGAAATTCATCATCTTCGAGCGGAACTTCAACCGCAAAGTCCGCGACGCCATTGAAGAAATGCGCGACCGGTTCAGGGAGCCCAAACAGCGCGACTGACTCCGCTCCCGCATCTCATTTTCACCCGTACCCCCGGCCACTGCCGGGGGTATTTTATTTGTACTTCTCGCCGAAGGGGCGTATATTTTTTCATGCGACGCATTTACCTCGACCATGCGGCCACCACCCCGCTCGACCCGGCGGTGTTTGAAGCCATGCGGCCGTACTTCACCGAAAAATTCGGGAATGCTTCTTCCGTCCATGACTTCGGCCGTCAGACCAGGGCCGCGCTCGACGAAAGCCGTGAGACTATCGCCCGGCTCCTCGGCGCAAAACCGTCCGAAATCCTCTTCACCAGCGGCGGGACGGAAAGCAATAATTTTGCCCTCAAGGGGATCGCGGCCAGAATGCGCCTCCGGGGAAAAAACCATCTCATCACCTCCGCGGCCGAGCACCACGCCGTCCTTGAGACATGTACCTTTCTCGGCAACAACGGCTGTGCCTGCACCTATCTGCCCGTTACGGGTGCAGGGATCCCGGACCCCGGCGCCCTCCGCAAGGCGATCCGCCCGGAAACCGGTCTCATCTCCCTCATGCACGCGAATAATGAGACCGGATCGGTCTCTCCTTTGGAGGAGATCGCAGTCATCGCCCGCGGGCATGGCATTCCCCTTCACTCGGATCTGGTTCAGAGCTTCGGAAAGATTCCGGTCGATGTCGAACGGATGGAAATCGACCTGGGTTCCCTTTCCGCACACAAGATCTACGGTCCGAAGGGAATCGGCGCACTGTATATCCGGCGCGGCACAGACATCGAACAATTGCTCCACGGAGGGGGTCAGGAACGCGGACGGAGAGCGGGAACGGAAAATGTTCCCCTTGCGGTCGGTTTTGCCGCCGCGGCAACACTGATCTGCCGGGACAGGGAGGAGGAACAGGCCAGGCTTCGCCGCCTCCGGACGATGTTCCTGCAGAAATTGACCGCGGCGTTCCCGGGTCTGCTCGTGAACGGACAGCCGGACGCCGGAATTGCCGGTATCATTTCCGTTTCGTTTCCGCCCGAACGGTTCCCGGTGGACGGGGATTCGCTGTTGTTCAGGCTCGACCTTGCAGGGGTTGCCGCGGCAAGCGGCTCGGCGTGCACCTCCGGCAGTCTCTCCCCGTCACACGTTCTCCTTGCGATGGGAAGAGACACACCCACCGCCCGCGCGACAATCCGCTTTTCCCCCGGGAGGATGACCACGGAAGAGGACATCGGAGAGACGGTTTCCCGCCTCGGGGAGATCATCCGGAGGCCGGTCTGACCTGAGAGGTTCTGCGGTCAAATTCCCGCAGGGCGATTCCGTACCGGAGACCGCGTTCGGTCATTGTCACCTCCCTGAAACCGAACCCGACCATCGCACGCTCCAGGATCATGACTCCGGCCGTAATGATGTCTTCCCGCCCGCCGGCGACGGACGACAGAGAGAGAATTTCCCGCGAGCTGAGGGCTGAAAGCCTGTTCCGCCAGTACGTCACTCTGGTCACCTCCATGATGTACCCTTCCACATCTTTCCCCTCGTACCGGTTCAGTCCCAGGTCAAAGCAGGCGAGCGTTGTCGCTGTCCCGGCGACCGCAATCAGCTGGCGACGGTCATCCGTCCGGGTGGCAACAGCGTTGAATGCGGCGTCGACAAATCGTGCCGCCGCTTCGAGTTCCTCACCTGCCGGCGGGTCGGCACGGAAGAATCGTTCGGTGATCCGCACGGCGCCGAGCTGGAGGCTGACCGGATGAAGCGTTCCGGAGGCGTCGGCGCTGATGATCTCGGTACTGCCGCCTCCGATATCGATCACCGCGGAGGACACCGGTGCCGCTCCGAAGCGGCTGACCGCGCCGCGGTAGGTGAGGGCGGCCTCTTCCTCACCGGAGAGGATTTCAATCCTGATCCCGCTCCTGCGTTCCATTTCTCCGATGAAATCGCTGCGGTTGACTGCATCCCGGACGGCGCTGGTGGCGCAGGCGGCGATGACGTCGCAGGAGTGGGAAGCGGCGTGCGAGGCAAATTCGCTCAGAATCGCAGCAGCAGGAGAAAATGCCTCAGCACCGATGCGCCCGCCGGCAT
>Ga0335071_10008815_pt1 | contig 10335 bp, 13 predicted proteins | sample Lox_Sample_15_FD_206724 | JGI IMG/M metagenome (GOLD analysis project Ga0335071, IMG submission 206724) | Soil microbial communities from Loxahatchee National Wildlife Refuge, Florida, United States - Lox_Sample_1.5 | ecosystem: Environmental > Terrestrial > Soil > Wetlands | place: USA...
ATGTCACCGATTTTCGCGCATTTTTGTGGTCAAGGTTGCCGGTGGGTTCATCGGCCAGAACCAATTTGGGTCTGTTAGCGAGCGCCCGCGCCACAGCAACGCGTTGCTGCTGACCGATGGAAAGCTGGCGAGGAAAATGTTTCATGCAGTCCTCAAGACCGACTCGTTTCAACAACGCTTCGGCGAATGCCTTGTCAATTCCCGGGCCGAATGACATGCCGAGCAAAACATTCTCCAAACAGGTGTAACCTTGCAGGAGGTTGAAGGTCTGGAAAACGTAGCCAATCGTTGTTGCGCGCAGGCGATCCCGTTGCGGTTCGCTCAAGGCGGACATTGCCTGGCCGGCGATGGTGATACTGCCGGTATCGGGCCTGAGAATTCCGGCGATCAGGTGCAGAAATGTTGTTTTACCCGAACCGCTTTCCCCCTGGAGCGCCATGTGCGCCGTGTCATCCAACGTAAACTGTTTCACATTGATGACAGTATGTTCAAAGCCAGCCGGCGTGATGAACGATTTTACAAGCTGGGAGATGGCAAGCAGTGGCATAAGAGACGGTTCGTCAGTTTAATGGTTTGTCATGGTTGCTACGGGAATTTGTGCTGATGGATTTTCATGTGTCAGGTGAACGTATCCACAAAAGCATCAAATAACTGGCTGCCGGCGACCAGCAAGAAGCCAACGAAGAGCAGCCAGCCACACCAAAACAGCGAAGTGACTTTGGCATCGTTCAACCGCGCGTTCTGTTCCCTGGTTTGCAGGAGCATTTGTACGAGTGCCTCTTGAGCCGCATCTTCCGACACATTCTCCGGCTTCAAATTGTCCCATAGCTTGTTGCCGCGAGGATAATCCGCATAGCCTTTGACCCGCATCCCGCGGAAGGCAGAAAACAGAGAAAGGCTTAAAACCGCCAAGGAAAGATAACATGAAATTTTCACCCAAGGCGAAGGCGATTCCAACAGAGTCTTTACATCCAGCAGTTGAAAACCCATGACGATGATAATTCCCGCGGCAAACGTCTCCGCCTTTCGCAACAAATGCGCGGTTCTATCGGATTCGGCCCGGATCGCGTTTTCTGCGGCCCCTTTGACAATGGAGATTTTACTCATTTGTGTTTGTCAATTTCGATGGCTGCCTTTGCTGACGTGGATGTTGAAGTGATGCATGTCATCTTGCTGCTCGTTTGTTGCCGTATTCAGCCCGAAAATCACTTTGTAACGACGCCAATTTGCTGGCAACCCGGACAATCAACTTTGAGGGTGCCACCTGTTTTTTACTTTCGGCCTGACACCCCGCGCAAAGACCATGAATTGCACAATCCTGTTGGGTTGGAGAAAAACCTCGCGCGGAAGCGATGCGTCCAATCTCAGCCGACATGGGACGGGGCAACGACAATTCACTGATGCAACCGCAGCGACGACAGATGAGGAAATTAGCGCTGTCACCGGGAACATTCAACACAAAGCAACTTGCCTTGCGCGGCGTGCCCACCAACCGGACCAATTCGGCCTCCTTGAACATCATCAAGGTCCGATAGACGGTCGTCTCGTCGCATTTTCCCCGAACTCCACCCGCTTGCAGAATCATTCCCAAGGTTGCTGGCAGGCGCTGTTGGGCGAGAAATGACAGGATCGATTCCCGGACCGGGGTCAGCCGCATTTGAGCTTTGCGGCAGGATAATATTGCCCACGCCTGACGTTCTTTGAAAGTTTTCATGGCGAAATTCCAGCGCCATCCCCGAGCGATGCAAGTCGCTTGCAAAAATACCTCTTGGCGCGACTGTCGCTGCACTGTTCTACTCGGCTCGGACTTAAATGCGCACACATAACCTGTAAAATAAAAACCATGAACAAATCACACTCCTGCACCACTCACGCCAATCATACTCACACCCACGGCAAAGATTGCGGGCATATCGCCATCATGCACGAGGGGCACGTGGATTATCTCCACGACGGCCATTTGCACCATCCGCACGGCGACCATGTGGATGAACACGCCATTCCCATCAGCGACATCAACCCTGACAAATGCACGCTGGGAGCGAAAGGCCACGACCGGCAACACGTTCACGGCGCCAACTGCGGCCACGCCGCCGTTCCGCACGGCGACCACATGGATTATCTGGTTGATGGCCGGTTGCATCATCCGCATGACGGACACTGCGACGACCACGGGCCGCTGCAAATGGCGAAATAGCTCACAGCACATTGCGCCAAACGCAGCCTGAACCAGCGATATTCTGAGAGGGTTCATGGGTTTGGCGGCGACAATGTTGATACGGCTGTAGTTTGTTGAGGTGGCTCATTTCTTCCACAATTCGTCGCCAGAGAACCGATAAAACACAAACCAATCAACAAAGCTAAAAGCGGCCACAATCTTTTGGTGCCAATGGACGGTTTCATCTGGGTGGTGATTTTATGATTTGACCATGTGCTGATAAGCCAGCACTCCCCGCACAATGGCTGCGGCCATTTGATTGCGATACTTGGGGTCGGCGATTTTTTTCTGTTCAACCGAATCGGAAAGGAAGCCGCCCTCAATCAGCACGGCGGGCATTTTGGCGGAACGCAGCACTTCAAACCGCGCCCGCCGCAACCCGCGGTCTTCCGCGCCCAAATTTTTCACCAGCGACTTTTGCAATTCAAAGGCGAGCAGCACATTTTGCGCGTCCTGCCGATTGCCCGGCAGCGGGCTGGTATTGGCAATTTTTCCTTTGTCGTTGGTCGAAGCGGATTTGGCCGGGGTCAGGCAATAAACTTCAACACCCCTGGCTTCACCGGGCGCGCCCATGTTAAAATGCAGGCTGATGAACAAGCCTGCTTTCTTGCGATTCGCGAAAGAGGGACGTTCCTCCAGTTCAACGAACGTGTCCTTGGTGCGCGTGAGAATCGCCCGGAAACCCGCGGCGGAAAGTTGTCCGGCCAGTTCCTGGGCAAGCGGCAACGTATATTGCTTTTCCACGAACTGACCAAACACACCGCCGGTGTCTTTGCCACCGTGACCGGGATCAAGGCAGATGGTCGCGGGAACTTTTGCCGGCTGCGGAACAAGTATCGGCTCGATTGTCGCGCGCAAATCCAATGAAGAAACGCAAGGCTCTCCGGCAAGCGGAATAATTGGGTCGCACAGCCAGACGCGAACGCCGTTGATTTCGGCCAGCGGTGAATTGGTCTTGAATGTGAGCCTGGTTGATGCGTTCGTGAATTCAAATTGCCCATCCTTGCCGCCAGCAACGGGCGTCAAATCATTCTGCCCTGCCCATTGCCGCAACGAAATCGTTGTGGTTCGCGCCACATCCTGGGAAGCGCGGCAATGTCCTGGTTGAACGGTTTCAACAAGCAACGTCAACGTCAGCAAAAATATCCAGTTCAGCTTCATGCGAAGGCAAATCATCGGATGCGATTTTAGCCGCGCATTTATCCACAAACGCAAACGGATTGCAATAACGAAAATAGAAATCGTTTGCATTAACAGGGTGCTGGCGGGGTGGTTTTGCCGGTGGCTTCCCGCTCTGGCTGGCAGCCGGGACAAAGCCCGTAGAACTCGATTTCGCGCCGCGTGAGGCGGAAGCCGGAACGGGCGGCTATTTGTTCTTCCAGTTCAAGAACCGGCCGCGCGTCCGGCAGGCCGCTGACCGACCCGCATCGGTCACAACCCAGGTAATCGCAGCATTCACCCGGAGCGACCAACGCAAAGCAGGCGAAGCGCGTGCCCAGATTGACTTCGCGCACCACGCCAAGGTGTTCCAGACGGCGCATGGTCCGGTAAATCGTTGCCAGATCACATTCGTTGCCCAAGAGCCTGCTCAATACATCCAATGGAACCGGTGTCTTATGACCGGCGAGGTGGCGCAGGATGAGCCGGCGCGGGCGGGTGGGCCGGAGGAGACTTTTTTTCAGACGGCCCAAAGCCCAGCGGTATCTTCTGGCGGGTGTTTGCATACGCACCGCCTCACCGGCTGCTGAAGCGAGTGTGTTTAATGTTCATTCGTGATCTCAACCTTGTCGGCATCCATGCGGTAAACACTGGTCAGCGCGCCATCCAACCGCTCCGCCCCGACGCTCAAAATACCGTGCGCGCGAACAATGTTATATTCTTCGGGCGCAACGCCAGGCGGCTTGACCCGGACTTTGACCCACTCGTGGATTTGCGGCACGCCGCCGTAGCAACAGGCGGGCGGATTGCGCGACAATAAAAATTCCGTCACTTTGTCTTTTTCCATCTGTGCGGGAATCATGAACCCATCCACGGAAACTACCCGATGATCCAGCGCGCGAATGTTCGCGGGAATCATCGCATTGACTTTGGCATCCGCCGCCGCGCCGTTGGTGTTCATGGCCAACTCCAGCGTGAGGTTCATGTCATAGCCGGCCAGCACGTCAAAGCCGACGACCGCGCCGTTGGTGAAGGTCACGGCGGCGGCGGGTGTCATGGCTGACACCACAATGGCGTTGGTGGCAGCATTGTTGGTGGTTGTCGCGAGACACACGCCCAGCAAGGCAAGAATAATTTTTGTTTTCATATTTCTTATTTCATTGGCGGTTCATTTCATTGGCGGTTCATTTCATTGGCGGTTCATTTCGTTGGTAGCAATTGCTCGCACTCCAAATAATAAATTCCCATCAGCCGGCCATTGTCGCGCATTTCGCCGACGTGAAACGTGCCGAGCGCCGTCACCGGCACGTCCATCACCGGTTTGACGCCCTTGCGGTTGTTGGTGTGAACGATCACCCACTCGTTCACGCGCGGCATGACACCATAACAGCAGGCGGACTGGTTGCGCATCAAAAGAAAATCGCTCGCCAGCCCGCCAACCACGCGCACCGGCAGCATGAAGCCGGTGACGGCGGCGGGTTTTTCCGTGAGCGTCTTGACCGTATCCGGCACCTGTGCGCGCGTGAGCCGCGAAGATTCTTCCGCGTTGGTCATGGCGTCGCTCACTTCCGGCGTCACTGTGAATGGGAAGGCTGAAAGTTTGGCAAAGCTCAAGTTCAGATAATTCTTCCCGTCCTGCTGGATGATTTCCGGCAGTGAATTGGAATCCGCCGCCATCAGCCTCGGGCGCGGCACTCCAACCATTTGATTAGAATTCGACACGACGCCCGCCGACGCGGTGGCCGTAATGGAATTCGACAAAACCGCCAACGCGTTTGTTGCCGAGCTGGAATTTGGCAAAACACCGGCGGCATCAATCTTTGCCCCGCGCACCACTTGCGCCTGCACCATCGTGACGGGTGAAACTGTCGGGATGTTTAGTAAAACCGGCACGACGATGAGCGCAAATAAAACAACGCCCAGCGCCATGCCGACGTAACTCTGGCGTGTCTCGCGGGCGAGGCGCTTGGTTTCGCGGCGGCTATTTCTTCTCCGTTTCATCGGCGTCGTTGCCTTTGGGAAAATTGAACGCCACGTTGGTGTAATTATTTCCGCGCACGTTGACTGCCACCAACGTCGCGTCGAAGTTCGTTGCCGTTTTGAGCCAATCGGCTTGCCCCTCGAACAGCGAAGTATCGCCAATCGTCTCGCCGGTGGCGGAATTCGGAACGGCACTTAGTGTCAGGGTTTCGGCATGCCCGGAAACGGTCGCGGCGATGAGAAACGAAGTTGGCTGGATACGGATGAAATTCTCCAGTTCCCCATCCAGCACGAACGCCTGCAATTTTCCCGCCGCCCCATCGCGGACGAATTCAATGTGGTATTCCTCGTCACCCAAAACCACCGGCGTGCCGTGATGCGGCGGATGATGCTCGTGCTTGTGAACCGCCTCGGTTTTTGGGGCGCCCTTTTCATTTTTGGAACAGCCGCTGAAAAATCCAGCGGCCAGCGTGAGGCAGATCAATGTGATGAGTTTCATGTTTCAATTTGTATTGGTTGAAGTTTAAGAGTGAGGCGTGAGATTTTCCGCGACATCCGTGCGATAGGCTTTCAGCGCGGGAACAATTCCCGCCAGCGCGCCGAGCGCAATCAGCACGGCGGGTGCCCAAAGCATCACGGCGTTAAATTTCCAAGGCTCGATCACCACGCCGGTCTGCGCCCGCATCACGCCCGCAACGACAGTGACGATAACACCGTAAACCACAAAGCCCACAGCCATGCCGATGGCCGAGATCATCGCCGCCTCCAGCAGAATCGCGCTGAATATCGTGAAACGCCGCGCGCCGAGGGCGCGCAAGATGGCAATCTCGCGCCGCCGTTCATTCATGGAATTGTAAATGCCCGCCAGAATCGAAGCCGTGGCGACGATGGCGACCAGATACGAAACCAGCGCCAACACACGGTCAAACCAACCTATCTTATCGAACAGTTCCGCCATCACGCTGCCGATTGGCCACGCGAACGTCAGCCGGTTGCCCTGTTTGTTATACATCATGTCCATCTGGAAACCGGCGATGGCGCTACCGGCCTTGAGTTTCACCAGCACCGCGCTCACGTCCGTTGCCGCGCGCGGGTCGTGACCGCTCATTTTCTGGATGCCTTCGAGCGGAATCCAAATCACGCGGTCGGCGGGTGTATTTGAAGGTTTGAGGATGCCGGTGACAACGTAAGTTTCCGCGTGCTGATTTTTTTCGTTGAAAATCAAACCGTGAAAGGGGTGAAAGGTGTCGCCAACCTTCAGATTCATTTTACGCGCCACAAAATCGCCGACCACGCCTTCGCGCCGCGTCGGGTCAAACATGGCGCCGCCCGGTTGCAGTTCAAATTTCTTGCCGGGCGAATACTCGGCCTTGTCGAACAATTCCGGCAGCGTGCCGACGAGACGATAGCCGTGGTAGTTGTCGCCCACAGCCAGCGGCACGGCGAGTTCCACGCTCGGATTTTTTTTGATATCCAGATAATCAGACCACGCCAGATTGCCCGGCGAGGCTTCGAGGTGAAAAATCGCATTGAGCACGAGTTGCAATTTTGAACCGCGAGCGCCGAGCACCGCGTCAAACCCGGCATTAACGCCGGTGAAGGTCGCCTGTGACTGTTGCTTGACAACCCACACGGACATGAGCAGCCCGCCCGCCAGCGCGATGGAAAACGCCGTGACGCAGGTGGACAGCGCGTGTTGGCGCAAACTTTTGAAGATGATCCGCCAGATATTCATACAATTGCCTCCGTTTGCGCCGCACGATTGATGCGGTCCAGTTGCTGCACGCTTTCAAATTGCGCCAACACCTCGCGGTCGTGGCTGACGAGCAGCAGCGCCGCTTCATTTTCACGGCATGTTTCGCGAATCAGCTTCAGCGAATCCCGCGCATTTTTGTGATCAAGATTGCCGGTCGGCTCGTCCGCCAGCACCAGCTTCGGTTTGTTCGCCAGCGCGCGGGCGACAGCCACGCGCTGCTGCTGGCCGGTGGAAAGTTGCCGCGGACGATGATGCAACCGGTCGCCCATCCCGACGCGCTTCAACAATTGTTCGGCAAAATCTTTGTCCACGCCCGCGCCGAAGGTCATGCCGAGCAAAACATTTTCGAGGCACGTGTAGCCTTGCAGCAGGTTGAACGTCTGGAAAATATAGCCGATTTTTTCCGCGCGCAGCCGGTCGCGCTTGGACTCGGCGAGCGCGGCCATGTCCGCCCCATCCAGGAGAACTTTTCCGTCGTCGGGCTTCAAGATTCCAGCGATAAGATTCAGGAACGTCGTCTTGCCCGAACCGCTTTCGCCCGCGAACGCAACCTGCGTCTGGCCGGGCAGCGAAAATTCCGGCACATCCACGATGAGTTGTCGTATGCCGTCCGGCCCGGTGAAGGATTTTTTCAGGTCTGTGATTTGCAAAAGACTTGGTTTCATATCAGGCAAATAATTTATGGATGCGGTTGGCGGGAAAGTTTGCCCCCGGACAAAGCGTTTGCTCGCCGGGGATTTCACGGTGCAGCAGCAACGCCGGCTTGTCGGCGAGCAGGTCGCGTTTCAAAAAGCCGGTCAACTGGATGAAGGCACCAATCTGTTTTTTCGTCGGATACGTCTCCTCGAAATTGCCGACCAGACAGATGCCAATGGAATTTTCATCCCACGCCAGGTTCTTGACGTGACCGCCGCGCAATTGCTCCGTCCAGCGCGGGCCGATTTCAATCTGGCCGGCCGCCGAGTCCGTGCCGTTGCCGATGATGAAATGATACGCCAGGCCGTATTCCATGTGGCAGAACTCGCGATGGTAGCGGTCAAAAATGGCGGCATTGCCGTTTGGCGTTGCGCTGTGATGGCCGATGATATGTTTCCACTTGTCGCGCTGGAGATTTTTCAAGTCAATCTCGGCGAACTGCGCGGCGAGCAGTGGATATTTTTCTTCACGGGAAAGCTCTTTTCTTCGTGCTGCCAGACACTCCGTGCCGCCGAATATCAAGCAGGCGCTCGCCAGCGTCAGCGAGCCCAGAAAATTCCGCCGGGTTCGGCGGGCGCCCGGTAAACATTCGTCTAGCAAGTCAGCTTTCATTATTCTTAAGCGTTAAGTGGTTTGCGGCGGAACAGGAAACAAGCGAGGCCGAGGAACGCCGCCGCGTAAGCCATACCGTAAAGCGTGGCAAGGCCGATGGCGTTCCACTTCACCATCGGCCAGTCGTGGATGATGAGATCGCGCAGGTCGTAAAACTCCAAGTGTGGCATGGCGTAGAAAACTGCGAGCGTGATGGTTTGTTTCAATCCACCCATGTGCAGTGCGAGTTTTCCCAGATGCCGTCCGAGCATCAAAATGCCAACGATGATGACCACACAAATGGTCGCATTGGACGACGGCGCGGTGAACAGCAGCGAGCCAGCCAGCACCATTGACACAATGATGCCGAGCATGATCCAGTGCGCCCACATCGCCTGAAAATGTTCCAGCAACCGCCAGTGTTCGCCGCGCGATACGGCGGTGACGACGAAGAATAGATAAAACGCGATCAATGCGAGTCCGCAGGCGAACCAGCAGCCGAAAAATTTGCCGAGAATCAATTCATTCCGGCTGACGGGTTTTGACAGCAGCGAAAACAGCGTGCGGCTTTCGCGCTCGGCATGGAGTTGTCGCGCCGTGAGCGTCACGGCGATGATGATGGTGCAAATCCACACGAGCAGCAGGCACAGTTCCTTGACGTAGCGCACCATTTTCAGGTCGCCAAACATATTAACCGAGCCGGAAATCAACGTGAGCAGCACGGTGATGATAAGCAGGACGTAGGCATCCTTGCGCCGGACAAGTTCCTTGAGCGCAATGCTGGCGATGACGATGATGTTTTCCATAGTCAGTTATTCTTGAGTTTGGGTTGATAGCCGATGACGCGGAGGAAAAGTTGTTCCAAGCCGCAGTTGTGTTCCTTCGCCAGCGAATCCACCTTGCCGATGACGCGCAGTTTCCCCTCGTGTAAAATCGCCACGCGGTCGCAGACCGTTTCCACTTCGCCGAGTTCATGCGAGGAGAACAAAACGGTTTTGCCCTCGTCCTTGAGCCGGGTGATGATTTCGCGCACCTGCATCCGCCCGACGGGATCCAGGCCGCTGGTCGGCTCGTCGAGAATAAGCAGGCCGGGGTCGTTGATGAGCGCCTGCGCTAGGCCGATGCGCTGCTGCATCCCCTTGGAATACGTCTTGATGAGCCGTTTGCGGGCGTGTTCCAAGTCCACCAGTTTCAACGCCGCATCCACGCGCGACTCGCGCTGTGCCTTGGGAATCTTGAAAATCCGCGCGTAGTAGCGGAGCAATTCCTCGGCGGTGAGGAATTTGTAGTAGTAGGTCATTTCGGGCAGGTAGCCGAGTTTTTGCCTTGCGAGCGGGTCACGCGCGGTGCATCCGAAAATTTTCGCGTCGCCGGTCGTGGCGTTCACGAAACCAAGCAACACGTTCATCGTCGTGGTCTTGCCCGCGCCGTTCGGGCCGAGCAGGCCGAAGACTTCGCCGGGTCGGATTTCGAGATCAAGCTCGGCGACGGCGGTTTTGGGCGGCATACCGCGTCCGGTGGACGGATAGACGACCGATAGATTTCGGATTTCAATGGGTGGATGCGTGTTCATGGTTTGCTGGAGTTCGTCTGGTTAAGGTTGCCGGTTGCATTTCCAATCACATCAGGGAAAAGCGAGCCGGTCGGGTCAAGTTCATCAATCTGTTTTTGAATTGCATCAGGGGTGGGTGAAACGCGCTTGAGCAGTTTCAAATACTCAATGGCTTTGGGAATGTTGCCTTCCTGCTTCTCCAGTTTGAAGAGGGCGCTGCTGATGTGTTCGAGCACAAATTTGTCCTGATCCTTCTCCGCTTTGCCGGAATTTTCCTTGCCCCAACTGTCGAGTGCGGCCAGATATAAATTACGCGCGTGAGCCGGGTCATGACGGCCTTCAAAATAGAGCTGGCCCAATTCGTAAAGAATCGCAGGGCTGCCG
>Ga0335071_10008816_pt1 | contig 10333 bp, 9 predicted proteins | sample Lox_Sample_15_FD_206724 | JGI IMG/M metagenome (GOLD analysis project Ga0335071, IMG submission 206724) | Soil microbial communities from Loxahatchee National Wildlife Refuge, Florida, United States - Lox_Sample_1.5 | ecosystem: Environmental > Terrestrial > Soil > Wetlands | place: USA: Florida...
CGCCCACGATCCACACGATCGCCATCCCGGCTTTCAGCAGCCACAGCCAGACCTTTCGCATCGAGCAACTGCTCACCGATGCGGTAATCCGCGAGTTCAACGCGCGCACGCATTTCAAGGTCATCCACGACACGCATCAGGATGCCGACGCGGTCCTGAAGGGAACTGTTTTATCCGCGACGGCCGCGCCCCTGGCCTACGACGCGCAAACCGGCCGCGCCGTCAGCGCGCTGGTGACGGTCAGCGTACAGGTCACGCTCACTGACAGCACCGGCAAAGTCATTTTTCAAAACCCTGCTTACCTCTTCCACGACGAATACGAGATTTCCGCTGACCTGCCTCGCTTCTTCGAGGAAGATTCCCCAGCCGTCGACCGCCTCTCGCGCGACTTCGCGCGCACGCTGGTCTCCAACATTCTGGAGTCCTACTGAGCGTCGGCTGGAGTGTCAATCCCATCCTATGAGTTTCCAAACTGTGGACGCCTGCTGATGGCTAATGGCTGACGGCTGGCGGCTGATCGTGAAATACTGATCTCCACGATCTTCTGATGCGCGCCTTCACCCAAGCCGACCGCTTCCTCGCCGATCTTCAGTCGCGCAAGCTGCGTCCGGCTTACGTGCTCGTCGGTGACGAAGCCTTTTTCCGCAAACGCTGCCGCGACGCGATCCTCGAGCATATGGTCGCGCCTGACTCACGCGACTTCAGCGTCTTCGAGTTTGATCTCAGCGAAACGTCGCTCAGCGAGGTGCTGGACCGCGCCCGCACGCCTTCGCTCATGGCGCCATTTCAGGTCTTCTTTGTGCGCGGGGTAAAAACGCTTTTTGGCCGCGGCTCCAACGATGAGAAGATCGGGGCCCTTGAGGAGTACTGTAAGAATCCCAATCCCGACGCATTGCTCGTCTTCGTCGCCGACCACATCAGCATTCCCGCCGACGTCCGCCGGATGGAGATGACCGATAAAGATCGCTACCAAAAGATACGCGAGGACCTCGGTCCTTTCTGCGGCATCGTTGAACTCTCGCGTGTGGAGGAAGGCGAGGCGGTACGGTGGATCGGCGACTATTGCACAACGCGCTCGGTCAAAATTGATCCTGACGGCGCACGCGAACTCGTCGATGCCCTTGGCGGCGACATGATGATGGTCTCGAACGAGCTTGAAAAACTCATTCTCTACGTCGGCGAGAAAAAGAAGATCACGCTCGGCGATGTCGAAACCATGGTGCTCGCCGCCAAGCAGCGCTCCCTCTACGAGCTGACCGACGCCATTTCCGCCAAAGACCGCGTCCGCGCCCTCGCCATTCTTGACGCGCTGCTCACTACCGGCGATGGGGAAGAAGCAGCCATCGGCCACCTCTATATGCTCGCCAAGACTTTCCGCCAGATGCTCGTGATCCTCGAGCGCAACGTCCGCGACCAGCGCATGCTCTGGGCCGCGCTCTGGCAAGGTTTCCGCGTGCCGCCCTTCGCGGCCGACGACATCATCCGTCAGGCCCGCCGCTACAAATTCAAACGCGAGTTGACACGCGCGATCCGCCTGGTCGCCAAAGCCGATCTCGCTCTGCGCTCGAATCCGCCGGGTAAACGGCTGATCCTCGAAAAACTGATTCTCGATCTCTCCGGCGAACCGAAAATCGAGACAACCGGTGGCTGGATGCAGGAAGAACTTCCGGTATAAAATTTTTCTGAATGGCCTTTCCGATTAAGACCTGTGTCGTCTGCGGCGAAGAGTTTGAGTTGAAACCCGGCAAGCCCGGTTTCGCCAACCGCTGTCCGGACTGCAGCCAGCCCGAGTCCGACGGCGCCGCCACCGCCCGCGACAAAGACGCCGTCAACAGGGAGATGAACGCTGCCCGTCGCGACGCCATGCGCAACCTGCTCTACCGCAAAGACAGCTAGCGTGGACCAGGAGTAGCTAGTGCGGGACGTGCCGCACGGACCTAACTTCGTGAAATCATTCGGACCTTGCTCGCGAGAGCTGGCATGAAGACGCTCGCAAACAAGAAGTGTTGCGGTTCTTGATCTTCAGTACGTGTTGTGCGCCTTCGCCCAGTCGATTCCCGCCTGCAGATCGCGCAACGCCTGATCGATCAAATTTTCGGCGCTAGCCTTCCGTCCGCCCCAGCCGTTTCCGGCCTTGTCGAAATCGGCTTTGGCGTTCTGCAAACTCGATATTCCATCGTTGAGCATGCTCGGCTCGTCGACCGGACCGGACTGCATCTCGCCACGAGTCGAATCCGCGCTCACGCCCAGAGCTTTGAACGCCTGATCGATGGACGCGATCGCTTTGACGCGATATCCGCCCCATTTGTCTCCAGCTTTCTCAAGATAGCCTTTGGCAACTCTCAGTTGTCCGATGCCGGCTTGGTATTCGGCGGGAACCGTGCGGGCGCTGGCTGTCCTCGAAGTGGTACGTTGCGAGTTTGTTGTCTGTGCTTGTATGCCGGCAAGCGGCACAGACAGGCAAACGGCGAGCCCACTCACCGCGATCAGTATTTTTCTTGGTTTCAAACGTCCTCCTTATGACAAAACGACGACTATGCAGCTAGCCCGAATGTTGAAGCTGAACCTCATGCATGAAGATACGATTCGAAGCTCTTGGTGATGACGGTGCGTCTTTGGATGACGAAAACCGGGGGAATGTTGCCGGGAATTCTCGTGCACCCATCGACCCAGTCGCAGGGTATGCGGAAGCGTGCGATGATCAAGGGCACCATGCTCGACGTGCGGGCCTATTTAAAGCGCATTGGACACACGGGCTCCCGTGAGCCCTCGGGCCACACGCTGCGCACCCTCCATCGCGCGCACATGCTGTCCGTGCCCTTCGAGAACCTCGACATTCACATCGGCCGGCCGATTGTTTGCGACGTGGACTGCTTTCTTCGCAAAATCACCGAGGAGCATCGCGGAGGTTTCTGCTACGAACTGAACGGCGCCTTCGCCGAGTTGTTGCGGGCGCTGGGCTTCTCGGTAACGCTTCTATCAGTCCGTGTCGCGCGTGACGACGGCACGGAGTCTCCAGAATTTGCCCATCTCGCCCTGCGAGTTGAGATTCCTAACCATGAAGACGAGGGCCCATGGCTCGCCGACGTCGGCTTCGGCGACAGCTTCCTGGAACCGCTGCGGCTCGAGACCGGGGTCGACCAAGCGCAGATCGGCCGAGTCTATCGCCTCTCGGAAATAGCTGGACGCTTCGTTATGGAAGTTCTGCTGCCCGATGCCCCCGGCGCATGGAAACGGCAATACTCATTCACGCTGCAGCCGCGCCGTCTCGAAGAATTCGAGTCCATGTGCGCGTACCAGCAAACGTCGCCCGAGTCGCATTTCACCCGCCAACGAATATGCTCGCGAGCCACACCACACGGCCGCGTAACACTCTCGGACTTGAAGCTGATCGAGACCACCGATGGAGACCGGCAAGAACGCACTCTAACCAGCGAAGCCGAATGGCGCGCCACACTGAATGAAGTCTTTAGGATTGGACTTCCAACGTAACAAATGTCCGGTATCAAGGCCGAAGGAAAGGTATGGATATTAAGCGTAGGGGAAAGTCTACATGCCCCCGTCGCCGTGGAAGAGCGGCCCTTCAGGGCAGCGTTAAGGAGCGAATAGGAATTGCGGGGCTTTAGCCACAGTGGATTCCCGAGCCCTATCCTTTCAACTGCGCCACCGCGCGCCGCAAATCATCCGCCTCATTTGAATTCGGCTTGATCTTCACCACGCGATCCAGTTGTGCGCGCGCCTCTCTCGCCTGCCCATTCTTCGCGTAGGCCATGCCGAGGTGGTAGTTGTACGTCAGATTTTCCGGTTCTTTTTTCCTCGCTTCCTCGAAGAGCCCGATGGCCGATGTGTAGACGTGCTTTTGATAGAAGGCCCATCCCAGCGTGTCCGCCGAGTTCGGGTTGTCAGGAAGTTGACGGCGCGCCGTCTGCGCCATGGCAAACGCTACGTCCAGATTTCCGCCCTGTTGCAGCATGGCATATGCCAGATCGTTCGAGGCCACCGGATTGTCCGGCTCCGCCGCCAGCGCTTTTTGATACATCTGCTTGGCCGGTTCCCAATCCCGCTTGTCCGTATAAATGTCTCCGGCCAGTACGTAAAACGCAGCGTACTTCGGATTTTCCTTCGCGCCATCCAGGTAGGTCTGCAGCGCCGTGTCGACTTCGCCGCGCTCTTTCTGCACAAGCCCCAGCTTCACGAACGCCCCAATGTTGTTCTTGCTCAGCTCCGCCGCACGCTTGTACTCGGCTTCGGCGCCGCCCAGATCTTTCTTTTCGCCTTGAAGTTCGTCGGCCAGCATGAGGTGGAATCCCGAATTGTTGGGATACTTAGCGATCTGCTCGCGGATTTTTCCAATCGCTTTGTCCGGCTGTTTCTGCACAATGAAAACGTTCGCGACGCCGCCGAGCGCGTCGGTCGAATTCCCGTCTAGGTCGAGAGCCTGCTGATAGGCCTTCTGCGCTTCGTCGAGGCGTCCCTGCGCCATGCGCAGGTTGCCCACCTGCACATAAGTCGCCGGGTTATTCGGCGCTTTCTGAATTGCCTGGCTCAAATTCTTCTCTGCCGCGGCATATTGCTTCCGATCCAGGTCCGCGATTCCCCGCAACAGATAGCCATCTGAAGCAGCCGGCTGCAGGCTGATGATCTCGTCCGCTTCCTGCGCCAACGCGGAGGCATCGCCTCTCGCTATCGCCGCTCTCGCCAGCGCACCATGAGCCTCAATGATCTCGGGCCGCAATCGCACTGCGGTGCGCCACTCGGCTTCTGCACGGTCCGCCCTTCCTGCCTGGTCGAATGCCACGCCGAGTTGGTAATGGGCCACCGCGCTGTCGGGATCGTTTTTCAGCACGTTTTGCAGCGTATTGATGGCATCGTTCGACTTGCCACGGCGGAGTTCGATTTCACCCTGATAAATCGCGGCATCCAGATCGGCCGGCTGCGCCTTACGGATCTCATCATTCAGCTTGCTCGCTTCGTCCAACCGGTCATGCAGAATCAGCAGCTGAATGTAGTTCTTCTTAACGATCGGATCCTTAGGATGGTCTTTGTGCAGTCCCTGAAATTCCGTCAGTGCTTTATCCATCTGGTTGCTGCCGAGAAGATAATTTCCCAGCATGGTGTAGCCCTCCGAATTATTCGGAAAGTCTTTCTTCGCCTCGCGCAGAAAATCTTCTACCTGCTGCGGCTTGTTCTCGACCACGAGCAGGTTCCCCATCGCCATCCTCGGGTTCGGGTCGTGCGGGGCCGTTTGAATCGCCCGCTGGTAATTCTGTTCCGCCTCCGGAAAGCGTCCTCGGCTCTGGTAGTAATTTCCAAGCTTGATGATGGCCTCCACCGATTTCGGGTCGAGATCAACCGCTTTCTTGAGATTTGTTTCAGCCTCGGGCCACCGTTGAACCTCGGCGTCCACGACTCCCAACGCCAAGTATGTATCGGAGCGGTTCGGATCTAGCTGCAGGGCAGTGTTCAGCGCTCCGAGCGCCGAGCCAGTGTCTTTGATCGCGTCGAAGTACTTGGCCTGAGCCAGATAGACTCCCGGGTTCTTAGGTTGGTTCTGTGTCAGCCAATCAAGTTGAGTCTTCGCTTCCGCGTACAGATTGCTGTGGTCGACGAGCAGATTGGCGAGCGCCAGGCGGGCGTCCGCGTGGTCGGGGTTGATCTGGATGGCCTTCTGCAATTCCTGCAACCCAGCCTGCCACTGCTGGAGTTTGAGCGCAGTCTCGCCGAGCCTGAAGTGCGCCTCGGCGAAGTTCTGGTCCACTTGAATTGCGTTCTGAAACTGAATCGCCGCTTCCGGGTATTGGCCCTTCTCGTAGTATCGTTCTCCGCTCTCCAGGTATTTCTGTTTGCGTACATTCGGATCCCGCGAGCATCCCGCCAACAATGCAATCAACGCGCACACCGCGACCACGGCACACCGGACCCCAAACTTCTTCGTTTCCCGCATGGCCCTACCTCTCACCCGCCTGAATTTCTTAGTATGAGTGCTTGCTTGCCCTACCCTATCTTCGGGCATGACTCGAAGAAAGTTACCGCCGTTTATTATCGCAAACCTCGCAAGCGTGCGGCTCTTTACTTCGAGGTTCGACCCGAACGGATGACATTGAACGCCGCAAGGGACGCCATTTCTATGACTTATGCCCTTCCGAATATCAGCCCACGGACAGGCGCTTTGGTAATCTCCCCTCGCCTTCCGACCGGTGTCATAGTGCTTTTGGCTATGTCCCACTTCCCCCAACCCGACGCTTCCCGGCGTGCGCCCAGAGTCCATCTCAACGGTTCCATCGCAGCTGCCATTCGTATCGAAGGCGGCCGCAACGCGCGCGCAAAACTTCAATCCATCTCCGTCACCGGAGGTCTCCTCCAGTTGCCGAGCGAACTCTCCACCGGCGATTTCGTCGAAATCGCGTTCCAAACCCGCTCCGGCCCCATTCACGCCATGGCCGAAATGCTGCGGCCCGTACGTCGCGCCAAAGCCCAATCGGCCTGTCTCCAGCCCTTTCGCTTCGTGGCGCTGGAAGACAAGGATCAGAGCAAGCTAAGCGCTGCCCTGGATTCGGCGCTTGATGGCGGCGCACTCGATCCCGGCTCGTACCAGGCGAAGTTGTCGGGCTTCTGAAGCAGGTAAGGAATTCCTCCGTGCGGCTCCGTGTCTTCCGTGGTTAGATCTGCCGCGGATTGCTGATCTGATGAACCGCCGTGCTAAACTGCGCGAGCCCATGCCCACGTCCCCCGCTATCCCAACATTCTTCTACGGCACAGCCTGGAAACAAGACCGTACGGCCGCACTTACCGAACAGGCTCTCCGCGCCGGTTTTCGCGCCATCGACACTGCCAACCAGCGTCGTCATTATTTCGAAGCCGCGGTCGGCGAGGGCATCGCGGTTGCGTATAACGCGTGTATCGTAAGCCGCGCCGATCTTTTTCTTCAAACCAAGTTCACCTACCGCCGGGGCCAGGACCATCGCCTCCCTTACGATCCCGAAGCCAGCCTCTCCACGCAGGTCGCGCAATCGCTGGCCAGTTCGCTCGAGCATCTCCACACCGATCATGTCGACAGTTTCATCCTCCACGGCCCCGCCTCAAATTACGACTGGACCGAATTCGACGCGGAAGTCTGGGAGGCAATGCGCCGCGAGCGTGACGCTGGCCGCACCCGCCTGCTTGGCGTCGGCAACGTTTCGCTAAGCCACCTCGAACAGATGGCCGCGTCAGGCGCCGAACTTCCCACATTCGTTCAGAATCGCTGCTTTGCCAGCCTGGGATGGGATCGCGAAATCCGCGACTTCTGCCGCGCTCACCAGATCATCTATCAAGGTTTCTCGCTGCTGACCGCGAACGTAGACGCAGTCCATCATCCGCGAATCGCAAATCTAGCCAAGAGCCTGAACGCCACGCAGCCGCAGATCATCTTCGCCTTCGCCCAATCCATCGGTATTCTGCCGCTGACAGGGACATCGAATGCGGAGCACATGAAGCAAGACCTGGCAAGCGCAAATCTCACGCTTCCGCCGGAATCCATAAATGCAATCGAAACCCTAGCTATGTGAGCTAAGGCTCGCTTAGCCTTTCGTGAGAAGCTGAGACCTGAGACCTGAGACCTGAGACCTAAGACCTAACACCCAAGACCTGTTCTTACGCAATCACCGGCACATTGCTGACCCCAGCCGTTCCAAACACCCGCCGGTACCGCGCAAGCTCCTCCGGTGTCCCCACGGCCTTCGCATAGTTGTCGGAGAGCTTCACCGCCGGACGCCCATCCGCAGTCGTCACCTTGCAGATGAGGCTCACCGGATCGAATCCATTTCCACCCGCCGGATCGCAATCGCGAAAATCGTTGGTCAGCAGCGTTCCCCAGCCCGTGCTCAGTCGAATCCGCCGTCCCGGCGCCCACTTATCCCGATCCAGAAAATCCGCCGCCGACTGAAAATCCGCCGGCCCGAGCCCGCCAGCAATCGTCCCGTCAAAATAAGCATGCAGCCCGAGAATGTCGTCCACATCCAGCGCGTCCGAAGCAATAATCAGCTTCTCCTGCGGATTCCTCCCGCGGCCTTGCAGCCAGTGAATAAATTCGTCCCCGGCAACATACGGATTCTTGCTGTCGATACGCTGTCCGCGCCAATCCGCCATCCACTCCGGCGCATTCTCCAGGAACTGCGTTGTCCCAAACGTATCGGGCAGCATCACGCGCAGCGCGCCGACGTATGTTTCCTGCCACAACTCCAGCGTGTGGTACTGCGATGCCTTCAACGCCTTGTCATCCGGAGCGAGCGCAGCCATGACCATGGGAATCTCGTGCGCATTCGTTCCGATCGCCTCCAGATCGTGTTTGTGGGCAAGGAACGCATTTGAGGTCCCGACAAACGCACCCCCAAGATTCGCAGCCATCGCGCTAACTACGTATTCCTGCCACAAAAAGCTGTGGCGTCGCCGCGTCCCGAAGTCCGCCACGCTCAGGTTTGGAACCCCGCGCAGCCGCTCGATTTTATTCCAGAGCTTGGTCTTCGCACGCGCATACAGAATGTCGAGGCCGAACTCGCGCAGTGTTTTCAAACTCGCCCGCGTCTTCAGTTCGCTCATGATGGGCAGCGCATACAGTTCCCACATCGTCGTCTCGGTCCACAGCCCGTCGAAGGTCAGGTGATACTGCCCGTCATTGACCTCAACTCCATAGTCCGACAGCCGGAAGTCGTGTTCCAGCCACTCCAGAAAGCCTGGCTCAAAAATTCCGCGCCGCCCGTAGAACGTATTGCCCGCCAACCACACAAGCTCCGATCGCCGGAAGCGCAGCCTGCGCACGTGCTCCATCTGGTGGCAAAGTTCCTCGCGCGAGAACATGTCTGACAGCCGCGCCGCTCCGCTGCGATTGATGACCGAGAATGAAACGCGGGTGTTGGGAAAGTTCTTCCAGATGAACTGCAGCATCAGCAGCTTGTAAAAGTCGGTGTCCAGCAGCGACCGGACAATTGGGTCCAACTCCCAGTTATGGTTGTGGGCGCGCTCGGCGAAGTTGATGATCATTCGCTACTATCCTCAACAACCATCCGCAGAAAAGCAAACCAACACCTCGGTGTTCCTCTGTCCTCCGTGGTTGAGGCTCTTTTCTCAGTGAGGAGGGCCAGTCAGATCCGGGCGGCTATTTGGCTGTTGGTATCTGAGGCTCAGGCAGGGAAAGCACAATTCTCATCATCTGCACCCCAAGGCTCGTGACGTCCGCGCCATCGATATTCATCAGCACCACGATACCGGCTCGCCGCTCAGGCACGATCATGAAGAATGTGCTGGTGCCTTGTTGTCCGCCCGCATGACCCACGTCCCGCATCCCCAGCTCGTCTCCTGTCCCCCAGCCCAGCGCATACCCATTCTGCTTGCCGTCAGCGGTCTTCTGCGGAGTCCACATCAATTCGCGCGTGGACCTCGAAACGATTCGATCCCCAATCATGGCCTCCTCGAAATGCGCGATATCGTCGGCGGACGAGAGCCACCCTCCGCCAGGAATCTTGTAACTGGAATCCAGGAAGTCAGCGTTGATCACCGCCCCCGATTTGTCCTTACTATAAAAGCGCGCGCGAAAGGGAATGATGGCAAACCGGTCGTCAGGCACAGTATGTGTCATCCCCGCGGTCAAGAGCACATGCTCCCGCTCGTAGTCGACGTACTTCTCACTCGATGCGCCTTCGATTGCACATCCCACCAGCGTGAATCCCTCCGACGTGTATCGAAAATCAGTCCCGGGTTTGTAGATCAGCGGATCGTTCTTGAAGAATTCCAGCCCGCCCTGCACCGTGTCGGAAAAATGCCGCGTGTTCCCGTACTCGACGTCACTCTGGGTCCAGGATTTGTAGTCGCGGATTCCGCCCATGTGGCCAAGCAGTTCGCGAGTCGTAACAGGGAAGTCTTTCTGCTCAAAGGCGGGACAATATTTCTGCACCGGAGCGTCAAGGTCCAGCTTCCCCTGTTGCCAAAGCAGCATGGCCGCGGTTCCGGTAATCGGTTTTGAGATGGAGGCCAGCCGGTAAAGCGTGTGTGCCGTCGCCGGAACGGAGTTTTCCAGGTCGGCGCTGCCGAATCCCGCCGACCAAACCTCGACGCCGTCTTCAACCACTGCGGCAGAAATTCCAGGGATATGGTTGGCGGCCATGAATTGCGTTACGGCCGCCTCAATTCTTGTGCGTTTCTCGGCTGCAATTGCGCGGTTCTCCGCATTTGTCTGCGCAACGGCAAACAGAACCAGAGCCGCGCCGATCGCTATCTGTGCCTTGTGCACCCGCCTCATCCGAAGCCGATGATATAACAAGCCGCTCAGCGCCTATTTCACATCTCCGCAATCGGGCCC
>Ga0335071_10008817_pt1 | contig 10333 bp, 7 predicted proteins | sample Lox_Sample_15_FD_206724 | JGI IMG/M metagenome (GOLD analysis project Ga0335071, IMG submission 206724) | Soil microbial communities from Loxahatchee National Wildlife Refuge, Florida, United States - Lox_Sample_1.5 | ecosystem: Environmental > Terrestrial > Soil > Wetlands | place: USA: Florida...
GAGCAACGGAGCAAGTGCCAGAAACAGCATTTCTGGCAGCCCTGCCATTATCCTTCCGCCGACGAAGTGATCAATCGTATGCGAGGGAAGCTGGCAGTCGTACCGGGCGCAACGCTGATCTTGCAATCGTCTCAAGAACTTTCCATCGGCGGCCGCTATGGCAACGCGCAATACCAGTACACGCTGCAGAGCGCGGATATCGAAGAATTGAATTCGTGGGCACCGCGGTTATTGCAGAAAATGAGGCAGTTGCCAGAGTTGCGAGATCAGAATTCCGATCAGCAAGACAAGGGTTTACAAGCCAAGCTGGTCATCGATCGCGACACGGCCAGCCGTCTGGGAGTCACGCCGCAGACGCTGGACAATGCTCTCTACGATGCGTTCGGACAACGCCAAGTGTCGACGATGTATGAGCCCCTGAATCAGTATCACGTCGTCATGGAGGTAGCGGACCAATTCCAGCAGACCCCGGAAGCGTTGCAGAACATCTACCTGAAGTCGACGACCGGGGCGGCGATTCCATTGGCGGCATTCACTCATTTTGAACCTTCGAATACACCGCTCGCAGTCAGTCATCAGGGGCAGGTACCTTCAGTTACGATTTCGTTCAATCTGGCGCCGGGAATATCGCTGGGGCAAGCGACGGACGCGATTGTGAACTCTGAGCGCAGCATTGGATTTCCTCCTTCGATCAGCGCGAGTTTTCAGGGCACGGCAGCGGCGTTTCAGGAATCAAAATCGAACATGCTGATTTTGATTATTACGGCTCTCGGCGCCGTGTATATCGTGTTGGGCATGCTGTATGAGAGCTACATGCATCCCATAACGATCCTCTCGACGATTCCGTCTGCTGGGCTGGGAGCACTACTGGCATTGCTCCTCACGCACAATGAGTTGAACGTAATCGGCATGATCGGGATCATTCTTCTGATTGGGCTAGTAAAGAAGAACGCCATCATGATGATTGACGTGGCGCTAGAAGTAGAGCGGAATCAAGGTAAGAAACCAGTAGTTGCGATCTACGAGGCATGTCTTCTTCGCTTCCGGCCGATCATGATGACAACCATGGCAGCATTATTGGGCGCGCTGCCGCTTGCGTTGAGTACGGGCACTGGATCCGAGTTGCATCGGCCGCTGGGGATCACGATTGTTGGCGGGCTGATCGTCAGCCAAGCCCTGACGCTATTTACGACGCCGGTAGTCTACGTCTATCTCGACCGATTACGACTGGCCCTGCTTGGCGGGGAGGATCATGCTTTGCCGACCACCACTCCTCCGATCTCTCCGAGCGCCGCCCATTCCGATTAGCTAAGGTGCAACCACCACGCAGAATGGACGCATCGCAGAGAAAAAGCCTACCGGCTGCGCAAAGTACCGCCAGTCCCGTATGATAGTGGGCACGCACAAAGGCTGCCCGTTTGATACCCGGTCGTCCGAAATTTTCCGGGATGGTGAGTTTTCGGTTTTCGATCAATTCCAAGAGGAGTGACGGATGCTAAAGAAAGCAGCGGCTCTGTTGCTTGTTTGCGCAAGCATAGTCGCATGGGTGGGATGTGGAACAACAACCAGCAAGTTTCTGTACGCGGCGATTCCGGCCTCAAATGAGATTGTGATTTTTCGAGAGGACCCTAATTCGGGCGCCTTGACGCAACTTGTCGGCAGCCCAATTACGGCCGGGCAGGCAGTGCAATCACTGGTGTTGCATCCCAACAAGAAATATCTATATGCCGCGAACTCGGGAGCAACGCCTGCGGGGACGGTATCTTTGTTCAACATTTCGAGCACCGGGGCGCTGACGGAACAGACCCCTCGCTATAACGTCGGGACAGCGCCGACACTGTTGGCCGTAGATCCCAGTGGAAGCTATCTATATGTCGGCAATTCCGGGTCATTCGACATTTCGGTGTTTTCGATTGACTCCAGTACCGGGAATTTGACGCCGATCGCGCAATCAGGCGGAGGGGCGACCGCTCCGATTGGAATGTCTCCCCTGAACATGCAGCTTTCGCCGTCAGGAAAGACCCTATTCGTCACCGGACAGGCTCTTGCGTCGCAAGGAACAATCGAGGCATTCCCGATCAGCAATGGGGTACTAGATACGCCCGTAGTGAGCGCGACGGGGAATCTGCCGTATGGATTGGCGATGGACTCTGGTGGCGCGCATTTGTATACGGCCAATAAATACGATAACAGTATTTCCGCTTTCACAGTCAATTCCGACAACACTCTGACACTAATATCGACTACAGGCGAGATATCTACGGGGCCGATAGCGCTCTTTATCGATAAATCCGGAAAGTATTTGTATGTCGCGAATTCGCAGAGCTCGGGTAATCTGGCGGCGTTTTCGATCGGCTCCGACGGGGACTTGACCTTACTGGCGAGTTCTCCGTTCCAAACAGCTTCGCAGCCGAATCTCGTGACAGGTGATTCGAGCGGGAAATACCTGTTCGTCGGTAATCAATCGACGCCAGTTTTGCAGTCGTTCAGCCTGGATTCGAGTTCCGGAACACTGACTTCAGTTTCCTCCTATTCGGTGCCAGGGACACCGACTTCCATTGTGCTGACGCAATAGTTTTTCGAAGTAGAAACACGGACAGCAATACCCCATCAAAAGCAGTCATAGGGTGATTCTTGTAGATACGCGGACGACGCATTTGCAAGAGCCGCGCGAATGTGATGGAATTGGCGGACTTAGATGGGGCTTGCTGAGTCTGCCCGTCTAGCGCAGCAATCTTTTCAGTTCAGGGCCGTACGTACGTTCGGTGAGATTTTACAGCTGCTGCGGCCACTTTTACGAATGTGTGACATTCCGGGCAATTCCCACTGACAGAATGTAGTAGCAGTCAGGAAAGAGGTGGGACGAACTGGAATCAGACCGCGGCGATGCAACGCTCATGTCAAGTAGTGGGGCGAGCGGGGGCGCTGCGCAGACATCTGAATCGAGGACTACATTCCATGCACATAGCCAGCGCCGCGAGCGCATTTCCGAAGCAGTACTACTCTCAGAAGTTCCTTCTGGACAAACTGCAGGAATATTGGGGTAAGCGGTTGCGAAATCCGCTAATGCTGGCGCGATTGCACCGGAATGTCGCGGTGGAGGGACGGCACCTCGCACTTTCTTATGAGAAGTATTACGAATTGAAAACCTGGGGCTGCGCGAACAACGCATGGATTGAAGTAGCCCAGGAATTGGGAGAACAAGCACTGTGCCAAGCTTTGCAGCGTGCCGGAGTGGAGTCGAGCAGCTTGGGAGCGCTGTTCTTCACGTCGGTGACAGGGATTTCAAGTCCGTCCATCGATGCGCTATTGATCAATCGCATGGGACTGCCGGCGAATATCAAAAGGGTTCCGATCTTCGGGTTGGGCTGCGTAGCGGGAGCGGCTGGAATCGCACGAGCGGCAGATTACGTGCGTGCTTATCCCGAGCAATCGGCAGCTCTGGTTTCAGTAGAGCTTTGCTCGCTGACGATCCAGCGGGAGAATCTTTCGGTGGCGAATCTCATTTCGTCGGGATTGTTTGCAGATGGATCGGCGGCGGTCGTCGTCACCGGTGGAGAGTTGCGCTCAGACGGACCGGAGATTGTGGCGACGCGTTCCGTGTTCTATCCACAAACCGAGCAGATGATGGGCTGGAAAATCAGCGAGAAGGGATTCGAAATCGTGCTCTCGCCGGAAGTGCCCACGCTAATTCGGGAGAACCTTGGCCATAATGTGGACGCCTTTCTTGCAGACCACGAGCTCAAGAGAGCAGATATTGGTAGTTGGGTGCTGCACACTGGCGGACCAAAGGTGCTGGAAGCAACCGCGGACGCACTTAATTTGCATGACGGACAACTTGAGGCTTCGTGGAACTGTCTAAAAAAGGTCGGGAATCTTTCGTCGGCTTCGGTGTTGGTGGTGCTCGAGGACGTTATGAGAAATCGCCGTCCGGAGACGGGAACGTGGGGAATTCTGGCGGCGATGGGCCCGGGATTCTGTTCGGAGCTTGTGCTCTTGAAGTGGTGAGGTTTTGATTGGCAAGATCGACAGACGTTTTCGTGATTGGGGGAGGTCCTTCAGGACTGGCAGTGGCGATCGCAGCACGCCAACGCGGTTTTCGCGTGGTGGTTGCGGATGGATGCCAGCCACCAATCGACAAAACGTGTGGCGAAGGCTTGATGCCCGACGGACTGGCTGCATTCGAGCGTTTAGGCCTTCAACTGTCGCGTTCAGAATGTTTTCCGTTTCGGGGGGTTCGATTTCTAAGCCGTAGCTTATCGACCGATGCGCGTTTTCCGGATCGTGTTGGTTTGGCGGTGCGGCGGACGGTATTGCACCGCGTAATGGTAGAGCGGGCGACGCAAGTAGGAGTCGAGTTGCTTTGGCGAAGCACCGTCAGCGGAATTAGTGCCGATGGAGTTCAGGTCGGCAAAGATCTTTTCCAATCGCGATGGATTGTAGGAGCGGATGGATCCAATTCGCGAGTGCGGCGCTGGGCGCGGCTTGAGGGCAGTCACCGAACTCGATTGCGTTATGCGTTTCGAAGGCACTTTCGGGTAACGCCTTGGACAGATCATATCGAAGTGCATTGGGGTGAGCGCTGCCAGGGCTATGCAATCGGAATTGGTGAGAACGAGGTGTGCGTTGCGATAGCGTCCAACGATTCAAAACTGCGATTCACGGAGGCGCTCAGGGAGCTGCGATATCTTTCCGAGCGACTGGAAGGATCTCAGCCATCCACGGCAGAACGCGGAGCCACGACATGCAATCGGCGGCTCAAGCGAGTGTGGCAACGCAATGTAGTTCTCATTGGAGATGCGGCCGGCACCGTGGATGCCATCACTGGCGAAGGATTGGGGTTAGCGTTCAGCCAGGCCCCAGCACTCGCTGAGTGCATGGAAAGTGGAGATCTGGATAGGTATCAACGCATCCACGATCAACTCATGCTGCGCCCACGGCTGATGGCGCGATTGATGCTGCAACTGGATCGTAGAGTGAGTCTGCAGCACAAAGTGTTGCAGGTTTTTCAGAGGCGTCCAGAGATTTTCCGGCGCCTGCTTGCGCTGCACGTTGGAGCGCTACGCCCGTCGCATTTGGTTTGGGATGGTCTCGCTCTAGGATGGGAGCTTCTTACCGTCTAGCATGCCCTTCACTCGAATTCGCCAGAGATTAATTCTCATTTCTGCAGTGTTGCTCGCGTTTGCTGTTGCGGGATGGGCGCAAGAACGAGAGTTCCAAGTCGATCTATCCCAGAGTTCGGTGAAGTTCACTCTGGGTGATGTACTTCATACTGTGCACGGAGCATTCAACGTGAAGCGAGGCGCCTTGCATCTCGATCCCAGTGGGAACTTATCCGGAGTAATTGTCGTCGATGCGCAGAGCGGCAACAGCGGCAATGGCATCCGCGATCGAAAGATGCATAAAGAAGTGCTGGAGAGCGAACGCTATCCGGAAATTTCATTTCGCCCCGACCGGATCGAGAGTGCAGTACCGGCCTCCGGAAATTCCTCAGTCAAGATTCATGGCATCTTCAACATTCATGGAATGGACCGGGAAATCACAGTTCCTGCGCAAATTGAACTCAGTGCCGATCACTGGACTGCGAACGTTCACTTCACAGTTCCGTATGAAAAGTGGGGTATGAAAAATCCCAGCACTTTATTTTTGCGCGTGAGCAATTCGGTGGAGATCGATCTTGTAGCCGTCGGAACTGTCGCTAGTGGCGCGGCAACTTCCACTCAATAGCCGCTTTGAGGCGTGATTCCTTTCCCTTCTACGCACCGATATGAGCGCCCCGCCGCGAGATTCTTGTATTCCTCTGTTTGGCTATTGGGCCAATTGATCACGACGCGATCGATGTGATCCCTCTTCTCGAGACCGAACGTGAGCGGGAGTTCGGACTGGGACAAATAGCTGGAGCCGCCTTTCACCATTCGCGATTGAGTCACACCACCCGCGTAGACGTGGACAGTGGCTCCAATGGCATCGCGATTCGACTTTGTTCCGACGAGATGGAATCGGATGCTGTGGTTTCCGCTGAGTTGGTCATTGCGGTAGAGAAATGCGGGGCCATTGTTGGTCGTGATCAATAAATCGAGATCGCCATCGCGATCGAAATCGCCGTAGGCCAATCCTCGTCCAACTTTCGGGAGATCGAAGCTGCCGCCGACTTCGGCTGCCACGTCTTGAAATTTGGCTCCGCCATTGTTCAGAAAGAGCTGCGGGGGCTGCGCATAGCCAACATTTCCTCGGATATTTCGGACGGTGTCGTCGATGTGGCCATTCGCCACCGCAAAGTCGAGCCAGCCGTCGAGGTTGACGTCAAAGAACGAGCAACCAAAGCCCAGGCTATTTCTGGACGCCAGGCCTACCCCGGACGCTGGCGCGATGTCTTCAAAATTCTTGCCACTGAGCCGGTAGAGACCGATCATCTCATTGTCGAAGTTGGTAATTGCGACACCGGGCTTACCGGAGTTATCAAAATCTGCCACGTCCACACCCATGCCGGCGCGGGCCTTTCCGTCGCTGCTGAAAGCGATTCCAGTCTCAACGGCGGCATCTTTAAACGTGCCGTTGCGTTGGTTGCGATAGAGTTTGTTGGGTTGGGTATCATTGGCGACGAGCAGATCGGGCCAGCCGTTGTGATCTTCATCCAGCAAAGCTACGCCAAGAGATTTGGAACTACTGTCGAAGATGCCGCTGGTTGCCGTGACGTCTTCAAAGGTCCCGTCTCCGCGATTATGAAACAACCAACAAGTGGCCCCTCGGTACGCTTCCGGGGTGCAATATGACTTATGTTTACCGTCGAGACTACAGAAGATGTCGGTTTCGATGGACCATTTCACATAATTGCAGACAAACAGATCCAGCAAACCATCGCGGTCATAGTCGAACCAGAGAGCGGACGTACTGAAACCTTCGCGCTTGCCGAGACCTGCCGCGTTTGTGACGTCAACGAAGGTTCCTTTCCCTGTATTACGGAATAAGCGATTTTGCCCCACGCAAGTGATGAGAATATCGGGGAACCCATCGTTGTTGTAATCGCCGATGGCCACGCCCATTCCATACATTTCGATGTCGAGACCGGCACGTGATGTGACATCGGTAAAAGTACCGTCACGATTGTTGCGATAAAGGCGCAGAGTGGTACGGGCCTTTTTGCGGCCAGGCCAGTCAGAGCCATTGATCAACAGAATGTCTTGCCAGCCATCGTGATCGTAGTCGAGGAAAGCGCATCCAGAACCCATCGTCTCGGGAAGGAACTTGCCGCCGAACGCGCCACTGTTGTGCTGGAACTGGATGCCGGCCTGACTGGTTATGTCAGTAAAGCGAAACCCAAGTGAATTTGATGCGTGCGCCTGGGTTGCAAATCCTGGCAAGCGATAGAGCTGAGACCAAGAGACCAGGCCAGTCATTGCACCCAGGAAAGACCTGCGATTCACGGGACGTTCACCAGCCCGGCGCGAATGGCATAAACCACAAGCTCTGCTGTCTTGTGAATGCCTAGCGTGTTCATGATGTTAGCCCGGTGAACGGCGACAGTGTTGGCACTCAGGTCAAGAGCCGTGGCGATTTCCTTATTCGACTTGCCGTCGACGATCATCTGCAGAACTTCGAGTTCGCGCTGGGTAAGAGCGGAGCTGCGTTCTCCGCGCAAGACCGTCTTTTGCTCAACCTTGGGGTCAAAAATGGTCTCACCTGCCGCCACCTTGCGGATTGCTGTGCCAAGTTCGAGATCGAGTGCATTTTTTAGGATGTAGCCCTTTGCGCCAGCCTCGATTGCCTGGCGCACCCAGGTACTCTCGCTATGCATGCTGAGCATGAGGACAGCCGTTTCGGGAGATTCTTCGATGATGTGCCGGGTAGCATCAAGGCCGTTCATACCAGGCAGAGCACAGTCCATGACGACAACTTGCGGATGGAGTTGCTTCGCCAGCTTGACAGATTCTTCGCCATCGCCGGCTTCGCCAATGACTTCCATGTCAGCCTCATCTTCCAGCATGCGGCGGAAGCCACGGCGGACCAAACTGTGGTCATCCACGAGCAACACTGTGATCTTCTTTTGCATAAATTTCCGCTCTCTCCCTTGGCACAATCAGCTGCACCAGCGTACCGCCCTCAGGCGGGCGCGAGAACGCTAGTTGACCGCCCATCAACTCGGAGCGTTCGCGCATGGCAACGAGACCGATACCCCGGCGGCCTGGCCGCTCAGGAAAGCCAGTACCTCGATCTTGAATTTCCAACTCAAGGGTGCGTGGCAAGAAGCGCAAACGAACCGACACCTGTTTCGCCCCCGAATGACGCGCAACGTTGTTAAGCGCCTCCTGCAGAATACGGTAGATATGGACCCCCGCGCCACCGTCCACCGGAAACGGCTCGCCCTGCTTTTCATAGGATATGGCAATCCCGGTTTGTCTTTCCACGGTTGGAATGTACCAATCGAGGGTGCTCTCAAGGCCTGCCTCATCGAGCATCACAGGATGAAGCGCCTGGGAGAGGCTGCGGACCTTCTCAAGTGTGCTTTGTACGATTTGAAGAACTTCATGCAGATCGGCCCGCAATGTTGAGCCCTCGGGAGCATGGGAACCTGCTCGCCGTAGCATTGATCCGATCGCGGTCAGAATTTGGCCGAACTCGTCATGAAGTTCGCGAGAGATGTACCGAAGCGTGGACTCTTGCGTGGAAATAAGTTTCTGAGCCAGTTCGCTGCGGCGCTCCGAGATTTCTGCAAGACGCCCGAAAAGGCGGCGATTCCAGCGGATCAGGGATAAGCCATTCAGCAGAATCGCCAGAAGCGTAACGCCCAGAAAGAAATAAACCTGGCGCTGCACCCGGTCGTAGATCTGAACGATGCGCTGTCCGGCCTGCTCTTCGTTTTCACTGTTCTGAACAAGGAAACGAGCTACCGCAGTGCTGAGAGCCGCTTGCCGCTCCTGCAATGAGAGCTGAATCTGTTCTCGAGCTTCTTTCTCCTTGCCTTCGTGGGCAAGAGCGAAGACGCGATCGACGGCGTCCCAAAATTGAGTCACTGAACTCGCCAGGAAAGCGCTCTGCTCCGGAGTACGGCTGGCTGCGGCGAAACCGGCTTCAAGGCGCATCGCGTCGTCGAGATCTGTGCGGATTCTCTGGAACTGGGCGGACCATGCAGTCAAAGGATAAGGCTCATCGCTACTAACCATGTCACGCATCGCCACAGCCAGGAGATTAAGATCGTTCTGAATGCGGAGCAGTTGAAGAGAGTCCTTGCGGTTGCGGTCGACGAGTTCCGTCTGGAGCTTACGCAGACCTGTAACTTGCCAGGTGATATAGGCGGAATAGGCAATGACCGCCGACAGGGTGATGAATAGGCCTAAAACCAGGCCAATCGTGGGCGAACGGTCCGTCGAGGACGGGTGAGACACGCCCCGAGGATACAACGGCAGCCGGGACACTGTCACAGGCAGCGCCGGGACAGAGCCCATACGGGCCGCAATGAGATGTGTGACAATGCAGTAATAATGAAGCCGTCCTGGGCAGAATGGAGTCAAAAAGGAGATTGAGTTCTCCACCAAAGGAACCGGTTAAGCCTCCGAAGATCCAGCGACTGAAGGCAGTTTTGCCAGAAGTCTGGAAGCTGATGCTTCCGCGTAAGGGGCTGCTCGCGGTCGGCTTTGTTCTGATGCTGATCAACAAGCTTGCCGGGTTTGTGCTTCCCTACTCGTCGAAGTATCTGATCGACAACGTCGTGACGCGGCATCAGACAGGCCTGTTGCGGCCGATCGTCGCGGCTGTTCTGATTGCGACGGTAATCCAGGGCATCACATCATTTTGTCTCACCCAGTTGCTTTCAAAAGCGGCTCAACGACTGATCGCCGATTTGCGCGAGCAGGTGCAGGTTCATGTTTCACGCTTGCCCGTTTCGTTTTATGACGCGAACAAGACCGGGGTACTCGTAGCTCGGATCATGTCAGACGTGGAAGGTGTGCGGAACCTACTGGGGACCGGACTGGTCGAGTTTGTGGGGGGACTCATCGCCTCGGGGATAGCCTTGATCCTGCTGCTTCGGATCAGTATTCCACTAACGTTGATCGCTGTCGGATCGCTTGGTTGCTTTGCACTTGCGCTGAACAAAGCCTTCGCGACGATACGTCCCATCTTTCGGGAACGTAGCAAGATCAATGCTGAGGTAACCGGGAGGCTCACCGAGTCGCTGGGCGGCGTACGTGTTGTGAAGGGGTATCACGCGGAGCAGCGAGAAGAGAAGATTTTCGCGGGCGGGGTTCGCCGACTGCTGGACAACGTAATGCGCACTTTGACGGCAACATCGCTGATGGGACTTTCTGCGAGTGTCCTGCTGGGTTGTGTTGGCGCG
>Ga0335071_10008818_pt1 | contig 10333 bp, 11 predicted proteins | sample Lox_Sample_15_FD_206724 | JGI IMG/M metagenome (GOLD analysis project Ga0335071, IMG submission 206724) | Soil microbial communities from Loxahatchee National Wildlife Refuge, Florida, United States - Lox_Sample_1.5 | ecosystem: Environmental > Terrestrial > Soil > Wetlands | place: USA...
CTCCGATGGTTACCAACCGTCTCGTGGTGATCGTGTTCGCGAAATTGCGCAGCGCACCGTGCCCGATCGCGCCGGGATGTGCATCTTCGATGCCCCCGATGCCGCGCCCCTGAGTTCGATGCGATGCGCCGAGGATCTTTTCGCGATCGTTGGTTACCACGCCGGTCTGGCGGGTGATCGTCCAGCGCTTGATCGGGTCCGACGTATCGCACGCGAGGCGCCCTTTATCGATTTGGCTCTCGATGCTCGAGTGAAGATACTTCCCGGTAGTCGCGCAGGGAGGCGGCTCAAGTTTCGAGTGATCGCGCGCGTCGTTGGCGATCACGAATTCCGCCGCACGGAGTTTCAGCGTGCCGTCGAGCGCGGAATCGAAGAGCGCAGCGATCATGCCTGGCGTCTCGTGGCGGACGAAGCCGACGTCGAGTTTTGGGCGACCCTAATCGAGGACGAAATTTTCCTCACGCTGCGCCTGAGCGATGAGACGATGCGTCAGCGGGATTACAAAGCGGCGCATATTCCCGGTTCGCTGCGACCGTCGGTGGCGGCTGCGATGGCACTGCTGTCGCGCCCGCAGCCCGATGATACGGTACTCGATCCCTTTTGCGGTGCCGGGACGATTCTGATCGAACGGGCGCATCTGGAGCGCTACAAACTACTAATCGGCGGGGATCTCGATCGGGCTGCGCTCGAAGCCGCGCGGACGAATATTGGCCCGCGCTACAAACCGATCGAACTCCACAATTGGGATGCCGCTTCGATTCCGATGCCCGATCGCAGTATCAGCCGGATAGTTACGAACCTTCCATGGGGCGTGAAGCATGGCTCGCACGCGGATAATCGCCGGCTCTACCCCCGCTTGTTCAAGGAATTCAGCCGCTTGATTGCTCCTGATGGAGTTATCGTGATGCTCACCGGTGAGACGCGGCTGATGCACTACCTGTTGCGCGAATCGCCGCTGCGCAGCGAAAAGATTCTGCGCGTCTCAATTCTGGGTGCGTCGGCAGCGATATATGTCTGCTCCTTGCGCTGATCCGATTAGTCTTCCTTTTCGATTACGAAACTTACGCTGCTGTGGGTCACCTTGATGGTGTCGCCATCGCGGGTGAAGCGTGAGGCGCTGCCACTGGCGACAGCCGCCGCTGCCATCGAACGGATTTCCGCCGCTGCCTCCGGCGTGGTGCCGCCGAAATTGACCCATTCGTCGACGGTAATCCGCGAATCCCGTGCCACTTTCATCGCGAGGCGAAAGCCGTAATCCGAGAACATCTTCTCGAACTCGCTGGAGGGCAGGGCGCGCGCATGCGTCGGGTCGCACAGCCGCTCCATCCGGTTGTGCAGGTCAGCCTGATCGATTTCCTCGGGCGCCGTCATATCGGAGATCATGATCCATCCACCGGGCGCGACGACGCGGGCCATCTCGGCGAAGACTTTGTGCGGATTAACAAAGTGATGGAATGAGAAGCGGCAGATAGCGCCGTTGAAGGCACCGTCGCCGAACGCAAAACGCTCCATCTCGCTGAGCGCAAATTCCACGTTCGTGATGTTGCGCTCGGCCGCCTGTTTCCGGGCGCGTCGCAGTGGTTCATCGAGCACATCGATGCCGACAGCTCCCGCGCATCGCTCGGCGAAGGCCAAGGTCGCGGCTCCGGTACCGCAGGCCACATCGAGCACTTTGTCTGTGCGCGCCACACCCGAAGCCGAAATCATGAAACCGAAGAATTTCTGATCCGACGGCCGCACCGGCATCAGATAAGCGGTTGGCCGCCGCCGGAATTGGCTCTGGGCGACGGAGAGGCCTGTGGTCGCGTCCACGCGATAGCTCCGGGCTTTTTGGACTAGGTGCGTCGCCGCATCACGTAGCTCGCACCGGTGTGGCTAAAATACATTTTACCGTTGGTGATGCGAACGCTGAGGCCGCATTTATCCGTGGCCACCGACGCTTCCATCATCTCGACGATGCGGGCCGCGCGCTCGGCGGTTGGAGCCCCGTGAGCGATCCAGTCTTCGATGCTGAAGGTTGTCTTGAAGGACTGTTTGTAAGTCAGTTCCAATCCGAAGCGGGTGAACATCCGCTCGAACTCGGAGCCCGGAACCGCTCGAGCATGCGACGGATCACACAGCTGCTCCATCTCATTGTGGTAAGTGGCCTTAGCCGGATCCTCTGACGCGAGCATATCCACCACGACGAGACTGCCGCCGCGCCGGACTACTCGACGCATCTCGCTTAGCACGGCCGCGGGATGCGGAAAATGGTGGAAGGCAAAACGACAGACCGCGATATCAAATGCTTCGTCCGGATAGGCGATGCGCTCGGCATCCCCAAGGACGAACGAAACGTTTTCAAGCCGCCGTCGCAGAGCTTCTTCCGTCGCGACAGCAACAAAGCGGTCGGTGGCGTCCAGTCCAATCACGCTCGCGCAATGCGGCGCGAAGGCCATCGCGACAAAGCCCGGCCCGCTCGCGACGTCCAGGACCCGGTCGCTTTTGCCAACCCCGGAGATGGAAACTATATGACTCAGAAGCTCGGGGTCGGTGACCACCGGCATCTTCGAATAAACGTCAGCCTGCCGACGAAATTGATGCTGCACCGCTTGAAGATGAAGATTCGAAGCGGAGGTAGGTGCCAGCGATTGTTCGAACATTGCCATAGCTAATATTCGATTACCTCGATATTACGATTCGGCGAACACTAGCGCGTTTTGATCAAGTTGAACAGTGGTTCAATCCCTTATTCGCCCTTGGTTTTGCACAGAAGCTATGGATGCGGTGGTGCTTTTTAGCGATTAGTGACATGTAATAGGCTACAATATTTGAAGAGACCAGACTCGGTCCGAGAATTGCCGGAGGGAGCAGCAGCGAGAATAAGGTGGGATGGGCGTTCAGGCGGTTGCGCGATCGCCGACACCCTCGACGTCGTGGCTCATTATCAGCAGATCGCGCGGTCGGCCGTTGCGATCGACCACCCAATCCTGCAGGAGTGCCTCAACCTGGAATCCTAATCGCTCGAAGGCGGCACGCGCGCCCGCCTGATCGGGCGTCATCATGGCGGCCATCTTTTTGATTCCGCGCCGTTGGCCGATATGAAAAATCTCTTCGGCCAGACGCCTTCCTAATCCCGCACCGCGAGACGACGGGCCCAGCAGCACCCTGATTTCACCGACTCGCCGCGTCCATCGCGCTTGATCGTGATGGAGGCTGGCGTAGCCGACGACCTTACCGTCCATCTCGGCAACTAGCGTGACGGTAGCTCCCTTCTCGATGTCGGCGATCCATGCATCTATCGCGGCTTCCCGAGTGATATCGGAACGCAGGAACAGGAGATCGTTGGACGGGAGCGAGCGGGCGAATTCCAGCAGAGGCTTCTTATCGACGGCGGTCATCAGTCTGAGCCAGGCGGTCCGACCATTAGGGAGCGTGATTTCGTGCGTGTGATGGTCTGCGCCGTGATGTGGGTCGACGGGTGCCTTGCTGCCCTTTGCCATGCCGATTCCTTCGATCGATCACCCTGCCCGTATCCAACGGATCTACGTGGGTAATCGGGCGCGAGAATAGCAGCTTGTCGAGCCTTTGTAGAGCCGAAACCGCGAGCGTAGGTGGAAGGCTACCCGTCCCTGCAGTGGCGGGCAATCGAGAGGGCTGACTCACTGACTTCGGTAAGTTGCTGCTAATGGATACACACGAAACGTCCATCCGTATCCGTTGGAGTCACAGGAGACGCATAGAGGATTAAACTGCACAGTCTTTCAAACCAGTAGGTGAGTTGGCATGCCTTACGCACAAGACGCTCTGCAGGACATCCGGGTGAACACCTGCGGGCGTCAGCGGATTAATCGCCGAGAAACATCATGTATGGAAATTCGGGCTGAAGATGCTGCTAATCGCGCTCGTTCTTGCTGCCGGCTGCGGCGGCGGTGGCGGCTCGTCATGTGAGTATCATGACCAGTTCGGCAAGAGTTTGTGCAAAAGCTTCGGAGGCCATTCAGAGGTTGGCGCCAATCGCTATATGGGGAGCACTAATTACTATGGGGGTAGTACCAATCATTATGTGCCGCCGCCTCAACAGCGCATGTATTACCGTCGGATGAGGTGAGGCACGAATCAGAAGCATCTCACTCCCACATCGGAAAAGCATGAAGGCTTCGCTCAGATCGCTACTTGTCGCTGCTCTAGCCCTTGGAAATCTCTTCGGTTCCGGATGCCTCGCTCACTTCATAGGCGAGGATTTCGCTAAAGAAGCAAAAAAAGGCGAGGTGCTGGTGGCCTCGAAAGGGCTTTCACGGTCCGTAATCATCGGGGAGTGCGGTCAGCCTACCTCGACCCAAGTCGAAGACGGCAAAAAGCTCGATAATTACCTGTTACCCAACGAAAAATGGATCCAGATTTTCGCACCACCTAGTCCAGGCCCGAAAAATCGCGGGATGCCCTTTATCGGTCTGACGGATCTTTGGCCTCTGCTTCTTCCGCTAGCCGTTATCGTATGGACTATCGATATTGTTGGAGATCCTATCGCGATCGTTACCTATGAGTATCAGAACCGTGATGCCACGAAATGCGAATACACAGTGACTTACGACCAGAAGGATGATGTGTCGAACGTGAAGGTCAGTTACCCACGCGGTTTCGGTCCCGAAATCTGTGCCGGAGAGGCCGAAACCTCCAGATAGAGTGAACCCGGATTAGCTATGAAGGCTTCTAAGCGGACGCTCCTGTTTGTTGCGGTCTCAGTCGTCAGCCTGATTGGTGTTTCCGGATGCTTGGCTTCGTTCCTACGCGACGACTACGCCGATAAGGCTGAACGATTGCACCCCCTCGTGTCACAGAAAGGTGCCTCGCGAACGACTGTCCTCAAAGCCTTCGGGCCTCCGGACACTACATATGGCGAGAACGCTAACAAGGTCGATACCTATCTAGCACCGAATGACACCTGGATCGAGAAATCAGAATCTAAACGCACTCAACTGGGGTCTTGCGGTCCAAATTTAGATTGTTTCGTCTTCGTCTCTGTCCTCGCGTCAGCGTTCGAAGTGGTGATTGATCCTATGTGGAGCATGGTCGTTGCAGTTGAAGGTCGGGACGCGACCAAATGCGAATATGTGATCACCTACAACAAGGATGACCACGTATCGAATGTCGAGGTGAGGTACCCGCGAGGTTTCCCTCAGAACGTATGCGGCTCCCATGCAGCAAGCCCAAGATAAGAGTGAGGAAAATGAAGAATCCTGCTCGCTCTCGTCTGCTGCTTTCAATCGTGCTGGCTGGCCTGACTGGAAGTTTAGGCTGCTTCGCCCACGCCCTGCACGGGCACTATGCTGAACAAGCCGCCAAGGCTCACTCAACGGTGTTCGCCACCGGATCTTCGTGAGCCCAAATGATCCAGGCGCTGGGAAATCCGGATGCGACACGAATCGAAGACAGCAAGAAAATCGACGATTATCTACTCCCGAATCATACTTGGCATGAGAGCTTCACTCCATGGGATACAGGTTCATGGTCGCCGCCTAGCGGGGGAGATCTGCGTTTTCTGGCTATGGTGCTGATGATTGCGATCGGCATCGAGATCATGGTCGATCCCATGATGACCTCCGTTTACCTGATCCAGGGAAGGGACGCGACGAAATGCGAATATCTGATCACGTACGACAAAAATGATCGCGCCGAGAGGATCGACGTCAGGACTCCGGAGGGCTTTAGTCCCGATCTCTGCCTGACGGGTCAACCTAACGTCAAGGAGAGCGCGATCGTAGTCCCACAGCAGTCGAACGTCCCTTAGCAACAAGTCCCTTGAACTGGCCGGGCGTTTTGGGGCCAGAGTTGATCAGACGCATCCTTTTGCGGCAGAAGTGTTGGCGGAGCCCACGGTCGTCGTGCGTGATCGCGCTGCGAACATCCGAGGCCCGCTGAGAGGACTGCAAAATGATGAAGCAAGCATATCGGGGAGTGATCGCCGCTCTGATGTTGATGATCTGTGCCGCATGGGCTGCTTCGGCGGCCGAGTCGGCACCGGTAGCGCAAGTCCGTGCCGCGATCGATGAAGCGTCGCCGGTCTTCGCCAACAAGCAAATTCCGCCGCAAGAGAAGGACAAGCAGCTACGCACGATCGCAGAGAAATATTTCGACTTTGGCTATATGGCCAAGTCCGCGATGGGCACGCATTGGAAGAGCCTGACGCCTGCGCAGCGCAAGGAGATCGTTCCGGCGGTAGAGGATTACGTGCTGGCGACCTACCTGACGACCTTTCAGCAGAACACGGTCGAGGCTGCCTCACACGCGCTCAAGGACGATCCGAAGTACGACGATCCCGAAACCGCAGCGGTCCCGAGCGAGGTGCATCTCGCGATGGTGCAGGACCCGCTCCAAGTCACGTACATGCTCCATAAGACCGGCGGAAAGTGGATGCTCTATGATATCGTGGTCGATAACGTGAGCACGCTCGGCAACTATCGCGAGCAGTTCAACAAGATCATCAATGCCGACGGCTTCGACAAACTGCTGGCGGGCTTGAAGAGTAAAAATCTGCCACGAGTCTAACCGCCTGAGCGTCGATTGCGACAAAGTCAGTTCAGGACTGCGGTGTGAGCGCTGAGGTGAGTGCCGAGCTGCTGCTGGCGATCGGACTTAGTCGTTTCTCTCAGCGGCGCCGCCGACTCACCCTGATGGATCGCGGCGAGTATGCTGCGCTGCAGGAGCGCTATGCGGAGATCGCCGATGCCCATCCGGGTCCCTCGGACGCTCGCTATTCGAGCGTTACGGCAGGCGGAGTAAGTGCCGAGTGGATCGGCGGACCATGGGTGCGCGATGACGCCGTGATTCTTTACCTGCACGGCGGATGCTACGGCACCGGATCGGTCGCAACCCATCGCGATCTGATCACGCGAATCGCCGCCGCAGGAAGAGCACGCTCTCTCGGTCTGAATTACCGCCTCGCCCCAGCGCATCCTTTTCCTGCGGCGGTTGATGATACTCTCGCGGCCTATCGATGGTTGCTGGCGGAAGGAATCGCTGCAGAGCGGATCGCCTTGGTAGGTGATTCGGCGGGCGCGGGATTGGCTGTCGCTACGACCCTCGCGCTGCGTGATCAGCAAGTGAGCTTGCCCAGCGCGATTGTCTGTATCTCGCCGTGGGTGGATCTCGCGCTATCCGGCGCTTCGATGAAAACGCAGGCTTGCGAGGACCCGTTAGTCAGTCGCGCGATGCTGCTCGGCTGGGCGCAACTCTATCTGGGTGAGCATGATCCGAGCACACCTCTGGCCTCGCCGATCTATGCCGATCTGCACGGACTACCGCCGATGCTGATTCAAGTCGGATCCACGGAGGTGCTGCGCGACGATGCTACGCGCTTGAGTGAGCGTGCTACCGCAAGCGGAGTCGAGGCGACACTCGAGGTCTGGCCCGGGATGATTCACGTGTGGCACACCTTCGCGCCGATCCTTTCCGAGGCGCGCGATGCGATCGCGCGGATCGGGCAGTTCGTGGGCGACCATTTTGCCGAACGCGATCCGCGCGACTGAATCCGACGCAGTGACTTATTAATCGCGCCAGTTCGCTCGGGGCAGGGAAGTTAGATGGCGCGTCTGGCGCGCCGGAATAACGTAAAGCACGGGGATTAGCGCGAAAGCTACGATCGCTACCGTGGTGTTAAGCCAAGCGATTCCGATCGCAACCAGGTAAAGCGCAACGATCAGCAGAAAGATGCGACTGACAGTGCGCGCAAAGCTCGGATCGACCGTGCGTGCAACGAGCCGTCGGCCTGCGGTGGCATAGACCCAGTGGGCGTAGCGGATCGATCCTGCCGCGCACAGGTTCGCGCCATACACTGTTGCAGCGAGTGCGAGCCCTGGGTTGCGGCTCAGCAGCGCCGCGGAAAACGGTACGAAGCAGATCGTCAGGAGCAGCAGGAGCGTGATGCCGATATGGATGCGGTCCGAACGCTCGATCCAGTGCGACTCCATGTGATGGCCGTACCAGAAGACAGCCACGATCGCGAAGCTGATCACGAAGGTCGCGAGCGCCGGAGTCAGCGCCCTCAGCCGAATCCAGAGCTCAGCGTTTGATTCGGCCTGCGGGGCGCGCAGGTCGAGGACCAGAAGCGTCAGGACGATAGCGAAAACACCATCGGCCAGCGCCATCACGCGAGAAGTGCTGAATCCCGCCGGCGCCGCCGATGGTGGTGTATCGCTCAATTAAACCGAGCCGTTCCGATCAATAACCGGCGAAGCCCATATCGGTGGTCGCCTGAGCATTGGGATCGGTACAGACATTCACCAAGGCCGGCTTGCCCGCCTTCATCGCCCGCTCGATTGCGGGTTTGATTCCCTCGGGCTTTTCGACGAACTCGCCGTAACCGCCAAGCGCCTCGACCATCTTGTCGTAGCGCTGATAGCCGAGATCGCGGCCGACGTTACCGCCTGTCTGGCGCGAGGTGAAGCCGCTGTTGTTCGAGATGACGACGACGATATTGAGCTTGTGGCGAATCGCCGTATCCATCTCCATCCCGTTCCAGCCGAACGCGCCGTCGCCGCTAAGCACCACGACCGGTTTGTCGGGTGCCGCAGCCTTGGCGCCGACACCGAACGGAATACCCACGCCCATGCATCCATGCGGTCCCGCGTTGAGGCTGCATCGTGCGTTGAAGATAGGAATCGATTGTCGGGCGAAGTTCAGAATCTCGTGGCCGTCGACTACGAGGATCGTATCGCGGGAGATAACGTCCTTTACTTCATTGCAGAGGCGTAGCGGATGAATCGGGGTCGCGTCGGAGTGGAGCAACGGCGCATTGCGCTCCATGTTCGAGCGATGCTTTGCGCCGAGCTGCGCAACCCATGCACTCTCATCCTTGGGATTGAAGCGCCCTCGCGACTGTTCAGTAAGCTGCTGCAACACCAACTTGGCGTCGCCGATAATACCGACTTCGACTGCGCGGTTATGGCCGATCTCGCGCCCGTCGAGGTTCACGTTGATGAACTTGGCGGTTGGCGAGAAGCGCGGCGCGCGCAGGAAGGAGAGCATCGAGTTGGCGCGCGCGCCGATCACCAGCACGACGTCAGCTTCGCGGAAGGCGGTCGAGCGTGCGGCCGGAAACGAGTGGGAATGATCCTCGGCGATAACGCCGCGTCCCTGTGGCGTCGTGAAGAAGGGGATTCCTGACGCTTCGACGAAATCTTTCAGCTCTTTTTCTGCCTCCGCCCACAGCACACCGCTGCCGGTGAGAATCAGCGGTTTACTGGCCCCGGCAAGGAGATCGATTGCCTTACGAATCAGTGCCGGGTCGCCCGCCGGACGCGCATCGGTACGATAATTCCCTTCGACCCAATGGATTCGGTCTTCATCGACTTTGCCCGAGAGGATATCGCCGGGGAGGTCGAGATAGACCGGTCCGCGCTTGCCATCGAGTGCCTCGCGGAAAGCGATACTGATGTATTCCGGAATACGATAGCCGAGGTCGATACGGTAGGCGTTCTTCACGATCGGCTTCATCATCGACACCTGTTCCATTTCCTGGAAGGTGTCGAGCGTCCATCCGCGCATCGGCGCGGAACCACCAATCGCGATAATCGGCGACGCATCGGCCCATGCATTGGCGAGACCGGTCACGAGATTCGCGACACCGGGACCCATCGGCGCAATACAGATACCGGGCTTGCCGGTGACACGTGCGTAGGCGTGGGCCATCATCGCCGCGGCCTGTTCGTGACGCACGTAGATGCCCTTCATGCCAAGGTCGAGGCATGCGCCCGCGGTGCCGCCGGTCGGCCCGCCCATCATGAAGAAAAAAGTATCGACACCCTCGCGCTGAAAGCAGCGCGCGATGATCTCTTCGCCGCGTAATGTGCCCATCGATTCCTCCGAAAAAGTTGTGTTGTCCGAATGACGGAGCCTGCTTGGATGTTGGAGCAATCCCAAGCGGTCGGTGTCAAGGGCAGCGGCTTGATCGGAGGGGGGTGCGTCCCGGCGCTTAGGCGATAGGTAATCTCACTCGATACTTGCCCGTCGCTCGGCGAGACGCTACGTACGGTGGTGGGGGCAAACATCAATGAGCGACTCTCTCGACGTCCGTCTTATCTCACGATCCGTCGGCTCCGCGATCTCGACTCTGACGCTCAGTGCGAGACGTACAATTTGTCTGCTGCTCGCCGTCGCGATAGTGGGTCTTGCTGCCGGGGCAGCCAATGCCGGTGAGTTTCATGGAACCGCGACCAAGTTTGAGCGCGATCAATGCTTCATACTCGATCGTCTTCCAGCCGACTCCGGAGCGCAATACAAATCGAAAGATACGGACCAGGAACAAAAGCTCTGCAAAGCCGATTTCCGGGACAAAAATGTCGGGCTCTGTCCC
>Ga0335071_10008819_pt1 | contig 10332 bp, 14 predicted proteins | sample Lox_Sample_15_FD_206724 | JGI IMG/M metagenome (GOLD analysis project Ga0335071, IMG submission 206724) | Soil microbial communities from Loxahatchee National Wildlife Refuge, Florida, United States - Lox_Sample_1.5 | ecosystem: Environmental > Terrestrial > Soil > Wetlands | place: USA...
GGACTTGGCGTGGCCGTGGATGCGGCCTTTGTGCGCCTTGCGGTATTTGGTGCGGGCGGGTTGCAGCATGGTCGTCGGTCCTGGATTCCGTCCTCAGTTCCTTCAGCGCGCCGGGGCCTGTTCGGCCGCGCGCTTGTCCTGCGCCATCGGGTCGTGGGCCATGATCTCGCCCTTGAACACCCAGACCTTGACGCCGCAGGTGCCGTAGGTGGTCTTGGCGGTCGCGGTGCCGTAGTCGATGTCCGCGCGCAACGTGTGCAGCGGCACCCGGCCCTCGCGATACCACTCGATGCGCGCGATCTCGGCGCCGCCGAGGCGGCCCGAGCAGTTGATGCGGATGCCCTGGGCGCCCAGGCGCATCGCCGATTGCACGGCGCGCTTCATGGCGCGGCGGAAGGCCACGCGGCGCTCGAGCTGCTGGGCGATGTTCTCGGCCACCAGCTTGGCGTCGATCTCGGGCTTGCGGATCTCGACGATGTTGAGGTTGACCTCGGTCGAGTTGGTGAGCTTCGCGAGGTCGCCGCGCAGCTTCTCGATGTCGGCCCCCTTCTTGCCGATGACCACGCCGGGCCGCGCGGTGTGGATCGTCACGCGCGCCTTCTTGGCCGGGCGCTCGATCACCACGCGGGCGACCCCCGCCTGCTGCAGGCGGTCGCTGAGGTACTTCCGGAGCTGCAGGTCCTCGTGCAGGAGCTTCGCGTACTCGTCGGTCGCGAACCAGCGCGAGTCCCACGTGCGGTTGATGCCGAGGCGCAGCCCGATCGGATTGACTTTCTGACCCATGTTAAGCGCTCTTCTCCGGTTGGGCCGCCTCGCGCTCGCGCACGATGACGGTCAGATGGCTGAACGGCTTGACGATGCCGGCCGAGCGGCCGCGGCCGCGGGCGTGCCAGCGGCGCATCTGGAAGGCGCGGCCGACATGCGCCTCGGCCACGTAGAGCCGGTCGACGTCGAGCTGGTGGTTGTTCTCGGCGTTGGCGATCGCCGCCTGCAGCACCTTCCTGACCTGCACCGCGATGCGGCGCTTGGAGAAGGTGAGCTCGGCGAGGGCCTTGGAGGCGTCCATGCCGCGGATCAGCTCGGCCACGAGGTTGAGCTTGCGCGGGCTGGTGCGGATCGCGTGCGCCACGGCCTGGGCCTCGTTTTCGGCGCGCCGGCGCCCTTTGGCGGGCTTGCTCATGGCTACTCCTGTTTCGCCGTCTTGTCGCCGCCGCCGCCGGCGGCCGAGTGGCCGTGGAACTGGCGGGTGGGCGAGAACTCGCCGAATTTGTGGCCGACCATGTTCTCGGTCACCAGCACCGGCAGGAATTTGTGGCCGTTGTAGACGCCGAACGTGAGTCCGACGAACTGCGGCAGGATGGTCGAGCGGCGCGACCAGATCTTGATGATCTCGTTGCGGCCGGAGCTCCGGGACTTCTCTGCCTTCTTGAGGAGGTACCCGTCGACGAACGGGCCCTTCCATGTCGAGCGCGACACCTGGTGCCTCCGTTACTTCGCGTTGCGGCGGCGGACGATCATCTTGTCCGTCGACTTGTTGTGGCGGGTCTTGTAGCCGAGCGTCGGCTTGCCCCACGGGGTCACCGGGTGGTGGCCGCCGCGCGTGCGGCCGCCCAGCGGGTGATCGACCGGGTTCATGACCTGGCCGCGCACGGTCGGGCGCCAGCCCTTCCAGCGGTTGCGGCCGGCCTTGCCGATGTTGACGTTCTGCTCGTCCGGGTTCGACACGGCACCGATCGTGGCGAGGCAGTCGCCCATGACCTTGCGCACCTCGCCCGAGGCGAGGCGCAGGAGCGCAAAGCCCTGGTCCTTGCCGACCAGCTGCACGAACGTGCCGGCCGAGCGCGCGAGCTGGGCGCCGCGGCCGGGCTTGAGCTCGATGTTGTGGACGATCGTCCCGACCGGGATGTTGCGCAAGGGCAGGCAGTTGCCCGGCTTGATGTCGGCATGCTCGCCCGAGACCACCTGGTCGCCGACCGCGAGGCGCTGCGGGGCGATGATGTAGGCGAGCTCGCCGTCCGTGTACTTGATGAGCGCGATGAACGCGGTGCGGTTGGGGTCGTACTCCAGGCGCTCGACCGTGCCGACGACGTCGAACTTGCGGCGCTTGAAGTCGATGATGCGGTAGCGCCTGGCATGCCCGCCGCCGCGATGGCGCGTGGTGATGTGCCCGTGGTTGTTGCGGCCGCCGCTCGACTTGAGGCCCTCGGTCAGGTTCTTGACCGGGTGGCCCTTCCACAGCTCGCTGCGGTCGACCTGGACCAGGGCGCGGATGCCTGCGCTGGTCGGCTTGAAGGTTTTGAGTGCCATGGCTGGTCGTCGTCCTTAGCTCAGATGCCCGTGGTCACGTCGATGGAGTGACCCTGCTCCAGGGTCACGATGGCCTTCTTGGTGTCCGAGCGGTGGCCGAGATGGCCCTTGAACCGCTTGGTCTTGCCCCAGGCGTTGCTCGTGTTCACCGCGGTGACCTTGACGTTGAACAGCCCCTCGACCGCGGCCTTGATCAGCGGCTTGGGCGCGTCGGGGCGGACGCGGAAGGTCACCTGGTTGTGCTCGGAGCCGCGCGTCGCCTTCTCGGTGATGACCGGGGAGAGGATCACGCCGTAGAGCTGCTCCTTCTCGTATTTGGGCGCGGTGCGCTTGCCTTTGTTCGCGTCGCTCATTTCAGGCGCGCCTCCAGATGCTGGACCGCGTCGCGCGTCAGGATGAGGACGTCGCGGCGCAGGATGTCGTAGACGTTGGCGCCCTGCTGCGGCAGGACGTCGACGCCGGGAAGGTTGCGCGCGGCGCGCGCGAAGTTCACGTCCACCGCCGGCCCGTCGATGACCAGGGCCGAGGCGAAGCCGAGCTTCTCGAAGCGCTTGGCGAGGTCGCCGGTCTTGGCCTTCTCGAGCTTGGTGGCCTCGATGACCATCAGCTTACCCTCGGCCTGCTTGGTCGAGAGGGCCGTGCGCAGGGCGAGCTTGCGCACCTTCTTCGGCAGGTCGTGCGCGTGGCTGCGCGGCGTCGGCCCGAAGATCACCGCACCGTGCCGCCACTGCGGGCTGCGCGTCGAGCCCTGGCGCGAGCGGCCGGAGCCCTTCTGCGGGCGCGGCTTCTTGCCGCCGCCCGAGATCTCGCCGATCTCCTTGGTGTCGTGCGTGCCGGCCCGGCGCTTGGCGAGCTGCCAGCGCACCATGCGCGCGAGGATGTCGGGGCGCGCCGGGAGGCCGAACACGTCGTCGCTCACCTCGATCGAGCCCGCGTCCTTGTTGTCGAGCGTCTTGATGGAAAGTTTCATGGCTCAGCCCTCCGCCTTCGGGGCTTCTGCGGCCGCGGCCGGAGCGGCTTCGGCCGCCTTGCGCAGGGCGGCCGGGAACGGCAGGCCCTTGGGGGCCTTGCGCTTCACCGCGTCGGTGATGCGCACGTAGCCGCCGGCCGAGCCGGGAACCGCGCCCTGGATCATCACCAGGCCGCGCGCCTCGTCGGTGGCCACGATCTTGAGGTTCTGCGTGGTCACGCGCTCCACACCCAGATGGCCCGCCATCTTCTTGCCCTTGAAGGTGCGGCCCGGATCCTGGCGCTGGCCGGTCGAGCCGTGGCTGCGGTGGCTGATGGAGACGCCGTGCGAGGCCTCGAGGCCGCGGAAGTTCCAGCGCTTCATCACGCCCTGGTAGCTCTTGCCGATCGTGATGCCGGCCACGTCGACGAACTGGCCGGGCACGAAATGCGCGGCCGTGATCTCGGCGCCGACCTCGAGAAGCGCGTCCTTGGTGACGCGGAACTCGGCGAGCTTGCGCTTCGGCTCAACCTTCGCCTTCGCGAAGTGGCCGCGCATCGGCTTGCCGACGTTCTTCACCTTGGCCTTGCCGATGCCGAGCTGGACGGCGGTATAGCCGTCCTTCTCGGCCGTGCGGACGGCCACGACTTGGCACTGATCGAGCTTGAGCACGGTCACGGGGACGTGGTCGCCCCCGTCCGTGAACACGCGCGTCATGCCGACTTTCTGTGCGATCACACCGGTACGCATGGCGTTGCTTTCCGATTCTCTTCCTCAGGTCCGCCTTAGGAACCCAGCTTGATTTCGACGTCCACGCCGGCGGCGAGGTCGAGCTTCATCAGCGCGTCCACGGTCTGCGGCGTCGGGTCGACGATGTCGAGGAGCCGGCGATGGGTCCGGATCTCGAACTGCTCGCGGCTCTTCTTGTCGACGTGCGGGCTGCGGTTGACCGTGAACTTCTCGAGCTCCGTCGGCAGCGGAATCGGTCCGCGCACCTGCGCGCCCGTCCGCTTGGCGGTGTTGACGATCTCGCTCGTCGACTGGTCGAGCACGCGATGATCGAACGCCTTCAAGCGGATGCGGATGCCTTGTTGTTCCATGACCGTATTCCTTCGCCGACAGCGTTCCGTTACTCGATGATCTTGGCGACGACGCCGGCGCCGACGGTGCGGCCGCCCTCGCGGATGGCGAAGCGCAGGCCCTCGTCCATCGCGATCGGCGCGATCAGGTGCACCTCCATCGCGATGTTGTCGCCGGGCATCACCATCTCGGTGCCCGCCGGCAGGACCACCTGCCCCGTCACGTCCGTCGTCCGGAAGTAGAACTGCGGCCGGTAGTTCGAGAAGAACGGCGTGTGACGCCCACCCTCTTCCTTCGTCAGGATGTACGCCTCGGCCTTGAACTTCGTGTGCGGCGTGATCGACCCCGGTGCCGCCAGCACCTGCCCGCGCTCCACCTCTTCGCGCTTCGTCCCGCGGAGGAGGGCCCCGATGTTGTCCCCCGCCTCGCCCGAATCGAGCAGCTTGCGGAACATCTCGACACCCGTCACCACCGTCTTGGTCGTCGGCTTGATGCCCACGATCTCGACCTCGTCGTTCACCTTGATGATCCCGCGCTCCACGCGGCCGGTCACCACCGTCCCGCGGCCCGAGATCGTGAACACGTCCTCGATCGGCATCAGGAACGGCTTGTCCTTCGGGCGCGTCGGCTGCGGGATCGTCTCGTCCACCGCCTTCATCAGCGCCAGGATCGCATCGTGCCCGAGCTTGGGCTCCTTGCCCTCCAGCGCCATCAACGCCGAGCCGCGGATGATCGGGATCTTGTCCCCCGGGAACTCGTACTTCGACAACAGCTCGCGAACCTCGAGCTCGACCAGGTCCAAGAGCTCCGCGTCCTCGACCATGTCGCACTTGTTGAGGAACACCACCAGCGCGGGGACACCCACCTGGCGCGCCAGGAGGATATGTTCCCGGGTCTGCGGCATCGGGCCGTCGGCGGCACTCACCACCAGGATGGCGCCGTCCATCTGGGCGGCCCCCGTGATCATGTTCTTCACGTAGTCCGCATGGCCCGGGCAGTCCACGTGCGCGTAGTGGCGGTTCTTGGTCTCATACTCCACGTGCGCCGTGTTGATCGTGATCCCGCGCGCCTTCTCTTCCGGCGCCTTGTCGATCTGGTCGTACGCCATGAACGTGGCCCCGCCAGTCTCCGCCAGGACCTTCGTGATCGCCGCCGTCAGCGACGTCTTCCCATGGTCCACGTGCCCGATCGTCCCCACGTTGCAGTGCGGCTTGTTCCGCTCAAATTTCGCTTTCGACATTTTTCGTCTCCGTCGTCTTCGTCAGGGGTCTCAGGCCATCTTGGCGCGGACTTCGTCCGCCACCGCCTGCGGCACCTGCTCATAGTGATCGAAGTGCATCGTGTACGTGGCGCGGCCCTGGCTCATCGAGCGCAGGTTGTTCACGTAGCCGAACATGTTGGCGAGCGGCACCATCGCCTGGATCACGCGCGCGTTGCCGCGGCTGTCCATGTTCTGCACCTGGCCGCGGCGGCTGTTCAGGTCGCCGATGACGTCGCCCATGTAGTCTTCGGGCGTCACCACCTCGACCCGCATCATCGGCTCGAGCAGCTTCGGGCCGGCCTTGGCGATCGCCTCGCGGAAATTGGCCCGCGCCGCGATCTCGAAGGCGAGGGCCGAGGAGTCCACGTCGTGGTACGCGCCGTCGACCAGGGTCGCCTTGAAGTCGATCACCGGGAATCCGGCGAGCGGGCCGTTGCCGCGCGCCGAATCGAGCCCCTTGACCACGCCCGGCACGTATTCCTTCGGCACCGAGCCGCCGACCACGTCGTTCTCGAACTCGTAGCCGCCGCCCGGGGGGAGCGGCTCGTACTTGATCTTCACGCGCGCATACTGGCCCGAGCCGCCGGACTGCTTCTTGTGCGTGTAGTCGTGCTCGTAGACGCGGCTGATCGTCTCGCGATAGGCGACCTGCGGGGCGCCCACGTTGGCCTCGACTTTGAACTCGCGCTTCATGCGGTCGACGATGATCTCGAGATGGAGCTCGCCCATCCCCTTGATGATCGTCTGGCCGGATTCGGCGTCGCTCGAGACGCGGAAGGACGGGTCCTCCGTCGCCAGGCGCGCCAGCGCCATGCCCATCTTCTCCTGGTCGCCCTTGGTCTTGGGCTCGACCGCGACCTCGATGACGGGGTCCGGGAACTCCATGCGCTCGAGCACGATCGGCTTGTTCTCGTCGCAGAGCGTGTCGCCGGTCGTCGTGAGCTTGAGGCCCGCGAGCGCCACGATGTCGCCGGCGCGCGCTTCCTTGATGTCTTCGCGATGGTTTGCATGCATCAGCAGCATGCGGCCGATGCGCTCGGTCTTGTCCTTGATCGAGTTGAGCACGCCGGTGCTCGTGCTGAGCACGCCCGAATAGACGCGCACGAAGGTGAGCGAGCCCACGAACGGGTCGGTCATGATCTTGAACGCGAGGCCCGAGAACGGCTCGCTGTCGTCGCACTTGCGCTCGAGCTCGGTCTTGCCGTCGACGCTGGTGCCCTTGACCGCGGCCACGTCGGCCGGCGAGGGCAGGAAGTCGACCACGGCGTCGAGCAGCGGCTGCACGCCCTTGTTCTTGAAGGACGAGCCGCAGATGACGGGATAGAACTTGCTCTCGACCGTGCCCTTGCGGATGCAGGCCTTGAGCGTCGCCTCGTCGGGCTCCTTGCCGTCGAGATAGGCCTCGAGGGCCTTGTCGTCCATCTCGACCGCGGCCTCGAGGAGCTTGGCGCGGTATTCGTCGGCCTTCTCTTTCATGTCGGCCGGGATGTCGCCCAGGATGTACTCGGCACCCAGGGTCTCGTCCTTCCAGGTGACCGACTTCATGCGGACGAGGTCGACCACGCCGGCAAAGGCGCTCTCGGCGCCGATCGGCAGCTGCAGGACCACGGGCTTGGCACCCAGGCGGTCGATGATCGTGTCGACCGACATGTAGAAGTCGGCGCCGATGCGGTCCATCTTGTTGATGTAGCAGACGCGCGGCACGTCGTACTTGTCGGCCTGGCGCCACACGGTCTCGGATTGCGGCTCGACCCCGTTCACGCCGTCGAACACCGCGACGGCACCGTCGAGCACGCGCAAGGACCGCTCGACCTCGATCGTGAAGTCCACGTGGCCGGGCGTGTCGATGATGTTGATGCGATGGTCGCGCCAGAACGCCGTCGTCGCCGCCGAGGTGATGGTGATGCCGCGCTCCTGCTCCTGCTCCATCCAGTCCATCGTCGCGGTGCCTTCGTGCACCTCGCCGATCTTGTAGGACTTGCCGGTATAGAAAAGGATGCGCTCGGTCGTCGTCGTCTTGCCGGCATCGATATGCGCCATGATGCCGATGTTGCGGTAGCGATCGAGGGGAGTCGTGCGTGCCATGTCTCGTAATCCAGTGAGGGTCCGCTACCAGCGATAATGGGAGAAGGCGCGGTTCGCTTCTGCCATCCGGTGCGTGTCCTCCCGCTTCTTGACCGCGGATCCCCGGTTGTTCGAGGCGTCGAGGATTTCCGCCGACAGGCGGTCCGTCATCGTGTGCTCGGTGCGGCCGCGCGCCGACATGATGAGCCAGCGGATGGCCAGCGCCTGGCCGCGCTCCGTCCGCACCTCGACCGGGACCTGGTAGGTGGCGCCGCCGACGCGGCGCGAGCGGACCTCGAGGGCGGGGCGCACGTTGTCGAGTGCGCCGTGGAAGATCTTGAGCGCGTCCTGGCCCGTCTTCTTGTGGATGGTGTCGAGCGCGCCGTAGACGATCGTCTCGGCGACCGACTTCTTGCCCGAGAACATCAGGCAGTTCATGAAGCGGGTGACCACGGTATCTCCGAACTTCGGGTCCGGCAGGACTTCGCGGCGTTGGGCGGCGCGGCGGCGCGACATTCTGGGGCTCCTTACTTCGGACGCTTGGCGCCGTATTTCGAGCGGCGCTGTTTGCGGTCTTTCACACCCTGCGTGTCGAGGCTGCCGCGGATGATGTGATAGCGGACGCCGGGCAGGTCCTTGACGCGGCCGCCGCGGATCATCACCACCGAGTGCTCCTGCAGGTTGTGCCCCTCGCCGGGGATGTAGCTCGTCACTTCGTAGCCGTTGGTCAGGCGCACGCGGGCGACCTTGCGCAGCGCCGAGTTCGGCTTCTTCGGCGTCGTCGTGTAGACGCGCGTGCACACGCCGCGCTTCTGCGGGCTGCCTTGCAGCGCCGGCACCTTGTTGCGGCCCGGCTTGTCGTGCCGCGCGTGGCGGATCAGCTGATTGACCGTCGGCATGTCATTCCTTCTCGTTCGACTCTCTCGTCCCGTCTCGATCCCAACCGCGTCTAAGCTTGCGCGCAGGCGCCGGCCGTCGAGCGACGGCCACGGGCCTGTGCCGTAGCCAAACAAAACGCCCGCGCTGGATGCGCCCCCATATGCGCGTGAACCGGGGGACGTCCCGCGGGCTGACCTCGCGCCGATACGTTCGACGCCAACGTTGTGCGTTTTACCCGAGGCCGCGTTTCGGTGGTCCGCCCGACGACCGGCCCCTCAAAGGTGCGCGGAATATATGAATCGGGCCGGGGCCCGTCAAGAAAAACTGCGCCCCCGAAAGAGTTAGGTGTGGATTTTACGCCAGCCGGGTTTCCCCTGGCCGGCCAGGGCCTTCCGCACCCCCGAAAAGCGACCCCTGGGCCGGGACCGGCGATGCGTGTTCTTTTTTTGTTCCGTTAACTAGTCCCAGGCGGCAGCCGCGGGGGGATTCGCTAGCCGTTGTCGACCACGGGGGGTCTCGCCCCCCGCAGCCCCAATCGCCGCTCCTCGGCCACGGCCCGCCTCAGCTTTTCGAGCGCTTCCTCGCGCGTCCGGCTGTGTTTGCGCCGATGAAACGACGCCCCGGCGCCACGCCGCGCCGCAGGGCTTGCCTTCATAGAGGTCGTCTCGTCGTTCACGTCTGCCCCTCCCCTTTGTGATCGGCTGTGAAACTGGTACGCGCGCTTGCGCCGGCGACTGCGGAGCGAGCCTATTCTCCGCCGGTCTGCTGGCGTTCGATCCGGTGGACCAGATCGCGCGACCGCTGCACGCGTTCGCGGGCGGCGTCGATCATCTCGCGGAGCTGATCGGCGGTTTCGCCGCGATCGCTGCTCTCTGTATCGGTCTTCGGTGCGTTCTCCATGACAGCCCCCGCTCCGTTCGCCAGAAGATGAGGCCGCATGGCGACCTTGCGGTAATACGTGCTGCATCGCCCGTGCGGTGTCACTCCGGACAAACACTGAGTTGCGTCAGGAACATTACCGAGGCCCTGGGTGCAAAAATAATAGGCAGAGCCATGATTTCCCGCCGGTTTTGCGATTTACGGGAGCCGAAGAGCAGCAGCTTGGCGTTGAGCCCCGTACCGCACCCGTACAGACTCTCCGGCGGCGGATTGGGCATTTCCCCGGATTTCGCGATAGGCGGTCGTGGATCATGGTGCGCCCGGCACAACAACGGGGGACACCATGGTGTTTGGCGTCACGACACAGCCGGCGCCGGCAGCCCAGGCCGGCGCGCCAGCGAGTCACGGAGCCATCGAGACGATCGTCATCGTGGATGACGATGACCTGGTGGCCGAGACCTTGGCCGCGAACATGGAAGATGCCGGCTTCAGGGCGGCCTGGTTCACGGACGGGCCCGCCGCACTGGCCTATCTGGAGGAGGGCGGGCCCGCGTCTGCGATCCTGCTCGACTGGTCGATGCCGCAGATGGACGGCCCGGAGGTGCTGCGGCGGCTGAGGCGGATCAACGCCTCGGCGCCCGTCCTGTTCCTCACCGGACACACCCAGCCGATGTTCGAAGAGACGGCGCTGGCCAACGGTGCCGTCGATTTCGTCGACAAGTCGCGCAGCTTTTCGATCGTGTTGCAGCGCCTGAAGCTGGCGCTCGCCGGTGCCAAGGGACCGGCGGAGATGCAGCCCCAATCGGCGACAGGACTGCGGATCGACGATGCGAGCGCGCGCGCCTTCTGGAGCGGCACGCCGCTTGGTCTGACGATCAGCGAGTTCAAGGTCGTCCGGCTGCTGGCGACGCAG
>Ga0335071_10008820_pt1 | contig 10332 bp, 12 predicted proteins | sample Lox_Sample_15_FD_206724 | JGI IMG/M metagenome (GOLD analysis project Ga0335071, IMG submission 206724) | Soil microbial communities from Loxahatchee National Wildlife Refuge, Florida, United States - Lox_Sample_1.5 | ecosystem: Environmental > Terrestrial > Soil > Wetlands | place: USA...
TTTCACCCCTGTCAAAGTGGATGAAATGAGCGAGGAGATTGGCCTCGACGAGTCGCTACACGGCGAACGCGCTTACGAAACGCTGGAAGTGGAAGAACTGTTCAATCACGACCATCAGCAGGTGACGATCGAACACGTTAAAGAAGAGGACGAGCTGGTCGGACCCAGAAAATAGTTGGCTGGACGATTGAGCAGCGTGTTTCGCAGGGTGCGGGCATCGCGCTCGGCAATTACCGCCGGTAGGTGCCCATGTGCTCGTCTCTACCGACGATGTGGCCCTTTATGGCAGCGTCGAGTTGCCGGCGCGAGGCGCCGGGCGGCAGGGTGAGCATGGCGTCCAGCGCATAGAGCCGGAAGAAATAGCGATGGGTCTTGCCCGGTGGAGGGCAGGGGCCGTTGTAGCCGACTTTGCCGAAGTCGTTGCGCCCCTGCATCGCGCCGCTGTCAATGGTATTGCTTTTAGGCACGTTTTCCGGCAGGAGCCGAGTGCTCGCGGGTATGTTCCAGATCACCCAGTGCACCCAGGTTCCGGCGGGAGCATCGGGGTCATCCATGATCAACGCGAAGCTCTTGATGTTGGCAGCGTGGCCGGTCCAGGCGAGCACGGGAGAGACGTCGGCGCCACGGCAGGTGTAGCGGTCGGGGATGGCGGCGCCGGAGCCGAAGGCCGGGCTGGCGAGCGTAAAGTCTGTCACAAGGCCGCTTCCTTTCGACGAACTGGGTTGTTGAGCCACGAGTGGGACGGCGGACAAGAGCATTGCAAGGGCGAGCCGAACTGTACCCATGAACCAATTGTAGGGCCGGAACGCAGCGGGGAAACAGGGAATTGACGGCGGGTGCATTGGGTTCCCATCTTGGTGTGCGCGCCCCACGGGACCGAGCCCGCGAAGGAATCGGGGCCTCGGTCAGGCCGCGCCGGAGCCGATGAGGCTGTACAGCAGCACCGCCAGCACGAAGACGGTCAGCGCTAGGTAGAGGTAATCGCGTTCAATGGCGAATCCGATAGCGGAGAAGACCACCCGCGCCACAGGAGTGGCGATCAGCAGAAGTAATCCGAACTGGATGATGCTCTTGCCATGCAGCCGCCTGGCGCCGGCGGCGATGGCGGGGAGCGAACGCAGGGCCGCGGCTTCGCCGCGAAATACGGAGAAATTCGCGGGCTCCCCGGCGTGACGGGCGAGATACACCGCCGCCCCCAGTATGACCACGGCGGCAGACAGCAGAACCCCGGCGCGCAGCAGGGTGCCGAGCATAATTTCAATGCGGCGATCGTCCAGTGCAGGATGAGTCACAAGGATCCCTTCCATCCGTTGTAGATCATTTCCAGCGCCAGCAGCACAACGACGACGCTGAAAATGTAGCGCAGCCAGCGGGTGCGAGCCTTTACGAGAATGCGCGCGCCCAGCAGCGAGCCGCCCAGAACTCCCAGCATGACCGGCATGGCGATGCCGGGGTCGATGTAGCCGCGGCTGAGATAGATGCCGGCACTGGCGGCAGCGGTGACGCCAATCATGAAGTTGCTGGTGGTGGTGGAAACCTTGAAGGGAATGCGCATGGCCTGGTCCATGGCCAGGACTTTGAGCGCACCTGAACCGATGCCGAGCAAGCCGGAGAGCGTACCGGCGCCGAACATGATTCCGAAACCCAGAGGAACACGATGCACGGTATAGGCGCTGGGGCCGGTGGGCGTGGGGTACTCTCCATTGAGCTTGAGCGCCTGGGCGATCCGATCAGGCGAGCGGTCCACAACTTCTGCAGGACGAGGCCGGCTGGAGAAGTAGGCGGACAACAACAGGACGACTCCGAAGACGATGGCGATGGCGGCGGTCGGCACGCGCGCGGCGAGCATGGCCCCGAAAATGGCGCCCACGGTGGTTGCGACCTCCAGGAACATGCCGATGCGGATGTTGCTGTAGCCTTCGCGGACGTAGGCTGCGGCCGCGCCAGAGGAAGTAGCGATCACCGAGACCAGGGAAGCTCCGATAGCGTAGCGGATGTCCACGCCGAAGAGCAGGGTAAGCATGGGGACCACCACCACACCGCCACCCAATCCGGTGAGCGCGCCCAGCAGGCCTGCGAGGAACGAACCCAGCGCAATTAAAACAGTGAAGGAGAGAATCGTCATGGGTGCGGGCGGCTGCCGGTCCGGTGCGTCCCTTGAATTTTAGACTAAGGGGACCAACTGGTCGGGCGGCGCCTGTTACCGGTTTGCAGTATCGCGATTGCCGCATGGGATCTATCCGGGAAGGCCGCTTGACATCCGTTGGCCAGTCAATATACTTAACAGCCAAGCATGATTCCCGCTTCTTACATCCGGACCCGCATCAGCACCATGGCCATGTGCATGTGCATGAGTGTTGGCGTGTGGGTTGCGCGTTGAAGCGGCAAAGGGAAGAGTAGAAGCCGCCAAGTTCTCAAACGACCCACAGCCAGCAAACTGTGGGTCGTTGTGTTTTTGGGCCTTCCCCACAATTGCCAAGGGACGGCAATTGTGGGCCACCAGTCAAGACGGCAGAGGAGAGAGTTCAGTGAGCGACGCCAAAGAAAAACCGCAGTATCACCGCGACACACTCGCCATTCACGGGGGGCAGGAAAAGGACCCCACCACCAAATCGCGCGCCGTGCCGATTTACCAGACCACTTCGTACGTGTTCGACGACGCCGACCACGCTGCGCGGCTGTTCGCCCTGCAGGAGTTCGGCAACATCTACACCCGGATCATGAATCCTACGACCGACGTCTTCGAGAAGCGCATCGCGGCCCTGGAAGGCGGAGTGGCGGCGCTGGCGCTGGCCTCGGGCCAGGCGGCGGAGACGCTGGCCATCACCACGCTGGCCTCGGCGGGAGACGATATCGTTTCCACCACTTCGCTGTACGGCGGGACGTACAACTTGTTCCACTACACGCTGCCCAAGCTGGGCATCACAGTGAAGTTTGTGGACGCCGATGACTTCGACGGACTGCGCAAGGCCATCGGGCCGAAGACCAAGGCGCTCTACACCGAGACGCTGGGCAATCCCAAGCTTGACATCGCCGACATCGAAGAACTGGCCAAGATTGCGCACGACGCGGGGGTGCCGCTGATTATCGACAACACCTGCGCGTCACCTGCGCTGTGCCGGCCGATCGAGTGGGGCGCGGACATCGTCATCAACTCGGCGACGAAGTTCATCGGCGGCCACGGCACGTCGATCGGCGGCGTCATCGTGGACGGTGGCAAGTTCGACTGGGCGAAGTCGGGACGCTTTCAGGACTTCGTCGAGCCCGACCCGTCGTATCACGGCGTGTCGTACACCCAGGCGTTTGGGTCGCTGGCGTTCATTCTCAAAGCCCGGGTGCAGGGGCTGCGCGACACGGGCGCGAGCCTGTCGCCGTTCAACGCGTTCTTACTCTTGCAGGGTACCGAGACTCTGCATCTGCGAATGGAGCGGCACTCGGAGAACGCGCTGAAGGTGGCCGAGTATCTGGCGGGCCACGCTGACGTTGAGTGGGTCAACTATCCCGGCCTGCCGACCAGCAAGTATTACCAGCGGGCGAAGAAGTACCTGCCCAACGGCGCGAGTTCGCTGGTGACCTTCGGCATCCGCGGGGGCTACGAAGCGGGCAAGAAGTTCATCAACTCGGTGCATCTGTTCAGCCTGCTGGCCAACATCGGGGATGCCAAGTCGCTAGTCATCCATCCCGCCTCGACCACGCACCAGCAGCTATCCGAGCCGGAACAGCGTGAGACGGGCGTGACTCCGGACCTGGTGCGGCTCTCGGTGGGCATCGAGGACATACGCGACATCCTTGCCGACCTGGAGAACGCGCTGCAGGTGGCGACGGGGAAGAAGACAACGGTGCAGGTGGCAGGAGCCTGACCGTGGCGGACACACTGCAACCAACCCGGGAGGGCGACCTGACGTTTGCGTACGGGGCGCCCTTCCGCCTGGAGGGGGGCGGCGCGCTGCAGCCGGTCTCCATTCGCTATGCGGTGTACGGCGAGTTGAACGAACGGCGCGACAACGCGGTGCTGGTTTGTCATGCGCTGTCAGGATCGGCGCGCGTGGCCGACTGGTGGCCGGAAATGTTTGGCCGAGTGTTCGACCTGGGGCGCGACTGCGTTATCTGCACCAATGTCCTAGGTTCGTGTTACGGCTCGAGCGGGCCTACGTCCATCGATCCGGCCACGGGGAAACCATTCGGCCCGGATTTTCCCCTGGTCACGATTCGCGACATGGTGCGGGCGCAGGCACACGTTCTCGACGAGCTGGGTGTGAAGCGGTTGCGGACGGTGATTGGCGCTTCGATTGGCGGCATGCAGGCGCTGCAATGGGCGGTGGATTTCCCTGAAAGGGTAGAGCACTGCATTGCCATCGGGTGCGCGCCGCTCTCGGCGATGGGCCTGGCGCTCAACCATCTGCAGCGCAAGGCCATCCAACTCGACCCGGACTTCCACGAGGGACGCTATGCGGCGGACCAGCAGCCGGGTCGCGGCATGGGTCTGGCGCGGGCGATCGGCATGTGCTCGTACAAGTCGGCGGAACTGTTCGAGGAGCGCTATGCGCGCAAGCCCAACCGCAACGGCGAGGACCCGCTGCGCGCCGTGGGGGAACGCTACGACGTGGCCGGCTACCTCGATCACCAGGGCGAGAAGTTCGTCAGCCGGTTCGACGCCAATTCGTATGTCGTCATTACCAAAGCGATGGACACCTTCGAGTTGGGGCGCGGCTATGCGTCGGAAGCCGAGGCGCTGCAGCGCATCCAGGCGCATGTCTCGCTGGTGGGGATTTCGTCGGACTGGCTGTTTCCGGCAAAGGACGTGCGCGACCTGGCGAAGCGCGTCGAGGCGGCGGGTGTGCAGTGCGATTACACGGAGTTCGAGACCACGCATGGACACGATGGATTTTTGGCGGAAATGGACGCCATCGCGGCGGTGGTGAACGGTAGTTTTCACGCACGGCGCCTGGCCGTAGTGCACAAGAACTCCGGGCGGAAAGTGGGCGGGTAAGGCAGGGCCTCGAACGACGGGATTCTTATCGAGAAGAGATTTCACCAAACTGCCATCGTAATGAAATTCAGCGAAACCTCGGTGGAAGATGGCGAGGCAATCGCGCGATCAGCGGCAGCGTGCCCCAAATCATTATTGACCAGCTTGCAGTGATCGGGGTCGGTGCGACAGGCGGTGAGAGTGTGCTGCGGTGAACCATTTACAATGGCTAGCTTGCTGAGGTCTTCATGTCGATCGTGCGATTTCTGCTGTTGCTGTCGCTGGTGATCTGGGTGGGTGGCATCGCTTTCTTCGCCTTCGTGCTTGCACCCACCGTGTTCCATCCCGGAATCTTACCCAGCCGCCAGCTGGCGGGGGCGGTCGTCAGCCGGAGCTTGAGCATCCTGCACTGGATGGGCCTGGGTTGCGGGGTGGTCTTCCTGGTCACCTCGATTGCCGAGGCGCAGATCACAACTGGATATGCAGCGGTTTTCACAGCGCGCAACCTTCTGGTTTGCGCCATGATCGTGTTGACACTGATCAGCATGTTTGCGATTTCGACGCGCATGTTGGCACTGCGGAATGACATGGTCTTCATCGACAATATTCCGCACGATGACACCCGCCGCGTGGAGTTCAACCGGCTGCACGTGTGGTCCACGCGACTGGAGAGCACCGTTTTCTTACTCGGGCTGGCGGTCATCTTTTTGACGGCCCGGCGTTTATCATAAAGAGTTCCGCGAGTCATCCCGGCCTGCGTGGTGAAGGCGTGGCCGAGTTTCGAATTCATTTCACAGCCCGCATCGACGGAACGGTGATCGCGGGCGCAGAGGTCATACTCCGATGAAAACCGGAATCATAGGCTTGCCGCAGGTGGGCAAGACTTCGCTGTTCGTAATGCTGACCAAGCAGGCGGTGGGACACCGCACCGGCGGGCCGCGTGAGGCGCACCTCGGGGTGGCGAAGGTCCCCGACGACCGGCTGGACCGCCTGGCAGCCCTGTACAACCCGAAGAAGCTCATCCACGCCAGCGTGGAATACACCGACGTCGCAGCCCTGAGCCAGGAGGCGCTGAAGGAAACGGCTTTCGCCGCCAACCTGCGCAACGTCGATGCCCTGGCACACGTGGTACGCGCCTTCGAGGACCCGTCGATCCCGCACGTGGGAGCCATCGATCCGCTGCGCGACATCAAGAACATCGACTTCGACCTGATCGTCAACGACCTCGGCCAGATTGAGAAGCGGGTGGAGCGGGTGGAGAAAGACCTGAAGAAGATGAAGACGGCCGAACTGGAGAAAGAACACGAACTGCTGCTGCGCGCCAAACAGCACGTGGAGAAGGAACTGCCCCTGCGCGAGATGGAGATGACCGCCGAGGACAAGAAGCGCATCCGAGGGTTCATGTTCCTAAGCGAGAAGCCCATCCTGTATGTCCTGAATATCGGCGAAAGCACCACCCTGGGCAAGGACCTGGAAGAGGCGGTTGCGAAATACGGATTAACCGAAGTGGCGGCGCGTCCCAATACCGGGGCCACCGCCGTTTGTGCCAAGGTTGAGGCCGAACTGGCGGAGATGAGCGACGAGGATGCGGCGGAGTTCCTCGGCAGCTATGGCTTGCAGGAGAGCGGACTGGTGCGGCTCATCCGCAAGACCTATGAATTGCTGGGGCTGATTTCCTTTTTTACCGTGGGCGAGGACGAGTGCCGCGCATGGACGGTGGAACGGGGCAGCAAGGCAGTCCACGCGGCGGGGGCCATCCATACTGATCTGGAAAAACACTTTATTCGCGCCGAGACCATTCACTGGGACCAGTTGCTGGAAGCGGGGTCAGAAGCCGAGGGCCGCGCGCGCGGCACGCTGCGCCTGGAAGGCAAGGAGTACATCGTCAAAGACGGCGACGTGATGCACATCCGGCACAGCGGTTAGTGGCAGGTGCGGTTGAATTTGGCCAGCAGGGCGAAGGTGGCCCTGTGGGAAACTACCGCGTGTACGGCAGTCGGACGTCGGCAACTGTCGCTCGACAGGCCGTTAGTCCAACGGCAACATATACCCAGGGTTGGAGTTCAGTTTTCCGCCGAGAGCTTGTGCGTCGAGCGTGGCCATGTCCCATGAGATCCACGAAGCGGGCGTGATTCGTATCGTGACATCGTCAAACGACGCAAATACGGGACCAACGTGAGGGTCCGCAAGGGCTTCCTCGCTCAAGTATCGGCGATGCACCCGACGATTGATGGCTTGCGACTCCGTGCCTGAGACCAATTCGACGGAACCGATGGCGGTGACACCGCGCTCCTTGCCGGGCACGCGGACGTCTACCATCAAGGAGGCGTTTGGCCGTTGCATGACATTGCGGGCTTTTTTGCTCCTGGAGGACGTTGCCACATACAAGTGGCCCTCCTCATAGAGGTACCACACGGCCGTAAGGTGAATGGACCCGTCGGCATTCCCGGTTCCGAGGGTCGCGATGTGGCGTTGTAGCAAGAGTTCCTGGAAATGCGCTTCCAAGGATTTCGTGGGCATTTCTTCCCTCCGCAAAACGATGTCAAATTATGGCGGGTGCAATTTTCGCACTTCTCGACGATTGATTGGCCAAGGCGGGATTTTCGACTGAGTACGGTTTGGCCGGAACCACTCTGCTATTCTTCTGGCTGCTCATGAATCCCATTGTCCTCAGTATTCTGCTGGGCCTCACCGCCGCCGGCGCCAATGTTTTCGGCGGAGCGGTCATCGTGCGGCGAAGCTGGGAGCGGCGCTACCTGCGCTACTTCGTGGCCCTGGGCGCGGGGTTCATGCTGGCCACCGCGCTGGTGGAGATGGTCCCTGAAAGCTTGCAACTGGCGGGGCGCAGCGGCGCGCTTCTGGTACTAGTGGGTTATCTCGTGGTGCATCTGTTCGAACACACCATCACACCCCACTTCCATTATGGCGAAGAGACGCACGCTGACGAGTACCTGCACCCGCACCGGCGAATGTCGGTGTTGTTTGGGTTGATGATCCATTGCTTTTTCGACGGCATCGCGATCACATCCGGCTTCCTGATTTCTTCGTGGCTGGGATGGGTGATCTTTCTGGCGGTGTTTCTGCACAAGATTCCCGAAGGCTTCACTGTTACGTCGGTCATGCTGGCCAGCGGACTGAGCAAGGGGAAGTCGTGGTTTGCCTCGGTGATGCTGGGACTGGCGACACTGGCGGGAGTGCTGACCATGGCGGTGGGACAGCGTGCGGTCGGCTATGGATTGCCAGTGGCGGCAGGGGTGACGATATATGTGGCAGCTTCGGATTTAATACCCGAGGTGAACCGCGAACCCGGCGTCGGCATGGCGGTAGTGGTGTTCGTGGGTGTCGCCCTGCTGTTTCTGCTGGACCAGCTTTTCCACCTGCACTAACGCATTTTTCCGGACTTGCCGCTGGAATTGCAGTAAGATGTGCAGCCTATGGCCAAGAAATTCTTCACGCTCGTTCTATTGCTTGCCTTGGGATGTTCACTCACCACGACAGGCTTCGCGAAACACAAGAAGAGTTCGACTTCCTCCAATGTCGACTTCGACTACTACCTGCTGACATTGAGCTGGGCGCCGGAGTTCTGTGCCACCAACCCCAGTGGGCGCAGTTCGGCGGAGTGCGACCCCAAAAAGCACATGGGCCTAGTGGTGCATGGTCTGTGGCCGCAATACAACAACGGCAAGTGGCCGCAAGACTGCGCCAGTACACCGCCGGTATCGTCGGCGACGGTCAATCACATGCTGCCCATCATGCCGGGCAAGCAGTTGATCCAACATGAATGGTCGAAGCACGGGACCTGCAGTGGGCTATCGGTGGACGATTACTTCGCCGGCATCGAGAAGCTCTACACAGGATTGACCGTGCCGGACGACTTTAAGAAACCTAGCGAAACAGCGCAGACGAATCCGGGAGACATCGAAGCGGCGTTCGCCTCGGCCAACAACGCTCCTAAGGGTGCGTTTCGCGTGTCATGTCCGCAGAACGAGTTCTCGGCGGTGGAGATCTGCCAAAGTAAGGACTTGCAATACCAGGCGTGTCCGACCACGGTGAAGGAGTGCCGCGCCGGGCAGATCCGGGTCAGGCCGGTGCCGTAGGAATTCTGCCGCGGAATCTTCGGATGCCCATGCGAGCGCATGCGGAAGTCCGTTCATCGAATACTGACTAGTTAGATGACTAGTCTGTTATAATTGTCGCAGCGACGAGGTGCAGCATGTGTGGCTGGCAAGTGCAGGACGCAAAGGCCCGTTTCAGCGAATTACTCGACACGACCCTCAAGGAGGGGCCGCAAGTGGTCACGAAACGGGGCGTGGAGGTTGCTGTCCTGGTGTCACTCGAGGAGTGGCGGCGCTTGCAGAAGGAGACGCGTCCGGGATTGAAAGAGCTTTTGCTGGGCCCGGAGCCGCGGTTCGAGAACATCGTGCCGCCGCGAGGGAAATTGCGCCGCCGCCCGGTTAGTTCCCGATGAACCGCTATTTGCTGGACACGAACGTCGTGTCGGAACTGCGAAAGCCAAAGCCGCATGGGGCAGTCGTTGTTTGGGTGAGTGGCTTGAAGGACGAGCAAATCTGCGTTTCGGCGGTAACGTTCGGCGAACTGCAGACCGGCATTGAGATCACGCGCCGGCAGAACCCGAGCAAGGCGCAGGAAATCGGGCGGTGGGTTGATCGGCTGCAAGCAACAATGCAGGTACTTGCGATGGATGCGGCGTGCTTCCGCGAGTGGGGACGGCTCATGCATGGCCAGTCCGACCACCTAGTGGAGGACGCGATGATCGCCGCAACCGCACGCCTTCACGGACTGGTGGTCGCAACCCGTAATGAGAGGGATTTTCGTCAACTGGGCGTGCCCGTGGTGAACCCGTTCAAGACCAGGGGCGAAGAGCCCTGACAGAATGGTAGGGCCGGCTGGGATCGAACCAGCAACCCTCAGCTTAGAAGGCTGATGCTCTATCCAATTGAGCTACGGCCCCATCGTGGCAGGGCGCGCAACAACCACCTGCCGACTTCATTATCGCAAATCAAGCGGCCAAAGCGGCAATTATGGCCGTAACCCGGCGGAGTCCTTCCGCCCACTGCTCGCGGGCATCCGCTTGGTCGCGACCGTAGCCGAACAGGTAAAAGGTGACGTAGAATCCGGGCGCCGATTTTGCGATGGCTCCCGCCGGATCGACGTTGAGTTGTTCCGCGGCAGTCTCCGCGTGATACCAGCAGCGACGCACGATGAATTCCCCGGATACAGGTTCCTCTTCTGCGGAGGTGAGTTGCCTCGCCGCCGTCTTCACCCACAATTCGTGGCGCTCGAACGACGAGCGAGCGGCCACGTCGCGGGCAATCAGATCGACGTAGGAGCACAGCTTTGCG
>Ga0335071_10008821_pt1 | contig 10332 bp, 8 predicted proteins | sample Lox_Sample_15_FD_206724 | JGI IMG/M metagenome (GOLD analysis project Ga0335071, IMG submission 206724) | Soil microbial communities from Loxahatchee National Wildlife Refuge, Florida, United States - Lox_Sample_1.5 | ecosystem: Environmental > Terrestrial > Soil > Wetlands | place: USA: Florida...
CCCCGTTAAGACCCCACTACCGTGCTTCGGTGCGGGCCTCACTCTCGTGGTATTTTTGATGAAATGAGCGAAGCGAGCGTGGCGTCGGCGCTGGAAGGCATACTAGGCTCTCTGAGCCAGTGCCTGAACGCCGAGTCCGCAAAACGCGTGGCTGAATTCCGGATTTCGCCGGCCATTCAAACCCGCGTGGATGAGCTGGCGGCGCGCGCCAACGACGGCTTGCTCAGTGACGACGAGCGGACCGAGTACGAAGCGCTGATCAATGCCGCCGATTTCGTGGCAATCCTCAAGCTGAAGGCGCAACGGCAACTGGAGGCAGGCGTACGTTAGCAATGGAGCAGTCCTCACACGATATTGTCCGCGAGCGGGCGGGCAACCGTTGTGAGTATTGCGGGCTGGATCAGAAATACACCGATCTGGCGCATCGTGTACAGTTCGTGGTTTCCGAGAAGCAGCATGGATCGGACCATCCGGACAACCTGGCGCTGGCATGCCACCGCTGTACGTTGCGCAAAGGCCCGAACCTGACCGGTATCGATCCGGAGCGGGGGGACGCGGTTCCGTTGTACCATCCGCGCTGGGATCGCTGGTCCAACCATTTTGTATTGCGGGGCCCGCGCATCGAAGGCACGTCGCCGGTGGGGCGGGCGACGGTCCTGGCGTTGGGTCTGAACGATGCGCGGCGCGTGGAGCTGCGGGTGGAATTGCTGGCCCGCGGCGTTTTGGCGTAATCCACCGCACTTTGCCCGGTATGCCTCGTTAGGGCCAATGCCGAATTGTCCGCGCTGGCGTATAATTCTCCAGGATTCGTCACAAATCGACATGAGGAGAGGATTCATGAGGAGCAATCGCAGCATTGGGAGCCGGGCGTTCGGGGTGTTCGCCGGTCTTGGCCTGTTAGGCGTCGGTGTGCTGCTGGTGGCGCAGGAGCCGGCGGCGCCCAAGTTCAAGTTCGACGCCGACTGGCCCAAGCCGCTTCCCAATAAATGGAAGATGGGCGGAGTAACGGGCCTCGCCGTCGACAAGGACGACAATGTCTGGGTCTATGACCGCCCGAACGACCTGACGGATATCGAACTCGAAGCCGAGTTAACTCCTCCGCTGGCGGATTGCTGCGTGCGTCCTCCTTCGATGATCCATATCGACAAGCAAGGCAACGTGATTGGGTCGTTCGACGCTCCGCAAGGACACGGCATGGCGATCGACAGCAAGGGCTTCGCCTACCTGGGGCAAGATACGGTGCGGAAGTACGATTCCAAGACCGGGCAACTGGTCGGTGAGGTGCCGCGCACGCCGGAGAGGCAGCCGGGAGGAGGCGGAGGCGATGGAGCGCCTCCGACGTCGGAGCATGTTGCAGGGCGCGGCAGCCGCGGTCCGGTAGCAGGTTTCCTTGCGCCTCCTGGCGGGCGTGCGCAACCGGATGCGGCGGCGCAGGCATCGCGCGAAGCAGCGATCAAAGCATTTCGCGCCAAATATCCGCCGACCACGCCCATGATCGTCGGGGGAATCGAGGAAATCCGGTTGGATGAGCCGGCGCGCGAAATGTACGTCGCCGACAATTATCTGGGCGGCCGTGTGATGGTCTTCGACTTGGATACGCTGCAGTTCAAGCGCGGTTGGGGCGCCTATGGGCACAAACTGTCCGAAATGACCACGGACGACAAAGACCGCGCCTACACGCCCGGCGGGCCGGAGCCGAAGGAGTTTCGCGGGCACCTGACGCTCAACGTTTCGCACGATGGCATGGTGTATGCGGCCGATCGCATGGCCAACCGCATTCAGGTGTTCACGAAGGATGGGAAGTACCTGAAGGAGTTTGTCGTCGCGCCGATGACGGGTGTGGGCGGGTCGACGGGCGGTGTGATGTTTTCGCCGGACAAGGCGCAGCGCCTGCTCTACATTTCGGATCTCACCAACAACCATATCTATTTCATCAACCGCGAGGACGGGAAAATCGTCAGCCAGATGGGGAGCATGGGGGAAAACGGCGGGCAGTTCTTCGGGTTGCACATGATCGCCGTGGACTCCAAGGGCGATATCTATACCGGCGAGGTTTTCCAGGGCGAGCGGGTGCAGCGGTTTTTGCCGGCGAAGTAAGGGCCGTGCGCCTCACGCCGGCATGATCTGGACGCTCATGCCTTCGGGGTCCTTGATATGGAAACCGGCGTCCAGGTTCTCGCTGGTTTCGATGCCGACGGCTTTGAGTTTGTCGGTGACGGCCTGGCGGTTGAAGTTCTCGACGCCGATGGCGAAGTGGTCCACGATGCCGGTGGGGGCTTTGTGGTGCAGCGATACGATGATCTTGCTCGAGCCCATCCGCACGATCTCGTTGGGTTTGTCTTCACCCAATACCGCGAGTCCAAAAATCTTCTGATAGAAAGCGACGGCGCGCGGCAGATCGGTGACCTGGATGCTGATGTGGTCGATCTTCACGCCTTTGAGCGCGGCGGATTCCTGGGCGCGCGCCTGAGATGCGGCGCCGGCGGCGGTCAGCATGGTGAGGGCCTGGACCAGTTCGCGGCGCGAGAGCGCGCCTTTCTCGAAGCGGTTCACGAGATTCGAAATCATCGCTTCCATGGGGTCTCCTATTCTTGTTTAGCGGCAACTTCAGTGGCGGCGGGGCTGGGAGGCACGCTGCGCAACTGGAACGGCGCGCTGCGCACGACGGCCAGCACCAACGATGAAAAACGGTAGTCGTCGCGAGCGGCCCTGTGAACTACGGCGCGCACGGTGGGCATGTCGGTGTAGACGATGCTGCGTCCGAGCGCGTAGGTCATGAGCTTCTCGGTCATGGTGCTGACGAACTGCTCGGGACGGCGCAGGATCACGGCGCGTAGGCCGGCCGGGCCGTCCACTTCAGTCCCATCCGCGAGTTTGCCAGCAGCGTCCACACGCACGCCGTGATCCTTGTTGCGCCAGGCGCCGACGGCGTCGAAATTCTCGAGCGCGAAGCCGGGCGGGTCGATCAGGCGGTGACAGGAGGCGCAGGTCGGGTTGGCGCGGTGCTGTTCGAGCAACTGACGGACGGAAAGCTGGACGCCGCCCGCCAGGTTTTCCTTGAGCGCCGGAACGTTTGGCGGAGGCAATGGCGGCGGGGTGCCCAGGATGTTTTCGAGAACCCAGCGGCCGCGCAGCACCGGCGATGTGCGATTGGCGTACGAGGTCACGGCAAGCACGCTGCCTTTGCCGAGCAGGCCCCAGCGGTTTGGATCGGTGAGCGTAACGCGCCGGAACTGCCCGCCGCGAATGCCGGGGATGCCGTAATGCGCCGCCAGGCGCTCGTTGACGAAGGTGTAGTCGGCGGTGAGCAAATCCAGCACGCTGCGGTCTTCCCGCACGATGCTGCCAGTGAACAGCTCGATCTCGCTTTCGAGCGCCTTACGGAGATCTTCTTCGAAGTTGGGGTATTCGGATGTGTCGGGGTCGAAGAGGGCCAGGTCGCGCAGCCGCAGCCACTGGAGGAAGAAGTTCTTCACCAGCGAATCCGCTTTCGGATCGGAAAGCAGGCGGCGCACCTGGTGTTCCAGCACGGCGGGGTCTGCCAGCCTGCCGTCCTTGGCGAGCGATAGCAGCTCCTGATCCGGAACGCTGCTCCAAAGGAAGAACGACAGACGCGATGCCAGCTCCAGATCGTTGAGCGCGTGGTTCGCGCCGGGCGCGAGATTAGCCGGATCGGTTTCGGCGCGGTACAGGAATTTGGGGCTGGCCAGAACGTAGGTGAGCGCGTTTTGAATGCCCTTTTCGAAACCGCCCTGGTTGCGGCCTTTTTGATAGAAGCTGAGCGGAGTCTCCAGATCGGCGCCGCTCACAGGCCGGCGGAAGGCGCGGGTTTCGATGGCGGTCAGGATCCTGCGCGCGCAGGGCAGCTCTTCGCTCTCATTCGCAGGATGGCAGACGAAAATGCGCCGGCGAGCCGGCGTGTCGCCGGGGCCTGTGGCCTTGTACGGTCCCATGATTTCCAGCTTTTCGACGGATGGCATTCCGTTCATGCCGCCGCTCGGGCCGACGTCGCGGGTGTAGGGCTGCAACACCTCGTCGCTTTCGGTGAACGATCGAGCGAGGAACGTCACGGCCAGGGCGTGCGGGCCGGCCTTGACGGGGAAGCGCAGGTTCTTGAAGCGCCCTTGAATGGCCTGGGTGGCTGTAGCGAGCTCCTGATCCTGGGCCTTGAGGTCTTCGGGGCCGCCCACCGAGCGTTCAAAGACGCGCTGCCCGTCGATGGTGATGATCAGCGTGTGCGGGAACTCCAGGCCCTTCACGTAAATCTGGCTTTGGCGCAGCGTGACATCGAATTTGTACTCGCCGTCGAGCGGAAAATAATGGCGCACCAGCAGGCCGCCGCGGGTCCCGAGCGGCATGCCTTCAACGTGAACGTGCTGAGGTGAGCCAACGGCAGAGCGGTATACATCGGCGGCAATGGGCGCGGTCGGATCGCCGACGGCCAGCAGCGCCGCCTGGCGGGCAGCTCCGATGTAGCCTTCAATAAACGCGGGCGACTCCTTTAACACGCTCGCGACATTGTCGAAGCCGTCGCTGTCGTCATCGGAGGGAAGCAGGGCGGCGATGTTGGTGTCGGTGAGGTCCAGCAGGTCGCGCACGGCGTTGCCGTATTCGGCGCGGTTCAGCCGATGCAGCATCACGTAACCTGGACGGGGACTCGCGGCGGCAGCCTGGTCGATCGTGTTTTCGAGCCATGCGGCGAGGCCGTCGAGCGAGGCGTCCTCGGGCCGCGGCGCTCCGGGCGGAGGCATCATGCGGCCGTGCAGCTTGCGGATCACTTTTTCCCAGGTCTCGGCGTCCTGGGGAACGCGGTCGAGTGGCAGCTTATCGAGCATCAGCCCGGCGGTCTTGGCGCGCTGGTTATGGCAGGTGACGCAGTATTTGTCGATCAGTGCCCGCTTGTTTTGATCCTCGGAGGCGTGGAGCCAGGGCGGAGCGGCGAGCGCGGCAAGAGTGATGACGAATGTCGCTAAGTTCCGATTCATCTTGCGCTTCCGATCCTTTAACCCCGTCTCAATGTATCAGTACGGCTCTTATCACGTCATGGTGGGCCGATGAGGGCAGCAGGGAGGTTTCGCGTGCGTTTTCTGCCTCTGGTAATGGCGAGTTTCTTAGCGGTCCCGATGCTGGCCGATGACACCCAGGCGTCGGACAGCCAGGACCTTTCTTCGATGGACCTGGAGTCGCTGCTGAAGGTAAAAGTGGTGACGGCGTCCAAGTTCTCACAGGATTTGGCCGACGCACCGGGCGTGATCTCGGTGGTGACGCGGGACGAGCTGCGGAGATTTGGCGGGATGACGCTTCGGGAAATCCTGGAGCGAGTGCCGGGTCTCGCCGGGACGACGGCATCCTTTACGGATCGAAGCATGGTTGGGGCTCGGGGCGATCAGACGAAGATCAACTCCGGGCACATTTTGTACCTCATCAACGGGCGCCCGACGCGGGAAGTGCTGGAAGGCGGCATCGCCAGCGACCTGTTGGAATCGTTTCCGGTGGGTATTCTGGAGCGGATCGAGGTCATCAAAGGGCCGGGGTCGGTGTTGTATGGCTCCAACGCTTTTTCGGCCGTGGTCAACCTGATCACGCAAAAGGCCGACGGCCGGCAACTGGTGGTGACGGGTCTGGGCGGGCCTGGCGGCGCGGCCTCCGGTTCGGGCAAGGTGATGTTCGAGCGCGGCGCCTTCCGTCTGGTCGGGGCAGGACAGTTTCATCAGAACCCGGAATGGTTTACGCCGGTCGAGACCAGCTTCTTCGGCGTTCAGGATGCCGTCATACCGGACCGCAGCAAAGGCGGCTACCTGGGAATGAACTTCAAGGGGCTCAGCTTGATGTCTTCCTTCACGGACTGGACTTCGGGCTACCTGGAAGGCGGCGTGGGGGTGGCGCGGTGGCGGCGCGGATTCGCGGACCTGGGCTACAGCTTCCGGGCAACATCTCGCTGGGACATGAGCTTCAATGTCACGTACACGCGCACGACGCTGGACGCGCAGCAGTCGATTCCTTTCATCACGCGGGATTCACACGAAGTGGTGGCCGAATGGAGCAATGTGTTGAACCTGACGGATCGGGATGATCTGACGTTCGGAGCTTTGTTCAACCACATCGAAGGCATGGAGACTTTCTTCGGGACCAATCCGGGCACGGTGATTTCCGACGGCAGCCGGGCGGGAGAGGCGGGCTATGCGCAGATCGACCACCAGTTGCTGGAGAGCGTGAAGATCATCGGAGGGTTCCAGGCCAACCAGATCGGACATCTAGATCTGGATGTGGTTCCTCGCGGCGGTGCGATCTGGAATGTAACCAACCGGGTGACGGTGAAGGCGCTCTATAGCCAGGCGTTCCGCGCTCCCAGCCTCAACGAAACGCTGCTGCACTACATTCCTCCGCCGTATATCGGCGGGCCCAGCCTGTTGGGAAACCCCCACCTCTCGCCAGAGAAAGTGGCCACAACAGACATCGGAGTGTGGTATTGGGGCGATCGCTTTCAGGCGGGCGTGGACTACTTTCATAGCAAGCTCACCAACGGTATTGTTCTCGCGAATGTCACCACGGCCGGCACATACATCAATTCCGGCAAGATCACCTTCGACGGCGTGGAGGTGGAAGGAAAGTACTATTTCAAGAAGAACTTTCTGTTGTTGGGATCGGCGCTGTATCAAACCAACGGCGACGCGAACGGCGCGAACAACGTAACTCCGATCAGCAACTTCAGCGCCAAGGCCGGCATCAGCTACGGCTCATCCAAAGGCCTGACCGTTGGACTTTTCGACGTCTATCAGGGGCCGATACCCGGTTACTCGAGTGCGCTGAACCCGCAACCGTTTGCGCACCATTTAGTGAGCGCGAACTTCCGCCTGGAGCTTGCGAAGGTCTGGCATTCGGAGGCAGCCCGCGGGGTTGCCCTGGTCGCTCATGCAGAGAACCTGACCAACACGGCTGTGTGGCTGCCGGATTGGATGGACGCGCCCGGTGACACGATCTTCGCGAATCGGGGCCGCACCGTTTACGCAGGTATCGAGTTCGCCTTCAAGAAGGACTGACGAGAGAAAGAACGCCCGTCCCGGCGCGGTAGACTAGGGCGTATGATGACGCGCCGTGCAGTGATGCGAGCCCTGGCAGGCGTGGCCGCGGGATTGTCAGTTTCGCGCGCGCAGAACGCGCCGCCTTCAGTGACGCCCACCAAACTCGCCGACAACCTGGTGGAGATTGCCGGCGCCGGGGCCAACTCAGTGCTGCTGATCGCCGACGATGGGCTGTTGCTGGTGGACGGTGGACTGCCGGACCGCTCAGCGCAGCTGCTGAAAGTGGTTGCCGAGCAGGGGCAGGGGCGCAGCGTCCGCGTTCTGTTCAACACGCACTGGCACCTGGACCACACCGGATCGAACGAGGCCCTGGGCCAGGCCGGCGCCAAGATCATGGCAAGCGTGAATACGAAACGCTGGTTGAGCACTACGGTCACGGTGGAAGCTCAGAATCGGACCTATCAGCCGCGGCCCGCCGAGGCTGTTCCCACTGAGGTGATCGCGGCGCCCGGCAAGATGACTTTCGGAAAAGAAGTGGTGGAGTACGGGCCTCTCCCGCCCGGGCACACTAACGGCGATATTTATGTCCGCTTTCCCGGGCCGAACATCCTGATGGTGAGCGACGATCTGTCGGTGGGCCGGTACCCGATCATGGATTATTCCACGGGCGGCTGGATCGGCGGGATGATCGAGGCTACCGAAGTACTGCTGAAGCTGGCGGACGCGAATACCCGCATCATTCCTGGCGCGGGACCGATGCAGACGAAGGCGGATCTGCAGGCCGAACACGACATGCTGGTCACGGTGAAGGACCGGGTTCAAGCGGCGATCCGGCAGGGCAAAGGGTTGACCGACATCGCCGCGGAGGCTCCGACGAAGGAGTTCGACGCCAAGTGGGGCAAGCCCGATCTCTTCCTGTCCATGACCTTCACCGGGATGATGAGGCACACCCACGAAATCGGCGGGATTCTGTAGCAGGCCGCCGGCCGTTAATTCCCCACAAAGAGCGACAGTTTCTGCGTGCCGGCTACTCCGCCCAGGGTGAAAGTGAGCGGCGTGGTATCGCTGGCGGGAATGTCCGGCACCTCTACGTTGAATTGATAGAGGCCGACGAAAGTCGCGACCAGCCCTGCGTAGTCAACTTTCGCCGATACACCGCCGATGGAGAACTTTACATCAGCATTTATGTTGTTCAGGTCCTGCTCAATGATTCCGGCAGAAATGGCAGGCGTCACGGGGCCGAAACCGATGCCGAACAGAACGATCTCGTCTCCAGGCTTGGCGCGCCGGGCTGCCACCCCGCCGGTTCCGGGAGGCAAGGCGTAGAAGCCATCATTAAAGAGCGCGACGACATATTGCGTACCGTTGATCACGAATTGTGGGGGCGCAAGCAGTCCGGGTTCGGTGCTGTTGACATTCACGTTGTGTGGGTCGCTGGATCCGGCATCCGTCGTTACGACGACCGGCTGCGATCCGGTGGGTACACCGGAGGAAGGCACCTGGACGTTCACTTGTCCGGGGCTCACGTAGTAAACGAACGCGCTCTGTCCGTTGACGGACACCGTGGTTCCGCCAAGTGCGGTCGGTGCATCGTTGCCGTGAAAGTCGGCGCCGCTCCAGATTTTTGTTGTGAGCGCCAAATTTCGTCCGTAAATCTCGATCCAGGTAGCGGGTGCGATGGAGGGAAAGGCTCCGTAGGCGCTGGCCGAGATCACGGCTTGGATGGCAGGGGTGAGGTCGAAGCTGCCGGTGACCGGGCCGGTGATTGTGGACATTGCCAAGGATCCGACACCGCCCGGTCCGCAGGGATTGGGGCTGCCCGTGCAACTGGTCAGGGCGGGCACGTAGAAGACATTAAAATTCAACGACGGAAAGGAATAATTGGTACCGTTGCTCTCGTTGAAGTTGAAAGTCAGGCTGCCGGCGCTCAACGACAAAGTGAAGAGCTGGCTGCCGGGCTGCGTAATGGCTGTCAGCGGGGATTGACCATTGCCGGGATAAGAAAGGACGAAGCTATAGTTGCCGCCCGGCCCCAGCCCGGTGAAGGTTCCGGACAGCGTACAGTTGGTATTGGTGCCATCGAACGTGCAGTCGCCCCAGGTCACGCGGGAAACTCCAGCGCCGCTCGCATTTACGCCGAGCCCGGTGAGAAGAAGGTTTTGAGTGCTTTGTCCTAGCGTCCCGGCCGCCCAGGTGAGCTGCGAAATTCCGCCGAGAAAGCACAAAGAGAGTATCTGGATCGCTCGAGCCAATTCCGTTTTCCCCTTTAGAGTTCGTTAAACGATAGACAAGGTTAACATCTGTTCGGTGGACGGGTCCACGATTTCCGGTACTGGTAGTCACACGGGACCCGCTTTGAGGTAGGCTTATCGGATAACGAGGATTTCGATGTTCCTACGCACTCTGTTCATGCTGAGCGCCGCGGTGAGCGTGGCGGCGCCGGCGATGGCCCAAAACGATTTCGTCGGCGAATGGCAGGCCCGCTATCACGAGGATCAAGCCGAGCGCATTCCGGGCCCCGAGATCGGTGACTATCTAGGGCTGCCGATCACGGATGCCGCTCGCCTGCGCGCCGACAGTTGGGATGCCTCCATCGCGACATTGCCGGAATGGCAGTGCCGTCCGCATCCGGCCGACTATGGAACGCGGGGCCCTGCCGACCTGCGCATCTGGAAAGACGTGGATCCGCTCACGCAAAGAGTAATCGCCTACCACACGCACGTGCAATGGCAGGCGCAGGAGCGAACCATTTGGATGGATGGCCGTCTCGAGCCGCCCGCCGACGCGCCGTACACCTGGCAGGGCTTTTCGACCGGGAAGTGGGAGGGCAACACGCTCACGGTGGTGACGACGCGACTAAAGGAAGGCTACATCCGGCGCAACGGCGTTCCGCGCAGCGACCGCGCCACGCTGGTGGAGCATTGGATTCGCCACGGTGATTTTCTAACGCTGGTCAGCATCATCAACGATCCGGTTTATCTGACCGAGCCGTTCATGCGCACCACGAATTGGCAGTTGGCGCCGCAGCAGGCCATCGATCCGTATCCGTGCGAGGTAGCCGAAGAGATCCAGCGGCCCGAAGGAGCAGTGCCCCATCATCTGCCGGGCACGAATCCATTTCTGTTCGAGTTCGCGCATCGTTTTCACCTGCCCGAGCAGGCGACTCGCGGCGGCGCTGAAACGATGTACCCGGAGTATCGTGCCAACATGAACCATACGCCGCGTCCGGCGGAGGTTGGACCAACGGCGCCTGGTGCAAGCCCGGCGGAGATTCACGTCCAACACGTCCGCGGGAACATCTACATGCTCT
>Ga0335071_10008824_pt1 | contig 10330 bp, 8 predicted proteins | sample Lox_Sample_15_FD_206724 | JGI IMG/M metagenome (GOLD analysis project Ga0335071, IMG submission 206724) | Soil microbial communities from Loxahatchee National Wildlife Refuge, Florida, United States - Lox_Sample_1.5 | ecosystem: Environmental > Terrestrial > Soil > Wetlands | place: USA: Florida...
CGTTGTCCGGGCGGCGGCCGAGCGCGGCTGCCCGCTGACCTTGCCCGAGGCGGTGACCGAGCAGCACTGCCAGGGCGTCGCCGGGACGGTCCGGGGCCGTCCGGTCCGGGTCGGACGCGACACGTGGGCCGGGGTGACCGGCGAACCCCCGTGGGTGGCGGCCGTCCGCAGGCGTGCCCGGCTGGACGGCGCCCTCACCGTGTTCGTCTCGGCCGACGGCGAGCCTGCCGGCGCCCTGCTGCTGGAGGACCAGATCCGTCCAGACGCCCGGCAGATGATCCGGGCCATCCGCCGGGGCGGTATCAGCCGGATCGTCCTGGCCACCGGCGACCGGGCTGATGCCGCTACCCCTGTGGGCACGCTCACCGGGGTTGACGAGGTGCTCGCCGGGCTGACCCCTGCGGACAAGCTCGACGTGGTACGCCGCGAACAGCGCCGGGCCCCGGTCATCATGACCGGCGACGGGATCAACGACGCCCCGGCGCTGGCGCTGGCCGACGTCGGGATCGCTATGGGAGCACGGGGCTCGACCGCCTCCTCCGAAGCGGCCGACGCGGTGCTGACCGTCGATCAGCTCGGCCGCCTGGGTGATGTCGCCGCGCTAGCCCGCCGCACCCGGCGGATCGCGCTGCAGAGCGTACTGGCCGGGATGGGCCTGTCACTGGCGGCGATGGGCGTGGCCGCGGCCGGGCTGCTCCCCGCGGTGTGGGGCGCGCTGCTCCAGGAGGCCATCGACGTGGCCGTCATCCTCAACGCGCTGCGGGCGCTGCGCCCGCCCGCACCCGAGATCCGGGTGACCGAGGCCCATACGGCGCTGACCAGGCGGTTCCGCGCCGAGCACCAGTCCATCCGGGCCGACATCGGACAGCTGCGCACCACCGCGGACACCTTGGGTGAGCCCGGCGCGATGAGCCGGGTCCGGCAAGTGCACGGCCTGCTGACCGGCGAGGTCTGGCCGCACGAGAGCGCGGAGGAGGCCGAGCTGTATCCGTCGCTGAACCATACGCTCGGCGGAGCTGACCCGACCGCGCCGATGAGCAGGGCCCACGCTGAGATCGCCTACCAGATCGCCCGGCTCGGCCGGCTCATCCAGGACATTGGCGACCGCGAGCCTGACGCCGCGGAGACGGCCGACCTCCGCGGCCTCCTATACGGCCTGTACGCCATCCTCGCGCTGCACACCATCCAGGAAGACGAGACCTACCTCTCGCTCGGCGACGACGCTGACGCCCTGTCCCGCTGACGCCGGGCGTCCCCGGCGCCTGGCCGGCCGCGCCAGCGGGTCCACAAGGTGAGCGCAGTGATGGCGGCGGCGGTGACGCCCGCGGCCTGCACGCAGACCGAGGCGGGAGGCATCTGCAAGGCCAGTACCTGCCGGCCATGCGGGACCGCGAACAGCAGGGTGAGACTGCCGGCCATGGCGGCCGTCAGGGCGATACGTACGATGACCGGGCCCGCGATGAGCGCGAGGACCCACAGGCCGGTCGTGAAGACCGCCAGCATGGCGGCGGTCCGGGCGGCGGTTGCGCTGACGCCGGGCGTGGTACCGGCGATCGCGTAGGCCGCCAGCCCTGCGGTGGCCGCCGCGGTCCCGGCCGGGATGGTGAAGGCCAGCACGCGCCGGGTGAACCCCGGCCGGGCCAGCGGGGCCCCGGGGGCCAGCGCGAGGAAGAATCCCGGCACGCCGATGGTCAGCGTGCTGATGATGGTCAGGTGGCGGGGATAGAACGGGTAGGTCACCCCGGCCACGCCGACGGCCACGGCGATGATCGCCGCGTACACGGTCTTGGTGACGAACAGCCGGGCGACCCGCTCGATGTTGGCGATGACCCGGCGGCCCTCCTGGAGCATCCGCGGGATGGCGGCGAAGGTCCCGTCCAGCAGCACCACCCGAGCCACCGAGCGGCTGGCCTGGCTGCCCGATCCCATCGCGATGCCCAGGTCGGCCTGCTTGAGCGCCTGGACGTCGTTCACGCCGTCGCCGACCATCGCGACCACGTGGCCGGCGGCCTGCAGGGCGCGCACGGCGGCCAGCTTGTGGCCGGGCCTGACCCGGCCGAATACGTTCGCCGCAGCCAGCAGGCGGCCGAGCTGCTCGTCGTCGTGCTCGCTCAGCGCCGAGGCGTCGACCGGCGTGCCGCCGGCTGGAATCCCGGCTCGCCCGGCGATGGCCGCCACGGCACGCGGCGCGTCACCGGACAGCACCTTGATGGTCACGCCCTGGCCGAGCAGGTACCGGACGGTGGCGGCCGCATCTTCCCGGAGTTCCTCGGCCAGCACCACCAGCGCGGCCGGCTCGGCGCGGGCCGGGAGCCGGTCACCGTCCAGCGGCTCGCCGGTGCTGGCCAGCAGCAGCACCCGGCGCCCGGCCGCCTCATGACCGGCGATCACCGCCGCTATCCCGGGCGGGAGGCGGCTGCGGGTGCCGCCGACCACGGTGGACGCGCCGAGCAGCCAGGTGCCATGCCCGCCGAACGACACACCGCTCCACTTGCGAGCTGAGGAGAACTCCGCGCGTGCCTGGACGGTCCACCCAGGTAGGGCGTCGTACCTGTCGGCGAGGGCACGGATAGTGCCGTTCGGTGCCCGGTCGGCAGCGGCGATGGCGCCGAGGACCTCGCCGATCCGCGCGTCCGGCCAGCCGCCCAGGACCCGGGTCTCTGCTACCCGCATGCCCGGGCGGGTGAGCGTCCCGGTCTTGTCGATGCACAGCACGTCCACCCGGGCCAGGCCCTCGACTGCGGCCAGTTCCTGGACCAGCACCCGATGCCGGGCCAGCCGCAGCGCGCCGGCGGTGAAGGCCAGCGAGGTCAGCAGCACCAGACCCTCCGGGACCATCGCCACCAGCGCGGCGGCCGACCCGCGGACTGCCTCCTCCAGCGGGTCGTGGCTGCGGAAGAACTCGCCGATCACCACCAGCAGCCCCGCCGGGATCATCACCCACGTCACCAGGCGCAAGATCTGGTTCGTGCCCTGCTGCAGCTCGGAGCGGATCAGGCTGAACTGCCGCGCCTGCGCCTGCAGCCGCGCCGCGTACGCGTCCGCGCCCACGGCGGACGCCCGCACCCGGCCGGTGCCCGCCACTACGAAGCTGCCCGACAGTACCCGCTCACCCGGCGGCTTGGCGACCGGCTCGGCCTCCCCGGTCAGCAGCGCCTCATCGGCCTCCAGCCCATCGGCCCGCAGCACCACGCCGTCGACCGGAACCTGATCTCCTGCCCGTACCTCCAGGACATCGTCCAGGACCACCTGGTCCACGGGGATCTCCGCCGCCGCGCCCTCGCGGATCACCCGCGCGCGGCCAGCGGTCAGGATCGCGAGCTTGTCCAGGGTGCGTTTGGCCCGCAGTTCCTGCACGACGCCGAAGCCGGTGTTGACCACCAGCACGATGCCGAACAGCGCGTCCTGCGCCGGCCCGACCACCAGGACCACCACGAACATCGCGCCCAGGATCGCGTTAAACCGGGTCAGCACGTTGGCCCGCAGGATCTGGCCCGCCGTCCGGCCCGGCACCGGCGGGGCGGTATTGACCTGCCCGGCCGCCACCCGGGCGCCCACCGCCGCGCAGTCGAGCCCGGCTGCGGCGTCGGACTGGTCCAGCGTCACGGCGGCATGACGCCGGACAGGTTGAGCCCGTTCACCCCGGCCAGGATCAGCCCCATCCGGACCAGCTTCCCAGCCGTCGGTGCCAGCCGGGTAATCCCGTGGCTTTGTTTCAGCAGCACCGCGAAGCCGGTCTCGAACATGCCCGCCACGATCACCAGCAACCAGGCCAACGCGCTACCTCCTGCTCGCCGCCAGCCGGACGGGGATGACGATGAGCGCCGCCCCGACCAGGCCGGTCATCAGCCCGGCACCGAGCAGCTCAGCCGCGAGCGACGGCAGCACCGGAGAAGAGACCCCCACGTCGGTTCGGACCGTGACGCCCGGCGAGCCATCCGGATTCATCACCACGACCATCCAGTCACCGGTGCGGACCATCCAGCGCAGCGTCTGCGTTCCTGCCCCCTGGGCCCGCGCAGCCCAGTCAACTGCGGTGGCGGGAGGCGCCGGAACGGCGTTCCCCGGATGGTGCGTGACGTCGTGATCGCCGAACGCGGTCACGCTCGCGTAGCTGACCCCGGCCAGGTACCGAGACACATCGCCCGCCGGTCCGATAGCCACGAACACAGGCTTGGCCGGGCTGACTGCGGCCACCCGGATCTGGACATCCCCGGCGATCTGCCCGAGCCATCCCCATCCGTCGTGCAGTCTGACCGGATTGCTGGCCAGGGCGTAGCCGTCGGTGGAGTAGGAGCCGGCGCCGGTGCTGAGGTAGCCGCCCTGCTGTTCTTGGTCTGCCCACGTCAGGATCCCGGCGCCGCCGAGCAGGACGAGGGAGACAAGCAGCAGCACTGATCCTGCGGCCAGCGAAATGACACGTCCCGCCGTCCAGCCCGTCCTCGGAGCGGACGACTCAGGCGGGACAGGCGACTGTGACCCGGGCATTCCGGGTTCGCTGTCGGCATAGCCGATTCCCGGCGGCAGATCAGGAGCCATAGCGCCCTCCCGACGATGACGCTAGGCGGTGGCCCGTCGGTGAAGGCAGGTACGTAGGTCACCCGCGACGGGACCTTTGGCCACCCTAGCCGAGCTGGGCCAGCCTCACCTGCAGCGTTCCTTCCAGCGACCGTTCGTCCTCTCGGCGGTGGCCTACGTTCCTATTCCCGGCAAAAGAGACCAATTACGGTTATATCAGGACGAAAAGCCCTGGTCGGCGCCGATGGGGCAGGGCTTTGCTGAGATCATCAAAAGCCTTTCCTTTCTCAGAGGTCGTGATCGAGATGAAAGGCGGAAGCAGGCGCCACCTGGCGTCCATGGCGCGACATTTGCTGACCACTCCGGCGGCCAGGGCCGGAAAGGTCACCCGATGGCTAAGGAGGTCCGGGCCGCTGGACGCGGCGGCGTTCCTCGCCACGGGCGTTCTCGCGACAGCCGGGCCGCTGCCCGCGGCATCCGCGGCCGCGGTTCCCCCCGGCCTCGGCGGCCAGAACTGGACGGCCATCCCGACGAACGCCAAGGTCGTGGCGCTAACGTTCGACGCGGGCGCGAACGCCGACGGCGTGTCGAGCATCCTCGGCACGCTGGCGAAGTACCACGCGACGGGGACGTTCATGCTCACCGGGGACTTCGTCCGGGATTTCCCGGCCCAGTCCAAGGCGATCGCCGCAGCGGGCTACCGGATCGGTGACCACTCGGTGTCCCACCCGTATTTCACCAAGCTCACCGACGCGCAGATGCGCGACCAGGTGCTCAGCGCCCAGAGCCAGATCAAGTCGGTGACCGGCGCCGACCCGTGGCCCTGGTTCCGGTTCCCCTACGGCGATTACAACGCCCACGCGATCTCGGTGGTGAACGGCACCGGGTTCGTCCCGGTCGGCTGGACCGTCGATACCCTGGGCTGGAAGGGTACCTCGGGCGGGATCATCGCCCAGACGGTGCTGAACCGGGTGCTGGGCAGCCTGCGGCCGGGCGAGATCGTGCTCATGCACTGCGGGTCGAACCCGGACGACCACTCCACCCTGGACGCGGCCGCACTGCCCACGGTGATCCAGGCGCTGCATGCGCGCGGGTACTCATTCGTCACCTTGGACGCCCTGCGCACGCCGGGCAACTGGGGTGACGAGGTCAACCGGTCCGGCAACGGATTCGACGTGCTCGGCCGGCACCTGGCGGTGAACGCGGTCATCGTCGGCTGGGCCGCGACCAAGGCCGACCCGGCAACCCACTTCATCCGGCTCCCCGGGACGGTCCCGGGCTCGTACCGGTTCGAGTACGCGCCGAACGGCGTGGCGACTGGGCTGTCCGTGGCGGACCCCGGCTATGACGCGGCGGGCACCGGGCTGAAGGACGGCCTCGTGCTGCGCGCCTCCAACGATGGCCTGTGGCAGCAGTTCATCCCGCAGCCGAACGGCACGCTGAAGAACGCCGCCACCGGCCTGTACGTCAATCCGAACGGCACCGGCGCGCAGCTACGTGGCGGCACCGCTCCCTCCCCTTGGGGCGGCTCCGCCTACACCTGGACCGACTACGCCCACCTGCCCGGGTAAGCCCGGATGAGAAAGGTAACAGAAGTCGCGGAGGGCCTCGGGACGCTACTCGGGGCCGCTCCGCGTCCTGCTCACGCAGCAAGCGCCCCTACTAGTGTGCTGCGACCGGCACCATTTGCCCCGTTGGACAATCTGTCAGCCTGCACGTCACAGCCCGGACTGTCCTACGACGTTCGCGGACGTGTTATCGCAGGAGCAATCTGGCGAGGCGGCGGCGCGATGACGGCACCATGGCCCGGCTGCACGACGCCAGCCTGCCAGCCGGTCACGCCACCATGACCGCTAGCGGCCTTTTCGTTCCGATAATCCAGGCCTAGCGCTTCAGGTTTGTTTCATGTCCGTCATGCAGTATCGGACCCGTTGTGAAATCTCATGGAGGGACGGCACCGTGCCGCGATCAGGTTGGTTCCGCAAACGGCAGCCAGCGCTGGCTGCCGCCGGCACCCTCATGCCGACGCTCTGGCCGCATATCGCGGGCCGCTGGCAGGTCGAGGGTGACACGGCGGTCTTCACCCCCGCGAGCGGATACTTCCAGCACACCCGCGTGAGGCTGAAGATCCCGGGCGGCTCGGACGGGATGATCCCGGCCGGCCGGGCTGGCGCGGGCACCGCAGGACCGCTGGCCTCTGGCGTCACCCAGAGCGTCATCGGCCCGGTGGGAGGCTGAGCTGACACGAACTGCGGGCCGGCCTGGAACGGGCCCGGCCGGAGTACGCCGGAAACCGGCACGTTACGCAAACCGGGCCGACCAGGCAACCGGCGGCTGCCCTGCGGTCAGGCGTGCCTAGTGAGGCCCCTTTCACGGCCCGGATCTGCCCTGATGGCGGCATGCCGCGCCGCGGCCGGGGTGTGGCGGGAGAAGCGCTGGCTGCAGATAGCCGCGGCTGGGACAGGCCTGGCGGCGCTGATGGTGTACCTGGGGCCGGGCCTGGCCGCACCCGGCGCGCATTGGCCGTTGTGGGATGTCCGCGTGTACTGGTGGGGCGGTCAGCAGGCCGCCCGCGGCGGGATGCTGTATGCCCCCGGTGCCCGGTACAGCTTCACGTATCCGCCGCCGTGATCTTTAGCGTCGCCGCCCGCATGCCCGAGGGGGCGCTGGCGGCCGTCATCACGGTGGGCAGCGTCGGAGCGCTGGCGGCCTTCTGGGCGCTGGCGCTCGGCGCGGCGGGGGTGCAGCGTCGCCCCGAGACCGTGTTCGCCACCTCGGCGCTGGCCCTGCTGACCTGGCCGGTTGCCTACACGCTGCACCTGGGCGAGATCAACTTGATCGTGGCTGCGATGGCCGGGACAGACCTGCTGCGCCGCCGCGAGGGCGGCTGGTGGCAGGGGATCGCTACCGGTCTGGCCGCCGGGATCAAGCTCACCCCGCTCATTTTCGTGGCCTTCCTGCTGATCACCGGGCGAGTCAGGGCCGCCATCACCGCGGTCGGAACGTTCGCCGCGACCATCGCTTTGGGTGCTATCGTGCTGCCCTCGCAATCCCGGACATACTGGCTCGACGGCGTATTCTGGCGGCAGGGCCGGATCGGCAACCCGGCCAACCCCTCCGACCAGTCCCTGGCCGGAGCCGTGGCCCGGCTGGCTAGCACCGCGCACCCGGCGCAGACCTGCTGGCTCGCCATAGCGCTGGTGACAGGTGTGGCCGGAATGGCGGTCGCCGTTTCGGCGTACCGGCGCGGCCACCAGCTGGCCGGGGCGACCTGTTGCGCCATCACCGGCCTGCTGATCTCTCCGTTCTCCTGGACGCACCACTGGGTATGGGCAGTCCCGCTGTGCGTGACGCTGACCGCCACGGCGCGGCGGCGCCGCTCGCCCTGGTACGGCCTCGCCGCCGCGGCCGCCGCCACCGTCTTCTCCGGAATCCTCCCGCTGCCAGCACACGGCTATGCGCTCAGCCCGGGTCGGCTGCTGCAAGGTGACCTGTACGTACTGTGCGGCCTGACCGTGCTGGCCGGTGCCGCCGTGATCCTCGCCCGAGCATCAGTGCGGCAAACCGGCGAACACAACGCAGATAACCGCGCGGTGCGATCGAACCAGACGGGTGAGCAGGCTCACGTTGCTTAGCTGTCCAAACACCCGGCGACGCGCCGCAACGACTCGCTCGTCGAGGACCCGGAGCCAGCCAATTATCACGACTGCTTGCCTGACCGTCGTTTGCTGCCGAATGAGCTAAACCGACCGACGAAAGTGCTGGGCGGGACGGGCGCGGACGTGCCCGGCCCTGCCTCCCAAAGCAGAACGGATAATCTGCGCATGCTCACGGCAGCAGGTGGCACGCCTGCCCCGGGCCGCCCTAGGATCACCAGCCAGCGCACCGGCAGGCAGCGCGAGAGAGGAGGGCCGCTGGCTCCCCGAGAACGGGAAACGGCAGCCTGACGTCCATAGCAGCCAGGTCGTCGGTGCTGCGTCACGGCGGAGTCTGGCCGCCGCTGACCAGCGCGGCGGTACCGGTGACGTTGCCGTCGCGGGTCATGGTTTCCAGCGCGTCAGCCTGGCCGAGCACGTACCGGTCGAAGAAGGCTAGCGTCACGCGGGCCGTGAGGCGCTCCACCGGATTCGTTCCCTCGTACGGGATCAGGTGGCTTGCACCGAACAGATCCAGGTAGTGTCTGGCATTGGCGCCGTCGGCGCGATAGAGCTGCAGGCTCATCCACGGCGGGTTGATCGTATCGGCGGTGCCCTGGGTGAACAGCATCGGCGGTACCCTGCCGGGGAAGTACCGGCCCGGCATCGGCGGCCACTCCGCTCCGGACAGCACGGCCACGGCCTTGAGCCGGCGATCGGCGCAGCAGGTGTTCGCCGCCAGGGCGGCGACCGTGTCGCCGCCATCAGACTGGCCGGCCGCGCCGACCTCGTGCGGGTCCAGCAGGCCCGAGAGCGGGTCACCGGGTCGCGCGCTCAGCGCGAGCAGCCTGGTCAGGGCATATGACATGTCCTGTGGCTGGTTCACCAGGTCCGCCTCATACGCCTCGGTGCCGAGGTGGCAGTTGGTGCGCGGGAAGTTAACGGCGGCGACCACGTATCCGGCGCTGGCCCAGGCCTGCAGCAGGTGTGAGTACGCGCCGGGGCACTGCAGGAACCCCGGAGCGAACAACAGCAGCGGAAACGGCCCGGCGCCCTCGCGGCCCCGCGGATACCAGATCTGGGTTACCAGTGTGCGCTGTCCGAGATACTGACCTGCCGGGCCCGTGCGGGCGGGCTCGGTAAACGTCACCTGCCGCTCACCGGTCCGGTAGTCGCCGACGCCGCCAACGGCGGCAGAGGTGGCCGGCGCGGGGGAGGGTGTCCGCGTCTGCGGTCCGGCCGAGGCCGCGGACTCCGATGGCCTGGCTGCCTGCTGCTCGGGCTGGCCCGCGCAGCTCGATACCAATGCGAGCACGACGAGAACAACGACGATCAGCCTGGTGTCCCTGGCGGCCGGGGTCACGACTGGATGCTCGCCTCCTGCGCCTGTCTGGTCCAGGCAAAGCTACCCGAACCTGGGGCTCTGCTCGGTTCTGCCGTCCTGGCGGGCTAGCTTCATGTCTTTTTCATTCACGTCAATAGCCTCGGAGGTGACTGTTCCCGTTAGTGGACCGCGGGACAGCCGGAGGCAGGGCGGCGTATGGACGGCAGCATGATCAGGCACACGTTCCTGGCGGCCAGTGCTCTGGCGGGGGCCTGCGCCGTAACGGCGTGCGGCGGTGCATCCGCTGCGGCGCACCTGCCGTCCACGGCGTCACCGGCCGCCGCCGCGCACTCGGCGGCTGCTGCGCGTAGTACCCCTCAGGCCAGCCCAGCGCCTGCGACCCGGAGCACCGCGGCCCCGGTCCCGGCGCCGCCCCGGCCTCGGGTAAGCATCATCCGGGTGCGGGCCGCAGACGGCGCCCTGGTGACCGTCGCGACGTTCCGCGGCGCCGTCCGGTACGTCCTGCACAACGGCAGCGCAGATCCCGGTCCGGCCGCGTCGGGGCGGGTCCGCGCCGGGCCGGTCGTGACCGGCGCCGAACGCGGGCAGCTTCTCGCCGCGTTCAACGGCGGGTTCAAGCTAGCGGCAGGCGCGGGTGGCTACATGCAGGAAGGACACGTGATCAGCCCGCTGCGGCCGGGCTTCGCCAGCCTGGTGATCGACCGGTCCGGGCGGGCACGGATCGGGGTCTGGGGCAGAGGGCTGCCCGCGCCGGGCGAGGCCGTCTACAGCGTCCGGCAGGACTTGCGGCCGCTGGTACTGAACGGACGGCCGACCGCGGCGTCGGCCGACT
>Ga0335071_10008825_pt1 | contig 10329 bp, 6 predicted proteins | sample Lox_Sample_15_FD_206724 | JGI IMG/M metagenome (GOLD analysis project Ga0335071, IMG submission 206724) | Soil microbial communities from Loxahatchee National Wildlife Refuge, Florida, United States - Lox_Sample_1.5 | ecosystem: Environmental > Terrestrial > Soil > Wetlands | place: USA: Florida...
AAAAATTCTTCCTTTGCTCATGAGCTTCGAAGTTATGCGCCCAACTCCATAAGCACATGAATGGAATCGCGCGTCACGGTGCGGGTAATGGGAATGCCGCTTCGCGCGAATACCTTCAGCATAGCCTCATTCGTGGGAAGGACCTCGGCCTCAAACTCCGTGATTCCAGATTCGCGCGCAATCCCGACCAGATGCTTGAATATGCGCAATGCTATGCCGAGACCCTGAAATTCGTCTTCGATGAGAAACGCCACCTCCGCTCTCTTTGATTCACCAATTCGGATGTATCGCCCTCCGCCTGCAAGTCGTTCAGCCCCATCATTCTCCAGTGCAGCAACCAACGCCACTGTATTCACGAAGTCAACCTCGGTGATCTTCCGCAGACCTTCCTCTGTGATCTCCTTCTTCGTGGTGAAAAGGCGGCGCTGAATTGACTCCGGACTTACGCCCGGCAGTGCTTCAAGTACAAGCGCCTTGTCGTCCGGACGGACCGCACGGATCGTCAGCAAACGGTCGTCCCTGAGGCGTTCGACTGCCTTGTAATTCGCGATGTCTTCCTTTTTCAAAGCCCCAGCTCCGCTTCAGCAGTACCCTTAAGGCGTTCCCCAGGAACTCAGCAAATGCATGTAATGTGCTCTCGACAAGGCCTTAGGGTCGGGTATGTGTTCTATGTTCATGGTTCCCCGCATTTGCCGCATCGACTCATATTCATGCTGCTCCAGCCAGGAGACGAGCTTGTCGCGCAAGGTCTTCACGTGTCCCATCCCATTCGTGTGCAGCGTCGAGCAGAGCTGCACACAATCCGCTCCCGTCATGATGGCTTTCACCACGTCTTGCATGACGTGAACACCCCCGCTGGCAGCCAGCGAGCACTTTACATTGGCCGAAATGATCGCAAGCCACCGCAGTCTGAGCAACAGCTCACGGGAGTCGGACCGTTGAAGCTTTGAGATGGGTTCGAGGTTGTCAATATCAATGTCGGGTTCATAAAGCCGGTGCAGGAGCACAAGGCCGTCAGCCCCTTCTCCCACGAGCTGCCTGGCAAAGTGCGCCAGCGATGTGTGAAAGCCTGTGAGCTTCACACTCACAGGGATGCTTACGTTTCTCTTGACCCTGCGTAAGGCAAGCAAAAAGCGTCGCTCAATTGTCCTTCCCGACTCCGAAGCGTCGGTTGCCGCGTAGTAGAAGTCCAGCTCCAGCGCATCTGCTCCTGCCTTTTCCATGCCCACTGCATAGTCTTTCCACCGGGCCGCTGTAACCGCATTAATCGATGCTATAACCGGAATGCGGATATGCTTCTTCACATCCGCAATAAATGCCATGTAGGCTTCCGCCTCAACGATTGCTCGCTCCGGCTCGGCAAAATAAGAGAGAGCCTCGGGGAAAGACTCGGCAGGCGTGTACATCGTGTGAAAAAGTGCCATCTCGTCCTTCATAAGCTGTTCTTCAAAGAGGGGCGGGAGCACAATGGCAGAGACTCCGGCATCTTCCAATTGTTTGATCGTCTCCATGCGGGCCGTAAACGGAGATGCGCCTGCGACGAATGGATTTGCGAGTGGTATTCCAAGGAATGTTGTTGAGAGATCCATGTATCAATCCTCCTTACCCGGCCTGCTGCCGGTGTGATCTGAATCTTGCGGCCCTGCATTGGCTTGCTCGGTTTTGGTAATAGGCAGTCGTAGCTGCGACATGTGGCGGTACACAGCTATTCTACGCTCGGCTGAACGCTGCGATTGGATCGCATAGCGTCGGAACGCTTCAAGATCGAGCTTCTCGACCATCTTGAAGCGGGTCTCGTGCGTCATGTATTCAGAAACAGGAAGCTTGCCGCCTTCCGCATCAACAACGAGGGGTGGTATTTCCTTTTGCACGTTCCGTGGATCATAACGGTAGAGCGGCCATACTCCGCAATCAACCGCGCGCTTCTGCTGCTGTAATCCCATCCTGAGGTCGTATCCATGGGCGATGCAGTGGCTGTAAGCAATGATGAGCGAGGGTCCCGGGTACGAGCCTGCCTCAAGAAAAGCTTTTAACGTGTGCCCTTCGTTTGCCCCCATGGCAACGCTCGCCACGTACGCATGACCATAGCTGATCGCCATGAGCCCAAGGTCCTTTTTGTTCACATCCTTGCCGTGAGCAGCAAACTTGGCTGCAGCACCCAAGGGCGTTGCCTTTGATGCCTGTCCACCGGTGTTCGAATAAACGCCCGTGTCAAGCACAAGGATGTTCACATTATGCCTGGTGCTCAGCACATGATCCAATCCGCCGTAGCCGATGTCGTAAGCCCAGCCATCACCGCCGACGATCCAGACGCTCTTGGGCACGAGATAATCAGCTACTATCTCCAGGCGTCGCGCGTCCTGTGTGTCAATAGACCGCAGCCGCTGCTTCAACTCCTCAACGCGGGCTCGCTGTTTTGCAATCGCCTTATCGTTTTCGGGTACGGGACCGCAGAGTTCTTCAACGAGACTTTTCTCAAATGGCGGGTCAAACTGCCTCACAAGACGCTGGGCGCGGCTGCGCTGTACGTCGATTGCCAGACGGTAGCCGAGGCCAAATTCTGCATTGTCCTCGAAAAGGGAATTTGCCCAGGCAGGTCCCCTCCCCTCGCGGTCAGTCGTGTAAGGACACGTGGGCAGATTGCCTCCGTAGATCGAGGAGCAGCCTGTTGCGTTGGCGACGAGGAGGCGGTCGCCATACAGTTGCGTAAGCAATCGCACGTACGGGGTTTCTCCGCAACCCGCGCAGGCCCCTGAGTATTCAAAGAGGGGCGTCACATACTGTGACGTCCTGACATCAATCCTGTCAACCGTGGAGCGGTCAAAATCTGGAAGACTCAAGAAAAAGGTATAATGCTCCCGCTGTCGTTCGCGCAGAGGTGCTTGCGGCTCCATGTTTATTGCCTTGCGCCGCGGGTTCTCTTTATTCTTGGTGGGGCAGACAACAACACAAACACCGCAGCCGGTGCAGTCTTCGGCCGCGACCTGGATGGTAAACTGCTTGCCCGGAAACTCCTTAGAACGCAGGGGCACACTCTGAAAGTCGGGCGGCGCATCCGCCAGCAGCTTGGGATCAAAAATCTTTCCGCGTATCGTGGCGTGCGGACAGTGCATCGAGCATCTCATACACTGGATGCAGACCTTCGGATCCCAGACAGGCACTTCATAGGCAATGTTGCGCTTCTCCCACTGCGTTGTTGCAGTCGGCCAGGCACCACCCGGAGGGAATGCACTCACCGGCAGACGATCTCCCTCGCCGAGCATCATAGGAGCGATCACCTTCTTCACATAATCGGGCGCCTGGTCCGGCACAATCGGAGGACGGGGATGACCCGAGACCGTTCTGCCTTCGACAGACACTTCGTGAAGGTTTTCGAGCGTGGTATCAACCGCTGCGCAGTTTCTCTCTACGACTTCTTCGCCTTTTTTGCCATACGTCTTCCTGATCGAATCTTTGATCTGCTCGATTGCCTGCTCGCGCGGCAGGACGCCGGATATAGCAAAGAAACAGGTCTGCATGATGGTGTTTATCCTGCTCCCCATGCCCGCTTCCCTCGCCACACGACCCGCATCAATCACGTAGAAGCGGAGCTTCTTCTCCAGTATGACTGACTGAACTTCCCTGGGGAGATAATCCCATACTTCATTCGGCCCGTAGGGGCTGTTGAGAAGAAAGACAGCGCCGGGAATGGCGTACTGCAGAACGTCGAATTTCTCAAGAAAAGAGAACTGATGGCACGCCACAAACCTGGCCTGCCGCAGAAGATAGGAGGACATGATAGGCTTGGGACTGAACCGAAGGTGGGAGATGGTCATGGCGCCTGACTTTTTGGAATCATAGACGTAATAACCCTGCGCGAAGTTGTCCGTTTCTTCACCGATGATCTTGATCGAGTTCTTGTTCGCGCCTACCGTTCCGTCCGCCCCGAGACCGAAGAATACAGCACCAACGACCGTTTCGTCTTCTATGTTGTAAGTCGGATCGTATGGCAGCGAAAGATGTGTCACATCATCTTCGATGCCTATAGTGAAGTACTCCTTCGGCTGCTTATTTTTGAGCTCGTCGAAAACTGCCTTGACCATCCCGGGCGTAAACTCTTTGCTTGAAAGGCCGTACCGCCCTCCTATCAGACGCACATCCTGCAGTTTTTTCCCGTTGTTGTTCCGGTCACTGCGCAAGGAAGCACAGACATCCAAATAAAGCGGCTCGCCCACGCTTCCGGCCTCTTTAGTGCGATCGAGCACTGCAATCGCTTTTGTTGTTTTCGGGAGAGTCTTTATAAAATCGGCCACTGAGAAGGGACGGTAGAGACGCACTACCAGCACGCCCACCTTTTCACCTTCAGCTTTGAGGCGTTCCGCTGTCTCGATTGCTGCCTGCGCGCCTGACCCCATGATCACCATCACCCGCTCGGCATTGGCATCGCCATAAAAATCGAACAGGTTGTATCTCCGCCCGACGCGCTCCCCAAATCGCTCCATGGTTTTTTGGACGATGTCCGGGCAGGCGAGGTAAAAGGGATTGCAAGCTTCCCGTGTCTGGAAAAACGTGTCAGGGTTTTCGGTCGATCCTCGAAGTATGGGTCGATCCGGCGACAGGCTGCGGGCACGATGTGCTCTGATAAGGTCATCATGGATCATAAAGAGCAGGTCATCATCCGGCAGAAGCTCGATTTTCGCCTCCTCATGAGAAGTCCTGAAGCCATCAAAAAAGTGCAGAAAGGGAATCCTGCTTTCCAGCGAGGCTGCTTGCGCAATGCATGCCATGTCATGCGCTTCCTGGACCGAGCTGGCGCAGAGCATGGCAAACCCGGTCTGACGGCACGCCATCACGTCCGAATGATCGCCGAATATGGAGAGTGCATGGGTAGCGATGGTCCTGGCGGCAACGTGCATCACGAAAGGAGTCAACTCACCTGCGATCTTGTACATATCCGGTATCATCAGGAGCAACCCCTGCGATGCGGTGAACGTGGTGGTCAGCGCTCCTGCCTGGAGAGCGCCGTGGACTGTCCCCGCAGCACCTGCTTCCGATTGCATCTCCGTGACCGAAACAGCATCCCCCCACACATTCTTTTTGCCGGCAGCCGACCACGCGTCACACAGCTCTGCCATAGGCGATGACGGTGTGATCGGGTATATGGCGACCACTTCATTGAGACGAAACGCTACGTAAGCGGCTGCTTCGTTTCCGTCGATTGTGACTGCTCGTATAGACATATTTTTACCTCCCCTTGGTCTTTCTAATACACTGTCTTCACTCTTCCGTCTTCCTGGCAAAGCGGTCTGTTCTTTTCGATCGTCTCGATTGTTTGTCGGGCGATCTCCCGTTCCTCATCCGTTCTTACCACCAGTACCCTGACCGCAGCACGCTCGCTCTCGATAGCAGCGATCTTTCCTGCTGCTGTCGAGTTCTTTCCTTCGTCCAGCAGGATCCCCATATGTTCAAGGCCGCTACAGATTCGGTTCCGTACCATCGCAGAGTTCTCACCTATGCCGCCGGTAAATACAACCGCATCCAATCTGCCCAGAATCGCAAAATAGGATCCGATATATTTTTTCACGCGATAGCAGAAGATATCAAGTGCCAGCAGCGCACGCTCGTCACCCCTGTCTGCCTGCTCCTGTATCTCGCGCATGTCACTCAGCCCGCAGATACCTTTGAGGCCTGACTGAGAATTGAGTTGCCGTTCCAGCTCGTCCGCAGAGATATTCTTTTCTCTCATGATAAAGAAGTGAAGAGCCGGATCGATGTCGCCGGACCTGGTGCCCATGACCAGTCCTTCGAGTGGCGTCAGGCCCATGGAGGTGTCTATGCTCACGCCTGCGCGCACCGCCGCACAGCTTGCGCCATTTCCGAGATGGAGTGTAATGAGATTCGTGCTCTCAGGGGTTTTTCCCAGAAACTTCGCAGCCTCCCGAGACACATAGAAGTGAGAAGTACCGTGAAAGCCGTATCTGCGAACGTAATGCTTCGCATACCAAACGTAGGGAACGGCGTAATGAAAAGCGTGCGAGGGAAGTGTCTGATGAAACGCTGTGTCAAAGACCGCCACCTGCGGCACGTGCGGAAACATCTTCCGGGCGGTGTGTATGCCGAGAAGATTCGAAGGGTTGTGGAGAGGAGCGAGAGGTATGAGGCTGCGGATAGTTTCAACTGCCGGGTCGTCGATCAAGGCAGGTTCTCTGAAAAGCTCCCCGCCATGCACCACGCGATGGCCGATCCCGAGTAGCTCCGAATCATCCTTTATGATCCGGTGCTCGCGATTCACATACGCCATAAAATCGAAACCATCCCTGTGGTCTGCCAGCGGCTTTGAAAAGACCTGCTCTTCGAAAGCACCGTCATCTTTGCGCATCTTTTGACGCAGGCGCCCATCTGCGCTTCCTATCTTTTCAACAAGGCCTGATGCAAGCATGGTAAGGTCCGCTGCGCCAAAAACTTCATACTTGATGGAAGAGCTGCCGCAATTAACTACCGCTACCTTCATACCCTCAGACCGATTCGCCTTCAAGTGTACACCTTCGTTGGCTCTGCGCCGCTCTCCTCTGCGATCCGTGGATTGAACTGTTACTTCCGCCGGAAAGACGTTACACCACGGGACCCCGCCATAACATTCCTATCTGCCGCCCGGGGCACCCGGCCGGAGGCAGGATCGTCCATCTTGAATCCAAAACTGGTCTCCATATTTATTTCTGTGCCTGTATGGCCGTAATAGCTATAGTATTCACGATATCCGTTACGAGGGCACCACGGCTCAAATCATTCACCGGCTTATTTAATCCCTGAAGCACAGGGCCGACCGCAACCGCATTCGCTGCTCGCTGGACGGCCTTGTAGGCATTATTGCCGGCGTTCAAATTAGGAAAAATAAAAACGGTGGCGCGCCCTGCAACCTCACTGCCCGGCAACTTCAATTTTGCCACCGTAGAGTCGATAGCAGCGTCGTACTGTATCGGACCTTCGATCTTCAAATCGGGTCGGCGTTCCCTAACGAGGCGTGTCGCCTCGCGCACCACGTCGACATCCGCGCCTTGACCAGATTGCCCGGTTGAGTACGACAGCATCGCGACTCTTGGCTCGATGCCGAAACTGCTGGTAGTATCAGCTGAACTGATTGCGATATCGGCCAGCTGCTCCGTTGTTGGATCCGGCACTATCGCGCAGTCGCCATAGACGAGCACTCTGTCAGCAAGACACATGAAGAACACACTGGATACAATAGATATTCCGGGCTTCGTCTTCACAAACTCCAGCGCCGGCCTGATCGTGTGGGCTGTGGTGTGCACTGAGCCTGAAACCATCCCGTCGGCCAGGCCACGGTAGACCATCATGGTACCGAAGTAGCTGACATCAGTCATCGTGTCCCGGGCCATCTCGGGTGAAATCCCCTTCTGTTTGCGAAGCCCATAATAAGCATCAGCGAAGGCTGGCAAAAGATCAGACGTGTGGGGATCGACGATCCGGACTCCATCGATGGCGAGGCCGAGGCTGGACGCTTTCTCCTTGATTTGATGCTCATTCCCAAGCAGAGTTATATCGCAGAGATCACGCAGAACAGCAATTTCCGCTGCTCTCAGGATACGCTCTTCAACCCCCTCCGGCAGCACGATGTGCTTACGTTTCTCTTTGGCTCTCCTCACGATCTCGTACTGAAACATCAGCGGGGTGACCCGATCGGGCTGCTTTATAGCAACTCGGTTGAGGAGTTCGGGAACGTCTAGAAAGGATTCCACGAGCCCAAGAAGAGCTGCGATTTTCCGCTTGCTCGCGCTCGCCAGTGAGGGCTGCACCCCATTAACGGCCATAGCGGTGGTGAAGGTGTCCTTTTCTACCCACAGCACGGGGACCGGAGACGCCTGAAGGCCGCGTATCAATCTCTGCACCTGCGGTGCCGGATTCATCCCCCCGGTGAGTACGAGGCCAGCAATATGCGGGAACGTAGTAGACCGCTCTGCCGCGAGAGTGCCGAGAATGATATCCGACCGGTCCGAAGGCGTAACGATGAAGCTCCCTTCCTCCAGATGATCCAGAAAGTTCGGCAACTCCATAGCTCCGATCTTGATGTTGTGGACGGTCCCATCCAGCCACTCGTCGTTTCCGTTGAGCGTTTTCGCGTCGAGTGCCCGTGCAATCTCACGTACGCTCGGCTTTTCCAGCATCGCTTCCTCCGGGAGAGCGTAGACCGGCGTTCCAGGAATGAGCTTTTTCACGCTATCGAGAAAAGCGTTCCTTCGGGGTGCCTCTATCCTGTTGACAACAACCGCGAGCAGATCGCATCTCTTATCTTCAAGCGATTCGGCGAGAGCACGTACACTATTCGCGATTGTGCCGGCGTCTTTGCCGACACCTTTTAGCACGGGTAAAAGCGGCGACCCGAGGTTTCTCGCCACATCGACGTTAAACTCAAATTCAAGAGGTGTCGAAACACCGCTGTATGTAGTGCCGAGGCACAAGACGAAGTCTGACTTGCTTTCAATTGTCTTGTACCGCTCCAGTATACGGCTGTAGAGTTGCTCGTATTTTCCGTCAGCGATGAGTGCCTGTGCTTCTTTCATCGTGACACCATACAACTCCTCGGAAGAAAAAGGAAGCGTGTAGCGATCCATCACCAGCGAGATAACCGGGTCCCTTCCGTCCTCGGCAGCAACAACAGGCCTGAAGATGCCGACGCGTTCGATTCGCCCCGTCAGTTGCTCCATGAGGGCAAGCGCAACGATTGCTTTGCCGCTTTGACGTTCAAGGCCGGTAATGTAAAGGCTCTTTGACACGACTCACCCCTTTAGCAATGCAAACGATCTCATGTTACCGCATGTCCCGTGGTTGACCCGTTGAAGCAATGACACCGCTCCAGAGCAGATCTTCCGGATCGATCTTTTTACGTTGTGAGACCGCAAGGGATATAGGCACATGAGTAAACTGGTGGTTCCAGAAGCTAACCACCATATCAGTTCGTCCGGTCATCCCGGCATGCACCGCGCTGTGTCCGAGGAGAAGACAGAAAGCCGAGTCATGTGGATTTGTCGGCATGCTCCTGATGGTGTAGCTGGGATCGATATATTTGAGATTTATCTCCACGCCTGCCTTCTTGAAGTAATTCTTTATGGCGTCCCTGAGGAAAATGCCGATATCGCCGTACTTGACGTTTCCGGAAGCGTCCCGCTCTCCGGTCCCCTCCATAAGGTCTTGCCCGGCGCCCTCTGCGACCACGATCACTGCGTGGCCTCTTCGCTCGATGCGTTCCCTCAAGGCCTTGAGAAATCCCTCGAGAGTGAAAGGCACCTCAGGCACGAGACAGAAATTCACGTGGCTATCGACGAGCACCGAAAACGCCGCGATGAATCCCGAGTCCCGGCCCATCAGCTTCACCAATCCGATGCTGTTGCGCCCTGCCTCTGCCTCAGTATTTGCTGCGTACGTGGCGCGCCGCGCCTCGGTAACCGCAGTCTCAAACCCGAAGGTAGTCTGGACAAAGGAGATGTCATTGTCAATCGTCTTCGGAATACCAATCACACTCAAAGGCATGCCCCTGCGCCTTGCCTCCTGGGAAATCTTCTGCGCCCCACGCAGGGTCCCGTCTCCACCGATGGCGAACAGAATGCCGATATTCAGCTCTTCGAGGTACTGCGCCATCTCTGCGGGGTCCTGTGGCCCCCTCGACGAACCAAGGATGGTCCCGCCCATGTCGCTGATGCGAACCACTGCCTCGGGGAGGAGTTGCAGCGGTTCGTGCCCGTACCGGGGCACAAGACCCTCGTACCCGAATTTGAACCCGTACACCTTGCGCACGCCGTAATGGTGGTAAAGACTCAGGACAATCGACCGGATCACGTCGTTCAACCCCGGACAGATACCTCCGCACGTCACAATGCCGCATGCGAGCCTGGAAGGATCGAAACAGATCTTTTCTCTCGGCCCGGCGGTTTCCATTGATGGCGGAGCAATGCCCTTATCGAGCCACGGCTGCATCTCTTCGAGTCGCGAATGATAGAGCACGCGTTCCTCGTCACGAATAAAGCGGGCGCCTTTCATAGGAGAAGGAATCTTGCACTCCCCAATGCGCGCTATGGTAAAATCAAGCTCAGTGTTACTCATCAGGTCCTCCAGGTACTAAATCTCTCTTCCATCTTCCTAGCCCGAAGGGCGATCTTCCCCCCTTCGGGGACTTCGCGTCTTCCATCTTCCCAGCGAACGAAGTGAGCTATCCTCCCTCTTCCGAGCGAAGCGGTCTATCTTTATCATTTCATCATGCTCGTGCCGGCGGCACGCAGTTCATTCACTGCCTGTTTCACTCTTTCCGCCATGGAAGTCTCGGCCAGGCCCAGGTAG
>Ga0335071_10008826_pt1 | contig 10328 bp, 3 predicted proteins | sample Lox_Sample_15_FD_206724 | JGI IMG/M metagenome (GOLD analysis project Ga0335071, IMG submission 206724) | Soil microbial communities from Loxahatchee National Wildlife Refuge, Florida, United States - Lox_Sample_1.5 | ecosystem: Environmental > Terrestrial > Soil > Wetlands | place: USA: Florida...
CGGAGTCATACCACCCCGTTAATGGATTAAAGGCGTCGATGAAACCATAACGCTGCCAACATTGCGGATATTGCTGTTGCAGGTTGCGCAACACCGCGATGCAATCGGTCGGCACGAAGGGCAAAGATCCTCCAGCGGCGCACGGCACCAAGCTGCCATCGAGGTTCCCCATCGTCGGTGGCCCGCCCCAAGCCGTGTATCCGTTGGCCGAGTCCGACGCGGTGATACCCCAGGCATTGGTCTGGTAATCCTTGAATTGCGATTGCAGCGACAGACAAAACAACTTGTGCGCCTGCGTCGCCGTCACAGAATTGTTGAAGTAGTTCGCGTACGCATCCTGCTTGTTGCGGAAATCGAACCACGCGTGTGAATACTGATGGATGAACAACGGCGCGCTCAGATTCGTAATGTAGGTCAGCCCTTGGTACGTAAAACTCGGCCGCGAGAAAGCATTCCATGCCGACGCCGCCACCGGATTCGTGGTCGACCCGATCGCCAGTAGATAGATCATCATCAATTCACAATACGTATCCCAGCGCGATGTGATGAACCCGCTCTCCGGCGTCCATCCCATCGAAAACGCCGCGGCGCCGTTGAGCATCCACGGCCAATTCACGCGCTGGTAGATCTGCGAGGCCAGCGATTGGATCTGCGCATCCTGAAAGTATTGCCTGCACATCAGGACGCCGCACAGCAAGATCGAAGTGTCGATCGATGACACCTCACTGTTCCAGACTCGCGCCCCCGAAGTCATGTCGATGAAGTGATAGAAGAATCCGTTCACATTCACCTGGTTCATCAGGAAGTTCAACGTAGCCAGCACGCGCGCCTGAATCTGCGTCGCGTCGCCATATCCGCGCTTGTGGCCGATGCACAGCGCAGTCAATCCAAATCCAGTGGCCGCAATGCTCGCAACCGTTCGCGTATCTCCCCCAGCCGCCAAGGCTCGGTCTTTCACCAATCCCGTCGTTGGGCTCGCCTGCTCCCAGAAGTACAAATATGTGGCGTGCTGCACCTGGTCGAGAAATTGATCGTCTGTGAGCGGCGGCGTGATGACCGTTGACGATTGCGAAGGCGCGCTTCCTCCGCACTTCGACATCGCCATGGCGAAGGGCAAAATCGGCGCAGCTAGAGCAGCTCTGCCCGCGCGCTTCAGAAGATCTCGACGCGTCAATAAATCGATCCGTTTCATCACTTCCCCGTCACCGCATCCAGCTTCTGTAACATGGTTCCGATCTCCGGGTTTGCCATGAAATTCTTCCACACCAAGCCAGTGCGGTAATTCTCCACCATCACCACGATCGGCGCCTGGTTCAATCCCATGAAGATCGGTGACACCCAGTTCTCGCCCACGTTGTAAGCATCCAACGGCCCGTAGATGCCCCACAATTGCTGGCCCTCATCCCGATAATAGTGCCTCAGCGCCGACATCGAGGCTTCTGGCGTATATGGAAAAGACGCAAGTGCTCCTGTCGGAGTGAGCGTCCCCTTATCCGCGTTTTGATCGGGCGCATGTGGCACGTAACCGTCCGGGCCATCACTCGCCGTCAGTCCCCACGCGTTCGGCCCGTACCCCGCAAAATGCTTCGGATTCTCCACACAGTACGCGTGATTGATCAACGCGATGTTGCGATTATTGTCAAAATATGACGATGTAAACCGGTCGTGCAGACTGTGCGGATCAAAACCAAAAAATGAATAGTGCGTGAAGAATAGCGGACCGCCAGTCCCCACTCCCACATCCAGCTTAATCCCGTAGTAAGTGTGGCCGTTTCCATAGTGATCCCCATCTTTGCTCCCCGACCACCCGGCCCGATATTGCTGCGCGCGTTCAGACTGTGACGCCCATCCCGAGTAATACATTTCAGCGCCGACGCCATGTGTCGGTGACGACATGGCCAGCAGGTACGTGATCATCACTTCATTGAATCCAATCAACGGATGCTGAATCTGCCAGCCCCATTCCGCTGACCAGTGCCAGTACAAAAAGTCTCCCGGTTGCGCCCCGCGATACCAATCCCACGCCACGCCTTCCCACAGCTTGGTGATGCGTTGATAGAGGTCACGCTCACTCGCGCTATCACCGCGGAAATACTGCCGCGCGGCCAGCAGACCTTCCATCAGGAATGACGTCTCGACCAGATCTCCGCCGTTATCGAACATGCCAAACACCGGCATCGTCTTGCCAGTATCCCCGTTCATGTAGTGGGACCACGCTCCGTGATAGCGATCGGCGTGTTCGAGAAAATTGACGATGCGTGTCATCCGTTCGATTCCCTGCGCCCGCGTAATGAATTTGCGGTCAACGCCGACCACTAAAGCGGCAATCCCCATACCGCTTGCACCCGTCGCTACTACACGGTCGTCGCCAGGAATATTTTCCCGTGCCATTCCTGAGTGCGGATCCGCCCCTTCCCAGTAGTAGCGGAAGCAAGCCTCCTGCAGCATCGTCATCAATTCATCGTCGCTGAGTTCGCGCGTCGTCGCCTTCGCCGTTGCGGGTCCCGTGGAATACCCGTCTCGCCACCAACTTGCACCGGCGATCCGGTAATACGCCGTCACGCCCGGCTTTCCGATCCAATCGGCATAACGATTCATCCCCGGAACTTGAATCCCCACCGGCTCAAAATTCGTTCCATCCAATGACCGCAGAATTACATACCGCGACAGTCTCGACTCCTCCGCCGGATCCCAACTCACATCCACATGCCGCTCGTAGCCCACCGCACGAATATTCTTGGGCGCAACCAACGGTGTTGGCGCATTCGCCGGAGCATTTTTCGCCGGCTCGTCATCCACCCGCACCTCATCGATGATCAGAGTATGCCGCGCACCATCCGCCTTCGCTTGATGAAACACCACGCTCTGCAGAAGCTCCGGATGAAACTCATAGATTGATCCCGTCCGAAATTCGCGGAACGGAATCTTCACCAGCGTCCACTTCCCCGCCGGAATATCGCCGCTGAATTTTGCCAGCGGCATCGCTTCGGTGAACGCTTCAGGAAACTCCGCCACCTGCAGACCTTGAAACGTATCGGAGAGCACGATCATCGGCAGGTCTGCCGAAGCGATCGCCTGCGGCGCGTAACACCAGAAATAAAGATTCTTCCCCTCCAGCCGCGGAAAGCGATTGCGCAAATCCGGAACATGAATCTCCGCTTCCCATCCGCCGTTCGCCTGGGACTGCCATTGCAAGCGCAGCGCATTCGGGGGCGTCAGAAACGTCTTCGTCTCCACTGGCAATCGCCACCCGTCTAACTCAAGCGAGCTCGCGCCATTGGCCATTCCCCGGCTGTAGAAATATGAATTCGACGTGAGGCTGTTGTCGAATACGACGTGCCGGTAATAGTCGGTTCCCGCCAGGGCCGAGGCGGACTCAAGGCACGTGAGAATCGCAACAGCAACTCTCGCCATCACGTTCGAGCAACTTTTCATGGAATTCCTCCGACGGATTGGGCAACAGACCACGTCGTCGAACAACTCTTATGGGGTAATGTCCGCCTGCGCCGGCGTTCCGTGAGCAGAGTCCGGGCTGATCCAGACCGTAAGCTTCGCAGCCTCCGCCGCAAACTGATTCTTATCGTTCCAGATGGCAAAACTCTCCGGCTTCAAATCGAACTTCACCTTCTTGGTTTCTCCAGGCGCTAGAGTCACGCGCTGGAATCCCTTCAAGGCCCGCACCGGTTGCGTCGTCGAAGTCCCTTGCAGCCGGATGTAAACTTCCACCATCTCCTCGCCTGCACGGTTTCCCGTGTTCTTGACATCCGTCTCCGCGCTCAAAGCGGTCGCGTCTGACGTGAGATCCTTGTTCAACTCCGCCGCCTTCAAACTCGACGCGCTGATCTTGGTCGCGCCGTAAGAAAACGTCGTATACGTCAGTCCATACCCAAACGGAAACTGTGGGGTGTTCTGTTCATCCAAATAGCGCGACACATACTTCGTCTCCGTATCCTTCGGAGGCTTCGTCAAATCCACATCTCCGGGCGGACGCCCCGTGCTCAGCGCGTTGTAATACAGCGGTTCCTGCCCAACACTCCGCGGCCAACTCACCACCAACTTTCCTGTCGGACTTACATCTCCGAACAATGTCCGCACTAACGCAGGGCCTGCGGCCATTCCTGGCAGCCAAGCCTCGAGTACTGCGGGCACATGTTCCACTGCCCACGGCACGGTTAGCGGACGTCCGCTGAACAAAACCAGCACCACCGGCTTTCCTGTCTTCACCACAGCTTCCAGCAATTCCTCTTGCCGCCCCGGAAGTCCCAGGAACGCCCGCGATGCCGCCTCACCGCTCATCCCGGGATCTTCGCCCAGCGTCATGATCACCAGATCGGCCTTCTCGGCGCCAGCCACCGCAGCTGCGATTCCCTGATCGTCGCCATCGAGAACTCCCACTCCTTTAAACCGTGAAACATGGCCTTCGCCTAACTTCTTCGTCAGAGCTGCAGTAAACGGTAGCCGAGGCCCTGCCCAGTCCGGGGCGCCATCCGGATAGGAAGGGTCATCTCCCAGCGGCCCAATCACCGCCACATTCTGCACAGCACTTCCCAGCGGAAGCATCGGCTTTCCATCCGTCCCATTCGCATTCTTCAAAAGCACAAACGAGCGCTCCGCCGCCGTCTGCGCCAGCGCAATGCTATCGGGATGAAACAACGCTTTCGGCGCCGCCGCCTCATCCACATACGGATGCTCAAACAGCCCCAGCGCGAACTTCACGCGCAACTCGTGCCGCACCGCTTCGTCGATCTCCGCGACCGACACCTGATGCGAGTTCACCAGTTGCTGCAAGTGGTCGTGATATTCGCTGCTCACCATGTCGAGATCCACACCCGCCGTGAAAGCCTTGCGCGCTGCTGCTTCTCCATCAATCGCGAATCCGTGCGGAATCAATTCTCCGATCGACGACCAGTCGCTCACTACCAGTCCTTGGAATCCCCACTCTCTGCGCAACACCTGCTTCAACGTGAACGGATTTGCCGTCGACGGCGTTCCATTCAGCGAATTGAATGCACTCATGATCGACGCGGTCCCTGCTTCCACCGCGGAATGAAATGGCGGCAGATAGAACTCTCGCAACGTGTGCTCGGAAATCTCCGTCGAGTTGTAATCGCGGCCGGCCTCGGCTGCACCGTACCCAACATAATGCTTCGCGCATGCCGCAATGCTGTCCGGCGCGTCCAATCGCGTTCCCTGATATCCGCGCACATACGCCGCCGCCATCACCGATCCCAGATACGGATCTTCTCCCGCCCCCTCCGCCATCCGCCCCCAGCGCGCATCCCGCGCAATGTCCACCATCGGAGAGAAGGTCCAACGAATCCCATCCGCCGATGCCTCCATTGCAGCCACGCGCGATTCCCTCTCGATAATCGTCGGATCCCACGTCGACGCCAGCGCCAGCGGGATCGGGAACTCGGTCTTGAATCCGTGAATCACATCGAGTCCAAACAAAATCGGAATGTGGAGCCGCGACTTCTCCACTGCGATCTTCTGATAGGCGTTGATCTGTTGGGGCTCGACCACGTTGAACAACGAACTGACTTGCCCCTTCGCGATCATGTCCTCATAGTCGGTCCGGCCCGTGCCCGGCCCTGTCGGCTGCCCCGCCGAATATTGCACCAGTTGTCCGATTTTCTCTTCCAGCGTCATCTTCTTCAGCAGCGCCTCTACTCGCGCATTCAGCGCTGGATTCGAGATTCCTGTTCCCTTGTTCGCTGCTGAAGGAGTTTGCGCGAACGCCGCACTCGACATCAGAATGAACAAAACTGCGCACTCGACCACGACACACTTCGCTCGGCCCATAAGTCCTCGATGAATTCGTCGATTCGAATTGAAAACAGACTTCCGATCAACCATCGCGAGCAACCTGGATGGCATTTCCGCCGGTTCCCGTTCCTGCTATCTACTAAATCGGGTTAGTAAAGGACCTTCGCGTGTATCAAAAACTCTTTCTTCTCCGATGTCAATAGCTTTACATTTCATCACGCAACCTCCGCTTGCTCCTGTCCTCTGTTTATGCGAGACTTCGCAGCGTGAGCGAAAAGAAGAAAGGAAGGCCCTCCGACAAGATTCGCCCTGGGAAAAAACCCGTCAGTCTGAAGGATCTCGCCGAACTCCTCGGCCTCGCGCCTGCCACAATCTCGTTGGTCATCAACCGTTCCCGTGTCGCCGACACCATCCCCCAGGACACGAAAGATCGCATTTTCGCCGCCGTCCAGAAGTACAAATATCGCCCCAACTTTTTCGCCCGATCCCTGCGAGCCCAGCGCAGCTTCACGATTGGCGTCATCGTTCCCGAAGTCAGCGACGGCTATTCCGCTTCGGTCATGAGCGGCATCGAAGACTTCCTTTTGCAGGAGGGATATTTCTACTTCGTCGCCAGCCACCGCCATCGCGCCGACCTCATCGACGAGTATCCTCGCCTGTTTCTCGAACGCTCCGTCGACGGGCTAATTGCCGTCGATACTCCCTGGTCCCTTTCGCTCGCCGTTCCCGTCGTCACCGTTTCTGGTCACAACCAGGTCGAAGGCGTCACCAACATCGTTCTCGATCACGAACGAGCCGCCGAAGTTGCCTTGCAGCATCTTTCGCAACTCGGCCACAGTCAGATCGCTTTCATCAAGGGACAGGAATTCAGTTCCGACACTGAGATTCGCTGGAACAACATCGAAAAAGTCGCGCAGAAAATCGGGCTTCCGATTTCACCGGCCCTCGTCGCGCAATTGCAAGGAGACTCACCCTCGCCTGAATTGGGATATCAGGCGACGAGAAAACTCCTCGGAACCCGCAAGCCCTTCACCGCCTTGTTCGCGTTCAATGACATTTCGGCCATGGGCGCCATTCGCGCTATTCGCGAAGCCGGAATGCAAATCCCGAAAGATGTTTCGGTCGTCGGCTTCGATGACATTCAAAGCGCCGCGTACCAGAACCCTGGACTCACCACCGTCCGCCAGCCCCTTCGCGAAATGGGACGCATCGCCGCCGAAACTCTGCTCCGCCGAATTCGTCGCGCCGCTCCCGATACCCAAGGCGGCGAGACCATGGTCGAACCCGAATTGATCATCCGCGACACCACCTGCGCTCCTCCCAACGGCTATCGCCTCCCAAAAAAGAACTCCTAGCAATTTCACCTTCGTCCGCCCAACCTCGCCGACGAATTCTCAATACAAAATCGTTAATGTTTTCGATTGTTAAGAAGTTCGCGATTTGGATATCCGCGTGCCTGTTACGCCCAAGAAAACAATGCGCTTGACTGTCGAAAATCGCATGTGCTATAGCTTGTCCGAAATTTACTAAAACGCTTTTGTTCAGTTTTAGTGACACACAACCTCGGCAATGCAAAAAGTTCGACAGGGGGCGTCCATGAGTCGACCTGCTTCATCACTACGCGCAGCGTTTCTCGTCATCTGCATTCTCTTCTCGGCCATTTTGGCCCAAGCTCAATACCGCGCCGGCGTTCAAGGCGTTGTGCAGGACGAGCAAGGCGCCGTCGTCGCCGATGCCAACGTCACGGTCACCGCGCAAGACACTGGCTTGTCACAGCAGACCACCACCACCGCGAACGGCGACTACAGCATCGTGCGCCTCGCCCCCGGCCTCTACACAATTACGGCTGACAAGGCTGGGTTCCGCAAGAATATCGTGAAGGACGTGAATGTCGGAGCGGAACAGGTTAGCTCCGTAAACCTCACTCTGAAGATTGGCGCCTCAACCGAGTCAGTCACTGTCAACGGCGGCGACCGGCCTGACATCGATACGGAATCCGGGACCATTTCCGGAACTGTCACCGCCAAAGAGATTGAGAATCTTCCATCCGTTGGCCGTGATCCTTTTCAGTTGCTCCGTTTAGCGCCCGGCGTTTTTGGTGACGGCGCTTCTGGCAATGCCGGCGGTGGACAGGCTCTGCCCGGCCAAAACCAGGGCCCATCGAACCCTCAGTCAAGTATTTTCATGACCGAGAATCAACCGTCGGTCGTCGCTGCCGGAACCCGCAACAACGGCAACAGTTTTCAGATTGATGGCGTACAGGTGAATAGTCTCACCTGGGGCGGATCCACGCTCATCACCCCCAACGAGGAGTCGATTAAGGAAGTCCAGATTCAGGCCAATCCTTACAGCGCCGAGAATGGCCGCGGCGCCGGCGCCCAAGTTCTGGCGGTGTCGAAGAGCGGCACCAACGATTTCCACGGAAGTTTCTTCTTCAAGATTCACCGTCCCGGCCTCGATGCATACCAACGCTGGGGAGGACCCAACTTTGCTGCTCCGAATCGTGACGCATACCGCTTTAATCAATACGGCGGCAGCATCGGCGGGCCCGTCATCAAGAATCGCCTGTTCGCCTTTTTCTCTTACGAGAGACAGCCTGTTGGAGGCTCGAGTCCCGCGACCGGTTGGTACGTAACTTCGCAGTTTTATCAGGCAGTCATCGCAGCCAACCCCAACAGCATCGCTTCGTCGTGGGCGGGTCTGAAGGGGAATATCCCCACCAACGCAGTCATCAACACCGGCAACACCTGCACGACTGCCGGCCTCACAGAAACCGTGGATTGCCTCACACTGCCAACGGGTTTGAACATCGGTTCCCCGATGACAACGGGTCTGGGCACCTTCGATCCCACTTATGGTCAAGCCGGAACACCTTACGGAATCGGCAACGGCCTTGATCCGAACACTCCCGACGTCGTCAATCTCACAACCCAAAATCCTCAAAACAACCTGGCCCAGCAATACAACCTGCGAGTCGACTTTCAAGCCACTCATAACGACTTGGTCACCTTCAGCTTGTATAGGACGCCGAACAATGCGACGTCCTATAACGGCGCTGCCATTGCCGCGAACCTCTGGCACTCCGATCGTTTGAACTTTTCGACAGCCGTCATTTGGAATCACACCTTCAACGCGAACTTGCTGAATGAAGCGCGCTTCAACGTCACGCGCTGGCACTTCAACGAGCTGCAAACCAACCCGCAGATGCTCTTCGGTTTCCCAGCCGACAATATAAACGGCGCGGCCAACATCAGTTTCCCCGAATTTGGACCTCCCGGACCCGGTATCTTCTATCAGACCTCCTACAATTTCCGCGACAACCTCACCAAGGTCCACGGTAGCCACCTGATGAAGTTCGGAGTCGATACTTATAAAGATCAAGTCGAAGACGTCGCGATCTGGGCCGGACTACCTCCGTCTTATCAATTCGACAACCTCTGGGATTGGGCGAACGATGCCCCGTTCCAGGAGGGCGGCACTTTCGACCCCCGCACCGGCGTTCCTACCGGGTCCAAGAAATACATCCGTTCTAGCATTCTGGCTCTCTTCGCGCAGGATGATTGGAAGGCTCGGCCCAACCTGACTTTGAACCTCGGCCTGCGTTGGGAATACTTCGGCCCCGTTCACGAAAAGTACGGGAACCTCGGCGTGCCGATTCTCGGCCCCGGTTCCAATGCTTTGACTGATCTTGTTGTGCGAACGAACACCAACGGCTATAACGCACAGAAGAATGGCTTCGGACCCCAGCTTGGTTTCGCCTGGAGCCCGCAAAGCTTCTTGGGACACGACTTCAGCAACCGCTTCGTGGTTCGCGGTGGTATCGGCTTGAGCTATACGCGGCCTCAGGAGGCGATCACTTTAAATGGCCGTTTGAATCCACCCGTCGTCGCATCATTTACTTTCCAGTCCAAAAACGACCAGGTTTACTACGCGCCATCCAGTTCCACGAGCAACATTTTCGGCTTCCCAGCCAACCCTGCTGCCGTCCTACAGTTTGGCTCGAACGGCCTGCCAACGTGTGCACCCGCAACTTGTGCCCCTGTGAACCTCACCGCGTTCGATAATCATCTCGCCACTCCTCGGTCGTGGAAGTACTCCGTAGAAGGGGAATATGATTTTGGAGATCATTGGATCGGCTCCGCCGGTTACCTCGGCAGCCGCAGCAGCCATTTTTTCCGCCAGATCAACAACCTGAATTGGCTCTATCCCAACGGTCTCAACCCCGCGATCAACAGCGTCGATCTCTACACCAACGACGCCAGCGGCTACTACAATGCACTCAACCTCGAACTCAAGCGTCAAGTGGGCCAGCTGTCTTGGGACGCTCAATATACCTACAGTCATTGCTACGACCACGGCTCGCAGGACTACTATTCCGATCCGTATCCCTTCAGCGTGGAAGCCTCTAAGGGTGCTTGCGATTACGATGCCACCCATTCCTTCAAGGCTTATTCCACCTGGACACCGCGCTTCTTCCACGGCAATGGCTGGCAGGAGAAGGCTTTGGGCGGATGGGCGCTCAGCGGAATCTACACTTGGCACACCGGCTTCCCCTGGACACC
>Ga0335071_10008827_pt1 | contig 10326 bp, 9 predicted proteins | sample Lox_Sample_15_FD_206724 | JGI IMG/M metagenome (GOLD analysis project Ga0335071, IMG submission 206724) | Soil microbial communities from Loxahatchee National Wildlife Refuge, Florida, United States - Lox_Sample_1.5 | ecosystem: Environmental > Terrestrial > Soil > Wetlands | place: USA: Florida...
CAAGACGCCTCCAAAGGTGCCCGTATCGTCACGCAGACTGCCGAGCCCGAACGGCGACGTCTTCTTCGCCCCGAGGCTCGCAGCCATGGCGATCGGCGCGATGATCGGCAGAAAGCGGCTAATGATGATCACCAGGCCGCTGGCGATGTCCCACGGCACGGCCATCGGTGCTGGACTGGGATTGGAGTTGAATCCATACGCTGTGCCCAAGCCGTCGAGTGCGGAGCCATTGTTCGCCGATGACGACGCGAACTGGTACAGGATCTGCGAGAACCCGTGCGGGCCGGGGTTGCTCGTGGCTTTCATCCCCCACGCCGTCGCCGCAAACAGGCCGGTCGGCCCGAGGATCATGATCGGGTGCACCAGCAACGCGATCATCGCCAGCTTCATCTCGCGCGCGCCAATCTTCTTGCCCAAATACTCGGGCGTCCGCCCCACCATCTGGCCGACGATGAAGACCCCGACGATCAAGAAGATCAGCATGTTGATCATGCCGACGCCTTTGCCGCCGTAGATGCAGTTGATGAACATGCCGACATACGGCCCGAGCACCGCCAGGGGGTTCAGACTGTCGTGCTCGCAATTCACCGCGCCGTCGGTCACGTCCACCGTCAACGCTGCGAAGGTGGCACCCGCGGACGTCCCGAAGCGCATCTCCTTCCCCTCGAGGTTGCCCAGATGCTGGTCCACCGGCAGGCCAGCGACGAGCGGCAGCGCCACCGTGCGCTTCCCGCCGGGTGCGTTCGCATCCGCTACTTCATACGATTCTGGGTCGCGATGCGCAGTGAGGCCGGGGTTCGGTTGGAGGGTGTCATAGTAGACGGTCCAGACCACCGTCCCAACCATCATCGCCATCATCACCCAGAAGATCACCCAGGCGTGCCGCAGTCGTGTGAGCATCCGCCCGTACATCAGCACCAGCGCGAACGGGAACAGCATCATCGCGACGCAGGAGACCCAATTCGTCAGCGCCGTCGGGCTCTCGAACGGGTGCGTGTTGTTCATGCCGTAGAAGCCGCCGCCGTTGGTGCCCAGCTGCTTCATCGGCATGAAGACCGCCAGCGGTCCGACCACGATCGTCTGCTGCTTGGCCGCACCAGTGTCGGTGGTGCCCATGGCAGCCGGTTCGAGCGTCGCCACTGGCTCGGCGCTCTTGAAGGTCATCGGGCTGCCCTGCTGCAGGAAGATGAACGACACCACGAAGGCAACCGGCAAGAAGGTGTACATGACGACGCGCCACATATCGACGAAGAAATTGCCGACATGCTTGTCCCCGCGCAGGGCGCGGATGATCGCCGTCAGCGAGCAGAAGCCGATCGAGGCGGACAAGAAGAAGTTGGCAATGCAGAAGAAGAGCTGGCTGAAGTTCGACAGGTGCTGGTCGCCCGAGTAGTGCTGCACGTCGGTGTTCGTCATGAACGACACAACCGTGTGGAAGATCGCGCTCGGCGCCAGGATGCCCTTCCCTTGGTCATTCAGCGGCATCCACGGCTGCAAAGAGAGGACGATGAAGCCGAAGACGAACAGCACCGTGTTGAAGATCAGCAGCGCGGCCGTGTACTGCTTCCAGTTGAGGGGTCCGCTGTTCAGACGATCCTCGCACCATTGCAAAAGACGGGGCGGCCGATACTTGCCGTCCATGATCCACGCGAGGTACCGGCTCAATGGAATCGCGAGGACTGTCGTCGTCACCAGAATCGAAATCGGCAGAAGCCACATGGTCTCTTCACCTCTTCTCTGCGCGTCACGCGCTCAGAACCATTCCGGGCGGATGAGCGCCGCGAATAGGTAGACGAACAAGAACAGCGATACCGCTGCGGTCAGATAGATCATTGCTCCATTGCCTCCTTCAGATCTTCGCGCAGGCGTCGATGAAGGCGTAGCACGCGAGCATCGACACGAGCCCGAGCAGGAACATTCCCGGCAACCACACGACTAGGTTCATTGAGCTGCCCTCCTTGTGCACAAAACCGTCATGCAGCGACACCAAAGCAAGGGGCGCTCCAGGACCCCAGCCGACAGCCAACCACGCAGTCTCAGCCGCGGCCCACCAGCGGACTGCCTGCGCTGCAGACAGTGAGGCAGCGATGTGCTTAATATATAGTCAGCGTTCAACTGACTGACTGCTCAGCATCAAATTTATTGCGGTGAAGACATTATAATGCATTATACAATACAGACTTCGTATTGTATAATGCCAGACAAATGGTAGAGTTCGAGCGAAGGATGATGCGGCCCGTCGGCCGAGCCCGACTGCCGGCAGGCTGAGCGGCACGCGTGATGCGCCGTCGGAGGGGATTTTTCAGCTGGAACTGTTGATCGCTTTTTCCCTTGCAGCTCCAGTCAACCGGACCGTGGGACCTAGCGGTCGCGTTCGCAGCACCGACGCGACTTCACACACCGCCGCGTACCTCGCTGATGTCAGCCGCCCACGCGGACTGCGCTCGCCAAGCCGCCGCCGGCACAGAGTCGCGACCGCCGATCTCAATCACTGCCTCGACCGGCGTGATGAAGATTCTGGCGGTCGCAGCTGGCGTGCCGCGCCGGGCCTCAGTGATGCAGTGTACGGTGGGCATCGCAAGTTCGTCGTCCACGACCGTTTCAAGTTTGATCTCTGCCGCGAAGTCGACGGCGTACTTGACGCCCCGGTAAAGCCGCGCCCGGCTAGGGCTGGATTCCAGCACTTCCGAGACCACCACCTCTTCGACACCGCGGGCTCGCAGTGCGTCAACGACGGCGTCGAGTTGATGTGCGGCGATGAGCGTTTCGACCTTTTTCATGGGATCTCCGTTGTCAAATGCCAGGATACTCTCCCGACAGTGCTCCACTCATTTCCTGTGCCAGGTTGACAGACGCGGATCTCCATTCACTGTGAGGCAACGCTGCGTGCACTGTCCTGCATTTTCCCAAGCTCGCGGGCACCCGATCCTGCAGACGACACGAATTGCCGCCGCGCCGTCGTGCCGGCGCGGGAGCAGAACCCGAGAGGGCTGGTCTCAAATTGCGGTGCGAGGGCGTTGAAAGTCCTGCAATTCAAAGCCTGCGACCCGGCAGACAGCACCTGACGCACGGCGCAGACGCCGCGCCCTCGCTGGCACGAAGACTGCGCTGCAGCCGAACCATGGACAGGTCAATGCCGAGATTCTCGTCCCGTTTCGGAGGTTTTCTCCCATGATGAATACCGCTGCACGGTTCCACGTTGAAGACGCCGTCTGCGTCGATACCAGTGACTACGATCTCGAACCACCCGGAATGATCTCGCGTTCGCCCGGTCTGGTGCTCGCCGTCACAGAAGGTCCTCGCTTGTGTTACGACGTCCGTATACGGTTGCGCTTCGGTGGGACACTGGATCTAACGGTGCCCGCCGAGAAAGTCGGCGCCCTCGACTACCCTTCCCGCAACACCCGCCGTCCGGGCTTGGCGTAGGCGGCGCGCAGCTTTCGTGAGTGGTCAATTGCCTGGGCGAGGACCCTGCCCCAGCAAGGCCAGGGTCCCCGACGCGCGCGGAGCAGCACCCAACTCATCAACAACAAGACGTATTTTCGCTCTACCGCAATTTGCGCTGCCGATATAGCCAGCATCCTGTATTTCTCAACGCCGATGGCGCCAGGTGAGGGACACGCACGCTCGCACGTCGCTGGCATGGAACCTGCGCTGCAAGCAGAGCATGGACGCTCGATTCTGGATCACGCTAGTTGGTACCGACGTCCTCTACGGCCGTCTCTGGATACGCAATGTAGTCCGCCCGTCGTCTCGTGCGCACAGGGCAGGAACACGACTCCGGATCCGCGCAATCAGCAGCGTCATCACACTCGCACTCGTCTCGCTGGGGTGCACGATCTCGGGATGCGCGCTCACCAACCAGCCACACAGCGTGGCGCGCGCCTGGACCTTCAGTACCGCTGAGATGACAGCGACCAGTCAGGACCGGGAGCTGTTGGCCTGCACCCACGAGCCATTGGAAACTGGGACAGCCTCCATTCCTACACATCGCCCCGAGTTTCACTTCCTGCATCCGCGCGTCACACGTTTCGTCGCGCGTTTCCAATCGGACAGCTCCTGGGCAACGGCGCTGTCGCGCAGCCAACTCTACGTGCACGACATCGCGACCATCCTGCGCGAGGAAGGGTTGCCGGCAGAGCTTGCCTACCTGCCACTGATCGAAAGCGCCTTCAGGCCGCACGCCGTGTCGCGGGCCGGCGCGGTCGGCCTGTGGCAGCTGGTCGCCAGCACTGGACGACACTATGGACTGCGCATCGATCGATCCGTCGACGAACGGCGCGATCCGGTAAAATCGACTAGAGCGGCAGCAAAGTACCTCAAGGATTTACATGCGACGTTCGGCGACTGGCACCTGTCACTGGCCGCGTACAACAGCGGCGAGCACGCCATTGCACGCCTGCTCACCGCACGCCCGAACCTGACGTTCTGGGAGCTGCGGCAGAGCGGACGTTTGCACGCCGAGACTGCAGACTTCGTCCCCAGGTTTCTTGCGGCGGTCCAGATCGCCGAAGGCCCCGAGGCCCACGGCTTCGACGCCGTGCCCGAGGAACCGTTTCGCCTCCCAGGGGATGCTTGAGATGGCCCACGCCACGCTCAATCGGAGGGCAAACGAATGAAAAACGCCTTCAACCAGGTCATCCTCGCCAATATGGTGTTGGACTTGGCGCTTGCTACGGCGTGCCTGCGGGGCGCCGGTCGTTCCAATAGTCGGCGCCGGGCGCACACTGGCGACACCTCGGCTGTTCGGACGCCACCCCCCAGGACCGGTTCCTCCGAGTCGACCATTCCGACGACGCGCGGCGAGTGAGCCGCGTCGCGGGCGGCACCGCCGCTGGTGCGGCTTCCCCGTCGACGCGCAGCTCAGGGAAGACGAACGCCCTGAATCCGCGCCGCCGGCACACCGCGACTCCATGGACGGTTCCGCGGCCTCAAGCTGTACCGGAAAGATATACAGGAGAGCATTCATGCAAGAAAAAGAACTATTCTTCGTCATCCCGACCTACCGGCTGCGGGAGGTCGGTGAAACGGTCGAGCACTACGACGAACACTTCTGGCGCAACGGCCATGCCGTGCCGATGATCGTCTTCGATGATTCCAGCCCGGCCAACCAGGAGAAGTACTACCCGCTTCTCGAGCAGACCAAGACGCACAATGACCTGTATTACGTCGGCCCGCGGGAGAAGGAGCAGTTCCTCGGCTACGTCAACGGCCGGCTGCGTGACAAGCGTCTCGAAGGGCTGGTCAAGAACCTGTTCCGGCCCAGCTACGGCGGCAATCGCAACTACACGCTGATGTACACGCTCGGCGGCCTGGTGGTCAGCGCCGACGACGACATGCGACCGTATACCCTGATGGAGCACAGCCCGGAGTCACTCGAATCGGACGAGGTGTGCCGCGGCCGCCTGCACAAGCTGGGTGAGAACGGTTACAGCCGCAAGTCGTTCGACATCCTGACATCCTTCCTCGACGTGTTGGGCAAGCCGGCCAGCCAGGTGCCGGACAACTACGAGCGCGGCGCGCTGCTGGTCGACACGGCGATGGATCTGGAGACCAACGCCAGCAAGGGGCTCACCCGCGAGAACTCGCTGCTGCTGCAGCGCGGGTCGCTGCCGGAGGACGCGGTGGTCAAGATGGCGCAGACCTTCCGCTCCGGCACCAACGACATCGACGCGATGGACTACATCGAAATGTTCCTCGGCGACGAAGGCCAGGCGGACGCCGACGACCTCAACGACGTCTATGTGCTGGTGAACTTCCGCCCTGCGGTGACCAAAAAGAACTGGCGCATGGACTGCGGCGTCGGCGGCTACGACAACACCTTCGGCCTGCCGCCCTTCTTCCCGACGCGGCTGCGCTTCGAGGACTATATCTTCCGGCTGTGGGTGCAGCAGGCCGGCGTCGCCGCCGCCCACGTCGATGCCGCGCAGAACCACACGCGCAGCAACTACATGCGTAACCCGCCGGCCGGTGAGATCTTCAACGAGGAGGTATCCAACCTCCTCAAGAAGAAGATCAAGGCGTCGGTGTCACACCTCGACGAGTTGAGCATCACGTTCGACTACGACGGCGAGGTGACGGCACAGGACGCCGAGGAGATCCTCGACAAGACCGCGCGGCTCTACGGCCGCGCCTTGGAGGCCGTCGAGGCAACGACCAATCCGGAACGCATCGAGGGACTGCGCCGGCTCGCCGCCAACCTGAACAAGGCCTTCTACGGCTTTGAGCCCGACTTTTTCCAGCAGAACCTGCTGCGCATCGTCGACGACATCATCAGCGTCATCAAGGGCTCCATCGAGCTGTGGCCGACGTTGATTGAGATTTGTTACTTCGAGAAGGGCCGCAAGGGCTTACCGCAGGTCCGGGTCAACAATCAGAGGAAGTGAAAATGCACAGGAAGGGGACGGGCAGGCGCCAACGCTTCGAGTTCATGGCGCATCGGTCTTCCATTTCGTGCTTCGAAGTTTCGCGCCTTCGTGACTCTCCCGGAACACTCGGAACCACAGAGTTTGTGACACAATCGCAGAAGGGTGCTGGACACACGTCCATCAACCCTGCGCGATTGTGTCACGCAAGAGGGCGGCAGGCACCGCCGGCCCTACGCGCCATTCATCCCAAGCGAGTTCCGTCTCCCGGCAGCCTGTGGTACGGTCGGCGCATGGGGCACGTATACGTTGATGCCGAAGTATTCGCGCGGCGTCGCGTGAAGGTTCGCTTCCTCGTCGACACGGGAGCGACATATACGATCCTACCGGCCACGATTGCACGTGCGGCCGGGTCGATCCCCCTGCCGACCCGCTTCGCTGTTTCCCTGGCTGATGGCTCACGGCGGAGTCTTCTGGCGTGCACGATGGGGATCGAGATCGAGCGACGAACAGCACCCATGACGGCACTGCTGCTCCCTGATGGCGAACCGCTGCTCGGCGTCGAGACCCTCGAAGCGCTCGGGCTCCGGGTCAACCCAGTGTCACGCTGCCTGGAACCCACCCGAGCCCAAACTGCGCTGCTGGTAGGTCTACGCCCACGGCCGGTACGCCGCGCGCGAACGTCTGTAACACGCCGCCCGCCGTAACGTCGCCTCCGGAGCTGGACGCGCCAGCCCGCACCCGCCCCACGCTCTCCACGAGCACGCGCACTGCGACAACCGCGAGACTCACGGCGCGGGCGAAGCCTCCCAGCGCGCTGATCTTGCCCGTGCCGAAGCTGTATCGCCTGTCGTGCGCTCGCCGACGGGCGTACCAGTAGGCGAAGGCCGCCATCCCGAGCGCTGCCGCGTGCGTCGCCAGTGCCAGCCGTCCGCCAAGAGCGCCATCGACCCGAACGCGATGCCGGAGGTGATCTCCACAACCATCATGGAGGAGGTCAGCGCGAGCACCCAGTCGAAGCGCCTGAAATCCTCCGCCACCTACGCCCGCCCCATGGGCGGATTCTGGATCCGCTGCGTTCTACGGCGCAAGTCGCGGAGGATTTGAGAATCCTGCGCGGCCCACGGTCCGATTCCATTCGCCGACTGCGCTTCCGGCACGTTTTGCGGTGTCAGATGCCGGAGGTTTCAGAATCCGTTGCGGTACGGCGGCTTGATCCATTAGCGGATTTTGAATCCGCCGCGTTCTACACCGTAGCGCGTGGAGGATTCTAGCCTGGCGGCGGCTCGAAGGCTGATCCGCAGGCGTTTTCCACGATCTGCCGCCTACGTCCGCCATTGGCTCCGGCGCACATCGAGGCCCGTCTTTTGCAAACGCTCCACGCCCAAGGCCAGGCCTACCTCCTTCGCCAACGATTCAAGGAAGCGCAGGCGCAATTGCTCCGGCAGCAGCCATTGGGGGGCCTCGGGATCCGTCGGCCGCAGCGCCAACACCCCCAGGGTCGCATCTGCCGCCTGCAAGGGTATGTAGAGATTCTCGCTGCTCGGGAATTCCTGGGTCCGCCACCCTGCGATCTGGCCCTGCTCGTAGGTCCATTGGGCCACACTCATTTCTTTGAGAATGTGCTGGTGAAAAACCGATTCCTGGTCGCCGGTGGCGACGTGCAACCGTTTGGTGTCGTCGGGCAGCAACGCCACCACCTGGCATTGGAACATTGCCGCGAAGTGTTGAACCGCCACTTCCAAGATTTTCTCAACCCCGCGCGTGCCAGCTAGCTGACGGCTGAGGGCATGCATGGCCGCGGTCTGGCGCTCCTGCAAACGGGCCGCCTCGGCCTGGCGCTTTATCAGGCTGGTCGAATGGCCGATGACCACGGCCACCAGAAACATCACCACGAAGGTCACGACGTATCTGGCGTCTTCCACCGTGAACGACCAGCGCGGCGGCACGAAACAGAAATCAAAGGCGAGAACGCTGAGGAGGGCATTGAGGATGGCCGGCCCCCGCCCACACTGCACGGCGGTGACCATCACCGCCAGCAAGTACACCATGATGAGGTTGGGCAGGTCGAAGTAAGGATACATCAAGAAGCAAAGGCCGGTAGCCAAGGCGACGTAAAGCACGCCCAATTCATAGTCAGGCAACCGCACCGCCTTCGGTCCCACCAGAACAGGTGCCTCCGTTTGTTCCCCGGGCGCACCGGTGGTGACAACGACGTCGATGTCGCCGCTCAGACGTACCAACTCGTCGACGGGGCTTCTGAACAGAAAGGCGCCCCAGCGGTGGCGAGCAGGCCTGCCAGCGACAATTTTGGCGACCTGATGTTGGCGGGCGAACTCGACAATCTCCGCGGCGATCTGACTGCCTCGCAAGGTGATGGTCTCCGCCCCCAATTGCTCCGCCAGGCGTAGGTTGTAGACCGCGCGGTTCCGTTCGGCCTCCGGCAGGCGCAACATCTTGGGAGTTTCCACGAATACGGCGAACCAATCTGACTTGGCTTCAGCGGCCATTCTCTGGACGGCTTTGATCAGATCGGCGCCGGAGGCACTGGGGCCGACGCATACCAGGAATCCTGCATGAGTGGGGCTTGGCCTGGCTGGCATGAGGTGGCTCCTTCCGGCGGAACTCGGTTGCATCGCAGGACTCACCTTGCCAATGACACACGCACGTGTCCAGGCTCGCTGGGATGCGCAGATAGATGGCCTTGCGGGCCCGCACTAGTACCTGGCAGCGGTCGAGTCGTTTGGGTGATCGGCCAGGCGAGTGCGTCCGCAAGACCGCACTACCGACATCGGTTTGAGGAATTGAAGGTCACAGTCTAGAAGTCTCGGCAACGACGTCGGGTGCCCCGGCCGCTCCGCGACCGAGCACGACTGCCCCCGCGCCGATCACCGCACCGTATTCCGCGGCGACGACCCACCACGGCACCTGCAGTCCCCCGTGGACCGTCGACAAGTAGATCACGATGTACGTGGTGAGGATCGTGACCGTCCAGACGGCAAGCGGCAGCGTCGCTCGGGTGAACAGAAAGGGGGTCAACCACAGCAGGTACCACGGGTACACCACCGGGGCGACTGCGAGTGTGGCGGCAAGCGGCCACGCCCACGCCGCCGGCGACTGCGGCCCCAGGCGTGCCCGCACCCAAACGGCAATGATGAGACCGACAACCACTGCCAGCGCAACGAGCACGCTCGACGGGAAGAAGGCGTTGAGAGCTGCGAACAGCGGGCCATTGAAGCGCCACTGGGCGAGATAGGTCGTGAGCGAGCCGAAGGGCACATGGCCCGCGTGTACGAAGGGGAGGTAGAGCGCCGCGAGGAGCCCTGCCCCGGCGACGGCATCGCGCATGCGGATGCGGCGCCACAGCAGCGGCGCTAGCACGCAGGGCAGGAACTTGATCCCAACCGCAAGCGCAAAGACGAGCGCCGCGATCGTGCGCCGCTCGCGCGCCAGCGCCCACGCCGTCAGGACCAGCGCCAGCGTTCCGGCCAGATCGATGTGACCGTTGCCCGCTCCTTCGAGCGCCACGAGAGGGTTCCAGGCGTAGGCAAGGACGCACCAGGGACTGTAGCGCGTCGCGGCGAGCAGACGTAACAGGGCGAAAATCACGAGAACGTCGCAGAGCACGATCGCGGCCTTCACCGCGCCCGCCGATTCGTCAACCGCGGTGACGGCGCGGAAGAAGATCTCGGCGCCGGGCGGGTACACGGTTGGAACCCAGCCGTTGTTCAGTTGGCGCGTGACCGGCGTGTGCAGGCGCACCACCCGCGGATCGTCGGGCACCACCCGGTAGGGATTCTCCCCGAAGCGCTGCAGGCGCCCGTCCCAAACGTACCGGTAGATGTCGGTGGAGAGCTGGGGCGGCTGTACGAGCAATGGGATGCGCCAGAGGGCGGCCAGTGCCAGACACAGCGCGAGCCCCCGCCCCCGGGCGCGGCCGAGCAGGGGAAGCGTGATCAGA
>Ga0335071_10008828_pt1 | contig 10325 bp, 4 predicted proteins | sample Lox_Sample_15_FD_206724 | JGI IMG/M metagenome (GOLD analysis project Ga0335071, IMG submission 206724) | Soil microbial communities from Loxahatchee National Wildlife Refuge, Florida, United States - Lox_Sample_1.5 | ecosystem: Environmental > Terrestrial > Soil > Wetlands | place: USA: Florida...
CCAGCTCTACCGAAAGCAGCCGGTTAAGGTCCCCGGTGTAGAATTCACCTAGGAATTCCCCAAGCCCGGCCCTTTCCATTTCCTCCTCGATATTACAGGTTGGCTTGATCTTTAGAAAATTGATGATGCGGTCCAGTTCATCCTGGCTGGTAATGCAGGCGAACCGTCCGCTGCGGCTGGCGGCCAGCTCCCCGTCTATCAACGCGCGGGCATCTGGATCAAGCTTTGGATAGGCTTCTGAAACGAAAGGGCTTACGCAATTCAGGGCCTCGATCGCTGAAAGTATGTATGGTTTTACGTTCGGGTGGGTCTGCTTGGCCTTTTCCATGCCCTCGAACGAGAAAGGGATCAGGGCTCTTAGAGCCATGATCTCTCTTGCCACGCCTGCTTCGGCGTCGGGTTCGGTCAGCTCCCGGGTCGGGGACCAGCGGTCATCGGTTTCGCAGATCGCTACCAACTTTCCGGCATCGACCCGCTCCGCGACGATGCCGTGAAAGCCGTCGGAGATCCGTCCTTGCCTCATCTCTGCTATCAGCGAAGAACTGCGGACCAACGAAAGATCGGTCTGATAGAGCAATCCCTTCAGCATGCAGGCGTCCCGCCAGAACTCCACCCAGGGAGGGAGCTGGTGTTCCCAACCCATTTTAGCTTGAGGGAAAACGTCACGTTTGAACCTGCCCTGATAGTTCGGATCGTGGACGAACCCGATCGTACGTGTATCGGAAAAGAACATATCGCCGAAATATTTGACCCTTTGCGCCAGTTTGATGGCCACCGCCGCCGTTTGCCAGTCGTGCAGCATCAACGCGTTCGGGGCCGGGCCCAGTCGCGGCAGCAGTTCCAAGACCGCGTCGGCAAAATCAAAGGCGATCTCAAGGTCGTTAGGATGGCCGTAGATCGAAGGCAGGTCCGAGAACTTTTCGTTCTCCACCAGATAGACCGGGTAGCCGAGCGGGGAATTTACCTTCCAGATCTTGGAAGCAGGCATGGAATCGGGGAAAAAGCGGTTTGGCGGGAGAGACTCGAACGGCCCATTACCGTCCCTCAGGCCCAATTGATCTATGACATCCCTGGTCGGGCCGAAAAGCGGCATGATCAGCCCGGATTTCAAGCCGAGCCCGTTCTCAATTGCCGGGAATTTGCCGGCGACCTCCGCCAGGCCTTTTGCCTTTTCGGCCGGCACGAACGGAACCGCTTTGTACGCGACATGGAATATTCGCAAAGTGGCGGCGCTTATCATACGATCCTTTATCCGCTGTCCGTTGCCGGAATTTCAGGGGGCGGGGAAAACCGCAAGGTTTGACTATCCCCATCCCATAAAGTAAAATCAGGCATGCGCTTTGGCTACTTTGACGGGCAGAACCGGGAATACGTGATCACGCGTCCCGATACGCCTCTGCCCTGGATAAATTACCTTGGGGAGTCCGAATACTGCGCTCTGATATCGCAGACCGCTGGAGGATACAGTTTTTTCATCGATCCAAGGGAACAGCGGATCCTGCGCTACCGCTACGACAACGTTCCTTTCGACCAGGGCGGGCGTTACTTTTTTATCCGGGACAACGTCAACGGCAAATATTTCTCCCCGACCTGGGCGCCGGTATACGAAAAGCTCGACCGCTACGAATGCCGGCATGGGCTTGGTTATACCACGATCGAGTCGGAAAAAGGCGGGATCGAAACGGAACTGACCTATTTCGTTCCGCTGGGCGAAGACCTTGAGATCGTAAAGGCGGAGGTCAGGAATGTTGGCAAAGGGACCAGGGACCTGACGCTTTTTTCATACGTGGAGTTCTGTCTGTGGGACGCGGTGGGGGACGCCACTAATTTCCAGCGGACCTGGTCCATCGGCAGGGCGCATTGCGAAGGATCGACCATCGTTCACGACACTCTCTTCGGCAACTGGAAGGACATTTTCGCTTATTTTCATTGTTCCGAAAAGATCGATGGGTTCGATTGCCAGCGCAAGGCGTTCCTCGGCAACGACGGTTACACACCGCTGCAGAGGCCCGAAGCGGTGGTAAAAGGCGAATGTTCGGGTTCGGTCGCGATCGGTTGGGCGCCGGTCGGCGTTCACTGCCTCCGATTCAAACTTAAGCCGGGACAAAAGAAAACCCTGGTCTTCATCCTCGGCGTTGCGCCGCAGATGCAAAAAGCAAAACTAAAAATGAAAAAGTTCTCTGGCCCGGCGCTGGTCGACCGGGAACTTAAAAAGGTGAAAGAATATTGGGACGGGAACCTTTCCCGTTTCCAGGTGGAAACTCCCGACAAAGACGTCGACCTTGCGCTGAACATCTGGAACCAGTACCAGTGCCGGCAGACCTTTGCCTGGAGCCGCTACGCATCTTATTATGAATCGGGGATCGGCAGAGGAATGGGCTTCCGCGATTCGTTCCAGGATACGCTCGGATTTGCCCATATGATCCCCGAAAAGGTCCGCCGGCGGATCCTTGACCTGGCGGCGATGCAGTTCCCGGACGGCTCCACTTTTCATCAGTATTCGCCCATTACCGGGAAGGGAGATCTGATCGGTTATTCGGACGACCCGCTCTGGATGGTATATGCTGTTGCCAACTATATAAAGGAAACCGGGGACTTCGGGATACTTGAAGAGAAAGTGCCGTTCGCCGCGATCGGCGACCGGCCTCCGGTCCAGGTCGGCCATCACGACTATGGAAAAGTAAGCAGTAAGCAGAAAGCAGTAAGCAATAAAGCATCGCTTTATGAACATATGAAGATCGGCATTAAGAGAGTTTGGAAAGATAGAGGCAAGCACGGACTGCCGCTTTCCAAATTTTCCGACTGGAACGATTGCCTTAACATGCTGGGAGATAAATACCGCGCGGAATCGGTCCTGGTCGGTTTCATGCTAGTTGCCGCTTGCCGCGATCTGATCGAACTTTTGGAGAGTAACGGTCCGAAGCTCAGGGACAAAACTCCGGACATCAAGGAATACCGTAAGATCTCGGAAGAGATGAAAAAAGCGCTGGAAAAAAGCGCCTGGGACGGGGACTGGTTCAAACGCGCTTACGATAATGACGGCCGGCCGGTCGGTTCGAAGACTTCGGCCGAGGGGAAGATATTCCTCGAGCCGCAGCCCTGGTCGGTGATCTCGGGGGCGGTGGGAGTGAGGGAGGGGATGACCGCGATGGATTCGGTCTACAAGCGGTTGTTCACCGAATACGGGATCAAACTGCTCGATCCCGCGTTCCGCCATTATCATCCCGAGTTGGGAGAGATCTCGACCTATCCTCCCGGGCTAAAAGAGAACGCATCGGTATTTTGCCATCCGAACCCGTGGGCGATCATTGCCGAATGCATGCTCAAGCGGGGGGACCGGGCTTTCGAATACTATAAAGCGATCTTGCCTATGGCACAGAACGACCGGGCGGAGATCAGGAAAGCGGAGCCGTACGTCTATTGCCAGATGGTCGCGGGACCCGACCACCCGGATTTCGGCGAAGGAAAAAATTCCTGGCTGACCGGATCGGCCGCCTGGAATTTTTATGCCGCCAGCCAGTACATTCTCGGCGTCCGCCCGGATTACAAAGGCCTGATCATCGATCCCTGCCTTCCTAAAAGCTGGCGCAATTTCACGGTTACCAGGACTTTCCGGGGAGCAAGGTATATAATAAAGGTGAAGCGGCATGGGGCCGGAAATAATCAGGTGAAATTTTTAGTGGTCGACGGGCGAAAGATAGACGGCAACATTGCCCCGGTCTTTTCCGATAGAAAGGAACACACAATTGAAGCGCTCATTTAGCGGCGGCACGACCCCCATTGACGGAAGGATGGTCCCGCATTTTGCGCGTTGCGTATTGCTTCTCTCGCTTTTGATCTCATCTTTCTCGATCGCATCGGCGCAGAATCTGTTAAAGAACGGTGATTTTGAGCTCGGCGCGGCCAACCGTATCCCTAAATTCTGGGGGACCGAGTACTACAATTCGACCATCATTCCCGGCAAGAACGGGAAGAACGCGATCAAGATCGAGAACAAGATGCCGATGATGTCGCTCGGCGCGCAGACCGTCCCGCTCGACTATAACAAAGTGAAAAAAGTTTCCATTTCCGCCTGGGTAAAGCTTGACGGAGTGGAAGCCGGTCCGGAAACCTGGAACAAAGCGAACTTGCAGCTGCTTTTCTTCGACGCAAAAGGCAACCAGCTTGGCGGCTGGCCGGAAGTGGGGCCGTGGGAGGGGAGCTTTGACTGGAAAAAAGTGGGTAAGAACCTCTATGTTCCCAAAGGCTGTGTAAAAGCCAAGGTGGTTTACGGATTATATAACTGTAAGGGGATCGCCTATTTTGATGATATAGCGCTGACCCCGTTGCTTCAGGGGGAACAGGAAGACCCGTACAATCTGCTCTTCAACGGTGGATTCGAAGTGTGGGAAGGGTGGGCCTTCGGCGGCACACAGGATTGGGGCATAGTTTACTCGGACGTCAAGGAGGGTAACGGCGCCCTTTGGGTGAAGAACGACAAACCGATCTGGTCTTTTGCCTCGCAGTCTGTTTCACTTGACGGCAACCGGGCAAAGAAGATAAACATCAGCGGGTTCGTCAAGGCGCAGGATATCACGCCGGGGATCAAATCCTGGCAGCTGGCCAGGGTGAACATAGAGTTCAAGGACGGGAAAGGTAAACGGATCGGCGGCTGGCCGATCATCGATTCGTTCTCCGGCACCTTTGACTGGAAGAAGATCTCCAAAAGCTTCGATGTCCCCGCCGGCACCAAGCGGGTCGATGTTTTTGCCGGCATGCTCGAGTGCACCGGCCAAGCCTGGTTTGACGGGCTCAAACTTTATGCGTACGGCGCGGACGGGAAAAAGCTCAAGATCAGCGGTATTTTAAAGACCGACACCTCCAGCTGGTACAGCTTTAAGCCGGCGGCCGACGACTTCGCCAAGAACATCACCGATGTCAGCTTTCTTCTCGATCCCCCCGCCGGAAAGCACGGTTTTATGTCGGTCCGCGACGGGCATTTTTATTTTTCCGACGGTACCCGGGCCCGTTTCTGGGGTACCAATATCTATGCTCCTTCCACTTTTCCCGACAAGAAGGACGCGGAGCTCATGGCCTCGCGCCTGGCCAAATACGGCTGCAACCTGGTCCGAATCCACCATCTTGACGCGTTCTGGGCCGATCCTAACATCTTCGACAAGAATTTTGACGATACCCAGCACCTTTCCGCCGAAGCGCTGGATAAGCTGGATTATCTGGTGTTCCAGCTCAAACAGCGGGGCATATACATTTTTATGGACCTGCTGGTGGACCGTGAGTTCAAGAAAGGCGACAATGTTCCGGATTACCTGAACGTCGAGCGCGGTGCCAAGGTATCCGGTTTCTTCGATCCGCGAGTGATCGAACTGCAGAAGATCTATGCCCGCGACCTACTCACACATGTAAATCCGTACACGGGGCTGCGCTACATCGATGACCCGGCGATCGTTTCCGCCAAGCTCATCAACGAAGGGATGCTGTTCTACCTGGGGACGCAGTTCGGCCTTTCTAAATATTATATGGACGAGCTGGACGGTATGTTCAACCGGTATCTCCAGAAGAAATACGGCGGAAGGGACGGATTGGTCCGGGCCTGGACGGATAAATACGGCCGCTGCGACCTGGCGGAGGACGAAGACCCGGCCAAACTGACGGTTCAACGCGCTGATATCCCGTTAAAATACCAGCGGAGCGGTGAAGAAAAACGCGAACCGTTCCGGCTGGCCGACACGCTCAAGTTTTACGAGCAGGTGCAGGAAGATTATTTCAGCGACATGGATATGTACCTTAAAAGCCTGGGGCTCAAGGTCCCCGTTTCGGGATCGAACCACTGGGTCAACGTGGCGCCGGACGTCAAGAGCAATGCCACGCTCGACTATATTGACCGACACCGCTACTATGACCATCCACAGTTCGGCTACGGCATCCAGGTAGTGTTCGAGGATCAACCGATGGTCAAGAACCCGCTCGATGGCCTGCCCAACAATTTCGCATTCTACCGGGTCGCCAATAAGCCGTTCGTCGTTTCCGAGTGGAACTGCTGTTTCCCCAATGAATACCGGGTGGAAGGGCCGCTGATGATGGCCGCTTATGCCAATTTACAGGATTGGGACGGCGTACTGCAGTTCTCGTTCAATCATGCCGGCTGGCAGGCGCCGATGGAAGACAATTTCGACATCTCGGCCTGGCCCAATGTGTTCACGCAATGGCCGGCGGCGGCGATTCTGTTCTATCGCGGGGATGTTTCCTCCGCTAAGAACGTTTACGAGCAGGTCCTTGGGGAAAAAGACCTGTACGGTCCGATCATGGAAGATAATCCGATCGCGGACGAACCGTTCCTGCCGCTGATCACCCGGACGCAGATCAGTTTCGGCGCGGAGAATGCCCCGTCGCCGGCTTATTATACGACCAACTTTTACGATCAGACGAATAAAACCATAAAGAGCGACACCGGCGAGTTGTTATGGAACTATGGTAAGGGAGTGTTCACGATCAATACGGACAAAACGCAGGCGGCGGTGGGATTCCTGGGCGGGGCGGGGGTCGCGCTTAACGACGTATCGTTCTCTTCTTCGACCCGATTCGCTTCACTGGCAATCTCCGCGCCCGACAATCAGCCGATAAAAGAATCCAGCTCCCTGCTATTGACCGCCGGAGCGCGGATCGAGAACAAAGGGCAGAAATACAACGAGAGCAAGACCCAGCTCAAGGATGTCGGTTCCGCGCCGATACTGGTAGAGGGAGTGGATGCCAGGATCTCTCTGCGGCGGACGCCCAAAGCGGTTTACGCGCTCGATGCCAACGGCAAGCGCTCTAAGCAGATCAACATTACCGGGAGCGGGTTCATCATCCACGGATCGGATCGCGCGTTCTTCTACGAGATCGTCTTTTAGTTAATTATTAAGCAGCAAGGTATAGAGACCGTACGCAATCCCGACCTCGGCGTTCTGGAAACCATAGGTAGCCGAATTCGAAGGGAGCGGGTCCGAATAGAAATATGCCCCGTTCTTTCCCTTGCGGTTCTTTGCCAGATCATCAAGTATTACTTCTCCCATTTTCTTTAATTCCGCGTCATTGTCCTTTGCGGCCAGAGCGATAAGACCCTGGGCTGCAAGTCCGAACGATCCGGGCTCGTAGCCGGACTTGACCACTTTGCCCAAGTTTACTTTATTGTCCAAAGCCTGAGGGATGGACACGCTTGAACCATCGACCGCCCAGTTCTTTTTCATCCACGAAACGAACCGGTCGAGAATCGCTTTGGCGTCCTTATCACCAGTAAGGTAATAGTAATGGGCCAGATGAGCGAAGGTGCGGTACTGAAAGCCCATCCAGTAGGTGTTGGGATCGGATCCCTCCCAACCGAAAACGCCGTCCTTGAAAAGCGGCATGAAAGGCCCTGATTGACCGTAACGCTTTGAAAACTCGTTCTGTGCGGCACCCAGGAATTTTACGACGTTCTTTGCCCATTTGGGTCGTCCCATTATTTCCCACGCGGCCGGGTCTTGGTATCCGGCATACAACTCGTTTATCGTTCCTTTATATGCCAGCGTCGGCGGATTGTCCATTCCCCAGTAGATCGCAAAACGCATAGTATCGGGGAAGTCCTTGTCGTCATCGGGTGTCATCCCTTCGCTCAAGCCGCTCCTGAGATTGGTCAGGAATTCGTACGGTTTCCCCAGACCGTATTTCCCTGCCCAATATGCCCCGTTGGCCAGCCACTGGTCGGCGTCGGGAGCGGAAGAGAACGAAGCGACATGATTCCCTCCGCCTTTCTGCCTTAGCGTCAAATCGACCTGCCCGTTAGGTCCCAGGGCGATGGAAGAATAGGGGGCCGACCGGGGAGTCGGGTTGTACATGTTGTAAACTATGTTCTTTCCGAACACGCCCGATCCTGGCCTCCCGTCGGGGCAGGTGTTGGACTTTGCTTCACCCGAGACATCGATCAGCCAGTGTATGACAAATGGGCCCTTGCCGAGTTTGGCGTCAGGCAATTGAGGGCTTTCCGCCCCGTCATGCGGCATCATGAAATAACGGATATAAGCGTATGCTTCCTGGGCGTATTGTTTATTTCCGGTCACGGCACCATAGAGGGTCATGAAGTTGAAGAACAGTGCTTGACTTTCAGATGTAGTGGCGCCGCTGTTACAAAGGTGGGTTGCCATGTCCTCGTAGACATGGTAGGCGGCCCGGGCGCGCGTTCCGTGAATGACGGTCGAAAGCGAAGCGTTCGGCTTGTTGCCATCGTTGTTTACGAAATAGTTGGCCAGCTCACTTAGCGGCGCCAGATATCGGCCTGAAGTTCTCCGCCCGTCCATCGACATGACCGGCATTATCGGATCGGCATCAGGAACGGAGGATGCGGTGAGCGCGGCGCCAATATTGAAGATATCGGTAGTGGTCCCCGACGGGTTCGATAAGGAGGTGACCGCCGATGGATAATTTACCGGATTGACCTGTGCTGATGACGTGCATTTACAACTGGCAGGGGCGGTAAGCAGCGTTCCGATAAAAATAGAATTCCTGACGATAGACCGATAAGTCATTGTTTCACCTCAGCATTATTATCGGGGCCGTTGTAAATATTATTTCAGAAGAGTTGAAATAGGGCGGGAACCGTTCCGCTTGCAATTTACCGATCAAAACAGTAGAATATAAAGGTAGAGTCTTGGGAGAATAGGTTTCGGTCATAAGTTGGCTGTCGTATTCCCCATTAAAGCTCCTCGAATATCCAGAATATCCGATTCTAAAATCTGAGAGGAGTAGTTCCGCCTGTCGGGACTAAATATGTTTAAAAAGCTCTGGAAACGCTTTGTTAAATACAGGATAGCGTACATTTTTATCCTGCCTACCGTGATCGGTATGCTGTTGTTGCATGTTGTGCCGATCTTTCAGGGCATCTACATGTCTTTCCTCGATCTTAACCAATTCACTCTCAACCGGTATCTAGGCGCTCCTTTCATCGGCTTAAGGAATTTCTATGACGTTTTGTTGAACGATAAAAGCCCGATCCGGCTGGGTCTGGGGGAGGCGGCCCGGAACACTCTAATCTATACGGTGGTCGTTACCTTCGGGACGCTCTTTATCGGTCTGATCGTGGCGCTGATGGTCAACCGCGAGTTCAAGGGAAAAGGGCTGGTGCGGACCCTCTTCCTTTTTCCCTGGGTTGTGCCGACCTACGTTACCGGCATACTCTGGGGATTCATGTGGCAAAAAGAGGTCGGCATTATCAACATCATGCTCAAGGACGTTCTGCATATCCTGCCCGAAAAGCCGTTCTGGCTGATCGGGCCGAACACGCTCTGGGCGATCATAATCCCTACCATCTGGCGCTACTGGCCGTTCACCATGCTGCTTCTCCTGGCAGGGCTGCAGCAGATACCGGAGGAACTGTACGAGGCGGCCGATATCGACGGGGCTTCGCCCTGGAGAAAGTTCTGGATGATCACCTGGCCGCTGCTCCGCCCGGTGTGGGCGATCTGCATCCTTTTCGGCCTTATATATAATGTATACGGATTCAACATCGTGATCATGATGTTCGGGTTCGGGGCGGGGTTCCCGGGAGAGTGGGGGGATATCCTCATGACCAATATCTTCCGCAACGCGTTCATGCAATGGAACTTCGGCATGGGGGCGGCGATCTCCGTACTGCTGATGATCACGATGATCATCATTGTCAACATTTGGTTCTATTACTACCGTAGGGCAGAGGAGATCAGGGAATAATGCCCTATTATCTAAAAAAGAAGGTCATCAAGTGGGCCATCCATTTTGTGATGATCATTTTTCTGCTGGTGACCTTGTTCCCGATCGGCTGGATGATGTTCTGCTCGGTCAAGGAGAACCTGGATATATTGATCGGCAAGATCCCGTTGAGCCGCGCGCACAACAACATATACGAGATCTTTTCGGACAAGGATAATCTATGGGTAATGACATCGGACGGCGGCATCAATAAATGGGACATCAAAACGCTTAAAGAGAACGGATATGTAACGGCCCAGACCTCGTCCACCCATTTCCTTATGACCAAAGACAATCTCTGGGTATCGTCCGCCAACAAAGGGTTGCTGCGGTTCGATAAGGACAATCCAAACAAATCGAAAGAGTTCAAGCTGCCTCTGCCGGACCTGGACAAGGCTAAGATCGTCAATACCACGCTGGTATCCGGATGGGGCAAGATCTATTTCACGGTCCAGTACCAGGGCTACGAAGGGTTGATAGAGTTCGATCCGAAAACGGAAAAAGCCGCCCGGGTGTTCAACCTGGCCAATAAGCTTTCCCCCATTCAGGTCCGCTCTCTATTGCCGGTGGGGGGCAAACTCTGGATC
>Ga0335071_10008830_pt1 | contig 10324 bp, 9 predicted proteins | sample Lox_Sample_15_FD_206724 | JGI IMG/M metagenome (GOLD analysis project Ga0335071, IMG submission 206724) | Soil microbial communities from Loxahatchee National Wildlife Refuge, Florida, United States - Lox_Sample_1.5 | ecosystem: Environmental > Terrestrial > Soil > Wetlands | place: USA: Florida...
CCCGAGCATGCTCAGGTCCGTGCTGGATCTAACGGGCTATTCACTCTTTGAACGCGACCTAGTATGAGCAGGACGCGGGCATAATAAAACCCCGAGTTCGATTCCGAGCCCGGGGTAATTATCGTGGAGAAACCGCAGGTTACAATCAGCTGCGACCGGCTCCCTCACGGCAATTCGCGTTCAAGTCTGTAAGAAGTTCCCCTCTACCCCCTTTATTAAAGGGAGGAAGGGGGGATCTTCAATACGAATTGGTATCAGGTCTATTTCAGAATAAAAGGCACAAGGAGTAGGGCGACCATATTGACCACCTTGATGACAGGGTTCAGTGCCGGACCTGCCGTATCCTTGTAAGGATCGCCGACGGTATCGCCCGTAACCGCCGCCTTATGGGCCTCGCTCCCCTTCCCGCCTAGGTTACCGTCCTCAATGTATTTCTTAGCATTGTCCCAGGTCGCACCGCCGGTTGTCATGGCTATGGCCAAGAAAAGTCCCACGACGATACTTCCTATGAGAACGCCTCCAAGAGCATCTTTACCGAGACCGGGTATAAAAGCCACTATTAAAGGTATAACCACGGGCAGCAGCGAAGGTAAGACCATCTGTTTCTGGGCCGCGGCGGTAACCAAATCAACGCATTTGCCGTATTCAGCCCTTACGCCGGGCAGGCCTTCCCTCAGTCCCTTTATTTCACGGAACTGTCGGCGGACCTCATCGACGATGGCCCCGGCAGCTTTACCGACTGCCAGCATACAGAGTGCGGCAAAGAAATATGGAATGATCCCGCCTATCATCAATCCGATCAAGATCTTCGGGTTGACGAGCGCTATAGACAGTTGACCGCCAAGCTCCTCGATTGCCCGAGTATACTCGGCAAACAGAACCAGAGCAGCCAGGGCCGCGGAACCGATGGCGTACCCCTTTGTGACGGCCTTGGTAGTGTTGCCCACCGCATCCAACGGGTCGGTTCTGTTGCGGACTTCCTCGGGAAGGTCCGCCATCTCGGCGATTCCGCCCGCGTTATCCGTAATAGGCCCGTACGAGTCGATGGCAACCACCATTCCTGTCATAGAGAGCATCGAGACAACAGTGACAGCGATGCCGTAGAGGCCCGTGGACGCGCTCCCGGAGAAGCCGCCGCCGAGGGCGTAAGCTATCATGATGGATATTGCCAGGACAATGACCGGCAGCACTGTCGAAATCATGCTGATGGCGAGCCCTGCGATGATATTGGTCCCATGACCGGTGGTGCTGGCCTGCGCGACGTACTTCACCGGACCGTACATACCGGTAAAATACTCGGTGATAACCACTATCAGACCGGTCAAAACAAGCCCAAGGAAAGCCATCAAGAAGATGCTGAACGCGGGAATCGCGTAGGGCACCTCGCCGGACGGAACGTGGGACGGTGCGCCCAAGGGCATGATGAGGGCTACTATAAAGAAGAAAATCGCCGCGAGAACTCCGGAAACGGCCAGACCTCTATACAAGGCTCCCATTATGTAGAGGTCCTTCTCGGGGGTGGTCCTGCTCAGCTTGACGAAGAATGTGCCGATTATGGAAGCGATAATCGCGGCGCCGCCTATCAAGAGGGGCATGAAGAACGCCGGGGAAGACATTCCGTATATTGTCTTTCCCAGGAGCATCGCCGCCACGATCGTGACCGTATATGTCTCGTAGAGGTCCGCAGCCATACCTGCGCAATCGCCCACGTTATCTCCAACGTTGTCTGCGATGACACCGGCATTGCGGGGATCGTCTTCAGGTAGGTCGGCTTCCACTTTTCCTACAAGGTCGGCTCCCACGTCCGCCGCCTTCGTGTAGATACCACCACCCACACGGGCGAACACACTCATGAGTGAGCTTCCAAACCCGAGGGCAACCAGAGCGCTAAAGATGGCTTTGGGATCAGGATTGTAGCCGCTCGCGATGAGGAAGAATAAGGCAACCAGGAAAAGTGCCAGACCGGTCACCACTATGCCGGTGACTGACCCGCCTTTGAATGCCACATCCATGGCATCCGGAAGACTCTTACCGGCAGCCGCGGCCACTCGCACGTTGGCGTTCACTGAGACCTTCATCCCTATGAAGCCTGCCACAGCCGAGCCGACAAGACCGAGGATAAAGCCTAGGGCCGGCATTCCTCCAAGCGAGAAAAACAGTAGGATGACGAGGATAATCGCAATAATGGCCACCACCTTGTACTGGCGGGTGAGGTACGCCATCGCCCCCTCGGCCACATAACTCGAAATCTCCTGCATCCGCTGGGTGCCCGCGTCCTGTTTGAAGACCCAGATTGCGGTCATGAGGCTGTACGCAACTCCCAGGGCGCCGCAAATCAGGGCCGCAATAACCACATAGTACATCCATCTACCTCCTTCCGTGAAAAAAGAGCATCAAGTGGAAAACACAACTAAGACAGCGTAGGTTATCGATAATTCCGCGCTAAGTCAATGACAAAGACGATCACAATTGCCGCGAAGTGAATGCGTATTTTAACCGTCCAACAGTGCAGTTTGTCATAGTAGTGCCCATGTTTAGGCTCTGGACAAGAGTTAAGGCAAGCCCTGACAATGAGGCCGTTTGATTTTATTTTCCAACGGCCACGATGAGGATCGGGCTTATTCCTTTGGGCAGTTTGATTGCCTCCATGACCAAGTTATCGTGGAATGCTCCGACTGTACCCACTCGCAATCCGAGGGCGGTTGCCTGGAGATAAATATTTTGATTCGAATTGCCGGCTTCCATGAACACATATTGAGTCCCCCGAGGTCCATACTTCGACGTGGTACGTCCAAAGTCGGCTGCGATGACTATCAGCGTCGGCGCACGAGCGAGCCACATCTGTGATAGGGCTGCTTGAGCTACCGCAGCCCTGCTGTCTCCCGAAGAGACAGTTTCAAGAGAATTTCCGACCGGATCGTACTTGTAGACCCCGGCAGTCAAGCCGGTCACGGTGTCATTTCCGGTAATCAGGAAAATCTCCAAGGGATACAAAGCTCCCGCGGAAGGCGTGACCTTCGCAGTGGCCCCGGTCGTCGCGTCGCCGGATGTGTTGCCGTTGGCCGACCAAAGTAGCTGAGAGACTTGGCCCAGAGTCAACGGGGCGGAGCCGAAGTTTCGCGCCGTCTTCTTGGCGACAATTGCCGCTTCGACCGGCATACTTCCCGTGAAGCTGGGTTTGGGGAGCTTTGTCTCCCCCCAGGCTGAACCGGACAGGACAGGCGCCACAATCAACAAAAGCACGTAAGCCGGATGCAAATAACGCTGCTGAACTGTCATGGGGGACTCCTTTGGGTATAGGGCGGTGTGCGAGTCGTATATATCATCCGGCAAGGAAATTCAACTTAGCACAGGAAATGCATAAAACTCTTTACAACTCTTACTTTTTTGTTATAACAAAAGGCCCGGGACGGCAAATGGTAACTTTTGAGCATGTGCGCGAATCGACGCAAGCAGGAATCGTGGATCCAGGAGCACGAACTCACTCCTGGTTCGATGTGCCTGTTATTTTCAGGTGTCCCGTCCTAGGCCTTTAAGTCCCTTTGCTGAGGTTCGCCGGCTTTAGGCCGGCTGGGTTTTTTGCACGAAAGGAGTTCTGAAGTGGAAGGCATTAACATCTATGTTGGAAACGTCCCGTTCCAGACCAACGAAGATCAACTTAAAGAGCTGTTTGAACAGTATGGCCGGGTAGAACAGGCCAAGATTATCGTGGACAGGGCCACAGGACGTTCCAAGGGTTTCGGCTTTGTGGAAATGAGCGAGCGCGAAGAGGGACTGAAGGCGATTGAAGAGCTTGATTCCCAAGATTTTATGGGACGAACTTTGCGTGTAAATGAAGCGAGGCCTCGCAAGGGTCGATTCTAGATTCGTTCTTCCGGAAATCCAACCATTCGCTGGTGAGACCAGGCTCACGGCCACTGAGAAGGGCTGTCCAACCTGGTCCGGCCGCCCGAAAAGGGCTCCTGAAAAGGCAATCATTGTGCCGGTCCATTCCCTGCGCATGATCTCGCGACCAGCGGGCTTTCAGCGGGCGTCCGGGCGGTCCTCATCCGAGTGAAGCAATCGGCGTGGGAACGGAATGCGTCTTCGCGACAAATTACGTTCCCTAATTTATTTGAGCGGGTTCTGTTTTAAGGAGGAAAAAATGCAGAGAACTTTGTCCATAATAAAACCTGACGGCGTCTCCAAGGGACTAATAGGAGAAGTGATCAAGATTTTCGAAAGTTCCGGTTTCAGGTTAGCGGCTGTGAAGATGAAGAACCTGAGCCGCAGAGAAGCAGAAGGGTTTTATTATGTTCATAAAGAGCGGCCGTTCTTTGGTGAACTGGTAGAATTCATGATCTCCGGTCCGGTAGTACTAATGGTACTCGAAGGCGAGAATGTAATAAAGCGCAACCGAGAAATCATGGGCGCCACCGACCCCGCCGAGGCCGCGGAAGGGACAATACGTGCTCGATGGGCGGACAACAAGCAGAACAACATAGTCCACGGCTCCGACTCGGAAGAGAGCGCGAAGTTCGAAATCGGCCACTTTTTCAGTGGAATAGAAATTTGCTGAATAATAGCGCTCGTGAGGGCCGGCTGGATCCAGGCGTTCCGGATCTGGTGGAGATGACTCTGCCGGAGCTGGAGCGCTTCATGGCCGAATTTGGTAAGGAACGCTATCGAGCCGTCCAAGTTATGAGATGGATCCATCAGGGATTGGTGGATTCATTTGATTCCATGACGAACCTATCAAAAGCCCTACGAGCAGAGCTGTCGTCTAGGGCACAGATTTCGTACCCGGTCGTAGAGGCAGTGCAGTCTTCAGAAGATGGCACAAGCAAATTTTTGCTTAGGCTGCATGACGGATCCAAGGTCGAAACTGTCCTCATTCCCGAAGTTGATCACGACACCTTGTGCGTTTCCACTCAAGTGGGATGCGCCATGGGTTGCCGTATATGCCGCACGGCAAAAATGGGTCTGGTCCGCAACTTGACTGCGGGAGAGATTGTCTCCCAGCTTTTGACCGTCAGGAGGCAAGTTCCGGAAAGCCGTGTCAGCAACCTGGTTTTTATGGGAATGGGTGAACCACTGGCCAATTTCGATGAGACGGTGCGGGCTATCTCGATTCTGACTCACCCCAATGGTCCACAGATATCTTGGAGGCGCTTGACCGTTTCTACTTCCGGGCTTGTTCCAAAAATAATCGAATTAGGCCGGTCCACCAGAGTTAAGCTGGCCGTAAGCTTAAACGCCGTCACGGATGAGCAACGAAGTATCATCATGCCGATAAACAGGACCTATCCGATTTCGGAACTGCTTGCCGCCTTGAAGAACTATCCGTTGTCCCGAGGAGACAGGATCACGATTGAATACGTCTTAATTAAAGGGCTGAATGATTCCGACACGGACGCGAGGCAGCTTGTGAGGCTTCTCAATCCCATCCGTGCAAAGGTGAACCTCATCCCGCTGAACGAAGATGACTCCGGGGAGTTCCGAAGCTCAAATGCGGAACGGGTCTTGAGGTTCCAGGAGATACTCATGTCCCGGTCGCTCTTGGCCATCGTGAGGCGGTCTCGTGGTGCAGACATCAGTGCAGCCTGCGGCCAATTGGCCTCTCCGATAAAGGTAAGCAGTTGATGGACAGACTTGAGGCCCTCATACGGGCCATGTCCGACCCACGTATATATCCTCACAAACCCGATTCGGTTCAGATCGTTCAAACACACATCTCGGTTGTCTTTGTTGCAGGGAAACTTGTCTACAAGGTGAAGAAACCGCTCAACTTGGGCTTCTTGGACTTCACGACGCTGGACAAGCGCCGGTTCTTTTGTGAACAGGAGGTCCGGTTGAATTCTCGTTTCTCCGAAGGGATTTACTTGGGGGTGGTCGGCATCTACGAGGAACGTTCCGGACTGAACTTGGCCGGAGAAGGTGAGGAAATCGAAGCTGCGGTCCTGATGACCCACATCCCCGAGGACCGGATCATGGTCAGCATGTTGAAGAAGGATTTGGTCACGCCTGATATGCTCGACCGGTTGGCCGACAGAATTGCCTATTTCCACTCCCACGCGGAGAGCGGCCCCCACATCTCAGGTTTTGGCTCCACTGAAGTTATATATCAGAACCTGAAAGAAAATTTCGACCAGGTAAGCCCGTTTGTTGGCCGTACGATCGGCGAGGACACATATGCGCAAACCTCGCGCCTGGCTTTCGATTTTTTCGATGGTCACAAGGAACTCTTCTTGCAGCGTATGAGGAACGGATTCATTCGTGACTGTCACGGCGATTTGCATCTGGACCACGTTGTCATGCTCGACGGCATAATGCTTTACGATTGCATCGAATTTAATGATCGTTTCCGCTACGGCGATACGGCCGCGGATCTGGGATTTCTCCTCATGGATTTGGACTTTCAAGGTTATCCGGCCTTTGCTGACCATTTGTCGAAGCGTTACGCTCAATCTTCCGGTGATGAAGACATACTGAAACTGCTCGGCTTTTACAAATCGTACCGTGCATTTGTAAGAGGCAAGGTCCTGGGATTTGAATTGGATGAGCCGGAGATTTCCCAGACGGACTGGGAGGCCGCCATTCGCACCGCTGGAGATTATTTCCGACTTTCGCTTTCTTACCTCAAACCGCCGCCTCCGCCGGCGCTCATAATTATGTGCGGTCTTATGGCCACCGGCAAAAGCTTCATGGCTGCGAAACTCGGAAAACGACTGGGGATCGAACCTGTGAGGTCCGACTTGGTCCGGAAAGATATTCACGGCGTGGAAAGGTTTAAACATCGACTTGACATGTACGGTGGGGGGATCTATACAGCCAATGCGACCGAGCTGACTTACGGAGCGCTCCTGGACGAGGCCCGACAGGCATTGACTCGGGGACGGTCCGTTATTCTCGATGCATCATTCATAAGCTACGAACACCGCAAGCGGGCCCGCGAGTTGGCTCATGAAGCAAAAGCCCGATTCAGAGTTATTGAATGCAGCGCGCCGGAAAAAATTATCAGGAAAAGACTTGAAGACAGGCTATCCGAGCAGCGCGAGCCTTCAGACGCAAGGTGGGAAATTTTCCACGCACAACAGGCGGCCTTCGAACCTATTCGGCCCGACGAAGGGAGAGACCACCGACTATGGGAGTCCACGAGCGACCTGGATACTTTTCTTGTCTCAGTCGTCAGGGAATTGATATCTTCGTGAACTCATTGAAAGCGCCCATTGGAGCAATCAAGCGCTGTCGTATAAACTCGTTCCGGATAAAAAACTCCGGCAACTTACTGGCGATTTGCGCTTTGTTTCAGGTCGTAACATTGATTTTGGGGTGTGTGCCGCCAGGACTCAACTCTCTTTCCGATAGTCGAAAAATGGCCGATGCCCATTATCAGATAGGCATCGCTTACCTGCATGACGGCAAAACCCCACAGGCGATCAGGGAGCTTTTGGAGGCGCAAGCGATTTCATCCAAAAATCCCGACATAGAACACGCCCTTGGTCTTGCTTACCAGCAAAAGGGCCTTAACGACCAAGCCATAGAACAGTACAATAAGGCATTGTACCTGGACCCCAAGTTGACTGAGGCCCGTAATAATCTAGGGACCGTGTACCTGACAAAAGGCATGTACGATGAAGCCATAACTCAATTCCAGTACTGCTTCAAAGATCAGTCATATGCCACACCCGAAAAGGCGGCCTACAATTTAGGGTTGGCATATTACAAAAAGAAAGATATTGATAAAGCAGTCGAGTACTATCAGAAGGCAGCGCAGATTCAGCCCGAAAATGTTAACGCTCTATATAACCTGGGCTACATTTTCGAGGAGAGCAAAAACTTCTCAAAATCGATTGAATCTTACAGAAAGGTTGTGTCGGTGGAGCCCACGTTCAAGGAGGCACACTACCGACTCGGTCTGTTATATGAGCGCACGGGAGAATTACAGAAGGCTTTGGAATCTCTGCAAAAGGCAATCGAGGTAGATCCGAACTTTTTGCCGGCTAATCTCCAACTCGGAAAGATATTGATCCGGATGGGAAATGTGGATAAAGGAGTAAGTGTCCTGCAGCAGGTTTTCAAGGCCGATCCGGAAGGTGAACTTGGCAAGGAAGCGATGGCGGAAATCGGTCGAGCTCCTATCAGAGGCCTCCCTAAACCCAAACTCACAGTACGCTGAAGTGCATTACAGGAGATGGTTATGCCCAAGATTCATAGAGCTTTGATAAGTGTGACGGACAAGTCGGGAATTGAAGAGCTGGGGAGGGCCCTTTCCAGCTTCGGGGTGGAGATACTCTCCACCGGCGGCACAGCGCGAGCCCTGGCCCAGGCAGGCATCAACATTAGAGAAGTCTCTGATTTTACCGGGTTCCCCGAAATGTTGGATGGAAGGGTGAAAACGCTTCATCCAAAAATACATGGCGGGATACTTGGCATCCGCTCTCGACCGGAGCACCTGGAAGCCATGAACAAGCACAATATACTTCCCATTGATCTGGTGGCCGTGAATCTGTACGCGTTTGAAAAAACCGTTGCTCGACCTGATTGCACGCTGGCCGAGGCCATAGAAAATATTGATATCGGCGGTCCCACACTTTTGCGGGCGGCTGCGAAGAATTATCCGTTTGTCACGGTCTTAACCGATCCGGCCGATTACGCTTTGGTTATCGAGGAAATGAACCGATCCGACGGCTCGGTATCGGAAGCGACTAATTTCCGGCTGGCAAAGAAGGTATTCAGCCTGACTCACCAGTACGACGGCGCCATTGCGACATATCTCGATGCCCCGTCAGGACGCTACCATTGATTGGTGGAAATCCGGAATTATGAAGAAGACACAAGTGGGAATTCTCATGGGGAGTGACTCGGACCTCCCAACTATGGAGAAGGCCGCGGAAATTTTGAAGCACTTCGGGGTCGCGTATTTTATGACGGTCGTGTCCGCGCACCGGACTCCGGACAGAGTAGCAGATATAGCGCGACGGGCTGAAGAAGAAGAATGGAAAGTTTTGATTGCCGGTGCCGGTTTGGCGGCGCATCTGGCCGGAGTGGTGGCGTCACACACGGTGATCCCTGTGATCGGCGTGCCCATGGACTCATCGCCATTGGGGGGACTGGACGCTCTACTCTCTACGGTGCAAATGCCTGGCGGTGTGCCGGTGGCCACCATGGGACTCGGCGCCACTGGAGCGAAGAATGCAGGACTTCTGGCCGTACAGATCCTCGCGGCCTTTGACCCCGCGTTACGGAAAAAGCTCAGAAAGTATCGCGAAAAACAAAAGAAAGATTTGACAGAAAAAGCCGCTCGCGTCGAAGCTCGGTAAATGTGGCTGCTGATATCCACAATTGCTAGGTCAATGGTAGGGAGCGCATGGCATGCTCCCCAAATGAGGGCGGACGCCGTCCGCCCCTACAAAACGGCGATTGCCAGTGGGACCGGCATCTTGCCGGTCATTTTCCAGTAGACAGGCGGGACGCCTGTCCCACCATTTCACTCGTCGTAATGACATCCGACATCTCGGTGCTATGAGAATAGAAGCGAACTGGTGTCACACCATCAGTTCCAGGGCCCTGCAAAACCGATCAATCTCCTCCTCAGTGTTGTAATAATGGACTGAAGCTCGGATCAAACCATCGTCCAGACCTCTACTCCTCATGTCCAGCAACGTATAGTTCTTTGGGGACACAGCGACGTTGATCTTCTCATCAGCGAGCCGGCGTCGCACTTCGTGGGGCGTTTTCTCTGCCACCGTGAAGGTTACGATTCCGCATTTCTGTCGGCCTAGGTCTCTGACCACTACTCCCGGTAAATCCGCGAGGCGGCGCCGGAGTTCGTCGGCAAGGCGGCAAATCCTTGGCCAAGTGACTTTGATGTCCCAGTTAAGCGCATATTCGATGGCGGTGCCCAGTCCCATCTTCCCGGCGTAATTGACTTCCCAGGTTTCAAATCGACGAGCGTCATTTCTTATCTCGTATTTGTCTTTATCAACCCACTGGGCCGAGTGGAGATCCAGCATTGCCGGCTCAAGGCCCGCCAGAATGTCTTGGCTGACGTAAAGAAATCCTGTTCCTCGCGGAGCTCGGAGAAATTTCCGACCCGTCGCCGAGAGCATGTGGCAGCCGATACGTTGCACGTCTATTGGCATTTGACCCACCGACTGGCATGCATCAAGCAGATACAACACGCCGGCCTCTCCGGCAATCTTTCCCACTTCCTCAGCCGGGTTGACAAGGCCGCCATTGGTTGGCACGTGGGTCAACGCAATGAGTTTGACCCTATCATTTATACTGTTTCTCAATGCCTCAATTGATATGGAGCCATATTCATCATTGGGAATTACTTTGA
>Ga0335071_10008832_pt1 | contig 10323 bp, 11 predicted proteins | sample Lox_Sample_15_FD_206724 | JGI IMG/M metagenome (GOLD analysis project Ga0335071, IMG submission 206724) | Soil microbial communities from Loxahatchee National Wildlife Refuge, Florida, United States - Lox_Sample_1.5 | ecosystem: Environmental > Terrestrial > Soil > Wetlands | place: USA...
TCAGAAGCGAGCTCTTCTTCGGGTCGCCGAGCTCGCGAAAGTGGTTGCGCGACATGTTTGCCGACATGCGGATGCTGGCCTACGACACCGGCCTGATGAATCCGCTATCCCGGCTGCTGTGGCGGATGTGCGGGATCAGCGGCCAGCCGGCGCGCTACCGCGGCGAGCCGCAGCGCATGCGCGCCTAGCCCTACGTTCTCAGGGGCTAAACGGTGCTCCGTCGAAACGCTCGCGGGTCGCGAACTCCGGAACCGGCCGTCGTCGCAGCTTCGTTACCTTGCCCGCCGGCTTGCCCAGCGGCACGACCGCGGCGATGGCGTACGGATCGGGCACGCCGAGCAGCTCCTTGACGCGTGGCTCTTCGGCCACGGCCATCGTGGTCAAGACACCGCCGTAGCCCTCATTGCGCGCGGCCAGCAAGACGTTCCAGACGAACGGGTACACCGAGGCCCCAGGTACCACACCGACGCGATCGAGGTCCTGATCGGTGGCGGCGACGACGGCGAGGTCCAGGCAGATCACCAGGACCAGCGGCGCCTCGCGAAGCGGAGCCGACATCTGCGCGGGCACCTCCGTCGCGTCGATCCTCGACGCGTCGACGCCGCTCGGCTGCAACGGATTCCACGGTGACTCGCCGTTTGCGAGCTGCGCGGTGTAGCGGCGGGCGGCAGGCACTCCGAGGTCGGCCAACGCGGACCGGGTCTCTTGGTCGCGAACTACGATGACGCGCACGCCCTGCCGATTGCCGCCCGTCGGCGCGAAGCGGGCGTTGTCGAGAATGCGTGCGAGCACGTCATCGGGAAGCGGGTCGCCGGTGAATTCGCGCACGGCGGGCGTGGATCGCATGACGTCGTAGAGCTCCATGAGCACCATCGTGCAGCAGCTCACCAGCATCGGATCAGGCGGCGTCGTGAAAGATCAAGCCGAGCGTGCAGCGCTCACCGGAGCGGACCACCGAGACCCCGTGGCGCACCGGGGCCGCCGACCATCCCCGGGTCGAGCGGATCGGCCGTTCCCGGGTGGTGAATACGTAGCCGTGCCCTTGGGGCAGCGTGGTGGCGGTGCCGCGGGACTGCGCCCGCGGCCGCTGCTCGACGAGCAGGAATTCACCGCCGGTGTGCGCCACGCCGGGCTCGTTCAGATTGATGACGACCTGCAGCGGAAAGACAAGGTCCCCGTAGAGGTCTCGATGCAGCGCGTTCCAGTCGCCCGGCCCGTATCTGAGCAGCAGCGCCGTGGGTTTGGTTTGGCCGGCGCGATGGCATGCGTCCAGCCACTCGTCGAGCGTGTCGGGCCAGGGCGGCTCGCGGCGCAGCTTGGCCCACCAGTCGCGCGCGATCGGCAGGAGCCGGGGGTAGAGCGCCTGTTTCAGCTCTTCGATCGGGTGTGGATAGGGCCGCTTGAAATAGCGGTACTCGCCTCGCCCGTAGCGGTGCCGGGTCATGTCGATGGTGGCGCGAAACAGGGTGTCGTCGGGGTAGAGAGCAAGCACCGCCGCGCACTCGGTGGGGGTGATCAGCTGCGGAAGCAGCGCACCGCCAACGTCGTTCATGTCGGCGGTCACGGCCTCCCAGTCCGCGCCATTCACCCGGCGGTCCCATTTCGACGGCATCAGAACAATCTGCCCGCCGCAGCGGGCGCCGGCGCCTCGAGGTCCAAGAGGAATCGTTTGCGCCGCAGACCGCCCGCGTAACCGGTAAGGGCGCCGTTCTTTCCGACGACGCGATGACACGGGACCACGATGCTGAGCGGGTTGCGGCCCACCGCTTGGCCGACTTCGTACGCGGTGGTGCCGTCGGCCAGTGTCCCGGCCAGCTCGCCGTAGCTGGTGGTCTCGCCATACCCGATGTCGAGCAGAAGTTCCCAGATGCGCCGCTGACCGGGCTCGCCCGTCAGCGTGATGGGCAGATCGAATCGAATGCGCTTTCCGCCCAGGTACTCGCGCAGCTGCTCGCCCGCCTGACCGAGCAGCGCATCGGCGCCCGGCCCGACATAGCGCCCCAGCGCATCCGCCGTCGGCGGATGCCAGTGGTGCCGGAAATACACACCTGTCAGGCTGTCGCCGCCGGCGATCAACGTCAGCTCGCCGAGTGGGCTATCGATCGTTGTGTGTCGTGTCTGCATCGTTCGCCTCCTTGCACGGTAAACGATGAGCGCCCGGCAAATGTGAGCTCGGCAGTCCACCGCCGGTAGTCATGCCAAACTCTGTTCTGCTTTCTCACATTCGACCACGCGCCGGCGTCTTCCAAGTAAGAGTCGATAAACGTCAGGGAGGAACCCGAATGCCTATCCGTGCCTGTCGGTGATGCGAGGGTGAACGCCCATCGGCACGTCAAACCGCCGTTCGAGGCCGTCGTGGCCCGGCACGGAGCCACGGTGCTGCGGGTTGTTCGTGCGGTCATCGGTCACGCCGACGCCGACGACGCCTGGTCGGAGACGTTTCTGGCCGCCTTGAAGTCCTACCCCCCGCTGCCGGCCGACGCCAACGTGGAGGCGTGGCTGGTGACCATCGCACACCGCAAGGCCATCGACATCGCCCGCGCGGCGGCGCGGCGGGCCGTCCCCGTCGCCGATCCCCCCGACTCCCCCGCCCGCGAGCGGGCCGACACCCACGACCTCGACCTTGACGCTGCGGTGGGTGCGCTGCCACCCAAACAGCGTCAGGCGGTGGCCTACCACTACCTGGCCGGCCTGCCCTACTCCGAGATCGCGCTGATTCTCGACAGCAGCGTCGACGCCGCCCGGCGTGCCGCCGCCGACGGGATCGCCACCCTCCGACGCACCTATCCCCGTCTCGACAACGCAAGGAGCCACCAATGACTACACCCGATCTGATAAAGCACTACCCCGTCGACCGCGATCAGCTCCGGCGCCTGCACACCCGCCTGGAAAGGGACGCCCAGGCCGGCGATCTGCTCGACATCGCTTACCGCACAGTTGATTCCGCCCTCGGGCCCATGCTGTTGGCGGCCACCGCCCGCGGGCTGCTGCGGGTGGCGTTCGCCAACGAGGACCGCGACAGCGTGCTGCAGAACCTTTCCGAGCGCATCAGCCCGCGGGTGCTGGAGTCGCCCACCCGGCTGGATCCTTTTGCGCGGCAACTCGACGAATACCTGACCGGCCGCCGCCACGGCTTCGACGTCGCGCTGGACTGGTCACTGTCCCAAGGATTTCGGCGCACAGTTCTCGAACACCTCAACGCCGACGTCGGCTACGGCGACACCGCCAGCTATGCCGCCCTGGCCCGGCTGTCGGGCTCCCCGGGGGCCGTGCGCGCCGTCGGCACCGCGTGTGCGACCAACCCGATTCCGATCTTCGTGCCGTGCCACCGGGTGATCCGCTCCGACGGATCGATGGGCGCGTACCGCGGCGGCACCGCCGCCAAGCGCGTCCTGCTGGAGCTCGAGCGGAGCCGATGACGACGAGCGGGCCGGCGCGCAACCGGGTCTCACCGCTGGGCGAGATCATCGCCGCGCCGGGGCGCGGCGGCTGGATGGGCAACCGCGGTCGCCTGCACGAGGGTCGCGGCACGCGCGAAATCGTGCGTAATCATCAGCACAAGGCCTGGATCACCTGCGTCCTGTCATTCCGGGGCCGTCGCGTTGCGCAGTGGGAACCCAACCGCTATACGCCGCTGTTCTTCCTGGACGAGGCGGTCGCGCTGGCCGCCGGACACCGGCCATGTGCGGAGTGCCGACGCGGCGCGTACAACGCGTATCGAACCCTGTGGGCCGAAACCCACGGTGGCGCAATTCCTTACGCCGAAGACATGGACGCGCAGCTGCACCGCGAGCGGATCGGCGGGGCCACGCATCGCGCCGCCTGGGCCGGCCTGCCCGACGGGGTGTTCGTGCTGACGGATGGTGGACCCGCCGTCGTCGTGGGCGATCATCTCGCGGTCTGGGACCGACTCGACAACACCTACGGGGACACGCTGGCGCGCCCAAAAACCGGCACCGCGGGGTTGATCACGCCAACGTCGACAGTGGAGGTCCTGCGGGCCGGCTATCCGGTGCACATTGCCGCAGTTCCCGAAAGTGCGACTGGCAACGAGTATCTCAAGTAAGGGCGTCGCTGGTTGCACTATCGTGGGATGCTGGCGCAGGCGACCAGTGCACCACCTTCATGGTGGTCATCTCGTCGAGAAGCTCGGGACCGAAGCCGAACCCGGTGCCGCTCGCGCTGTTGCCCGCGTGCGACCACGTCGACGCAGTCCGCCTCCGCCAGCCTGGCACCGACGGTTCCGTCGCCGTCGACGATCTGCAGCACACCGTCGGGCAGCCGGGCGGCCAACAGTTCGGCGAATCGCCGGCCCGTCTGCGGACTGCGCTCGCTGGGCTTGTGGATTACGGTGTTTCCCGTCACGAGCGCCGCGCCGAGCAGCCCGGCGGCCACGGCCACGGGATCGTTCCAGGGCGTCAGCACCGCGACCACACCCCTCGGCTGGGGAACCATCAGATCGGTCGCCGACCACCCACCTTGCAGGCTGCGCCCGCGGTGCAACGGCCCGAGCTGGGCGTACTGCATGAGAGTGCCGACTCCGGCGTCCACGCCCCCGAGCGCGTCGTCGCGCAGCTTGCCGGTCTCCCGCTCGTTCAGTTCGGCGAGTTCGCGGGCGGCGGCGCGGACGTCGGCCGCCGCCGCGGCGATCGCGGCGGCCCGTTCGGCCGGCGGGGTGCGCGCCCAGGCGGGGGCGGCCTCCGCGGCGCGCCGGATCGCCTCATCGCAGTCGGCCGGCTCGGTGATGGGCACCTGCGTCACGGTGTCGCCGGTGCGAGGGTCCAGGACGCTGATGATCTTGGTCAGGGTCGAAGCCACGTATCGGTTTACCCTCTGCACGTCCGCGGCAATCCGGCGAATGCCCGTGGACACTATTCAGGTCATGTATGGTCGGCGTGGGCCGGGCACGGGACCAGGAAGCACGCAATGGCAAGCACATTCGCCGGCAACGAGTTCACGTCACGGCAGGCGGTGGACCCCGGTCTGCGCAAGGCCGCCCGGTTCTTGCCCCGCGGTTATGCCCTGCACCGCGGCTACAAGGTCCAGCGCAGGCTCATGAACCTGATGAGCAACGCGGGCCGGATCCGCACCGTCCCGGTCGCGGCGGTCAACGAGCACGTCACGGTCCGCCTGCATCGTCCGGACAGCCTTCCCGTCCGGGCACCGGCGATGTTGTGGATCCACGGCGGCGGCACGATCATGGGCCACGCCGCCCAGGACGACAAATTTCTGCGCAAGCTGTCGCATCGCACCGGCGTCGCGGTGGCCGCGGTGGAGCACCGACTGGCTCCCGAGCACCCCTATCCGGTCCCGGTCGAGGATTGTTACGCGGCGCTGCGCTGGCTGGCGCAGCAAGCCTGGGTCGACCCGGATCGCGTCGCGGTCGGCGGGGCGAGCGCCGGCGGACACTTCGCGGCGGCCGTGGCGCAGCGGGCTCACGATCGCAACGACCTCAACCTTGCGTTCCAGATGCTGGTGTACCCGATGCTCGACGACCGCACCGGCGCCGACCCGGGCCGTCACAAGCGGCTCGTGTGGACCGGAAGCGACAACCAGCAGGCGTGGCGGTGGTACCTCAACGGCGCGGATCCCGCCGAGGCCGCACCGGCGCGGCGCGAAGATCTCTCCGGCCTGGCGCCGGCCTGGATCGGCGTCGGGACATTGGACCTGTTCTATCGGGAGTGTCTGGACTACGGGCGGCGCCTACGACAGGCGGGGGTGCGCGTGCACCAGGAGATCGTCCCGGGCGCGTTTCATGCGTTCGACCAGATCGCGGACAGGGCGCCGATTTCGGTGAAGTTCTTCGCCAGTCAGTGCGATCACCTGCGCGACGCCCTCGCCCTACCGAAATAAGTTGATAGACCGTCGTTTCCGGCGGCCCACTCGACGGTAAGCACTCGGCGCATCCCGGGGCCGCGACCGCACACACGGCAAGTTGACTGCAAAGTTTGCGTTTCGTGCAACTATTAGTGCCATGGGCAATCAGATGGGGCTTCGCGAGCGGCGCCGCCGCCAGACCAGCGCGGACATCCGCGATGCCGCGGTGCGCCTGGCAAGCAACCGCGGTTTCGACAAGGTGACCATCGAGGAGATCTGCGTCGAGGCGGGCATTTCGACCCGCACGTTCTTCAACTACTTCCCCACCAAGGAGTCCGCCATCGCCTACGGCCCGTCCGATCTGCCGGTCGAGCTGGCCGAGGATTTCGTCGCCGCCGGGCCCGCGCCCTACCGGGTGGTGCTGGCGGAGCTGATCACGCTGGCGGCCCACCACCTGCGCGACCTGCCCCCACGGCGCGAACAGGCCGCCGGCATGCTGGAACTCGCCAAGACCAGCCCCGCAGTCCTGGCGGCATTTCTCGCCGAGCTGGAACGGTTCCAGAACCAGTTGACCGGCATCGTGGCGCGCCGCCAGGAGATGCGGCCGGACGACGAGATACCCGCGTTGATCTCTGCGCTGGCCCTGACGGCCGTGCGTTCGGGCATCGAGCGCTGGGCCAGCGACGAGCCCAAGGATGCCGACGACACGCCGATGCCCTACGTCGAGCGCGCCGCAGCGCTGGTCAACAGCATCTTCACGAAGTAACGCCCCGCGGAAAGTTAGCTAGATCACTTGTTTGCATTGACTGCAAATAATGCAGGCAATGTACTATGCTTTGGTGGTGCTTTATCGGGGGTTGGCGATGGAGGGGCAGGCATCCCGGCGCCCGTCGATCGACCACGTGCGGATCGCGACGATCCGCCAACTCCACTGTGGCGCAAGGTAATTGCGCCGACCACCGACACACGACCTCGCCTGGGGCCGCTGCGGGCGACCCGTCGATCGATGAGGAAGGGAATCCGCGCAGGTGCAGTTATCGAAACTGGTGCGCAATGCGTGGTTGCCGCTGCTGATCGTGGCGGTCGTGGTGATCGGCGGGTTCACCGTGGCGAGGGTCAAGTCGTTCTTTGTGGCCGAGAACGCCGGGCCGTTGACGAGTTCACGACTGGACGATTCCAAGCCCTTCAAGCCCAAGGTCGTCAAGTACGAAATCTTCGGATCGGCAAGCCACGCCAACGTGAACTACTTGGATCTGTCCGCCGACCCAAAGCGGGTCGACGACGCGCCACTGCCCTGGACGTTGGTCCTCAGCACGACCGCCCCCTCGGTCTTCCCAAACCTATCGGCGCAAAGCGACGGTGACCGCCTCGGTTGCCGCATCACCATCGACAACGAAGTCAAGGACGAGAACATAACCAACGGCGTGCACGCCCTGACCTTTTGCTTGGTGAAATCCGCATGAGCTCAAGCACCGACGACGCCCGCACCGACACCCTTCCCATCGCCGACCACGCCCTGCGGCCCGCGATCCCGCGGTTCATCCGCAGGTACGCCGTACTCATCATCCTCGCCTGGATCGCGATCATCGCGGTGCTCAACGTCATCGTCCCGCAGCTGGACGCGGTCGGGAAGATGCGCTCCGTCTCGATGAGCCCGGACGACGCGCAGTCCGTGATCGCGACGAAGCACATCGGTCAGGTGTTTGACGAGTACAAGTCCAACAGCTCGGTGATGATCGTGCTGGAGGGTCAAAATCCGCTTGGCGCCGACGCCCACGCCTACTACGACGAGATCGTCAGAAAGCTCGACGCCGACACCAAGCACGTCGAGCACGTCCAGGACATGTGGAGCGATCCGCTCAGTGGGGCCGGCGTCCAAAGCAACGACGGCAAGGCCGCCTACGTCCAGGTGTACCTGGCCGGCAACCAGGGCGAGGCGCTTGCCAACGAGTCGGTCGAGGCCGTCCAGAAGATCGTTGAAAGCGTGCCCGCACCCAACGGGGTGAAGGCCTACGTCACCGGACCGGCCGCGCTGCAGGCCGATCAGCACCTCGCCGGCGACCGCAGTCTGCAGGTGATCACCACCGTTACGTTCGTGGTGATCATCGCGATGCTGCTCATGGTCTACCGATCGATCGTCACGGTGCTGCTGACGCTGGTGATGGTGGTGCTCGAGCTTTCGGCGGCCCGCGGCGCGGTCGCCTTCCTCGGCTATTACAAGATCATCGGGCTCTCCACGTTTGCCACGAACTTGTTGGTCACCCTGGCGATCGCGGCCGCCACCGACTACGCGATCTTTTTGATCGGCCGCTACCAGGAGGCGCGGGCCGTCGGCGAGTCACGGGAAGACGCGTATTACACCATGTTTGGCGGCACCGCGCACGTGGTGCTCGGGTCGGGCATGACGATCGCCGGCGCCACGTTCTGCCTGCACTTCACCAATCTGCCGTATTTCCAGACGCTCGGTATCCCGCTGGCGATCGGCATGGTGGTCGTGGTGGCGGCCGCGCTGACGCTTGGGCCGGCAGTGATCTCGGTGGCAGCGCGCTTCCGCAGCACACTCGAGCCCAGGCGAGCCCAGCGCATCCGCGGCTGGCGCAAGGTCGGCGCCGTCGTCGTCCGATGGCCCGGCCCCATCCTGATCGTGACGATCGCGATCGCGCTCGTCGGCCTGCTGACGCTGCCCGGGTACCGCACCAACTACGACGACCGCAGGTACCTTCCCGCCGATCTGCCGGCGAACGAGGGCTACGCGGCCGCCGACCGGCACTTCTCGAAGGCGCGGATGAATCCCGAGCTGATGATGATCGAAAGTGACCACGATTTGCGCAATTCCGCGGACTTCCTGGTCATCGACAAGGTCGCCAAGGCGGTCTTCCGGGTGCCCGGGATTTCCCGCGTGCAGGCCATCACCCGCCCGCAGGGCACGCCGATCGAGCACACCTCGATCCCGTTTCAGATCAGCATGCAAGGCGTCAGCCAGCAGATGAATCAGAAGTACCAAGCCGACCAGATGGCCGACATGCTGCACCAGGCCGACATGATGCAGACGACCATCAACAGCATGGAAAAGATGCAGAGCATCACCGCCCAGATGGCCGACAGCATGCACATCATGGTCAGAAAGATGCACGAAATGACCATCGATATCAACGAATTGCGCCAGCACATGGCCGATTTCGAGGATTTCTTCCGGCCCATCCGCAGCTACTTCTACTGGGAGAAGCACTGCTACGACATCCCGGTGTGCTTTTCGCTTCGCTCGGTCTTTGACGCCCTCGACGGCATCGACACGATGACCGATGACATCCAGAGCCTGCTGCCCGTCATGGACCACCTCGACACGCTGATGCCCCAGATGGTGGCGCTGATGCCCTCGATGATCGAAAACATGAGGGCCATGAAGACGACGATGCTGACGATGTATTCGACCCAAAAAGGTCTGCAGGATCAGCAGAATGAGGCGCAGAAGAATTCCAGCGCCATGGGCAAGGCGTTCGACGCGTCCAAGAACGACGATTCGTTCTACCTTCCCCCGGAAACCTTCAACAACGCCGAGTTCAAAAAGGGCATGAAGAACTTCCTGCCGCCCGACGGTCATGCGGTGCGGTTCATCATCAGCCACGACGGCGATCCGATGACGCCGGAAGGCATTTCGCACATCGATGCGATCAAGAAGGCCGCCTATGAGGCACTGAAGGGCACGCCGTTGGAGGGCTCCAAAATCTACCTCGGCGGCACCGCGGCGACCTTCAAGGACATGCAGGACGGCAGCAACTACGACCTGCTGATCGCCGGAATAGCCTCGCTTTGCCTGATTTTCATCATCATGCTGATCATCACGCGAAGCGTCGTGGCGTCGGCGGTCATCGTGGGCACCGTCTTGCTTTCCCTGGGAGCGTCCTTCGGGCTGTCCGTGCTCATCTGGCAGCACATCATCGGCATCGAGCTGCACTGGATGGTCCTGGCGATGTCGGTCATCATCCTGCTCGCGGTGGGCGCCGACTACAACCTGCTGCTGGTGTCCCGGTTCAAGGAGGAGATCCACGCGGGCCTCAACACCGGCATCATCCGGGCGATGGGCGGCACCGGGTCCGTGGTCACCTCGGCGGGGTTGGTCTTCGCCTTCACGATGATGACGATGGCGGTCAGCGAGCTGACGGTCATCGGTCAGGTCGGCACCACCATCGGCCTCGGCCTGCTCTTCGACACGCTGATCGTGCGATCGCTGATGACGCCGTCGATTGCCGCGCTGCTGGGCAAGTGGTTCTGGTGGCCACAACGGGTGCGGCAACGGCCGGTGCCGTCGCCCTGGCCCGCGCCGATCAAGAAACCCGAATTCGCGCCTGCCGTCAGGTAACCCACTCGGGCTGCTGGCTGGCGTCGACAGCGGAGAAGTCCTTGTGCCCCAGGCCGGCGGTGGTGCCGCCGTCGACGACGAACTCGGAGCCGGTCGAATAACTCGACTCGTCGCTGGCCAGGTAGACCACGAGGTTGGAGACTTCC
>Ga0335071_10008833_pt1 | contig 10323 bp, 7 predicted proteins | sample Lox_Sample_15_FD_206724 | JGI IMG/M metagenome (GOLD analysis project Ga0335071, IMG submission 206724) | Soil microbial communities from Loxahatchee National Wildlife Refuge, Florida, United States - Lox_Sample_1.5 | ecosystem: Environmental > Terrestrial > Soil > Wetlands | place: USA: Florida...
ATACACCGTAACCGGCCTCACGGCAGGCACAACCTACTATTTTGCGGCCTCAGCATACACCACTGCAGGCTCTGAGAGCAGTCTCTCCAATGAAGTAGCCTATACTGTCCCTGCCTCGTGCAGCTATGCGATATCGCCTGGGAGTGCCTCATTTACGAGTGCCGGTGGCGCGGGCAGTGTCACCGTCAGCACTTCAGCAGGGTGCAGCTGGACTGCTTCCAACAACTCCTACTCGTGGGTCGCCATCACCTCGGGCAGCGGCACCGGTACCGGCACAGTCAAGTACTCAGTCTCCGCCAACACGTCAGACGCTCGAAATGCCACTCTCACCATTGCGGGCGTTGCGTTCAGCGTAACGGAGCAGGCCGGTAGTGTTTCTCCTTCTACCTATACCGTGACCGCCAGCGCAGGTTCCGGCGGGTCGATATCTCCCTCGGGGAGCGTCAGCGTCAACGCAGGGGCAAGTCAGACCTTTACCATTACCCCGTCGAGCGGCTACAAGGTGGCCTCCGTCACCGTGGACGGGATGTCGGTCGGCGCAGTCACGTCCTACACCTTCAGTAACGTGACGGCTAATCATACGATCAGTGCAACCTTCCAGGGAGGGCTGACGACCTATACCCTCACCGTTACCAAGGCGGGCACTGGCAGCGGCACGGTGACAACAAGTCCGACAGGGACAAACTTCAGTGCGGGTACGTCCGTTACCCTGACCGCAAATTCCTCCTGGGGTTCCTTCTTCTCCGGGTGGTCGGGCGCATGCTCAGGGACATCGCGCACGTGCACTCTTACCATGAAGTCTAATACGAGTGCTACGGCGACCTTCAGTTCACGGTGGAGACATTAGCATAGGAAGCTTTGGAGACTCAATCAGCGAACCTGCTCTCGCCCAACTGCTGCGGTTACGGAACTGGACATGACTGCAGCAATTGGGCGAGGCGTTTTTCGCAAGGCCCTGGCGTAAGCCAAAACAGCGTTGACATAGTTGTCACAATGGTTGTATGCGTAAATCGCTTTTCTTTTTTTTGCAAGGTCGCCTTCTTCCCAGCCATTGCCCCTGAGGTAGCTGCCAATACTGACCAGTGCGTCTGTAACATTGAAGAGATCGATGCGGCCATCACCATTGCCGTCAACTGCGTAATTGACGTATGCGGAGGGGACAAACTGACAGAGCCCGAAGGCTCCGGCCCACGAGCCTTTAATTGCCAGGGGATCGAACCCCCTTTCCCTGCTCAACATGATGAGGGTGATCCACTCGTTCTCAGCCCAGGCAGACCGGCGATTCTCAAAAACCGCCATCGTGAGGAGGCTATTGAATATCCGATAGCTGCCCGTATATTTTCCGAAGTAGGTTTCCACGCGATATATGGAAACAACCACTTCCTTCGGGACGCCGAAGGAAGCCTCTATCCTTTTCAGGTCCACCAGGTTATCTCTGATGACCCTTTGCCCCTGCTGGATGGAGGAGCGCGTCAGCAAGCCGAATCTACGACTAAAGTAGTCGATGCCTTTTCCTTTTTTCTGCAGGATATCAGGGTAGAGGGTTACCCTCGCATCGTCAAGCAAGGCCCTCGCATCGACCTCCGCAAGCCCCGTTACCACGAGCTTTTGCACGAGAAATTCTTTCCGAGCGCTGAGTTCGGGAGTCTCCTGAGCACCTGCGAAGGTTACAAACAGAAGAAGCGTTATTGTCGCTGGGGAAAGTATCGCGGACAGCGCGCTAGCTACACTACCATGTTTCCTATCGTACGCTCTTCGCGTTCTCACGGTCTTCCTAAGTTTATCGACAATGCTGGAAAAAGCAATAGTTTTTGTAAGGAATCGCGCCGGAGAAATCTTCGCGCAGCCGTGCTACAATGATAGGGAATAGCGGTGCCGGCCGAGGCTCTCACAATGCAAAGATGTCTGACGTTTAATCGGGAAGTGCGGCGGGAACGTGCAGAGATGATTATATTAAAAATTTGAGGATACAAGGGTTTTTATGTCGTTAGGGAAAATCATGGTTGTAGATGACGATCGCAATCTCGTCGCGTTACTGCAGATGCGCCTCGAGGCGGCAGGGTACGAAGTAATCCCTGCATATGACGAACGGGAAGCCGTAGAGCGTATAAGGGAACAAGTGGTCGATCTGTCCATAGTCGATCTTCAACTCATCCACACGGACGGCATACGATTGATGGAGGAGCTTCACCTGATCATTCCCGCTATGCCCGTAATAATCCTGACGGCGCACGGTAGCATAGAAAGTGCCGTGGAGGCAATGAAGAGAGGGGCTTACGGGTACGTCACCAAGCCTTTTGAGCCACAGGACCTTCTTTTTCAGCTCCAGAAAGCACTGGAGAACCGGCAGCTCTCATCTGAGATCGAAAGGCTGCAGGGGCTCCTGGAGGAGAGGTACAGTTTTTCCGGTATCATAACAAGAAGCAGCAAAATGCAGAAGGTAATGGAAGCGATTTCCCGCATTGCCCGGACAGAATCAACGGTGCTGCTTCTGGGAGAAAGCGGCACTGGAAAAGATTTGATTGCCAAGGCGATCCATCTGGCCAGCGCACGGAAGGGAAAGCCCTTCGTTGCCATCAATTGCGCTGCACTTCCTGAGCCTCTGCTGGAGAGCAGCCTGTTCGGTCACGAAAAAGGAGCGTTCACCGGCGCGGTGCGCAGCGCCAAGGGACTCTTTTCACAGGCTAACGAGGGAACTATTTTTCTGGACGAGATTGCGGACATGCCGCTCACTATCCAGGCAAAAGTGTTGCGCGTTCTACAGGAAAAGCATTTCTACCCAGTGGGTAGCGAGAAACTGACCGATGTCGATGTGAGGATCATCGCCGCCACAAATAAGAATATCGAGGAGCAGGTGAAGCAAGGGCTCTTCCGCGAGGACCTCTATTACAGAATACACGTGATCCCCATTTACCTGCCGCCTCTCAGAGAGCGGAAGGAGGACATTCCACCCCTGGCCGAACACTTTCTTGAAAAGTTCGGCCAGCAGGCGAAAAAAGAGATTAAAGGGTTTACCCCTGAAGCCATGCAGAAGCTCATGCTCCATGACTGGCCGGGAAACGTGCGCGAGCTGGAGAATGTGGTGGAGTACGCCGTGGCAATGAGTGATAAGGAATTCATCACGGAAGACCTCATCCTGCGCACCAGCGGCGTAGTTTCCCAGGCACCGATCCAGCCACTCAGGGAAGCGAGAGATGCTTTCGAGAAGAGCTACCTCATGTATCTTCTTCAAATATCGCGGGGAAAGGTGACGGAAGCCGCAAGACTGGCTGGTAAATACAGGGCGGATTTCTACCTGCTTCTGAAAAAACATAGCCTCAACGCGGACGATTTCAAAAAAACTTCTTAGGTTACGATCCACTGGCGGATGTAACGTCGCTGAAATTAGTCTCTCTTAGTCTTTCTTTAAGTACCATAATGTACCACTGAATACCATTGTTCGAACAAAAACACTTTTATAAGTAGTATTATAGAAATCTTTCTATCGTAAAATGTAATCTATAAAATCATTTTTATACATTTAAAAGATGTCGGAAAGTTGCGTACCGGACCGGTAGAAGGGCCGAGGACTTTTAGGCTATACTATCCACGCAATCAGATCATAAAAGGCTGGCAGGACGAGAAGGACGCTTCAGCAGATGCCTCACAAGCCTATCGATATCAACCCCGAATTCAGCAAGGCTCTCAACGTGATGGAATTATCGAAGCGCCACGCATTTATCACCGGGAAGGCAGGCACAGGAAAGTCGACGCTTCTTGAGTACTTCCGGCAGACGACGAGCAAGGAAGTTGCTGTACTGGCACCAACGGGCGTGGCTGCACTCAACGTCCACGGTCAGACTATCCACTCTTTCTTCGGCTTTAAGCCCAGTATAACGCTGGAGAAGGTGAGAAGAGTCGCAGGCCAGGAGGGTCACCTTTACCGGCAATTCGATACCATCATCATTGATGAGGTCTCCATGGTGCGAGCCGATCTCCTCGATTGTGTGGAGAAGTTCCTTCGCCTGAACGGGCCTCGTAAAAAGGAATGGTTCGGAGGCGTGCAGATGATTTTCATCGGCGATCTCTACCAGCTCCCCCCTGTGGTCGCCACGTCTGAACGAGAGATTTTCTCTCACAGGTACGACACGCCTTACTTCTTTTCTGCACAGGTATTCAAGGAACCCACCTTCGACATGGAGTTCATCGAACTGGAGAAGGTCTACCGTCAAACGCAACCGGAGTTTGTTGCACTTCTCAACGCTATTCGAAACAGGTCCTTTACCGATGCAGATATAGAAAAGCTTAACGCGCGCCATCATCCTGGCTTCGTTCCTCCAGATAAAGCTTTCTATGTGACTCTCACGAGTACGAACGATCTTGCCACCGCACGCAACCTGGAAAAACTGGAGTCCCTGAAGGAACCCCCTTTTCAGTACGAGTGCTCACTCACAGGAGCGTTCGACAGATCCTCCCTGCCAGCAGAAGAAACATTAAGACTCCGCGTTGGTGCGCAGGTAATGCTCGTCAATAACGACAAGGCAGGCCGCTGGGTAAACGGGACCATAGGACGGATAACCGGTAGAAGTACTATATGTTCCGCCGCAAACGACGAAGGAGGCCACGGGGACGAGGTAGTGCTGGTAGCGCTACAGGACGGTACTAGTGTTGAAGTCGGTCTCCACACCTGGGAACTCTTCGAATACCAATACGACAGAGCAACGAAACGCATTTCGACGAGAAAAACGGGTGCTTTCACCCAGTATCCTATCCGGCTGGCGTGGGCAGTCACCATTCACAAGAGCCAGGGAAAAACATTTGACCGTGTCATTATAGACATTGGCCGCGGAGCCTTTGCACATGGCCAGGTCTATGTTGCCCTCAGCCGCTGCACCAGCTTCGAGGGTATCACCCTTCTCAAAAGGATAACGCGCAGCCATATTCGCGCCGACTGGCGGGTATCGGCCTTCCTCACGAAATTTCAGTACAAAAAGTCAGACCAGCGGATCAGCCTTGATGAGAAACGCAGCATTATCCGCGATGCGATGAAGCGCAGCACGAATCTGGAGATTACCTACCTCAAGCCTGATGACACGAAATCACAGCGCATCATACGCCCCATCTCTATAGAGGATATGGAGTATCGGGGAAAACTGTTCGAGGGCCTTCGCGCATACTGTTGTCTCCGTAAGGAGGAACGGACGTTCAGGATCGATCGGATACTGGATATAGCCTACGAAGTGGGCAAGTGGTGACGGGGTAGTAGTTACTGTTGGGTGCTCCGCGGGCTAGAAGTACGTGAGCACCAGGCTCTCTAAATTGCGGCGACTTTTTTAGTTGACAGTCTCGGAAACTGGAACTAGTATTGATCCACCCTCACAGCTATATTCTTCGCTCCGTTATACCCCTCTGTGCTTCGCGTGAGGGTACGAATCTCATGGAAGATTCACCTCAAACCTCCTGCTTCGCACAGTGCGTTTCCTGTGGGAAATCCACTTTCAAGGATCTTCTGGACAAGGACTTCAGGTGCGAATACTGCCGCGAAGTGAAGAGCAGACGCACCCACCCTCGTTTACGCAAGAAAGCAGTGACTGACGATAACAAGCAGAAGACCTAGCCCGGCAGTTGACCGCTCACCGCGACGCAATGCCCGGAATTCCCATTATGCACATCGATTTGACAGTGGTGGATTTCGTGTATAATTTCCTTCCAGGACAGAGTGCGTTTTCGGCTCCGGATACTTTCGAGGAGGATGTGCAATGGCAGGCAAAACGCTGTGGAAAGGCTTCATCCACTTCAAAGGCATTGATGTTTCTGTAAGCCTGCACACTGCGGTCAAAGAAGATCGAATACAGTTTCAACTGCTTCATAAGCGCGACCTCATCAAGCTGAAAGAGCAGATGATCTGCACGTACGAACGCACACTTGTGCCGCCGGAAGACCAGACCAGAGGCTTCCAGTTGGAGACCGGCAAATATATCCTCGTCGACCCGGAAGAACTGGAGCAGTTTGCTCCCGAACAAAGCAGGATGATCGAAGTCCATGAGTTTGTAGAGGCGGAACAGATCGATCCCCTCTTCCTGGTCAGGGGCTACTACCTCGAACCGGAAACCCCTGCAGCAGAATATGTTGCGCTCGCAGGCGCTATGAGTGACCTCAAGATGCAAGGCATCTGCACGTGGACCATGAGAAAACGGTCATACGTCGGGTCACTGCGCGCCGTCGGAAAGACTCTTCGCCTCAATACGCTACGCTACGTTGACGAAGTCATACCGGTAGAGTCTCTTGGCCTGCCTGTTATTGCCCTGTCACAAAAGGAAGTAAAGGTCGGTTGTGACCTGATCAATCAGCTGACAGAACCTTTCGAATTGGAGAAATTCGAAAACGAACATCAGAAAAAGCTACAGGAATTACTCGATAGAAAAGCAAGAGGGGAAAAGGTTGCGATCCTGCGGCCCAAACGCCTGAAGCCAACGCGACCGGATACTCTTCTCAAAACGCTCGAGGCAAGCCTTGAGAGGGTAGCATGAAAAACAAAGGCACGATTCAGGCGAAGCGCGTGAAAAAGCTACAGGTGGCGGCCGGACAGGGTGAACGGACGGGTGAAAGGCGATCAAGGAGACAGCAATCGAAACCGGCACCAGACGGCAAGCATGAAGGGTCCGGCCAGAGCATATGGAGCGGGACCATCAGCTTCAGCCTCGTCGCGATTCCGGTACAGCTGGTCAAGGCTGTTGAACCTGGACGCGTCTCTTTTCGGATGCTCCACAGAAAAGATTATTCGCCCCTGGCGAGAAGGATGCTCTGCCCCAGGGAAAAGAAGATTGTGCCTGCCGAAGAGATTGTCCGCGGTTACGCAATCGGACCCGACCAGTACATCGTAGTCACCGATGAGGAACTGGAGTCGGTCACTCCGGAGCGGAGCCGCACCATAGAAATTATCCAGTTCTTCGACGCGAACGATATGGACCCGATCTGTTATGATCACCCCTATTACCTCGTTCCTTCCAAGGGCGGGGAAAAAGCCTACGCTCTGCTGGTGCAAGTGATGCAGCAGACGAGCAAGGCCGGCCTCGCCAGGTTCGTGCTGGGAGAAAGAGAGCATCTGGTGGCGATCAGGAGCACACAGGGCGCTCTCTCAATGATAACCCTTCATTACAGCGACGAGATAGTTTCCGACAAGGAGATTGCCCCTCATGAAACAGAGAAGAAATCCACAGAGGAGAGCCACCTGAAAAAGAGCATCAAAGAGATGGCTGCCGACTTCGATCCGCATAAGTATGCAAACGAGCGCAGGAAGAAGATTTTGAAATTCCTCGAGAGGAAGACGAAGGAAAAGGCGGTTGTCGAGGCACCGGAGGTTGAAGTGGAGGGAGGTGAAGGCCCCGCCGACCTCGTAGCAGTTCTGCAGGAGAGCATGCGGAAGGTGAAAAAGGCACGTTGAACAGGAAAGTTGCGGATGTCGCAGGAAAACGACTCTCTCTGACAAACCTGGAGAAGAATCTCTACCCGTCCTACGGTTTTACCAAGGCCCACGTTCTCGATTATTACCGAAGGGTGTCGCCGTTCATCTTGCCCCACTTGAAAGACCGCCCTTTAACGCTCGTGCGATTCCCCGAAGGTGTGGAGAAGGAGTCCTTCTTTGAGAAGCGCTGTCCTTCACATCGCCCGGAATGGGTTACCACAGCCGAAGTTCCGACGTCTGGCGGAAAGCCAATGACCGCCTGCCTTGTCAACGATCTGAACACGCTCATGTGGGTAGAGAATCTTGCTTCCATCGAATTGCACGTGCCTCTGTCCAGGGCCGCATCTCCTTATATCGCGGACAGCATGGTCTTTGATCTGGATCCCGGAGAGCCCGCTGGTGTTTTTGATTCGGCGCGCGTTGCTTTGTTTATCAGGGATCTGCTCTCGCGCTTCAAGCTTGGATGTTACGTAAAAACCTCCGGAAAAAAAGGGCTTCATGTGTATGTTCCACTGAACCACAAGAAAACGACCTTCCTGCAAACAAAGCACTTTTCCAAATCAGTAGCAGAAGTACTGCAAAGAAACTATCCGGACATGGTGACCGCGAATATTGCCAAACAACAACGTGAGAACAAGGTATTCATCAACTGGTCTCAAAACGATCCCTCAAAAACCATGGTGTGCGTCTACTCGTTGCGGGCCGGTAAAGAACCGATGGTCTCCTTCCCGGTAGGATGGCCGGAGCTTGAAGAGACGGTCACGCTCCGCAACTCCGGAGCACTGCACGTGACCGAGGCAGAAGCCCTGCAAAGGCTCGAAACAGAAGACGATCTTTTTCGAGAAGTGCTTGTCAAGAAGCAGCAGCTTCCCTATAGCGAGAAGGCAGTCCCGCAAAAAGCATGAAGCTGAAAGATTACAAATCCAAGCGTACATTCGAAGAGACACCCGAACCGAAGCCTGAAATTCGCCCTCCGGGTAAGCGTCTCGTCTTTGTCGTTCAGAAACACGCCGCGCGCAATCTTCATTACGATCTCAGGCTGGAAATGGAGGGTGTGCTCAAGAGCTGGGCTGTCCCGAAAGGGCCCTCCCTTGACCCTTCCGTCAAAAGGCTGGCCATGATGGTTGAAGACCATCCTCTTGACTACAAAGATTTCGAGGGCATAATCCCTGAGCACAATTATGGAGCGGGAAGCGTGATTGTCTGGGATAAGGGTTTTTATCATCACGTCGCTGCCCTAGATCGGAATGAGAACGAGCGCCTGCTTCTGGATGGCCTGAACAAGGGCGATCTCAAATTCGTACTGGAAGGAGAGAAGCTCCGCGGTGAATTCGCGCTGGTCAAGATCAGAAAGGATCCGAAATCATGGCTTCTCTTGAAAAAGAAGGATCGTTACGCCACCCGGGATGATATTCTCAGCAGGAATCGGTCGGTGGTGACGCACAAGACTCTGGAAGACATCTCCACGGCCACGCCTCGTGAATCGTATCGGCAGAAGAAGATTGCCCAGATTCGCGCCCGCGAAGCTGAGGAAAGCGAAGAACTCAAGGACGCGCCGCTCACTGAGATGCCCAGTCGCATAAAGCCCATGCTCGCCACATTGACCAAAGAGCCTTTCGATGATCCCGATTGGATTTTTGAAGTGAAATGGGACGGGTACCGGACCGTGGCAGAAATCCGTAAAGGCGCTGTTTCTCTCTATTCCAGAAATCTGCTCCTGTTGAACAGGAAGTTTGCTCCTGTTGCCGACTCCCTTCGAAACCTTAATTTCGAGGCTGTCCTGGACGGAGAAATCGTCGTGGTCGACGACGAGGGCCGATCAGATTTTCAGATGCTGCAAGATTATCAGCATTCCAAGAAGGGTCATCTGCTCTATTACGTATTCGATCTTCTCTATTTTGAAGGACATGACTTGACTAGCCTCCCATTGGTGCAACGAAAGCGGATCCTGAAGAAGATTCTTCCCCCCGATCCGAGAATAAGACTGAGTGATCACGTCGCGAAAGATGGTATCCTATTCTTCAACCTCGCCAAGAGGAAAGGACTGGAGGGGATCATTGCCAAACATGCACAAAGCGCATACCGCATGGGCAGAAGGAGTCGGGAATGGCTCAAAATAAAAGCACTGCTCACCCAGGAGGGCGTGATCGCGGGATTCACGCAACCAAAAGGCAGCAGAAGGGATCTCGGGGCACTGGTTCTGGGAATACATCGGCACAACAGGCTGGAATACATCGGCCATGTCGGTAGCGGGTTCAGTGCAAGGACCTTAAGGGAAACCAGACGAAAGCTTGACCCGCTGGTCAGGAAGGAATGTCCCTTCCAGAAGAAGCCGGAGACCAACACACCCGTCACCTGGGTGAAGCCGGAATTGGTCTGTGAGGTTCTATTTCACGGCTGGACCGATGACGGTGTCATGAGACAGCCTGTCTTTTTAAGGCTGCGCGAAGACAAGAGTGCCCGCGAAGTCGTAGTCGAAGCATCTCCAGACAAATGATGAACTTGAACGTTGGTACAAGCGGGTTCAGCTACAGGGAATGGAAGGGCGGATTTTATCCTGAAAAGATTACGCCCGGAGAGATGCTTCGTTTCTACGCCGAGCGTTTCGGCACAGTGGAAATCAACACCACTTTTTATCGCATGCCTACGGAGGAGACGCTGACATCCTGGGCGGAGCAGGTCCCTGAACATTTTATTTTCGCATTCAAAGCTCCCAGGATCATAACGCATCTGAAGCGGTTGAGAAACGTGGAAGAGGAGACCGCCTATCTTTTCAGGACGCTATCGATTCTCAAGACAAAACTGGGACCAGTCCTTTTTCAGTTTCCCGGGACTTTTCACGTAGACCCACCGCTGCTTGCCCGTTTCCTCACCTTGAT
>Ga0335071_10008834_pt1 | contig 10322 bp, 8 predicted proteins | sample Lox_Sample_15_FD_206724 | JGI IMG/M metagenome (GOLD analysis project Ga0335071, IMG submission 206724) | Soil microbial communities from Loxahatchee National Wildlife Refuge, Florida, United States - Lox_Sample_1.5 | ecosystem: Environmental > Terrestrial > Soil > Wetlands | place: USA: Florida...
GACGGGCTGCACGGCGCCCTGTCGCTGCCGGAGAACTGGCTGACGGACACGCGCGAGCGGGCGCTGCGCATTGTCGGGGAGATCCGCTCGGGGCGGATCGAGGCGGCTCCGGCGGATCGGGAGAATTGCAGGTTCTGCGATTTCCGGGACGCATGCAGGGTGGACGTGGGGCAGGTTGCCGGCCTGCTCAGGGAAGAAGGCTCGTGAACGAAATCCGCTTCACGCCGGCGCAGCTCGATGCGGTCAACGTGGGCCTGCGGCACCTGGACGCCTGCGTGGTCGCGGGGCCCGGGTCGGGCAAGACCACGGTGCTGGTGGAGTACTTCCGCCGGCTGGTGGAGGCCGGGGTGGACCCGCTGCGCATCCTGGCCATCACGTTCACCGAGAAGGCCGCGGCCAACATGCGCAAGAAACTGGCGCAGACGTTTCAGGACGACCCGGGGATCCGCGGGCGGCTGGAGCGTGCGTGGGTCTCCACGGTACACGGCTTTTGCGCGCGGGTGCTGAAGGAGAACGCGGTGTTCGCCGGGGTCGATCCGGATTTCCGGATCGCCGACGAACGGCGGAGCTGGCGTTTGCAGCAGGATTCCATCAGAGCTGTGATGGACGCGCTGCTGGCGGAACGGCTGGAGGCCATGCGGTCGTTGATTCGCGGGCTTTCCTCCAACGAGTTCGAGCGCGCGCTGCTCAACGCGTACGACACCATGCGCGGCGCCGGCGTGGGCGTGGAGGAACTGGCCGCCTTCGCGGCGCCGCAGGGCGTGACGCTGGACGAGATCGAGGATACGCTGGACGCGCTGCGGCGCGAGACGCTGGACAGCACGTGGCGCTACGACCAGAAACAGGAGTTCGAAGCCGCGCTGGAGAGTGCCGAACGGATCGTCGCCGCGGATACGCCGGCGGGGGCCTTGCGCGCGGTAGAGGGCTTTACCTGCAATCTCCGGAAATGCAGGAAGGGTAACAACGCCTACAACCTGCTGAACCGGATGAAGACGCAGATCGAGGAATCGCGCTACGCGCTGATCACCGAGATCTACGCGCCCGAGCGCGAGCTGCTATTGGAGATTCTGCGGCGGTTCGACCGCGCGTATCGCGAGCGCAAGCGCGCCGCGGGCCTGCTGGATTTCGCGGACCTGGAGGAGTGGGCCGTGCGGCTGCTGAAGCAGAATCCCGACGCGCGCGCACGGGTGATGCGGCAGTTCGACCACGTGCTGATGGACGAATTCCAGGACACCAACGGGCAGCAGGCGGAGCTGATGAAGTGGCTGCGGCCTGTCGACCGGTTCTACGCCGTGGGCGACATCAACCAATCGATCTACGGCTTCCGGCACGCGGAGCCGGACGGATTCCGGCAATACCGCGACGAAGTCCGGGAGCGGGGGCGGCACCTGGTGGAGCTGACGGAGAATTTCCGCAGCCGGGCGGACATCCTGAGCGCGGTGGAGACGATCACGGACGGCCTGCCGGGGATCGAGGCGAGGCCGCTGGTGGCGGCGCGGGAGTTCGACGACCGGCCGGAGTGTTCGGTGGACGCGATCGCGGCGCCGGACCCGGCGATCGAGGCACAGTGGGTGGCGCGGCGCATTCTGGAGATGCCGCAGTTCGCGTTCCAGGACTTCGCGGTGCTGGTGCGCAACACCGAAGTCATCGGCGAATTCACCGCAGCGTTCGACGCGGCGGGGATTCCTTACCTGGTGAATCGCGGGCGCGGATTCTACGAGAGCCGGGAAGTGAACGACCTGACGCACCTGCTGCGGGTGATTGCCAACCCGCGCGATGAAATCAGCCTGGCGGTGGTGCTGCGGTCGCCGCTGGTGGGCGCGTCGGACGAGGACCTGCTGCGGCTGAAGGCCGACGGAGGCAACCTGGGCGCGGCGCTGATGCGCTGCGAAGACGGCTCGGCACTCGCCGGTTTTCGCGACCGGCTGCGGGAATGGCGGCTGCGGCGGGAAGCGGTGAGCTTCGACCGCCTGCTGCTGGCGGCGATCGACGACTCGGGTTACGCGGCGGCGCCGAACGTCGACAAGTTTCTGGCGCAGACGCGCGACGCGGCGGCAGAGATGTCGCTGGACGAGTACATCGAGGAGCTGGCGCTGGTGCGCGCCGACGATCCGCGCGAGCCGGATGCCCCGCCCGAGGATTCGGCCAACGTGGTGAAGGTGATGACGGTGCATTCGGCGAAGGGGCTGGAGTTCCCGGTGGTGTTCGTGGCGGCGATGCACAAGGGGGTGGACACAAAGGCTCCGGTGATCGGGTTTTCGCGGCGGTTCGGGCTGGGGGCGCGCTGGCGGAATCCGGCCACCGGCGCGGATAAAAGCGACCTCTTTCTGCACGCGCTCAGCGAGGAGTTGAAGCAGCGCGAGGCGGACGAAGCCAACCGCCTGCTGTATGTGGCGATGACGCGGGCCGAGCGCCACCTGGTACTGAGCTTTGCGGCCACCAATCGCAAGCCGGCACAGTGGGACAAGACGGTGATCGAGCGGCTGCTGCTCGACACGTCGACTCCGGGAGAGCGCGTGATGCGCCCCACGGGCACGTGGCAGCTTCGGGTGCTGGTGCCCGAGGGGGCGCCGGAACTGCTCAAGGGGGCGGCGTCGGACGAGATGCCCTCGGCGGTGGAGCTCGTGCCCCGGCCCGCGGTCTCGGGCCAGCAGGATACGAACGCGACGGTCACGGCCCTGGCTAGGTTCGCCAACTGCCCGCGCCAATACTACCTGGCGCATTACCTGGGCTACCAAGGCCGGCGGCGAAAGACGGATGAGCCCGAGGAGGATCGCGATCTTTCGGCGGGCGAGCTCGGCACGCAGGTTCACGCGCTGCTCGCGGGCAACGCGGTTCCGAGGCCGGACGCCGAGGCCGCGCGCCTGGCCGAGGTGTTCCGGCAGAGTCCCCTGGGACGGCGCGCGGAGCGGGCTGCCCGCGTCGAACGGGAGTTCGATTTTCTGATGGCGGTCGAGGACCTGGTGGTGCGGGGGCAGGTGGACCTGTGGTTCGAGGAGGGCGGCGAGCTGGCGGTGGTGGACTACAAGACCGACGGTGTCAACGCGGCCGAGGCTCGCGAGCGGGCGGGCGATTACGCGATGCAGTTGCGCCTGTACGCCATGGCGGTGGAGCGAATCGCGGGGCGGCCGCCGGCGCGGGCCTGGCTGCATTTTCTGCGGCCGAATACGGCGGTCGAAGTGGATCTCAGCCCCTCGCTGATCGAAAGTCCCGAACAGGTGGTTCGGGACTTTCAGGAGGCGCAAGCGAAGCTGGAGTTCCGGTTGAATGAAGGAGAGCGTTGCCGGAGGTGTCCCTTTTTCCGGGATCTCTGTCCGGCGGGGCTGACGGGATTGGCCGCAGATGAACGCCGATGAACGCGGATTAAAGAACCGCCAAAACTACCTGCCTTGACGGGGAGCCCGAGGAGTGCGGGCGGCGGGCGCGGCACTCTTGTGGCCGGACTGGAGCAACTGGATGAACATGTCCTCGGGCAGGCTGGCCGAAACCTTGACCACGTTGCCGCTGGTGTTCACGGTGACGCTCTTGATCAGGGTGGCGGCGGTGGGATCGGTGCCGGCCTGCATCTGGGCGAGATTGATCATCAGTTTGACCAGGTCGCCGAGCGTCTGCGCGTTTTGAGCGGAGTCGGTGTCGGCCTCGCCGCTGAAGGCTACGGTGCCGCCGAACTTGACGCCGCCGGCCGCCTGTTGGACGTTCTGAGCGGCACCGGCGAACGGATTGTTCTGGCCGCCATTCTTAATCGCATTGGGCGGCGCAAGGCTGGAGGGCGGCACGGTGGTGATGCCCCACGCGTCCTGAGACGTACTCCACTGGTTGATCTTTACCAGGATGGCGGCGGGCAGGGGCTGCGCCATCGTCTGGCGGTCGATGGCGCCTTTTACGCTGGCGATATCGCCGGCGGCTACGGTCGTCGAGTTGAGAAAGGCGATTCCGCCCTCCTGCTTGGGATCTTCGATGATGGTGGTGGTACCGTAGACCTCGGTCACCGCGCCGTGCTGCGTGGCGGCGGCGGTGATCATGGCCACGTCGAACGTGCCGCGTGCAAGCGCGAGGCCGCTATGACTCTTAGGAGCGCCATCGGAGGCCACCAGCAGCTCGTTGACGTCGCGACGCGGGTCGAACCCGGTGAGCGCGATGAGAGCCTGCAGTTGGGCGTCGTTGGTCTGCATCTGGTTCAGGATGAACTGGCCGAACGGAGTGCCTTTGGCCTGCTGCACGTTGACGCCAGCCACCACCTTGGCATCCGGCATGACCAGGTTGAGCAGTATGGGATCGGCGGCGAACAGCACGCCGGAAAAGCTGGTGAACAACGTCGCGGTAAGCAGTTGTGCCTTCATATTCATCAGGACGGAGGCTCCTGACTGATATTAACGGGGAACGGGGCGGAAAGTTCCACCGCCGCCTATCCGATCGGCACCTGGCCTACGATCTCAATGCCAAACCCTTCCAGTGCAACTATTTTGCGGGGGTGGTTGGTGAGGAGGCGAATGGTGTGCAGGCCCAAGTCGCTGAGAATCTGGGCGCCGATGCCGTGTTCGTGCTGCAACAGACGCTGGCCGGCGTCGCCCTGGTAATGCATGAAGTCGCGCGAGTGGGAGACCATCCTGGCGCCATCGGCGGGCGAGGCTTCCACGCGGAAACCGGGACCGGTTTCGTGCAGATAGACCAGGACGCCGCGGCCCTCTTCGGCGATGGCACGCAAGGAACAGCGGACGAGGCGCGCGCAGTCGCAGGCGGAAGAGCCGAAGACGTCGCCGAAGACGCAGCGCGAGTGCATGCGGACGAGGACGCTTTCCTGGCCGGCGACATCGCCACGGACCAGGGCGAGGTGGTATTCGGGATTGAGATCGCTGGTGTAGGCGATGGCGGTGAACTCGCCGAATTCGGTCTGGATGGCCCCGGAGGCCGTGCGGCGGATGTATTTTTCGTGCTTCAGCCGGTAGCGGATCAACTCGGCCACAGAGATCATCTTGAGGCCGTGGCGGCGGCAGAACTCCACGAGCTGCGGGACGCGGGCCATGGTGCCGTCGTCGTTCATGATTTCGCAGATGACGCCGGCGGGAGTGAGACCGGCGAGGCGGGCGAGGTCGACGCTGGCCTCGGTCTGTCCGGCGCGCACCAGGACGCCGCCTTCGCGGGCGCGAAGCGGGAACATGTGGCCGGGCCGGGCAAGATCGGCGGGGCGGCAGTTGGGGTCGATGGCCTGGAGGATGGTGCGGGTCCGGTCGGCGGCGGAGATGCCGGTGGTGACGCCGTCGCGCGCGTCGATGGATTCGCAGAAGGCGGTGCCGAAGTTCGAGGTATTGGTGGGGCTCATCAGGGGGAGGCGAAGGTAGTCGCAGCGCTCGGGCGTGAGGGCGAGGCAGATCAGGCCGCGGCCGTGGGCGGCCATGAAGTTGATGATCTCGGGGGTGACTTTTTCGGCGGCGATGGTGAGGTCGCCTTCGTTCTCGCGATCCTCGTCGTCGACTACGACCAGGATGCGCCCGGCGCGGATTTCCTGGATCGCCTCGGGCACCGTTACGAATGACATAATTCATTGTATCCATTGGGGCTAGCCCGCCTGCGATGTCCGCGGGTTAAGATGGGACCAGACTGCCCATGCTGGTCGCGCGCCTCATGCGATCGCTGCCCGCCTTTGACGTGGCGGCGATCATCGACATCCTGCTGGTGGCGTTCGTGGTGTACGAGGCCCTGATGGTGGTACGGGGCACGCGCGCCGGACACATCCTGATCGGGATGCTGGCCATGCTGAGCATCTACGCGGTGGCGACGTGGGCGGGGCTGGAGGCGCTGCGGTCGGTGCTGAGCTTTATTGTGCCGTACCTCGGGCTGGCCGTGATCGTGCTGTTCCAGAGCGAGATCCGGCGCACGCTGGCGCGCATCGGCAGGAAGAACTGGTTCGGCTTCGGCCGCGGATTCCGGGAGCCGGAAGCGTTGAGCGAAATCCTGCTGGCGGTGGACCAGTTCTCGCGCGACAAGACCGGCGCGCTGATCGTGTTCGAGCGGGACATCGGGCTGCGCACGTTCATCGAGAGCGGCGTGGTGCTGGACGCGCAAATCTCGCGGGACCTGCTGCTCTCGATCTTTCGGCCCGGCCTGCCCCTGCACGATGGGGCGGTGATTTTGCAGAAGGACCGGATCGCGGCGGCGGCCTGTTTTCTGCCACTCACCATCGGCCCCTCACTCAAGCTGGGAACGCGGCATCGCGCGGCCATCGGGATCACGGAAGAAACGGACTGCCTTTCGCTGGTAGTCTCCGAAGAGACGGGCCGCATCTCGATCGCGGCATACGGAGAGCTGATCCAGGGAATCCAGTTGCCCGAAGCGGAGGAGCGCATCAAGCGCCACTTCGGCGTCCGCCACCCGACCACCAGCGAGATTGGGGAATTCCCCGCGGATATTCCGCTTGCCGCCGACGACGGCGTGCGGCCGCCGGGAGAGCGGGTGAAGCCATGATTGCCTGGCTGAAGCGCGCGAGCGGAATGGTCTTTAAGAACGCCGGTTGGAAACTGCTGTCGCTGGCGATCGCGTTCGTGATCTGGGCACTGGTGGCGAGCGAGCCCGAGGTGGCGACGTTCACCCCGGTGCGGCTGGAGTTCAATCACGTTCCGGGGAACCTCGAGATCTCGTCGGAACCGGTGGGAACGGTGGTGCTGGAGCTGGAGGGGCCTTCAGGCGAACTGCGCGGGGTGGGCGACGGTGTGCGGCCCGAAGTGGTGCTGGACGTGGGCAACATAGGTCCGGGGCTGCACACGTTCACGATCGGAGACGGCAACGTGCGGCTCGCGCGCGGCGTACACCTGGTGCGGGCGATCCCGTCGGAGGTGCGGATCCAGTTCGATACCCATCTGGAGCGTTCGGTTCCGGTGCACGTGCGGTGGGCGGGAGCGGCGCCGGCGCGGTATCGGGTGATCCCGGAGAGGGTCGGCATCCAGGGTCCGCACGACAGGGTGGAGCGCATCACGGCGGTGACCACCGATCCGGTGGACCTTTCCGGGGTTAACGGTTCGGGCAGCATCAAAGTCAACGTATCCGTAGGGGATCCGTATGTGAGATTCTCGGGAACGTCGGAAGTGGTGGTGCAAGTGGGTGGGGGCTAAAGGAGAGATTTTGGCGAAACAACTGTTCGGCACGGACGGGATACGCGGTGTGGCAGGAGAAGCGCCGCTGGATCGCGCCACGGTCTACGCCTTCGGAACGGCTCTGGGCCGGGACCTGGCGGCCGGTGGAGATCCCGAAGTGCTGATCGGAGTGGACACGCGGGAGAGCGGTCCGTGGATCGCGGAGCTGGTGGCCGGGGGGCTGGAGAGCCAGGGTGTGCGGGTGCGCTACGCGGGGGTGATCACGACGCCGGGCGTGGCTTACCTGACGCGGAGCGAGGCCTTCGTGGCGGGTGTAATGATTTCCGCTTCGCACAATCCTTACCAGGACAACGGAATCAAGGTTTTCGGGCACAGCGGTTTCAAGCTTCCGGATGAAGAGGAGCACGAAATCGAGCAGGAGATTTTTCGTCTGCTCGACACCGGCATTGCGCCGCAAGCCGCGAAGCTGAAAGTGGATGAAGCGCCGGCGCGGCGGTACCTGGACTATCTGCTCTCGACGGTGGACACCCGGCTGGATGGGGTCCGGCTGGTGATCGATTGCGGCAACGGCGCCAGTTACCGGCTGGCCCCGGAGTTATTCGCCGAATCGGGGGCGGAGGTGGAAACGATCTGCTGCCAGCCGGACGGGCGCAACATCAACCTGAATTGCGGGGCGCTGCACCTGGGCGCTTTGCAGCAAGCCGTAGTGGCGCGCGGCGCCGATTTCGGAGTCGCCTTCGACGGCGATGCCGACCGCGCCATATTTGTTTCGGCCAGCGGCAAGATCGTGGATGGCGACGGCGTGCTGCTGGCCGCCGGGCGGGCCCTCAAATCGCAGGGGCGCCTGCCGGGCGATGTGGTGGTGTCCACGGTGATGTCCAATCTCGGGCTGGAGAGGGCGCTGAAGGAAGACGGCATCCGCATGGTGCGGACGCCGGTGGGAGACAAGTACGTGCTGGAAGAGATGGTCCGGCTGGGCGCCTCGCTGGGCGGAGAGCAATCGGGCCACGTGATCTTCCGGGAGTACTCGACCACCGGAGACGGGATGCTCACCGCGATCCGGCTGATGGAGATCGCGCGCCGGTCCGGAATGGGGCTGGACGAATTGACGGGCGATCTGAAGGTGTATCCGCAGCGCCTGGTCAATGTGCGCGTGCGCGAAAAGAAGAGCCTGACCGAATTGCCTTCCGTGGCTTCAGAGATCCGCCGGGTAGAGGAGGCATTCGGCGGCGCCGGACGGGTGCTGGTACGATTTTCGGGAACGGAACCTCTGGCTCGGGTGATGGTGGAGGGGCCGGACCTTGCCCAGGTGGAGCAATTCAGCGCCAATATTGCCGACGCGATTCGCAAAGAGATGGGTGCCTGATCACGACGCCTGCGTGTTGGCGGATGCCAGTTGGCTGTTGGAAGTGCTCCAGATACCGGAGATGCTGCTGCCGGAGCCGAGGAACAAAGCAGCCGATGCCAGGGCAACGAAGGCCATGAGCAGGGTGTACTCAATCAAGTCCTGGCCTTGATCGTCCGCCAAAAAGGATACAAGAGTCTGCTTCATAGGGGTTAATCTAACCGAGGGCTGGTATAACTGGGTAGTCCCCGTTGGTTAACTTTGAGGGGCTATGAGTTTGCTAACCTTGTACTACAGCGATTACCTTAGGCTGCCGTTGCCGTCCGGGCACAAGTTTCCGGCAGAGAAATACCGACTGGTGCGGTCGCTGCTGGCAGGGCACCCTGCATTCGATCTGCGGCCGGCGCCCGCTGCGAGGGCGGAGGAGCTTGCGCTCGCCCACGATCCGGCATACGTACAGGCCATTCTGGATGGGTCGGTGGACCCGCGCATCATGCGCCGGATCGGTTTCCCGTGGTCCGAGGCGCTGGTGCGGCGCAGCCTGGCCAGCGCGGGGGGAACCTTAGCCGCGGCCCGGGACGCGATGGCCACCGGCTTCGGAGGCAACCTGGCGGGCGGCACGCATCACGCGTTTCGAGCCGAGGGCTCCGGCTTCTGCGTGTTCAACGACCTGGCGGTCGCGATCCACGTGCTGCGGCGGGACCGGGTGGCGGCGCGGGCCGCGGTAGTGGATCTCGATGTCCACCAGGGAGACGGTACGGCGAGTATGTTCGAAGACGATTCCGAGGTGCTGACCGTCTCCATGCACGGGGAGAATAATTTCCCCTTTCGCAAGCAGCGCAGCCGGATCGACATCGGACTTCCGGATGGGACCGGGGACCGGCAGTATCTGGAACACCTGCGTGCCGTGTTACCCGAGGTGGCGGCATTTCGCCCCAGTGTGGTGTTTTACCAATCCGGCGTGGACGGATTGGCCGGGGACCGGCTGGGGCGCCTGGCCCTGACGCCGGAAGGCCTGGCGCAGCGCGACCGAATGGTGCTGGAACTGGCCAAGCGGCACGCGATTCCGGTGGTGATCACGATGGGGGGCGGCTACGGCCAGCCGATCGAGCGCACGGCGCAGGCGCACGCGGAATGCTACCGGGCGGCGGCGGCGATATTCGGGGAAGGGCGGCGGAGGGCTGCCGGGGCAACCTTTTCCAACAGCGAAACGTCATAGAAAGCGGGAGACTGATCCCAAGCCGTCCGCCGGCGCACAGTCGTCTGCGGACACGACCGGCGGGTGTTATCCTCCGAGCGCCCGCCGGTCCGGTTTTTCCGGGGAGATTCGTCTCAGATCACAAGACGCACAAGGCCTGGAGCTTGCGCTACTGGTACCGCCGCAGCACCATGGCCGAGTTCTTGCTGCCGAAGGCGATGCAGTTGGCTACGGCGTGCTCAATCTCCAGCTCGCGGCCGATGTCGGTCACGTAATCGAGGTCGCACTCGGGGTCGGGCTCATCGACGTTGATGGTGGGGGGCAGCACGCCGTCGCGCATGGCGAGCAGGGTGGCCGCGATGCCCGCCGCTCCGCACGCTCCCTGCGGATGGCCGATCAGGCTCTTGAGCGACGACCCGGCCAGTTTGTAGGCGTGGCCGTCGAAGGCCAGCTTCACGGCGCGGGTTTCGATGCGGTCGTTGAGCTCGGTCGACGTGCCGTGATAGTTGATGTACTGGATATCGCCCTTGCCGATCCCGGCCTCTTCCATGGCCAGGCCGATGGCGCGCGCCGGCTCTTCCCCGCATTCCTCCAGGCGCACGCGATGGTAGGCTTCGCAGGTGGAACCGTAGCCGGCGATCTCGCCATAGATGTGCGCGCCGCGCTCCCGCGCCTGCTCCATTTCTTCCAG
>Ga0335071_10008835_pt1 | contig 10322 bp, 5 predicted proteins | sample Lox_Sample_15_FD_206724 | JGI IMG/M metagenome (GOLD analysis project Ga0335071, IMG submission 206724) | Soil microbial communities from Loxahatchee National Wildlife Refuge, Florida, United States - Lox_Sample_1.5 | ecosystem: Environmental > Terrestrial > Soil > Wetlands | place: USA: Florida...
AGCGGAGGTGAGAGCACCCAGCCTTTCCAGGCCCTCCCGTGCGCGCTTGCCGCTGTCGGAGTTCGGATCGCTCGAAACGGCGCGGCTCCAGTAAGTGCGTGCCAGCGCGGCATTGTTCAGGTTGGCGTAGATAGCGCCCAGGTTGTAGAGCGCATCCACTTGCTTCGGGTTCGTCTCCAGGATTTTCAACGTTTCCCGCAGCGAGCCTTGGACATCGTTGGTCTCGTACAAGAGACGGCTCAGTTCCAGGCGTCCGTCCACGTTGCCAGGGTCGGCTTTGAGCAACTGCTGAAGGTAAGAGATCGCATCGGAGGCCTTGCCCAGTTCGCCCGAAATCTGTGCCATGCGAATCAGGATGGGCGGATGCCCGGGCTTCTTGGCGAGTTCCTGCTCCAAGGCCTTCAATTCGTGGACCTTGTCGCCCGTCGGGTTGCCGGAGGGCGCCGGAGCACCCGATGTACCGGTGGATACCGGGGTGGAGGGCGATTCGCGATGTTGTTCCAGCAGCAGGAGCGAAGTCCCGATCGCGCCGGCAACGGCCACGCCGGCCATCAGCCTGTAATATCGGGGCTGCAACAGTCCTTTGAGCATTCGGAAGCGCCTCAATAGTACCCCAGCAGCATCGCAACCGTGATGTGCGCCACCACGAGCACGGCGAAGGAATAGCTGAAGGGACGATGGACGACGTGCCACAGATGGAACACGTCTTCGATGCGCTGCAGGAAGAGCATCTTGGCCGAAATCCAGGATTGTCTGCGCACTGAGGCGATGACATGCTCCAATTCGCGGTGCCGGGACGGCAACAGGCCGCCCAACGTGAGAAACATGCCCGAGCCGGAGAGCGCTTTACGCCGTAGCCGGCTCACCTGGAATGGACGGGCGACGTCCATCCGAAACATGAGCCAGAGCGCGCCCAGCACCGACATCTCTTCCACGGTTTTGCGGTCGGGAAGCTTCAGCAGGGGCGCAACCTCTTCGGCGGTCACGAGCGCCTGCCGCTCCAGATCTTGCGCCAGCCGCGCCGACAGTGCCTGCATTTCCTGCAGCGAAAGCTCCGCTGCATTCAGACTCCGCGGAATCTGAGCGTACAAGTAGCGGCCGGCAAAGCCGCTGATTGCCACCGCCATCATGATCCAATACGCCAGGCCGGCCAGCCCGCTCATCTTCAGCGAAGAATGAAGAGTGATGACGATGGGCGCGCTGATGCCCACCAGGACGTGAAAATCCAGCCAGTTCTTCGTCTTCCCCATCCGGCCCAGCCACGGCCAGCGCTTGCGGATCGGATAAAGGAAAAGGACCAGAAAGAGCCCGAGCCCTGCGAAACCCAACTTCAGGCCGACCGTGCCGCTGGGCCGGAAGGCCTCCTGGAGCGGCGAGTACGCTCGCTCGGGGGCGGACAGCCGGTAATAGGGGAAGCCCAGATAAGCGACCGACAAAATGCCGGCCAGCATCACGATCCAGGCAACGGACAGCCGCACGCGATGCCGCCATTCCGCGTCGAATCGAAAGGACGCCGCGCCGGGGGTGGTTGTAGAAGGAACAGAAGCCATAGTTATTGTTGCGGCGCCTCCGTGGGAACCTCGGTCTTTGAATCGGTGCTTACAGAGAATTGTTTATATCCGCTGAAAGTGTGGACGTTGCGCCAGTGCTGGTGGACCGTGTCCGCTTCAATGCTGGCCGCGGCCGGCATCCAGGGCGGATCCGTCAACCCCGCGAACGTCACCGGCGCGTAGCGCACCTCGCTCTCCAGTTTCTGCAGCCCTATATCGGACAGCGACGCCTTCAAACCCGCCTCGATGCGGGCGATGTTTCCCGTGGCCGGATCGATCCAGGCCGTGCCCTGCCATTCAATCGGATAGTCCCGCGAGCGCAATTGCAAAACCGATGGCGATCGCTTGCCTTGGGTGTGTATGAAGTGCACTCGACGCAGTGCCGGCTTCTCCGGGTCGGCGCCTTCGTCTGTAAACGTGAAGCTTTCGCGGAAGTGCGGATGGAAGATCAGCACCATGGTCGAAAACCCGCTGGTGGAAAGCAGAGCCCGGTCCGATTCCTTGCCCGGCTTGCCCTGCAACAGGCGCGATTCCTGGACCGTCAAATCGCCGCCGGAGAGCAGCAGCAAGACCAGGTAATCATAGGCGCTGCGCTTCTTGATGAGCACTTTGCCGTCGTCCGCCAGCTTTTCCTGCTCCACGGTTTCCGTGCAAGTCACCGCGGAGAACTGGTCCCAGAACTGTTCGATGCGACGTTCGGTGCGGGCGAGCAGGCTGTCGAACGCGCCTGGAGCGGGCAGATCGGCGCCCAAGGCACCCGCGGCCGCCTCAAAACCGATAGCCAAGATTGAGAAGAATCTGATCATAGTCTTGCGTTCCGCCGCGATACAGCGTCCAACCGGCGCCGAGCCAGTAGTGGAGATGAAACATCCAATCCAGCATCAGTGTGCCGAATCGGGAGCGTCCTGCTGTCGTAAACATGGATTGAAAATTCTGCTGTCCAAACTGCAATTCCAGCCGCAACCGATCGGTCATTTCGCGGGTCAGCGAGATCATCTGGTAATCGCCGCTGCCAAAGGCGCTGTTGAAGCGCGTGTAGCGGGCATCGGCGCGCAGGCCCGTACCCCAGATATCGGCCCACGAGGCGCCGTACATGTAGTTCCAGGAAGGCTGGGCGTCGGAGCTTGTCTTGCTTTTGCCGATGTCGGCGTACACTCCGGTCTTGTAAGGCAACTCCAGCCGGATGCCGCCGCTGAGTCCCTGGAACAGATATTGCTGTAAGAGGCCCGTCGCGATCAGCCGGGTGTCAAAGGTCGGCAACAGCCGGAAATAGTTGTGGCTGGCCTCAAAGGTGATAAAGCGCACCGGTTGGTAGCGCAGCGTCAGGAAACTGCGGCTGATGCCTGAGCCGTGCGGAAGTCCCAGGCCTGGCGACTGATTGAACCGATCGGCCTCTAGGTTGTGGTAGAGCGAGAATCCCCGCTTGAACAGGATGTTCGTCTCGAAGAAGGCGAACTGGCGGTCCGGACGCCAGTGAATCCGCGACACCGCCACGCCGGCCGTGAACAGCGTCTTCAAGGAATCGAAGCTGCCATAGTCGAAATTCATGAAAGCGCCCGCCATCTGGCGGTTCGGATCGTAATTCCAGGCCGTCGGATCGGGAGTCGATCCAGCGAACATTCCCACCAACGCGTGCTTGCTCAGTTTGCGCGCGGCATACCCGCCGTCGATCGTGTCCAGACTGACCGCCCACGGAATGTACAGGCGTCCGAAACCCATCGTCCAGTTCGACTCCGGATTGTTGTAGTACATGCCGATGGTGTACGTCCTGTTGATCAGGTCCATCAAGGTGGGTATGCCCTGACCGCCGCCGAAGGTGGTGATGTTGCCCCGGTAAAAGCCGGTCAGGTTCCAGTAGCTGCCGCCGATGCGGGTCATATCCGCCCGCAGCACCACGCCCTCCTGCATCGAACTGGCTCCGGGAACGTTATGGCTGTCGGTCACGGTGAACTCTACTGCGAACAGGCCTTTGATGCGGTTGATTTCCGGCAGCGGCGGGCGCGGCACGTACTTGCGCGCCTCTTCGTCGAGCGGATCACCTTCCGTGAAGCTGACAACCTGGGCGTACTTGTGCGACTCCTTGGACGCGGCCAGCAGCCGCACGGTCTCGGCGTCAGAGGCCGCCAAATATGCCAGATCGCCTGCCTGGAAATCGGCGATCTTGGAGTTGATCTCGCAAACGGCTGAGTTGCTGGCGATGGAGACCACCGTCACTTCGCCCAGAACCGCCGCCTCCATGTCGGCCTGTCCCGGCTCTTTCCGTTTTATCGTCAGGTGGAAGCCTTCCGCCAAGCCGGCTTCTTTGCCGCCATCGATGTACAAAGCACCGGATGCGACGTAGCGAACCTGAAAGACCGTTCGCGGCTGGTCTTCCTGTCCCCTGAGAGGCAGCGCCAGCGTTGCCGCCAGGCCAGCCAGAGCGAGACTGAGGCTTCGGATGATCAACCGCCGCTCCCTTTGGGATGGCACTGATAGCAGCTCGGACTGCTCCAGACATATCCCTTGACGCCGCTATGCTCGCTGTTCGTCTTGGACTGCGAATGGCAGCCCGTGCACTGGAAGACCGAATAGTCAGCGGAGTTGGTGTGACACGTCGAGCAGACGCCGTTCGCGTTTCCGTGACTGGTGGGGAACCAGGTGTGATTAAATGTCGCGCCCGACCAGGAGGTCGTCGTATGGCAGGTGGCGCAGGTGGTGGGGAATCCCGCGGACTTGTGGTTGGGATTCGTGGTCCCGTTATAGTCGGTCGCGTGGCAGCTATAGCAATCCGTCGGAGTGCCGGCGAACTGGTTGTTCACATGGCAACTGCTGCAAGGGACGGAGGTGTGCGCGCCGGTCAGCGGGAACGGCGTGTTGTTGTGGTTGAAGGTGGCGCCGGCCCAGGAAGTCGTGCTGTGACAGGTGTCGCAGGTGGTGGGGAATCCCGCGGCCTTATGCGCCGGATTGGTGGTCCCGTTGTAGTCGGCGATGTGGCAGGTCGCGCAGGCTCCGCTGGTCAATGTGTAGTTATTGTTGGTGTGGCACTGCGCGCACTGCAGGCTCGTATGCGCGCCCGTGAGAGCGAAGCCGGTGGTGGAGTGGTTGAAAGTGGCGCTCGTCCAACTCGCCGTGGTGTGGCACAGCGTGCAATCCTGCGGGAATCCGGCGGATTTGTGCGGCGGATTGGCGGCGTTGTTGTAATCGCTCGCGTGGCAATTGATGCAAGCCGCGCTCGTTAGTGTGTAGTTGCCGTTGACATGACAGCTTGCGCACTGCACCGAAGCGTGACCGCCAGTCAACGGGAATCCTGTCGAGCTGTGATCGAAGGTGGCATTTGCCCAGGACGTCGTCGTGTGGCATGAGTCGCAGGTGGTGGGGAATCCCGCGGCCTTGTGGGCCGGATTCGTCGTTCCGTTGTAATCGGTGATGTGACAGTTGGCGCAGGCTCCGCTGGTCAGGTTGTAGTTGCCGTTGGTGTGGCATTGTGAGCACTGCACCGAACTATGAGCGCCGGTGAGAGCGAACCCAGTGCTCGAATGGTCGAAAGTGACGCCGCCCCAGGAAGTCGTCGTGTGGCAGGTCTCGCAGGTGACGGGGAATCCGGCGGACTTGTGGGCGGGGCTCGTGGTTCCGTTGTAATCGCCGATATGGCAGTTCGCGCATGCTCCACTTGTCAGGCTGAAGTTACCGTTGGCGTGGCACTGCGAACACTGCACGGAGGTGTGCGCGCCGGTCAGAGCGAATCCGGTGGATGCATGGTTGAAGGTGGCGCCGGCCCACGAAGTCGTCGTGTGACAGGTATCGCAGGTGACGGGGAATCCGGCTGGCTTGTGAGCGGGGTTGGTGGTGCCGTTGTAATCGGTCATGTGGCAGTTGCTGCAAGCCCCGCTTGTCAGCGTGAAGTTGCCGTTCGCATGGCATTGCGAGCACTGCACGTTCGCGTGGGCGCCGGTGAGCGTGAAACCCGTGGCGGTGTGGTTGAAGGTGGCGCCGGCCCACGACGTCGTGCTGTGGCAGGTATCGCAGGTCGTGGGGAATCCCGCGGCCTTGTGAGCCGGATTCGTCGTTCCATTGAAATCAGTCAGATGGCAGTTCGCGCAGGCCCCGCTCGTCAGGTTGTAGTTGTTGTTGGCGTGGCACTGCGAACATTGCGCGCTGGCGTGGGCGCCCGTGAGCGCGAATCCGGTGTTGGAGTGATTGAACGTCGCTCCGGCCCACGACGTGGTGCTGTGGCACAAAGTGCAATCCTGCGGGAATCCGGCTGCCTTGTGGCCCGGATTGGTGGTGTTGTTGAAATCGGTTACGTGGCAGTTGATGCAAGCCCCGCTCGTCAGATTGAAGTTGCCGTTCGCGTGGCATTGCGAACATTGGACGGTGGCATGGGCGCCCGTGAGCGCGAATCCCGTGGCGGTGTGATTGAACGTCGCTCCAGCCCAGGACGTGGTGGTGTGGCAGGTTTCGCAGGTGGTGGGGAATCCGGCGGCCTTGTGGGCTGGGTTTGCCGTTCCGTTGAAGTCGGTCAGGTGGCAGTTCGCGCAGGCCCCGCTCGTCAGGTTGTAGTTATTGTTCACGTGGCATTGCGCGCACTGCACAGTGATGTGAGCGCCGGTAAGCGTAAAGCCGGTCTTGTTGTGATCGAATACAGCTCCGGCCCAGGACGTCGTGGTATGGCACAGCGTGCAGTCCTTCGGGAATCCACCGGCCAGGTGAGCAGGACTGTTGGCGCCGTTGTAGTCGTTCTGGTGGCAATTGATGCAGGCCGCGCTGGTTAAGCTGTAATTGCTGTTCGTATGACATTGCGCGCACTGCACGGTGGTGTGCGCGCCGGTCAGCGTGAATCCCGTTTTGCCGTGATCGAATACTGCCGGCTGCCAGGCGGTGGTGTTATGACAGACCGAGCAGGAGGTCATCGGGAACCCCGCGGCCTTGTGATTCGGATTGCTGGTCTTGTTGAAATCCGTCAGGTGGCATGAGCCGCAGTCGGTTGGTATCGATGTGAAGTTGCCGCCCACGTGACATTGCGCGCAGCTCACCTGGTTATGCGCGCCGGTGAGCGGGAAGGGCGTGCTGTTGTGATTGAACGAAGCCCCGGTCCAGGCGATGGTGTTGTGGCAAAGGGTGCAATCCTGCGGGTAGCCAAGCTGCGCGTGGTTCGGACTCGCCGCACTCCGGAAGTCCTTCATATGGCAGCCCGAGCAGACCGTTGGCGCACTCGTGAAATTGCCGTTGATATGGCACTGCGAGCACTGCACGGAGGCGTGCGCGCCGGTCAAAGGGAACGACGTGGCGTTGTGGTTAAACTTTGCTCCCTGCCAGCTTATAGTCGTGTGGCAGGTGTCGCAAGTAGTGGGGAAACCGCTCTGCACGTGGCTCGGATTGCTCGTGTTCTTGAAATCCTGCATGTGACAGCCCGAGCAGACCGTGGGCGTGGTGGTGAAGTTGCCGTTGACGTGGCATTGCGAGCACTGCACGGTAGCGTGCGCGCCGGTCAGCGGGAACGACGTGGTGTTGTGGTTGAACTTCGCTCCCTGCCAGCTCGCCGTCGTGTGGCAGGTGTCGCACGTCGTCGGGAATCCGGTCTGCACGTGGCTCGGATTGTTGGTGTTCTGGAAGTCCTGCATGTGGCAGCCCGAGCACACCGTGGGAGTCGATGTGAAGTTTCCGTTGGTATGGCACTGCGAGCACTGCACCGAAACGTGCGCCCCGGTCAAAGGGAAAGGCGTCGTATTGTGGTTGAACGTCGCGCCCAGCCAACTGGTGAAGCTGTGACACATCAGGCAATCGTGCGGGAATCCCGCCGTCACGTGATTGGGATTCTGGGTCTTGTTGTAATCGTTGACGTGGCAGCTATAGCAGTCCACCGGAGTGCCGGCGTAGCGGCCGTTGACATGGCAAGCCGAACAGTCCAGGCTGGCGTGCGCGCCGACCAGCGGAAAGTTCGTGAAGGCCGCATGGTCGAACTTCGCCCCCTGCCAGTGGTCGACACTGTGGCATGTTGCGCACGCTAAGGGGAGATTGGCGGCGACGTGGTTGGGCGAGGTCGTCTTCCGGAAATCATTCAGGTGGCAGCTCACGCAATCCGTGCTCAGGCCATAGAAAATGCCCGTTGCCGCGCCCTTGTGGCAGGAATCGCACGGAACGGCTGCGTGCGCACCAAGCAGCGGGAAGCGGTTAAGGTGGTTGCTCACCGCGGAGATCGCGACTTTCCAGCCTCGCACCGTGTGGCAGTCCTGACAGGCGGCGCCCATCTGGCGGGCGTGAATATCGGCGTGGCAGTCGGCGCATAACTTGCCGACCTTTGAAAACACTGGATTGGTGTGGCACTGGCTGCACTGAACGCCTTCATGCATTCCGCGCAATGGGAACTTGGTGTCAGCGTTGTGGTTGAACTCCGGCTTGGCGCGGATTGGCTTCCAGCTCAGCGTGGTGTGGCAGCCTTCGCAGGCCATCTTCAGCGCCCCGTGGGGATTCTTAGTGCTTTGTATGGCTTGCGCTTTCGGCGTTTGCGCGCACACGGCCGCGGCGCTCCCCAGGAGCAGAAGGATTAGAGATGTACTTCGCCGGCTCAGCTTTTAGTACTCCCAGTGGCGCGGGTCTATCACGTTTACAGGGGTTGAATTTGCAGCGCGAAATATAGCTCGCCGCGCAGTTCAGTGATGAACCCTACACAACACCCGAGTGGTGTCGGGCCAGACCTCAGGTGTTTCACTGATTCGAGTGGCAGTCCTGACAGCGCTTGAGCGCATTCTGGTAGGCCACCACCTCCCGGCCGTTCAGATTGATCTTTTGGATGTGGCAATCGGCGCAAGGCACGCGTTCGTGCGCGCCGGCGAGCGAAAACGTGGCTTGCTTTTCGTGATCGAAGGTGGAGGGCCTCCAGGCCACCAGGTTGTGGCACGAGGCGCAGTCTGCCGTCTTCCCGTCGCGCGCGAACTGGCCGCCGTGGACGTCCTCGTGGCAGCCGCTGCAGGCCGTCGGAGTGTCCTTGAATGAGATCAGCTTGGGGCCTCGCCCGATCACTGGCTTGTGGCATTCCAGACACCCCACCGAACGATGCGCGCCAAGCAAATCGAACTTGGCTTTCGAGTGATCGAACGCGGCGGTTTCTTTCCAGGAGCGGACGTTGTGACAGACTTCACAGCCGCGCTGCGCGTTAGCGGCCGCATCGCCTTGATGCGGATCCATGTGGCAATCGATGCAGCCGGTGGAATTGAAATGATACCGTTCGGTTGGTTTGGCGGCTACCTGCTCCAGCTCCGGCTTGTGGCACTCGCCGCAAGCGGTGGCGACATGCCCGCCGAGAAGTTGGAAACGCGTCTGCTGGTGTCGCGCCAGGGTAAACGTCGACGGGTGGAATCCGTCCACGGTGTGGCACTCCTCGCACTTGTTGGCCCAGCGCCCGCTCGCGAATTGGCCGGAGTGTGCATCCTTGTGGCAATCCAGGCAGGCTGAGAACGCGATTTTATAGCGTGTGTCCTTGCCGGCGGGCGTGTGGCACTTGGCGCATTCCACCGCGGCGTGCTTGCCCTGCAGCGGATACTTGCTCTGCTGGTGCATGACGATATTGAACCGGGAAGGCTTGAAGACATCTTCGCCGTGGCACTTGGCGCAGTCCTCGCCCGCAAACTGCCCCTGGTGCGGGTCGGGATTGTGGCAGTCTGCACAGAGATTGTGGGCTACCGGCTTCTTGAAATCGCTGCCCTTGTGGCAGTCAAAGCAGGCGGCTTTGACGTGCGCGCCGTGCAGCGGGAAATTGGTTTTGTCGTGATCGAAACTGGTGGCTGAACTTGTTTTCAGGAGCTTCCACCCGGCCGTGAGGTGGCAGTTCTGACAGGCCGCTGCGAATGATCCACGGTGCGGGTCCTGATGGCAATCCGCACACGAGGCGAACGGGACGTCCTTGTAAGGCACAAAGACTTTGGCATCTTCGGTGCGCGGCTTATGGCACTGGGTGCAAGCGACTTTCTCGTGCATGCCCGTCAGCGGGTAACTGGTCTTTTCGTGGTCGAAGCCGCTGGCGGGCTTCCAGGCCTCCATCGTGTGGCAGCGGGCGCAGTCGGCCCCGAGCTGGCCGCGATGTTCATCGTTGTGGCAGGTAGTGCAGGCGGGCGTCAGACCGAGCAGGGTATGGTTGCCGTCTTTCACCTTGATGACGGCGCGCTCGGCCTTCACGATGTTCCTGGCATTGTGGCAGCGCTCGCAGGCCAGGCCGGCGTGTTTTCCCACCAGCGGGTAGCCGGTCTGGCGATGGTCGAACTCGCTTTTGGACGTCTCCCACTTCACGATGTTGAAGTTCGCGCCGTAATGCTCGGTATGGCAGCGGGCGCAATCCTCGTGGTACTGCGTGTTGTGGACGACCCGGGCATGGTAGCCGCGGCCGCTGGCCAAGCGCTCCTTGATTTCACCGTGGCAGGCCAGGCAGCGGAAGCGCGGCGTTCCCGCTCCGAAAATATGGCAAACACCGCACTTGGTCGGGCTGCTCAGGTCCGAATGGGCGTGCGACAGAGTCCCCGGGGATATCTGGCTAAACGCCGGAAATCCCAGGGCGAGGAACAGGCACAACCATAGGCGCTTCGGCACTCATGAGTTAAGGGGCGGCAGGACGAAGAAAAAATATATTGATTGTGGGTTTTGGCGCCCTTACTAATTGGGAATGTGCGTCCATGGACATCGGCAACCTCTTATTTGACAGTTTCTACCTGATTGTCGTGGCGGTACCCGTGGTCGTATATTTGCGCCGGCTGAAGCAACGCGAGGCGCTGGCGCGGGAGTCGCTCGAGAAAGGCAAGATGT
>Ga0335071_10008837_pt1 | contig 10321 bp, 6 predicted proteins | sample Lox_Sample_15_FD_206724 | JGI IMG/M metagenome (GOLD analysis project Ga0335071, IMG submission 206724) | Soil microbial communities from Loxahatchee National Wildlife Refuge, Florida, United States - Lox_Sample_1.5 | ecosystem: Environmental > Terrestrial > Soil > Wetlands | place: USA: Florida...
ATCCAGACAAGGCCATTTCCCACCAGCACCGGGACGTGAGCCGCAAGACCATTCTGCTCGCTGAAAAACTGGGTGTCTCCACGATGGTGGACTTTTCCGGTTGTCCGGGAGACTCGCCGAATTCCAAGGCGCCAAACTGGATTACCTGCCCATGGCCCCCGGATTTCCGCAGCACTCTCGACTGGCAGTGGAACGAGGTCGTTACCCCCTTTTGGACGGAGCACGCAAAGTTCGCCCGGGATCATGGCGTGAAAATCGCCGTCGAAATGCATCCGGGATTTGTGGCTTACAATCCCGAAACTATGTTGCGTCTGCGTTCGATCGCGGGCGACAACGTAGGCTGCAATTACGATCCGAGCCATCTGTTCTGGCAAAGCATCAATCCCATCGATGCAATCCGCGTCCTAGGCAGCGCGATCTTTCACGCTCATGCGAAAGACACGCAGCTTTATCCAGTGAACATGGTGAGAACGGGTGTGCTCGACACGAAACCGTACACACAGGAAAAGGACCGCAGCTGGATTTTCCGTACCTGCGGATACGGTCACGGGGCCGAGTGGTGGAGCGAATTCATCTCGACGCTACGGTTGGTCGGCTACGACTCCGTGCTCTCGATTGAGCACGAAGACAGCCTGATGTCTCCCGGCGAAGGGCTCACCAAAGCTGCGAGCTTTTTGAACAGCATCATGATCCGCGAACTACCTGCTGCGGCATGGTGGTCCTAAACAGAGGCTTTGAACGGAGGGCCGAAACGCTATAAAGTGTCCGAATGCGTCTTCGGCCCTGGTCGTTCTTTTTCCTCCTCACAATTTCCGTCGCAGTTTTCTCTGGTGTTCGCGTGGCGGTCGCAGGTCCGCCGTCGGCCCCTGGCTCGCAGGACTGGCCTGTGTGGAATGGATCTTCTGATAATCTCCACTACTCGTCTCTGGCAGAGATCAATCGGTCCAACGTTAAGCAGCTGCAGCTTGCCTGGTCCTACGACACCGGCGAAAAAGGCGGAATGCAGACGAGTCCGCTGGTTGTGGGCCGCGTGCTGTACGGCATTAGCCCGACGCAGAAGGTTTTTGCTGTTGATGCTGCCACTGGGAAACTATTGTGGAATTTCGATTCCGGCATCAAAGGCCTGCAACCGGATCGCGGCCTGGCGTACTGGTCGAGCGGGAACGACAAACGAATTCTTGTGGGTGTGATGAACTTTCTTTATGCGCTCGACGCCACGACGGGGAAGCCGATCCCAACTTTCGGAACTCAAGGTCGAGTCGATCTTCAGGAGAACCTTGGGCGAGAACCTCGCTATCAGTCGATTGCACTCACTAGCCCCGGTCTAGTTTACAAAGATCTGATCATCGTCGGTGGACGCAATCCTGAGACGCTGCCGGCCCCCCCCGGAGATATCCGCGCGTATGAGATCCGGACAGGCAAGCTGCGTTGGTCGTTCCACACGATCCCGCATCCAGGCGAATTCGGTTATGACACATGGCCCAAGGATGCATGGAAAACCAGCGGCGCCGCGAACAATTGGGCGGGCATGGCACTCGATGCTCAGCACGGCATTGTCTATGCCCCCACAGGCTCGGCTGCGTTTGATTTCTATGGGGGCGACCGGATTGGCGACGACCTTTTCGCCAACTGTGAGCTTGCCCTGAATGCGGAGACCGGCGAGAGGATCTGGCATTTCCAATCCGTCCGGCATGATTTGTGGGATCGCGACTTTCCATCGGCTCCTGTTCTTGTGACCTTGAACTACCACGGGAAACCGGTTCAGGCGCTCGTTCAGACGAGCAAGCAAGGGTTTCTATATATCTTTGATCGTTTGACCGGCAAACCGCTCACGCCGATCGAATACCGGAAATATCCCGCGAGCACGCTGCAGGGAGAATCTGCTGCGCCCGAGCAAGGTTTGCCCACCTCGCCGGCTCCATATGCCCGGCAAATGCTGACCGAAGACATGCTCACGACGCGTACCCCCGAGGCACATCAGTGGGCTCTTGAACGTTTCAAAGCGTCAGTTCATGATGGGCAGTTCGTTCCATTCCGCGTTGGAACTGAGACGATCGTCTTTCCCGGGTTCGATGGTGCGGCGGAGTGGGGTGGTCCAGCCGTTGATCCTCAAACCAACATTATCTACGTGAATTCCAACGAAATGGCGTGGACTGCGTCGTTGTTCGAGGACAAGGGCGAACGCGGCGCCAAGGCCATTTATCTGAGCCAATGTGCCGTTTGTCATGGACAGGACATGCACGGCGCGCCGCCAGATATCCCAGCGCTTGCCGGGATTGGTGATCGAAGAAGTCCTGCAGACATCGCGACTACAATCCGCGGCGGGAAGGGCCGCATGCCCGGATTTCCTAACCTCTACGAAGATCAACTGAATGGACTCGTCGAGTTTCTTCTGACAGGCGAGAACAAAGAGCTATTCAGCTCCGGCGCTCCATTGCCCGGGATGAAATATCGCATCACGGGATATCGGCGCTTCCTTGATCCGGATGGTTATCCAGCCATCGCGCCGCCTTGGGGAACGCTGAACGCCATCGATCTGAATACCGGCCAGTACAAGTGGAAAATCAACCTCGGCGAGTATCCGGAGCTTGCCGAAAAAGGGATGAAGAACACGGGCTCCGAGAATTACGGTGGACCAACCGTGACTGCCGGCGGTCTGCTTTTCATCGGCGCGACAAATTATGACCATAAATTCCGCGCCTTCGACAAGGCGACCGGCGAACTTCTATGGGAAACAACGCTTCCCTTTGCCGGCAACGCCACTCCTGTGACGTATTCGATCGATGGGCGCCAGTATGTCGCAATCGCCGCCGGGGGCGGCAAAGATGCGAAGTGGGGTTCTGGCGGTGTCTACGTTGCGTTCGCCCTGCCAGAAAAAAACAAGAACTGAAATAACGTTAAGCAACCAAGCGCCCCCACAAGGAATCTTCTGCCTTGCTATAGTTGCCTGTTATGACGAAACCATTTCGCTCTCTTCTCTTTACAGCGATTGTTGGCTCTGTTCTTCTCACCTCTGCATCCGCACAGAAAGAGACTGTTGTTGTAGACGCCCAGGCCGAGAGCCATCAACTCCCACATTTCTGGGAACACATGTTCGGCTCAGGACGGGCGATTCTGAGCCTGCGTGATTCCTACCGGCACGACCTCCGAGAGGTGAAAGCCGTCACTGGGATGCAGTACGTCCGCTTCCACGCCATCTTCCACGATGAGGTCGGTCTGTACGACGAAGATGCCAAGGCGAAGCCCGTCTACAACTTCTCTTACGTCGACCAGATCTACGATGGCCTTTTGCAAGACGGCGTGCGCCCGTTTGTAGAACTCAGCTTCATGCCGAAGAAGCTTGCTTCGAACAAAGACGCGTTGCATGCCTTCTGGTACAAGCAAAATGTTTCGCCTCCCAATGACTATGGCAAGTGGGACGAATTGATCACGCAGTTCACGAAGCATTTAGTGGAACGCTACGGCATCAATGAAGTCTCGCAGTGGTACTTCGAAGTCTGGAACGAGCCCAACATCGACTTTTGGGCGGGCGATCCCAAGCAGGCAACTTATTTTGAACTCTATGACCACACGGCTCGCGCCATCAAATCTGTAAGTACGAGACTTCGGGTTGGCGGCCCGGCCACTGCGCAAGCTGCTTGGGCGGATGCTTTCATCCGCCACTGCGCCGACAGCAAGGTTCCCGTTGATTTTGTTTCCTCCCACGTCTACGGCAACGATAAAGCCGAGGACGTGTTCGGAACGCACGAGCAGATTCCGCGAACTCGCATGGTTTGCCGCGCCGTCGAGAAGGTCCACAATCAGATTCGCGCGTCCGCCATGCCGAACTTGCCATTGATCTGGTCTGAGTTCAATGCCAGCTACGCCAACGAGCCGGATGTCACTGACGCGCCCTACATGGGCCCATGGCTCGCCGACACGATCCGCCAATGCGATGGATTGGTAAACGAAATGTCGTACTGGAGTTTCTCTGACGTTTTTGAGGAGCAAGGCGTGGTGAAGCAGCCTTTCTACGGCGGGTACGGCCTGGTTGCGGCAGACGATATTCCCAAGCCTGCTTTCAACGCATTCCTTTTATTACACCGATTGGGCGATCAAAGACTCGCCGTGTCGTCCGATGATGTTCTGGTTACAAAGCGTGCAGATGGTTCTCTGGTGATCGCAGCGTGGAATCTTACCGGGGTTGGTGAGAAGGGAACTTCGAAACAGATCGAATTGCAGCTCAAGAATTCACAGGCCAATACCGTATATGTGAACCGGGTTGACGCTGATCATGGGGATATCCATAAGGTCTACCAGACCATGGGCTCGCCTCGTCTTCCAACGCCGGCACAAATCGAAATGCTCCAAGCCGCTGCTCGGTTGCCCGCTGCCGAGATTCAGCATATATCCGGAGGGGCGCTGACTTTAACCATTCCTCCACAGGGCTTGGTCGTAATCGAAAGCGAGCCCGTTCACTGAAGTTACAGCAAACGGCGACTTTCGCTCCACGTCACTCCCAGTGAGTGCAAAATCAACGCATCGCCAAGCGTCAGCTTGCGCGGCTCGGAAAGAATTTCGAACGCGTACTGCACGCTCGGCACGCAGCTCGCGCACCAGGATTCGTGCCCATGAACACTCAGGCAGTTCGGACACGCCGTCGCGATATTGTGCTGATTGTGATGATGTGCGAAATCGATGTTGTTCATGACATCCTCCTTGCAACTTCCGGTCATGCCGTCGTGCGCAACGATTGGATGTCGTGCGATTCGGACCAGGTGCGTATCCAGAGTATTAAAGTCTGAAATACCGGGACTTCCAGTCCGCGCTGCTCCCAAATACGGATACGAACTTACAGCAGATATAGGATGTGCGGCTCGAGAAACTAGATGCGAAACTGAATCAGCTGTTTCGAGCCTTGAGGCAAACATCGAGTGGCATGGAAGATACATTGTGCGTCTGGTCGCGTTGATGTGTGACTGTGATCACGCATTCCTTCTTTTACTCTGAATACCAACGACTTAGGGTTCTCGCAGCCGCATTTTTAGCGGCCTTTCTGCACTTGCTAACAGATTCCAATTAGTGATCGCAAATTTGCGCGTTACTAGAATTGCACCGCGCATGAATCCCAAGTGGAACGGTCAGTTCTCGTGCTTCGATCTCGTCGCGAAGAACGCGCAACATCCTCGCACGATTGTCCGCGTCGGAACTCTCGAAATTGGCGCGGCAGATTTCGTAGTGATGGCAGGCCCGTGCGCCGTCGAGTCGGAAGCCCAGATAATGCAAACCGCAGAGGCTGTGGCAAAAGCCGGAGCCCGCGTTCTCCGCGGCGGCGCGTATAAACCCCGTTCCTCTCCTTACGCATTCCAGGGTCTCGGTGTCGAAGGGCTCAAGTTGCTGCGAAAGGCCGGTGACTCGACGGGCCTCGCCGTTATTACGGAAGTGATGAGCGAGGAAGATGTCGACCTGATTGCTGAATATGCCGACATCATGCAAGTCGGCACGCGCAGCATGGAGAACTACGCGCTGCTCGAAGCGCTCGGCGGATGTGGCCGCCCAGTCCTTCTGAAGCGCGGAATGACAGCTACTCTCGAAGAGTTTCTGCGGTCTGCGCAGGTGATCGCTGCCGCCGGAAATCCTCAAATCATTCTCTGTGAGCGCGGAATCCGCACCTTTGAAACTGCGACCCGCAACACACTCGACATTTCAGCCGTGCCGGTACTCAATGCGGTGTCGCATCTTCCTGTGATCGTTGATCCCAGTCATGCTGCCGGAGTGCGTAGCCTGGTCCCAGTGCTCGCCCGGGCGGCCGCGGTGGTCGGCGCCGATGGATTGCTCGTGGAAGTGCATCCCTGTCCCGAACAGGCGCTGAGTGACGGCAATCAGTCTCTGAACTTCCGCGAATTCCGCAGCATGATGTCGGATTTGCAACCCTATCTGGACCTGCAGCGAGGATCTCGAGAACTCCGCCCTCAACTTCTTGCCGTAGGAGGAGCGGATTAGTGCCGCCACGCTCCATCTTGGCTTTCACGCTGTTGCTGATCTCGGTTGTTCCCGCAATCCCAACCAATAGTTCGAGTGAAGCTGCACCGGTCCCGACGTTTCTCTACACGGTCTCCAAGAATTACGATCCACTGGCTTGGCAGCATGGCGGCGAGCGTTTCCCTTCGGGAGCGCAGATTGTTGTCAGAGAGGGGAACTCAGACCATCCTTTGGCCCCGGATTTTGCCGCGATGGCCGATCCCGCCATCTCGTTCGATGCGCGAAAAGTACTCTTCGCGGGCAAGCGTCAGTCGAACGATCCGTGGCAGATTTGGGAGATCACGCTCGACGATAACAAGGTTCGTCGGGTTGCGGACAACAAAGAAGATTGCATACGCCCGCTCTATCTGCCTGATGATCGGATTGTTTACGCGCGAAAGCTTGATGGACGTTTGACTATCGAGACCACGGACCTTTCCGGTGGGAAGCCGCTTCCACTGACCTACATCAGTGCTAATGCTATCCCGAGCGATGTCCTGCGCGATGGTCGAATCCTGTTCGAATCCGGATTTCCGCTTGGAACCGACGGTCCATCAGAAATCTACGCGGTCTACTCGGATGGAAGCGGCATCGAGTCCTATCGATGCGATCACTCAACGGCGCGGCACGGCAGCAGGCAGACAGATTCCGGGGACATCATCTTCTCTACAACCCATGGACTCGCACGATTCACTTCGCCGCGCGCTCAGCAGGTCGCGATCACTTCCCCTCAAGGTGAATATCCAGGAGACGTGGCAGAACTATCAAGCGATGACTGGGTCTTTTCGTGGCGGCGCAACGAGTCATCACCCTTCCAGTTGGTTCGCTGGAAGCCTGGCGCTCGCGAACTGACGCCCTTTCTGGAGTGCTCGGATTCAAACGTACTTCAGCCGGCCCTAATCGCGCAGCGCACTGTCCCAAATCGTCATCCGTCCAGCCTCCACGACTGGCCGAATGCAAACCTGCTCTGCCTGAACGCGTATACCTCGAAGTCTCAATTCATTCCCGGTTCAATTCAATCTGTGCGCTTCTATACGCGTGACCGCGCCGGTGCACCCAGCCTGCTCGGTACGGCGCCGGTGGAGCGCGACGGATCGTTCTTCGTCCAGGTCCCAAACGATCAGCCGTTACAGATCGAGTTGCTCGATGCTTCAGGCAAAACGTTGAATCGGGAATCAGGATTTTTCTGGATGCGGCGCGGCGAGCAGCGCGGATGCGTCGGATGCCACGCCGGTCCGGAAACTGCTCCAGAGAACGCTGTTCCAATGGTGCTTCTGAAATCCACTATTCCGGCCGATATGACGGGACCAACCGCGCAAAGCGCGGGAGGACATTAGCGTGAAGATTCCCTTTCAAATCTGGATCCAAAAATGGATTCAAAAATGGATGTCCCACTTCTCGCCGCTTTTGCGAGAAGTGGGATACCCAACTTCCTCCAACGCACGTTCCTGGCAAAGCCTGCTCGCGCTGATATTCCTCCCCATTTCATCTCTGGCCCAAACTTCCGTTTCATCCGGCCCGATTCGTTTCGAAGACGCCACAACCAAAGCCGGAATTAAATTCACCCACAGCTTCGGCGCTGAGCAATTAGGTTCTTTACTAGAAAGCACCGGATCGGGATGCGTTTGGTTCGACTACAACAACGACGGCTTTCCAGACCTCTATGTTCTGACAGGAAAGCCGCTCGGAGAGGGTATCCATCCGTATCCGCTGAAGCAGGCGCCCGCAACTCCTCCACACAACCATCTCTATCGCAATAACGGCGATGGCACATTCACTGACGTCACCGACCAGCTGGGCGTCGCTGCAAACGTCTATGGCACAGCGGCAATTGCCGCCGACTACGACAACGATAGTTTCGTCGATCTGTTCGTTGCCTCTTATGGCAAGGCCATCCTCTACCACAACAACGGGAACGGCACATTCACGGATGTGACCGCGAAGTCGGGCATCAACGTCGATGGATGGTCGATCAGTTCCGCCTGGCTCGACTACGATCGCGACGGATGCGTCGACCTCTTTGTCGGACGCTACGTCAAGTTCGATCCCAAATATCGCAACTACTATTCCGCCGATAACTATCCCGGGCCGCTGGACTACGCCGGCGACACCAACCGTCTCTATCACAACAACTGCAGCGGAACCTTCACCGACGTGACCGACAAGTCGGGAATTGGCGCCTATAAAGGTCGCACCATGGGTGTGACCGCTGCGGACTATGACGGCGACGGCTATCCCGACATCTACGTTGCCAACGACAAGACCGAAAACTTCCTATTCCACAACAAGCGTGACGGCACATTCGAAGAGGTAGCCGGTGACCTCGGGGTAGCTTACGGCCAAAACGGCGAGAGCACGTCAGCAATGGGCCCCGTTATCGCCGACATCGATGGCGACGGCCGTCCAGATCTCTGGGTCACCGATTCCAAATACAACCGCCTCATGCGTAATATGGGCGCAAACGGTTTTGAAGATATCGGACCAAGTTCTGGAATTTCTCAGGCAACCGCGCAATACGTAAGTTGGGGCAGCGGCGTCTACGATTTCGACAATGACGGTTGGCTCGATATCCTGATCTTCCACGGCGGACTGATCCATCTCGTCCCGCAAGAACAATCCTTGTTTCGCGGACTCGGCGACGGCAAGTTCGCCGATGTATCGCGTGATGCCGGCCCGATTCTGGATGTGAAAACCGTTTCGCGCGGAGCCTGTTTGGCCGACTACGACAACGACGGCAAGATCGACGCCTTTGTCGTGAACCTGGGCGCGCCAGCCACACTTCTCCACAATATCTCCCGGAATTCGAATCACTGGCTCACGGTCAAGTTAAAAGGCAAAAAGAGTAATCGCGATGGCATCGGTGCTCATTTGGAGCTACTGGCCGGTGGCCGCAAACAGATAGCCCAGCGCTTTGCCGGATCCAGCTATCTGTCGCAAGATGACGGCCGCATTCATTTCGGGCTAGGCACCGCGACCAAAGTGGACAAGCTTACGATTCACTGGCCCAGCGGACGCGATCAGGTCCTCGAAAATCTTGCAGTTGACCGCGTGCTCGAAGCGGAGGAGCCATAAATGGCTACCCATCCGGTCAACGCGAGCTTTCAAAATCTGTTCAGAGTTTTCGGTGTTCTCTCCTTGTGCTTGCTGGCTGTAGCAGCCAAGCCCGCGCCCAAGCAATCCGGGCAAATTCCGCGAGAGCATTACCTTTCTCCGATAGAGATGGCCGCCTCTCCCGATGGCCGCTTCCTCTACATTGTCTGCCAGGACAGTGATGAGGTGCGCGTCGTCGAGGTCGCGTCCGGTGCGGTAACTGCCAGCATCAAGGTCGGGCACGTCCCGCGCGGAATCGCTCAGTCCGCGGATGGTCGACGTCTCTATATCACGAACGCATGGTCCGACACCGTTTCGGTAATCGACACAGGGAGCCGCCAAGTAATCAAGAGCCTGCCTACCGGATTCGAGCCGAGCGGGGTCGCGGTGGACCGGGTGAACGCCTTCCTGTACGTCGCGAACCGTCTCAGCGGAGACGTTTCAGTAATCGATCTCGCAACAGGCCAGGAGAACAAACGCCTTCTCGCCGGACGCGGCGCCAGCTATCTCACTATTTCTCCAGACGGCAAGCTGATTTACTGCACCCACATCTACCCGAATCCCGGAGCATATCGGACCCAACCGGTCTCGGAAATCACCGTGATCGACACTCAGAACCAGCGAGTGGTGGAACGCAAACAGCTCCACAACGTCGCTGGCGAGTTCCATCTCGCGACCTCGCAGGATGGCAAGTTGTCTGTGATGGCGAACCTTCGGCCAAAGAACTTGATTCCGTTGGCCCATGTAGAGCACGGCTGGGCTTTCGGCAATTCTCTGACATTGTTTGGCTCTGATGTAGGTGAGCCGGTGCAGGTTCCGATCGACGAACTCGATCGCTATTACGCCTTGCCGTGGGGAGTAGCGATTACGCCGGACAAATCCAAAATTTTCCTGACAACCGCAGGATCGGCGAACGTCACCGCAATCAATGTCCCTCACTTACTAAAGACAATACAAGCGCGTCGCAAAACCGTAGCCAATGACCTCTCAGCCGCTGCTGAATATGTCACAACAAGAATCCCGGTTGGTCATAACCCTCGTGGTGTTCTGCTATCACCAGACGGCAGACGGCTGTACGTCGCGAATCGCCTTGATGACACCATCTCAGTAATTGATGTTGCCAGCGAAAAAGTCACCTCCACGATTAACCTCGGTGGACCCAAGAATATCGACGCCCTCCGTCGCGGCGAGCGCCTCTTCTTTACCGCAGACTTTGCCTTTCAAGGACAGT
>Ga0335071_10008838_pt1 | contig 10321 bp, 7 predicted proteins | sample Lox_Sample_15_FD_206724 | JGI IMG/M metagenome (GOLD analysis project Ga0335071, IMG submission 206724) | Soil microbial communities from Loxahatchee National Wildlife Refuge, Florida, United States - Lox_Sample_1.5 | ecosystem: Environmental > Terrestrial > Soil > Wetlands | place: USA: Florida...
CGACGCGGCTTGGCCGGCGCGGCGCGCTTCTCCATCGCGACGCGGTCAACGGGATTTTGCGGGGACGGCGCGGCGCGCGCACGACCGCGCTGACCTCCGGCGGCGCCATTCCCGACACAGCCGATTATCAGGTTCTGCTCGAGCCCGAGAACCATATCGTCGGCACCGTCAACGAAGACTGGGCCGTCGAGAGCATGGCCGGCGACGTGTTCCAGCTCGGCAATACGTCCTACCGGATCATCCGCGTCGAGCGCGGGACGGTACGCGTCGAAGACGCCAAGGGCCACCCGCCGACGCTGCCGTTCTGGCTCGGCGAGGCGCCCGGGCGGACGGACGCGCTCTCGCTCGCCGTCTCCCGTTTGCGCGCGGACGCCGAGGCGCGGCTGCGCGCCGACCCGTTCGGCGAAGCGGTCCCCAAATGGCTCATCGAAGAGCTTGGCGTCGGCGCCGCGGCGGCGGAGCAGCTCGCCGGATATCTCGCTTCAGCGCGGGCCGCGCTTGGCTGCCTGCCGACGCAGGAGAACGTCGTCTTCGAGCGCTTCTTCGACGAGGCGGGCGGCATGCAGCTCGTCATCCACTCGCCATTTGGCAGCCGCCTCAACCGCGCCTGGGGCCTTGCGCTCCGCAAGCGCTTTTGCCGCAAGTTCAATTTCGAGCTGCAGGCCGCCGCCACCGAGGACAATATCGTGCTCTCGCTGACGACGGCGCACAGTTTTGAGCTCGGCGAGGTCGCCCGCTATCTTAGTTCGAAGAGCGTCCGACAGGTGCTCGTCCAGGCGATGCTAGACGCGCCGATGTTCACCACACGCTGGCGCTGGACAGCGAACATTTCGCTCGCGCTTCCCCGTTTCCGCAACGGCAAGAAGGTGCCGCCGCAAATCCAGCGCATGCAGGCCGAGGACCTTGTTGCGGCAGTGTTTCCCGACCAGATCGCGTGCGCCGAGAACTTAAGCGGCGAGCGCGAGATTCCCGACCATCCGCTGACCGATCAAACGATCGCCGACTGCCTGCACGAGGCCATGGACATCGAGGGGCTCGAGCGCCTGCTTGACCGCCTTGAGCGCGGCGAGGTTCATGTGATCCCCTGCGACCTCACGCAGCCCTCGCCGCTCGCGCTCGAGGCGCTCACCGCGCGGCCTTACGCCTATCTCGACGATGCGCCGCTCGAGGAGCGGCGCACGCAGGCCGTCATGGCGCGCCGCTGGCAGGACCCGCAAACCGCCTCCGATCTTGGCAGGCTCGATCCGGAAGCGATCGCGCGCGTGCGCTCGGAGGCGTGGCCCGAGCCCGTCAACCAGGAAGAGCTGCACGACGCGCTGCTCCTGCTCGGGTTCCTAACGGAAGAGGAGGCGAAGGCCGGCAACGGCTGGCGCGAATGGCTGGACGCGCTTGCAAAAGAGAAGCGCGTCGCGCGACTTAAGACGGGCGCGGCATCGCTGTGGATTTCGGCCGAGCGGCTAAACCAGTTTCAGGCGATCTTGCCGGATACTGGGCTCGATCCGGTCATCGCTGCGCCGCCCGATGCCCGCGCCGACTGGTCGCCTGAGGAGGCGCTTGTTGAAATCCTGCGCGGGAGGCTAGAGGGGCTGGGGCCGGTCACGCAAACCTCCCTCTGCGCTCCGATCGGCGTCGAACTCTCCGCCGCCTCGGCGGCCCTCATCGCCTTGGAGGCGGAAGGCGCAATCATGCGCGGCCGCTATATCCTGGGCGTCAACGATGACCAATGGTGCGACCGGCGCCTGCTCGCCCGCATCCACCGCTACACGATCAACCGGCTGCGAGCGGAGATCGAGCCGGTCGCGGCGCGCGATTTCCTGCGCTTCCTCTTTGCCTGGCAGCACGTCGCCGAAGACTCAAGGCTCGAAGGGCCGGATTCACTGCCGGCGGCGCTTGCGAAACTCGCTGGGTTCGAGGCCCCGGCGCGCGCGTGGGAGACAGAGATATTGTCGGCTCGGCTGAAGGGCTATTCCCCATCCTGGCTCGACGCCCAGTGCCTGGCGGGGCGCGTCGCCTGGACGCGGCTCACGCCGCCGCTGAACGCGGGCGACCGCGCGCGGTCGGTCATCCCGGTTCCAGCTACGCCGGTCGCGCTCATGGACCGGCGATCCATGGCGGTCTGGATGTCGCTCGCCGCCCCAGGCGACGCGACACAGGCGCCAAGCGGGCGGGCCGAGGCCGTGCTCGATTGCCTCGCGGGGCGCGGCGCGCTCTTCTTCGACGAGCTTGCCGACGCGACGCGCCTCTTGCGTTCGCAGCTCGAAGAGGCGCTCGCCGAGCTCGTCGCGCTCGGCCTGGTCGCCTCAGACAATTTCGCGGGACTGCGCGCGCTGCTCACGCCGACGGGCAAGCGGAAGCCGATCGCCGGCGCGGCGCGTCGCGGCCGCATTCTGCCCTTCGGCATCGAGAGCGGCGGCCGTTGGTCGATTGTGCGCCGTGCGCAGGCGCAGGCGGCGGACGACCGCTCCGCCATCGAACATGTTGCGCGAGCGCTGCTGCGCCGGTACGGCGTCATCTTCGGCCGGCTCCTGACGCGTGAGGCCTCCTGGCTGCCGCCCTGGCGCGATCTCTTACGCGCCTATCGGCGGCTCGAAGGACGCGGCGACATTCGCGGGGGCCGGTTCGTCGCAGGCTTCTCCGGCGAGCAATATGCTTTGCCCGAGGCGGTCGGCCTCATGCGCGAGATCCGCCGCAAGCCGCCCTCCAATCAATGGGTGTCGCTCTCCGGCGCCGATCCGCTCAATCTCGTCGGCGTACTCACGCCCGGGCCTCGCCTTGCGGCGTTGACGGCCAACCGGCTTGTCTACCGCAATGGGGTTCCGGTAGCGGCCCTCTCAGGCGGAAATGTTCAGTTCCTGTCCGATCTCGACGGGGCGGAGCGGTGGGAGGCGGAGAAGCGGCTTGTCCGCTCATCGGCGTCCGGTCTCGTCGCCGGCCTCGTCTGAGGCGTGTTGCGGCGCCAGCAGCGCTTCGACGCCCGCTTTCAAAGCCCTCGTTTCCTCGTCGCTCATCGCTGCGCGCGGACTCTCGACCCGGATCTCGCTTATGACCCGCGCCGGCCGGGGTGAAAGCACGAAGATGCGATCCGCAAGCCGGACCGCCTGGGAAACATCGTGGGTGACAAGCACGGTCGTGATGGCGCGCTCCTTCACGAGCCCGGCGAGCTCGCGCTGCATCGCCAGAGCGAGAGGCGCGTCGAGCGAGACGAATGGCTCATCGAGCAGAAGCACGTCGGGCTTCACCGCGAAGGCGCGCGCGAGCGCGACGCGCCGCGCGAGCCCAAGCGACAGTTCTCCGGGAAAATGACTCCGGTGCTGCGCGAGACCGAGCGCCTCCAAAAGACTGCGAAGATCGTTGTCGCCGATGTCCGGCGCGGCAAGCCGGATATTGTCCTCGACGCTCCGCCAGGGAAGGAGTCGTGGTTCCTGAAACCCCATGGAGAGCTTCCCGGCGGGACGCTTGACGGCACCCTCGAATTGCTCATCGAGGCCGGCGACGATCCGCAACAATGTCGTCTTGCCGCAACCCGACGGACCGATGAGCGCGCCCACCTGCCCGGCATCGAGTCGCAAAGCGAGACCGCAGATGACGTCGATCGTCCGACCCGAGGCGCTGGTCAGGCGTTTTTTGGCGATATGGACATCAAGCGGCGCGCGGGCGCCAGCGCGAGACATGACGTTCAAAAGGCTGCACCACCAACGCTTCGATCAATAACATCGCTGCGGCGAACGGCAGCGCATAGGCCAGCAGAAGGGAGACATCGAACAACTGGAACGCCATATTGATCTCAAAGCCGACGCCATTGGGGCGGCCGAGCAGCTCCACGACGAGAACGATCTTCCAGACGAGCGAGAGGCCCGTTCGCGCGGCGGCGGCGAAATAGGGCGCAAGCTGCGGCGCCTCGACGTGGCGCAACCGCTTCCAGCGCGAAAAGGCGAAGAGCCGCGCCATCTCGTCGAGCCCAGGGTCGAGCGCGCGCGCCCCCTCCCGTATTGTAACCGTCGCGTTCGGCAGCTTGTTCAGCGCCACCGCCGCAATCGCAGCCGTCTCGTTGAGGCCGACCCAGATGTAGAGAAGCACGATGATGACGAGCGCCGGCAGATTAAGAAGGACGACGATCCACGGATCGGCAAGTTCATTGACGAACGGGCTTCGTCCCATCGCGTAGCCGATGGCGACGCCAGCCGCCATTGCAAGCACGAACGCCGCAACGACCCGCGCCATCGTTACGGTCATCGCCGCGAAAAGCTCGCCCGACTGGACCGCCCTTCCGATGGCGGCGGAAACCTCAAGCGGGCCCGGAAAACGACGCGGATCGCCGAAGTGCGCTGCGACAGCCCAGAAGCCAAGAAGCGTGAGCAGAGACACAAACCGCGCCGCCATTCGCTTAGGACGCGGCGTTCGGGTCGAAGAAGAGCGCCTTGTCGAGTTCGGGCGCGTCGCCGACCAGGTCCTTGCCGCCGGCCCCGACGATCGCGCGGTAGAGCGCAGCGGCGTCCTCCGCCTCCGCGGCGATCGGACGCCTGGGCAGACCCTCAAGATAGCGTCTGCGGTAAATCGCGAACGCCTCGTCCGGCGCCTTCAAACGCGCCTGGATCGGCGCCCAGGCGGACAGGTCGTGCGCCAGCGCCTCGCGCGCTCTCGCAGCCGCGTCGAGGTAACGCCTGAGCGCCCCGGCATGCTCACGCGCAAATCGCTCAGTGAACACATAGCCTGTCATCGCAACCGGTCCTTTCGCGCCAAGCGTCTTCTCGACGTCACTCATTTCGATGGCGCGGCGGAAGCCGCGGCTCTCGAGGTCGACGCAGAAGTTCCAGAACTCGAGCGCCGCATCGAGTTCGCCCTCGGCAAGTTTCTCGGCGACGAGCGGCGGTGCGCCGTAGGCGAGGCGGACCGATCTCGCGAGATCGCGGCCGTCCTTGCGCGCCGCGGCCTGCGTGAGCAGCCAGCTCTTGTCGAGCGGGCCGCCCGCAACCCCAAGCGAGCGGCCTTCGAGGTCCGCGAGCGAATGCACAGGCGAATCCTTCGGCGTCATCACAGCGCCAAGCGCGTTCGAATATGGTGTAAACAGCAGCTTGTCGCCAAGCGACCGCTCGCGCGTCACCCAGAGCCAATCGGACACGATCATGTCCGCCGCGCCGCCGCGCAAGGCGATCTTGCCGGCCTCCGTCGAGGCGAGCTCGGTTGTCTCGATATCAAGGTCCGCGGCCTTGTCGAGGCCGAGCGTCTCCATCGCAGCGATTTCCCAGGCGACGGTGCCGTTCTTCTGGATGGCGATGCGGATCGTCTCCGCGGCGTTGGCCGCGCCGGAGAGGCAGAGGCAGATAAAGGTGGACAGGACGAACTGAGCGGCGGCGTGGGCCTTCATCAGCCCCCCCTGCGCATCAGCATGCCCCTCGCCGGATCGTAGGCGAGGATCGCGGCCGCGAGGAAAGCGATCGTGCAGCCCACGACGACGGCCAGCGAGAGCGGCTCGACCTTGCCGTAGAAGGCGAAGCGGATGAGTTCGACCGCGTGAGTGAAAGGATTGAACCAGCAGACCGTCGCGAGCCACGGGCTCCCCTCCTGCACCCGCCAGAGCGGATAAAGGGCGGACGAGGCGAAGAACATCGGGAAGATGACGAAGTTCATGACGCCGGCGAAATTCTCGAGCTGGCGGATGAGCGAGGAGAGCACCATGCCGAGGGCCCCGAGCATGAGGCCCGAAAGCAGGAGCGCCGGCAGCACCGTCAGATAGCCCCAGAAGGTCGGCGGCTCGATGTCCCAAAAATAGGCCACGACGAGGTAGGCGTAGACCTGCAGGATCGAGACCGCAACGCCGGCGAGGAGCTTCGATGTCAAGAGGAACCACCGCGGCGCCGGGCTCGTCAGCAGCATCCGCATCGATCCCATTTCGCGGTCGTACACCATCGACAGCGACGACTGCATGCCGTTGAAGAGTTGGATCATGGCCATCAGGCCCGGCGTGATATAGACCTCGTAGAGGACGTAAGTCTCGTAGGGCGGTATGATCGAGACGCCAAGCGTCTGGCGGAAGCCCGCGGCGAAGATGAAGAGCCAGACCAACGGCCGCACAAGCGCCGATACGAACCGCTCGCGCTGATGCAGGAAGCGTAGGCTCTCGCGCCACACGATCCCCTTGAGGCAGACGAAATAGCCGCCGAGACCGAACCGCCGTTCGCTCTTCCCTTCAATGGTCAGGCTGGCGCTCACGCGGTCTCCTCGTCGGGCGCGCCGTGGGTGAGCTTGGCGAAGGCGTCGCCGATCGAGCGGACTCCGCACGCCTCGATGACGGCGCTCGCTTGGTCCGAGGCGAGCACGCGGCCCTTGTGAAGGATGACGACGCTGTCGTCGGGCTTCACCTCGTCAACGAGATGCGTCGTCCATAGAACGCCGACGTGGTCCTCCGCGACCAGCCCGCGCACCAGCTTCAGGATGTCGGCGCGGGCCTTGACATCGAGTCCCGCCGTCGGCTCGTCAAGGAGGATGAGGCGGGGCCCATGCAGAAGCGAGCGGGCGATTTCCACCCGGCGCGACTGTCCGCCCGACAAATAGCGAATCCGTTCGTGAAGCCGGTCCGCAAGGCCGACCCGCGCAATAAGCTCGCGCAGGCGCGGGCGGGCTTGCCCCCGCCCGACCCCGTGCAGCGCCGCCATATAGAACATGTTCTGCTCGACGGTGAGGTCGGGATCGAGCGTGCGCGGCTGGAAGACGACCCCGAGTTCGGCGAGCGCGGCGCCGCTGTCGCGCGCCACATCGTGGCCGAATATTCTGACCGCGCCGACTTTGCTCGCGTAGAGGTGGGTGATGATGGAGAAGAGCGTGCTCTTGCCCGCACCGTTAAGCCCGAGCAACACCGTGAACGTCGCCGGACCAACCGTGAAGCTCACATCGTCGAGGGCCTTACGCGGCCCGTAGGCATGCGACACCCCCTCGACCGCGAGCGCCGGAGGGGCGGCCTCCATCGTGTTGACAAGCGCGCGGACGTTCATTTGCGTGTTATCGCCACCCCCCACGGATAGGACCCGACGGGGATCGACTTCAAGGCCTTGAGTGAGGCGACGTCGATGACCGTCACGTCGTTGGAGACGCCGTTCGTCGTGAGCAGCAGCTTGTCGTCCGGAGTCAGGGCGAGGTGCCAGACGCGCTGCCCGACGAGCAGGTACTTCAGCACCTTCTTCGTCGCGCCGTCGATCACCGCGACCCGGTTGGCGGGCCCAAGCGCGACGAACCCAAACTTGCCGTCGGATGTGAAGCGGATGCCGACGGGCTGGATCTGCTCTTTGCGCAGGCCGGGGACATCGAACTCGATATTGTCGGTAATCACCTTTTTCGCCGGATCGATGACCGCCACCTTCCCCCCGACCTCGGACGACACCCAAAGCTCCGATCCGTCCGGCTTGAATTCCGCGAAGCGCGGGCGCGGGTCGACGAGAATATTGGCGACGATCTTCTTGTTAGGCCAGTCGATGAGATGCGCCATGCTCGTCGTTTCCGACGTGTTGACAATCATCTTCTCGTCCGGGCTGACCGCCACGCCCTCCGGCTCGACGCCAACCGGGAACTCGGCGACCACCTTGCGGGACGCGACGTCGATGGCGGTCAGAAGCGCGTCGTTCTCGTTGGCGACGTAGATCGTCCTCCCATCGGGGCTGATGCGGAGCTGCTCGGGATCCGGGCCGGAGGGGAGATTGCCGACGATCTTTCCGGTCTTGGCGTCAACGATTTGGATCGTGTCGTCGTCGCCGACGCAGACGAAGATTTGGGCGTCGTCGTTCGAGAGCGCAATTCCGCGCGGCCGCTCCCCGACCTTAAAGGTCTTCATTACCTCCATCCTGTCGGTGTCGATGACCGAGATGGAGTTGCCCTTCTCATTCGTGACGTACGCTGTATACGCCAACGCCGGCGGAGCAGCGGCGACAAGGAGGCTTCCCAGAGCCCACGCCAAAATCCTCCCCCGCCAAAGCGGGGGACGAACGAGGCCGTCGCCCTTCAATGAAGCTTGCATCGGGTCTCCGGCTGGTCGAGGCCGAGCGTGTCCAGCTCCGAAAACTGGTGCAGGAAGCCTTCCTGCGGCGAGACGGAGACGGTGCCCCGGCCGTCGGTGAGGAGGATTGGTTGACGAAGCTGCTGGTTCCAGGCTCTGAGCGTGAGCTTCACTCCTTTGAAGTCGGCGACCTCGAAATCGGGGGAGCGCATGACTTCGAGAATCGTCTTTGGGTCGGCCGTTTTCGCGCGGCTGACCGCGTCGCCGATCATGCGCATTGCGACCCAAGCCTGATTGTCCCTCGCGCTCATACCGCGATGGAACATGCGCCGAAACCGATTTTGCAGCTGCTGCGCCCCCCAGAGCTCATGAGACCGGTCCCAACTCGTCGGCACGAGCCCGCCGGAACCGGCGACGGGCCGCGCGTCCCAGGTGCGGTAAGGCAAGTAGCCGCCGAACACATCGCTCTCATCGGCGGCGATTAAGACGTCGTAATCCGGCGCATTTTGGGTGAATAATGGCATCTGGCGCTGCGTCTGCACAAAGCCTGTGTCCGATCTTCGCCCACCGCCCGTGTCCTGGAAGGTGCGCTTTTCGACGATTTTTGCGCCGAATTTCTTGGCGGCGCGTTCATAGGCCGCGCCGAGCGCGACATCTTCGGGGTGGGACCCGACGACAAGAAACCACTTCCTCCACTGTTTCCAGATGAGATATTCGGCGAGCCCGTCCGCCAGCATGGTGCGGGACGGCGCCGTGTGGATGACGTTGGCGCGGCAGTCCTCCTCGCGAAGGCGTTCGTCGGACGCGTCGGCGTTGAAGACTAGCGTGCCGGAGTTGCCCGCCGCGTCGGCGACTTTGAGGAGCGCGTCGGCCGGCAGGTCGACGATGAGAAAGCGGACGCCGTGGCCGATAAGCGCTCTGGTCGCGGCGACCGCATCCTCGTCCGGCGGGACTTTCACGTCCTCGATCGAGTAGGTCTGGTCGAGAAACTTGCCCGTGGTGTTGTTGTCGCTCATCGCCATTTCGGCGCCGGCGAGGAAATCGTCGGGCGCGGGAATGTCGAGAATCGAGATCGTCTCCCGCGAGTGCTCGGTCCTGACGACCCCAACCTTGACGGCGAGGGGATCTGCGACCGCTCGGGCAGGAATCGCAAGCATAAAGAGCGCGCAGGCGGCAAAAAGCAGGCTCAGCCTCTGCTGAGGCGACACACGCCCCGCCTGACGTGACGGACACGAGAGCGCCAAAAGGATCGAGGCGTGCGACCCCTTCGCGATCGAGGCCCTCGGTCCTTTCGGATGCAAATGAGATCCTTCCTCCCCGCCCGCTTGAGCTTTAGGCAATAAGAAAGGCGCCGATCCCTTTAGGCCGGCGCCCAGTTCTACAGGCCCAGGCTCTCGACTTCCGCCCGGACTCAATCCGCGGCTCGCATCAGTCGCCGCCGCTTCCTCCGACGGCTGACTGACTGGCGGCCGGATCAGATTTCGGCGGTGAGATAAGCTGTTACTTCGAGGCCAGCGCAGACTTCGACGACGACAGGGGTTGTCCAGTTCATAGGCGTCTCCTGATGCATTTTCCGTGGCAAACGACGTTGGCTTCCACTCACTCTGACGATATTAGCAAACGAAGCCCCATCGGTCGACAGTCCTTTTTGCCTAGAGGGGCTTCGCGGCCAACTCATGGCGATATCGGGAAAATTCCCGGCCTCGCTGAAATTGTTCTCGCAATCGGGGCGAGAAATGCGCAAATCGGCGCGCAACAAACACGAGGCGAAGCTTGCGGTTTTCGTTTCCCAACCTGGCGCGGCAGGCGCTAGCGCATAACGAGGGCTGGCCCGAACAATGGCGGAGCCCGGCGCCAAGACCCTTTTATGACGCGATCATCATCGGCGCCGGGGGGCACGGGCTCGCGACCGCCTACTACTTGGCCAAGGAGCACGGTGTGAGCAAAGTCGCGGTGCTCGAGAAGGGCTGGCTCGGCGGCGGCAACACGGGGCGCAACACGACCATCTTGCGATCCAACTACCTTTGGGAGGAGTCGGCGGCGCTCTACGAGCATGCGCTGAAATTGTGGGAGGGCCTGTCGCAGGAGCTCAACTACAACGTCATGTACTCGCCGCGCGGCGTCATGATGCTCGCGCATAACGCGAATGACATCCGGGTCGCCAAGCGTCATATCCACGCCAACCACCTGGCCGGCGTCGACAATGAATGGCTGGCGCCCGAGGAAGCCAAGGCTTTCTGCCCGATCCTCAACATTGCGCGCGACATCCGCTATCCGATCATGGGCGCGGCGCTGCAGAGGCGAGGCGGCACGGCGCGCCACGACGCGGTCGCCTGG
>Ga0335071_10008839_pt1 | contig 10321 bp, 11 predicted proteins | sample Lox_Sample_15_FD_206724 | JGI IMG/M metagenome (GOLD analysis project Ga0335071, IMG submission 206724) | Soil microbial communities from Loxahatchee National Wildlife Refuge, Florida, United States - Lox_Sample_1.5 | ecosystem: Environmental > Terrestrial > Soil > Wetlands | place: USA...
TTTGAACCAGATCAACGATAAACGCCATCAGGGCGTCGATTCTTTCTGCTGGAACAATTGGCACTTTTTGCAATGCTTCCATGTAAGCTTCTTCGTCGAATCCAAACTCGCGCGCCTGGCGGAGAAACACATCCTTGTTGGCGGGTTCGTGTAAGAATTGCCCGAGGAAGATGCTCGCGACGGGTTGGCCATCCAGAATAATCGAACTGGCATATGCCATCAGGCCGTTCATACATTGATTGCCTGCCAAAGAACCATCCATCAAATGGCCCGGCAAGATACGATCACATAGCCTGCAACGCAATTGCGTTTGCGGGGAAACCCGATGAAAGCGTGTGCAAATGTCTTGACCACCTGTCATGGATATGATCCCGCCCTGTGGATCCACCAAAGTAGATGGAATTCCTGTGGCTGAATAAAAGGATGCCATCATTTTTTGAAAGGTGGGGAGCTCGATCAGATCTATGAATTGATATGGCATCAGAGCACCATGTTTCTCTAATTCCGAAAAGAGTCAACCTGGTATTAATGAAACCAATCTGGGCTACTGAATTCTATATCACCATTATCATACAATTATTCCATCTCTGTCAATTGCCCAGACAGGGTCTTCACAAAGTCGCTGGTCTTGTGAAAGCGCCGGCATAACTCCCGCCGCGTCCCGCAAAGAACGCGGGACAGGTCCGGCGGGAAAAAGAGATTTTGGTATGCTGGCGGATGGGGGCCTATATTTATTTCAACTTATTACACAAAATCATGCGCGGGTATTTCCTCATCATTATGTGGACACAGAAATCCGCGCCCTTCTGATGACAATCGGGGTGTATGGATGTATTCTAGGGGCATGATAAAAACCCTGCATCAATCCAAAGAGGAAGGTATTACTTCCAATCGCATGGTAAGGCTCTTGATCTGCGATGACGAAGCTCGCATCCGAGAGGCACTCCAATCGCTGCTTTCCACCTATGGGTTATCGAAACCTGATGACTCAAGCCCCCAGATCGAGGTGGTAGGTAATGCAGCCAACGGCCGGGAAGCGATCCAAATGGTTGAAAAATACCAACCGGACGTTGTCTTGATGGATGCGTTCATGCCTGTGATGAATGGTCTCGAAGCCACGCGGGCGATCAAGGCCATCGAGCCGCAGGTCAAGGTCATCATGCTAACTTTATATTCTGAGCTGCAACGGGTTGCCAAGACAACCGGGGCAGATGCTTTCCTGGTCAAGGGATGCCCAGCGGAAAAGCTAATCGATACCATCCTGACCATAAGCAAAACGGACACCGGATTTGCCCGATGATGAGGCAGCGATGAAAATGGAATTCGCGATATTCATTTTTGCCGGTGAAGAACAAGCCAACCAGGCATTGAACGAACTCAGGCTCTTAAAAAAGGAAGGCGTGGTTGAACTGCTGAATGCGACCGTGCTGGTCAAGAGCCTGGACGGGCGAGTCGTGATCAAGCAAATGCAATATATTGACAGGAAAAACGGCGCGCTATTCGGGAGCATCGTTGGGGGCCTGGTGGGTTTTCTGGGCAACATACCGGGGGCCATCGTGGGAGCCGCCACCGGGGCAGGGATTGGTACCGTTTCTGCACAATTGATGAATTTGGGCTTCCCTGCCAGTTTTCTAAAAGAACTTCAGGATCAACTGAACCCCGGGAATTCGGCCCTAGCCACTTTGATCGAGGATGAGAAAATTGGAAAAATCACTGCCATTTTGCAGGATTTGGGGGGAAGCCTGTTGCACTGCACAATCGAGGCTGGAGCACCGGTCGGAGACCAATTAATTGGGATCCGGCTGCTGAAACAGAGGGAGAAAACACAAGAAAGGCGCGCGGCCAAAATCAATAAGCTGAATGCAGAGATAAAGGATTTGGAAGCAAAAGCTGCCACCAGCGCTTCCAGGACAAAACGACGAATCGGAGAACGACTTGCCCAGCTTAGGTCTGAGCGGGAAAAGGTGCTTAAAGAGATCGGGCAGCTATTTCAGCGCCGCATCCACCAATTGGGAGTAGAAATCGTTCAAACAAGAACTGTCTTATTGAACGAACCAGCCGAGAATAAAGCCAATTTGGAAATGCAATTGAGCCGCCTGAATACTGAACGAGGCCTCGTTCGCGCCAGACTTCAAGCGAACCTGGAAGCACAAATCAAGACAATCCGGGCGGAGATCAGAGACTCACGAATGCGCGCAGCACAATCTGAGGCGGGCGGCAAAGCTGAAATCGATGGTCAAATCACTGGTTTGTGTCTTGAGCGGGATGCAGTTCATGAGCAATTGCAGCAAATTCTGGAAGAGCATTTTGAGGAGTTGAACTCTGAAATCAAAGAGTTGCAGGCCCAGGCTACGACCGCCCAGGCGAAAAGAAGAGACAGGCTGAATACTTGCATTTCGGATTTAGGAAGGCAGCGTGAAGCCGTCTGGGCGGATCTGGAAGAAGAAATGGAGGAACAACTGCAAGATTGGAATACAGAAATCGATGCTTTGAGCGTGGAGATAGCCGTTTCACGAGCGGATGTCAAGTCTGATCTTAACACCCGCTGCGTAGATCTCATCGCCAAACAGAATCAGGCGAAAGCCAAATTACAACTGCTTGGCAATGTGCGTGCGGCGGCGCGACGGGAGTACCCCGCCAGTATAGAAAATACACCAGGTGCCCTGAAGGCAACTGAGGACAATGCAAGAGGCTAAGTATGTTTAAAGCGCCTTCCAACGGATGGCTGGCCCGACCGCATTGTAATTAACTAGTTCAGGAGGATTTTCGTATGTTATCAGAATATGTTCGTAGATGGTGGGTATTGGCTTTACGCGGCGTGGTTGCCGTGCTGTTTGGAGTGGCGGCCATCATCTGGCCAGTCATCGCCTTGCAGGTATTTGTCCTGCTCTTCGGCGCCTTCGCGCTGGCGGACGGTCTCTTGTCCATTGTCATAAGCTTGGTCATCCGGCGAGAGGTATCCCATTGGTGGGTATGGCTGCTGGAGGGATTGGCAGGCATTGTCACTGGCGTGTTGGTGTTCCTCTGGCCGGCAATCACGACGGCGGTATTAATCGCCTTGATCGCAGTCTGGGGACTGGTAACCGGCATCATCGAAATCGCGGCTGCGATCCATCTGCGGAAGATCATCGCAGGCGAGTGGATGCTGATGCTGGACGGCATTCTATCCATACTGCTGGGAGCGTTCCTGGTGATTTTCCCGCTGATCGGCGTCCAGGTGCTCGTTTATTTGATCGGCATTTATGCCATCGTGTTTGGCATCCTGCTGATTGTCCTGGCTTTCCAGATTCGAAAATTGGGCAAAACGCTCGAAATCCATACAGTGGAAATTTCCTGATACGAGCAGAAAGTGCAGAGCAGTCATGAATACTTCAGACACGGTCAATGATTTATTGGGGTTTGATCCATCCATCGAACTAAGCGCCTTTCGGGATGCGCTGGGCCAGTTGTTCAATGAGGGATGGACCAGCCCACGCGATGTGCCGGTGGCCGTACTGGCCTCCACCATCGTGCCCATTGACATCCTGGATACCGGCGCCGCCCTTGAAATACGGGCGAACATGCCAGGTGTCAAGATGGACCACCTCAGCATTACTTTGAAAGGGGACACGCTCCTGCTAAAGGGCGAGGTTACCCCTCCCAGCGAGGAAGAAAACGCCAGTTTTCTGCGGCATGAGCGGCGCGCATTGGCATATACCCGCTCGTTGACTCTGCCACAGCCGGTGGATGCTGATCACGCCGAGGCACATCTGCGCAGCGGCGTGCTGACCCTCAGCCTGCCGAAGAGCGCCAGTTCCCTGCCGAAAACGATCAAGGTCACGGCCAGCGACGTTGAGCCGGCCAAGCGGGCTGCGCGCAAGACCAATCGGCACGCCTGACGTTTTTGGTTCCCGATGATCGAAATAGAGCCAGTCGCTGCATAGAAGAGATGATGATGAGTAAAAGGTTGCAATTCTGGAAAGGTGGAAGCGCAGTGGCGCGTATCTCAGCCCGGCGGGGAATTCCGTTGATGGTTGTGGGGCTCACAACCATAGCGGTGTTGGCAATCAGCCTTTCGGCTGTTTTCACCCCCGCCGGCGCTGAAGCGCTGTCCACCGCACCCCTGTGTGGCGACGGCTCGGCCCCGGATTATGGTTTAAGCTATGACCTGAATCAGCCGCACTGGACCGTTGGCTGGGAAGGGTATGCCTCCGAACAGGCAGTGAACGAGGTAGATACATATCTCGACCAGTTAAATGCCGATTCCATCGCCCAGACGATGATCCTGATCCTGCCACAGGACCAGGTCGGCAACCGGGTCAACTGCGCAGTGCATTTCCTGCGGTATATGAAGCTGGGTCTGCCATCCGGCGAGCGCAAGGATAATGGCGTTGTCTTTTTGATCGTGGTCGAACCGTCCGACATTGATGTGCACTACGGAGTAGGGCTGGGGCTGCCAGCCCTGACCGCCTACGATTTGACGAGCCTGAACCGCGCCGCCGAGGCTGCCTATCAACCCACGCATAGCATGGATAATGCGCTGCTGGCTCTGGCGCAAGGGTTTGACAGCGTTGCCCGCAGCAAATACGTATCATTGACCTCCCAAACCCCAGCCCCCGGCGGGAATGACCAGTCACAACCATCTGCGGGCCCTTCAGACACGGCCTCCCCGGCTGATCAGGTTTGTCTCGGCATCTTGTTCCTGTTTTTGATATTTGGGCTACCATTTTTAGGCCGCAGGGGAATCTTCTTCCATCATTCCGGTTACGATTCTGACGATTGGGGAGGGCGTTCAGGCAGATGGGGAGGCGGTTCGGGCAGGTGGCGCGGCGGCAGCGGCAGCGGTCGTTCCGGGCGCGGAAATTAGTAAGTAAAGGAGAAAGAGAGATGAAAACATCATTAAAACATATTTTTCGAATTATCCTGGTGGGAACCATGTTCATTAGTCTGACCAGTTGCGGCATTGTGAATGCTGGCGCCAATGAATACAACGAATTGGTCGGGTTGGTACAGGGAGTGCAGTCGGCCGCCTCCAATTTTCAATTGGTGGTGGATACGCAGTACGCCAAAGTCCAGGCCAAAACGCAGATCACCAAGGATTATTATGATGCCGTCAACAAAAGCGGCGAGGTGTGGACGGGTAACTTCCGCTCGCAGGCAGATGCCCTGACCAACCTGATGAATAATTACCGGGATGCAAACGGCCAGCCGCTGGACCCGACCAAGCTGAACTTGAGTGAGCTGCAAAACAAGGGCGCGTTACCCAACGGCCTGGGCCAAGGCTTTTCGGTGTATGTCAACGCGGTCACCCAGGCTCCGCCCCCCGTTCCGGATGCGCAAGTCACGCTGGCGCTGGGCGACACGATTGACGAGGCCATGAATACCATTCAACTGGCCGGCAGCGACTGGAATGACGCGGTCAAAGCCTACAACACCCGCCGGGCGCAGATCTCGGGTGAGATCGTTTCCCAGGTTTCGGCATATTTCGGTTTTCCCCTGCCGGTGACCTTTCCGTATTACCAGGGTGCCAATGCCGGACAGCCTGTCCAGAACCCGCTGGCAACCCCACAGAAATAGGCGCGACTGTTTTTACAAAAACGCGCAGCCCACTTGCCTTTTCCACGGTCCAGGCGATGGAGCTCATAGCAAGCAATCTTTTTTGGACTGAATAGTTTCTGCGATTTAGCCAAAGGCCACATCTTATGCCTGAATTATTTTCCCGCCCATGGTATACCCGCCCTCACCTGCTTCAACGTTCACGCCAAGTCATCGGAGTGCTGACCCATCACGGCCTGGACTGGATGATGGAGCAGATCGGGCTGGCCAATGACCGGCCATTTCCTGGCCGTTTGAAGGTTCGCCGGTTGACAGGCGCTCCACTCAGTCAAGCCGAACATATCCGTCTTGCCCTGGGTGAGCTGGGCGGCGCGTTCGTCAAGCTCGGCCAGATACTCAGCACCCGACCTGATTTGATCCCACCTGAATATGCCGCGGAGCTGGCAAAGCTGCAAGACGATGCTCCGGAAGTGCCGATCGAAGCGATCCGCCAGGTTATTTTACAGGATTTGGGCCAGGATCCGAAGGCGCTTTTCTCCCGGTTTGAGTCCAAGCCATTAGCGTCCGCTTCGATTGCCCAAGTGCACCTTGCCAGGTTGCGGAATGGAGAAGAGGTGGTAGTCAAAATCCAACGCCCCGGGATTTACCGCGCAATCGAACAGGATCTGGAGATCCTGGCTGGAATGGCGAATTGGGCGGCTGCTCATTCGGCCATCGGGCGGATATACAACCTGCCAGCGCTGGCAGACGAGTTTGCCTACACATTACGAAACGAGCTGGATTTCCGACGGGAAGGGCATAATACCGACCGCTTCCGGCGTAATTTCGGCGACGACCCGGGCGTCTACATCCCGCACGTTTTCTGGGATCTGACCACCGATCATGTGCTCACCCTGGAGCGCGTGGGCGGGCTCAAGGTCACCGATTTGGCGCAGTTGGATGCAGCCGGAATTAACCGGCACATGCTGGCCGAAAATGCTGGCCGTCTGGTAATGCGGATGATCTTTGAGTTTGGTTTTTTCCACGCCGACCCGCATCCCGGCAATATGTTCGTGCGCCCGGATGGTTCGATCGCCTTGATCGATTTCGGGATGGTTGGCCGACTAGATGACCGCCTGAAGGATGCATTGCTGCGCATGGGGATGGATGTAGTACGCGGCAACAGTATGCGCCTGGCCGATGAACTATATGCACTCGGCGCGGCAAACGGCACCGCCAACCACAATACCCTTGAGCACGATCTGGAGCACCTGCTGGATCGCTACGCAAGCGGTTCGATAAAGGAATTGGGCGCACCGCAAATGATCGAAGAGATCCTGACCATCTCCCAGAAGAACCAGTTGCAACTGCCGGGCGAATTTGCATTGCTTTCGCGCGCCTGGGAAATGCTGCATGGCCTTGGCATCAGCCTGGACCCGGACTTCCGGCTGCTTGATTTTGCCAAACCTTACCTGAAGCAATTCTACCTGGAGCGGCGGTCACCACAGGTAATTGCCACCCGTACCGCCCAGGCCGCCCAGGATGCGGTCGAGCTTGGCCTGACCCTTCCGGAACGAGCCGGACGCCTGTTCACCCAGTTGGAGCATGGCGATGTCAAGCTCAATGTTAATCATATGGGCCTGGAGGAATTACTGCTGGAGATGAAACGCATGGTCAACCGGATCACCCTGGCGGTACTGCTGGCAGCCACCATCATAGCCCTGGGTCTGGCCGTGGTGGCATACCATCCAAGCGGTTGGGAACGCATCGCCAGCGTATTTTTTGCCGTGGCTTTTCCGCTATCGCTGGTATTTGGCGCATTCTTGATGGGATCCATCTGGCGTTCGGGGAGAAAATAGCTGCCTGATCGGGGTGCTGAATGAAGAAACCTGCTTGAGCCGCCGGAAGGCGGCTTTTTATTGAATGGATCTGGAACTACGCGTTTCGTTGGAATGACCTCATTGAAACGTGGATAAGAAAATCCCCACCTCTCTGATGGCAAGTGAAACGCTCTGGAGTATCCTTTGAAAGGTGATCAAAATATGAACTAGTTGGCAAGGTTCGCTTTTCCGCTGTGCGCTCCAATCGGAGGCAATTTTGCCAGAAGATAAGACCAGTCCGAATTTGCTGATTCATTCGAAAAAGAAAAGGAGAAATACCATGTCTATCAACCGTGAGAAACAAAACACCGAAATCATTTCCCTGCGCGATGCCATGGATCGAATGCTCGCCGAGAGCTTCATCCTGCCGCGCACCTGGATGGCCCACTCGCTGGGCGCTGAGTTCATCCCGCTCGACATCTACGAGGAAGCCAACGATCTGGTTGTCAAAGCGCCTGTCCCGGGCGTCAAACCGGAAGACCTGAATATCGAAGTTCGCGAGGATGTTCTGACCATCTCCGGCGAGATAAAACAGGAAAAGGAGCGCAAGGAAGAAGCCTATCATATGCACGAACAACGCTATGGCCGTTTCGAACGCTCGGTGGCATTGCCCTGCGATGTCAATGTTGACAAGGCCAAGGCCGAGTTTGAAGACGGCATCCTGACCCTGACGCTGCCCAAAGTTGCTGCAGCCAAAGGGAAGAAGATCGCGGTGCAGCCGAAGGAAAAGCCGGCTGGGAAGCCAAAGAGTAAACCCGAGAAATAACCGGCCTGCTCGTACCCACCCATGTCAACAGCATACGCGAGCGCACAGTGGAAAAGCATATCTTATCTGGAATAGTGCCGTCGGATGTGAAAGAAAAGATCGAGGCTGCAATCAATCGTAACGGCGCCGTTGATGCAGAGGGTATCCAGGTGGAAGCCAATGGATCCAAAATCACTCTGCGCGGCAAGGTTCGATCGTTCGCAGAGCGGGAAGAGGCGGGGCGGGCCGCCTGGTCGGCGCCAGGTGTGACGGAAGTCAAGAATAATTTCATCATCGCAATGTGAGGATCATATTATGAAAAAGAACCTGGCATTTGTACTTGGAGGCGGGGGCGCACGCGGCGCTTTGCAGGTCGGCGCATTACGCGCCCTGTTCGAAGCAGGCTACCAGCCGGATCTACTGGTAGGGACCTCAATCGGGGCAGCCAATGCAGCCGGCCTGGCACTGTGGGGCGCCAATCTGGATGGAGTTGCCGCGTTGGAAAAGGCATATCAAAGTACAGCGGAAGGCAACCTGATGGACTCACCCGGACGATTAGTTTGGCATGCCATCTCGGGGCGCCCATTCTACACCAGCAAGCGAGCGAAGGAATTCCTGATCGCTGCGGGGATTACGCCAGATATGCGCTTTGGCCATGTTCAAAACCCGCGCCTGGGTTTGGTCGGCGCGGAAATGGGTTCGGGTCATCCGTTGATCTATGGATTGGATCCAGGTCAATCAGTCCTGGAAGGGGTGCTGGCATCCTGCGCCGTACCGCCCTGGTTCGAGCCGATCGAAAATGATGACCAGCTCATCCTGGACGGAGGCGCGCTGAGCAACCTTCCCATTGAACCTGCCCTGATCATGGGCGCGACAGAGATCATCGCCCTCGATCTGAGCGTTTCTCCCAGCACATCCGGACCCATGAACAGATTCAACCAGTTGGAGAGGAGCATCTCTGCCTTTAGGAAACGCGAGATCGATCTGGAGATCGCATTGGCCGAGGCTAAAGGTGTACCGGTGCACTACATGCAGTTGCAAAGTTTCCCGCCTATTCAAATGTGGGATTTCAGCACGTATCGAAACCTGATCGAGATCGGCTATGAAACGGCTAAAAAACATATCTCAGAGTGGAATCAGATCAGGCGATCCAACCCAGTCGCCCGGCTCTGGTCAGCACTGGTTGACACCAGTGTGGCCCGACCTTAGCGTACACGTACATCTTGGGATGACTTAAAAAAGAATGCCTGCTTCGTTGCACTTGTGAGTTGAATCTACAAAATAATATCAAGGAAAATGATTTTGAAGAGAGGAGTTAAGAAATGATTGACATTCCTGTGAATGCTGAGGTGCGCTGCTCTGACGGCCCGGCCGGCCGCTCTGCGTATGTGATCGTCAACCCGGTCAACCAGCTCCTGACTCACCTGGTGGTGAGAGAGGAATGGCCGCCGTTTGGCGAACATATGGTGCCGGTTGATCAGGTGGAAGAAACTTCACCTGAAGTGATCAGATTAAGTTGCACCCTGGAGCAATTGAGAAAGATGGAACCGTTTGAATTCGAGCAATATGTTCGTGTCAAATCCCCCAATTATGAAAAATGGCAGGGCTCCATGGTCGCCTGGCCTTACGTTCTACCAGCCAACAGCACCAGTTTTGAAGAAGACAGGTATATCCCAATGGAGCTGGAGAATACCCCGCCAGGCGAATTAGCCGTGCGCCGGGGAGCCCGAGTGGAGGCTTCGGATGGTTATTTCGGCCAGGTGGAAGAGTTATTGGTTAACTCAAAAAATATGCACGTCACTCACCTGGTGGTACGGGAAAAGCATTTAAGGAAGCGCAGAGATGTGGCCATCCCGGTCTCGCAGATCAATCATGTTGAAGAGAATACTGTTCACCTGAAGTTGGACCGCCAGAGCATTAATGAGCTGCCGACCATACCCGTGCAGCGTTGGTCACTGTAGGATTTACAGGATCTGACCCAGAAGAGTGAGCCGGGTTTTGGAAGTGTTGGTCGAGGTTCGCAGACTCTGCGAACCTCGACCAATGGATTTTGAACCAGCGAATAATCATGTGCCGCCGAAAGGCGGCTTTTTCTTGCAGGCTACCAGGGCTAAGCACTTCGTTGGAGCGGCCTCGTCAAAACGTGGACAAGAAAATCCGCGCCTCTCTGATGGAGATTAAT
>Ga0335071_10008841_pt1 | contig 10320 bp, 8 predicted proteins | sample Lox_Sample_15_FD_206724 | JGI IMG/M metagenome (GOLD analysis project Ga0335071, IMG submission 206724) | Soil microbial communities from Loxahatchee National Wildlife Refuge, Florida, United States - Lox_Sample_1.5 | ecosystem: Environmental > Terrestrial > Soil > Wetlands | place: USA: Florida...
GGAAAAAGGCTGCGCGGGAGCATGGGGGCAGGGGGGCAAAACATCCGAAACCGAACACGATTCTTCCGTTGTCGCTGTCGGATATCGCTATCGCCCCGTTGCTCCCGTGCTCCCTTGCTCCCATGCTCCCATGCAGCTCTTCGCGCGCGCTGCGCGCGATCAGTTCTCTGCCGAATGCAATCCGCCGGTGCCGGCGCGAAACTCGATGATCCCCCGCTCCGGATCGGCCGGGTGCGGTGTCGCGCAGTTCCAGACGCACGCGCCGCAGTGGATGCATTTCTCGCGATCGAAATTCGGAGTTCCAGGCGCGCGCGTGATCGCCTGGCCGGAGCAGATCTCGACGCAGATCTGCGTCCCGCAAGCCTCGCACAGGTTCGGGTAGAGGAACACGACGTGATCCGCATACCCGGCCGGGGCCTGTACCTTGCCACCCATGAGCAAGGCGTCCTGGTGCGTCACCAAGAGTTGCCCGTCGAACGGGATCGCCGGCCAGCCGCAACGGTCCATGAGCGCATTGTGCAGCGAGGCGCCGCGTGTGGCGCAGTCGGCGCGCATCTCCCGAATTTCCGCCGGGGAAATCCGCCCGGCGTAATACCGTTCGATGCTCGGCAAGCGCTGCGCAGGCGGCAGTGATTTGCCAGGCGCGTTCACGCGCCCGCCGGTCAGACCAGAGAGCGCCATCCCGATCAGGCCGCTCACGATCCCCTTGGTGAAGCCGTCGCGCGCTTTCTCGGCGACGCGGGACTCTTCCTCGACCCAGCTCGCGCGCCGGCGTGCCACATAGGCCCGCTCGAGATTTGCCTGCGTGAACGGCTCGCCGTTTCTGAGCAATTCCAGGACGCCTTCGGCGGCCTGCACGCCGGTGGTCCAGGCCTCGTCCACGCCGGAGCCGGTCAAGACGTTCGTGCTGCCCGAACCCTCCCCAATCCGGAGATACCCGTCGCCGGCAAGAACGGGCTCGCCGCGCCGGCCCGATTCCATCAGCGTCTTGGCGCCCCAGGACCGGAGCCGGCCCCCGTGCAGCCGCTTCCAGAGGAACGGGTGGAGCATCCAGTGCTGCAAGTACCGGTACGCGGTCCGGACCGGGCTGTCGAACCAGGACGGCACGAAAATGCCAAGCGAAGCGATGCGGTCCGGATAGACGTACAGGAATCCGAAAATCTCGGGCTCGGGGTAGCCGAAGGTGTGGAGGACCGTGCCTGGCTCGAGCGTGGAGTGTTCGGGCAGCTCGACGACCGCCTTCATACCCACGGCCCACTCGCGTCGATGACGACCGGCCGGCAGTCCGAACCGCTCGTCCAATTGGCGGCCGACCGGCCCCATCGGGCCGTCGCCGACAATCGTGAGTGCGGCCTTGATGTCCATGCCCGGCATGAAGCCGGCATCCGGCTGCCCCTGTTTATCGGTTCCCTGATCGACGAGGCGCACGCCGCGCACAGCGGTTCCTTCAACCAGTGGGGCCGCGACAGGCATGCCCGGCCAGACCTGGACGAGCCCGGTGCCCATCACCTGCGCACCGACCCATTGCATGAATTGCCCGATGGAGAGGAGCAGGCCACCGTCCTTGCGGAGGAACGGCGGGATGTAGGGAAGCGGCAGGGCGTCGTCCTCGACTGGCAGAATGCCTCGCAATCCCCAGATGGCGCGGTCGCCGATGCGGAGGAGTGGGGACCGGCGGCTCGCGCCGATCGGATCGAGCAAATAGAGCACCACTTCGTGCCGCACCGGCGCGGCGAGCGGAATCTGTGCGGGATCGAGGTCGGGGAAGCTCTGCCGGATACCGCGGGCCCGCGTCACCACGCCGGAGACGCCGAAGCCAATGTCATCGGCGCGCTCGTAGCACAGCACCTGGGGCGGCATGCCAGGCATTACACGGCTTTCCACCGCCGGCGTGCCGTCTGGCTGTACTAGTCCCCGCGCGAGAGTCGTCAGGAACCCCGCCGTCGCGGGGCCGAACCCGACGCAGGCGATGTCCACGTCCATCGCCTGGCGCTCGGCATTCGCCTCGCTCATTGCGGATAGTCCAGGGCTTCGGGAATCATCACCTTGGTGAGCGCTCCGGCCGCCCGGTCCTTGGCGAGGCGCATGCCGGTGAGACAGCCGTCCAGCTTGGCGCGGAGCCGCACGAATTCTTCCATGCCGCCGAAGCGGACGCAGGGACCGGCCTTGATCACGGGCAGCTCGCCGAGCCCCTTGCCCGCCAGCAGACTGTCGACGGGGTCGGGCTCGGCGCAGGCGCACTCGCCGTCCCAGGCGGGATGCCGCTGATAGCCGAAGACCAGCTCCGCACAGATCCGTCCCACTTCGCCTGCCCCCCGGGCCGCCTGGACGTGGCACAGATCGGTGAGGAACTGGAAGATGCCGGGCAGCCCTTCGGCCAAGACCGGGTTCTCGGGCCCTTTCGCCTCGAGCTCGAGCAGGTCGAGAATCTGATAGCGGCTGGCCAGCAGCCAGCAGAGCGCGTCGGCCAAGGCGAACGTGACGCCCTGCCGAGTCCCCAGGTACAGCTTGGTCCCGTCGGCGTCGGTGCCTTGTAGGAGGTAGTTGAGGGACCAGAGCCAGAGCTTCATGGCGGAGGCGAGTGTGCAGGCACCCGTGCCGGGCTTCCGGGCGGCGATCGCCCGCATCTCGAGCACCCAATCCTTGAACTGTGCGAGGAACACCTCGTTCGTCATGGTGACGGAGAGCTGCCGGCGCTGGACGGCCTCGGGCCCCTCATAGGTCGCCTCGAGCTGCGCATCCATCCATTTCTGGCCCAGAAAACCCGGGCAGTCTTCGGTGATCCCGTAGCCGCCCATCAGGCTCACTGCTTCGCGCATCATATTGGCGCCGTGGCCGGTGTTCCAGAGCTTGCAGGCGGGGCAGAGCACGCCGGCCAGCGCATCCTTGACCAGGTACTGCACCAGCGTGTCCTCCGACAGCGCCTCGAAGCGCTGCGGGTCGCGGGCGCTTTCGGGGGCGGCGGCCAGACTCAGGAATTCCAGCGCGTCCTTCTGGATTTTGCGGAAGGCCCGCATCTGGGCACTGCCGGTGACGCCCTGGGCGGCAAAGACCTCGCCCTTCTGGCGCTCGAGCGGGTCCAGCTCGTCGAACAGGCGCGCCGCCCCGAAGCCGAGCGAGGAGGCCGCCTCTCCCGTCGCCCAGACGTCAATCAATCGGTGCAGGGCATCCTCGCGCTGCTGCAAGCCCAGCTCGTAGCGCGGCGAGCCCGGCGAGACGCTCTCGCCGCCGCGGAATCGGCCGCGCTGGTATCGGATGATGGGTTCGACGGCCGAGAGGAGCTTGGCCGCGGTCATCAGGCCGACGGTGACCCGCGTGCGCTTGAAGACGGCCTCGATGATCTCGCCGTGGCTATAACTGGGGACGAGAACGCCATCCTTGATCCTGTACCCGCCGATGATGCGGCTGGCCGGAATCTTGAGGCTGAATACCGGGTCGTTGGTCGAGGAGAGCTGGTGGACGAGCTTCTTGGTCGGCGCGCCCCGGTCAAACACACCGGGGTCGGTCTCCTCCAGGATCACCATGCAGCTGCCCTTGATCCGGGGATCGCCGGAATCCACGGCGGCCGTGACGAAGTTCGCAAACCCCATGTTGGTGATGAAGCGGCCGCGCTTGTCCACCTGCAGGATCGGTTCTTTCCCGTCCTCCCACTCGATGATCCGGACCTTGCCGCCCAAAAGCCCCGTCTCGACGCCCACGTACGGGATCGGCTCGGTGAGGCTGAAGGCGGCACGCCAGATCTCGCGGCTCTCGCCCGGCTGCACGGGCGCGGCCCGCCGCATGTAGGTGTCCCGCTGTTCCGGCGTGCCCCGCTCGTGAATCGGCGAGAGGCCGAGGTTTCCTGCCAGGCTACAGGTGGCGGCACCGGCATCCACCCAGGCCAGCTCGAAGGCGATCAGGGCCAGGGCCAGGTTCTTGGGGCCCGCGATGAAACCGCCCTGCTCCGGATCCATGAAGGCGGCCGTCAGGCCTGCGTCGTCGAAGGCTTTCAGCAGCTGTGCCTTTTGCGGCGTCCAGTCATGGCTGCTCCGGGCGCCTTCGGCGACCAGGCGGGCCACCGGCCCGCGCGCGACCGACCGGGCCGACTGCACGAGCATCTGCAGATCGTAGCGGTCGGCGAGCCGCCAGAGGATCTGGCGGACATCATCGCCGGGCAGGGTCTGCAGGACTTCGGTTTCCCCCATACCATCCTCCTCCCCATTGACCCAGGCTACTCAAAATGGTCCAGATGCTAGGCGGCTTGCGATGCGGTGCGCGAGGCGTACTCAACACATACGTCGCAGCGCAGCGCTAGCGAGCCAACGCCGCAGATGGGCCATTTTCAGCGGCCTGCTATCCGACCAGGCGCCCCCCGTCCACGACCATCACATCGCCGGTCATGAAATCGCCGCGCGTGGCCAAAAAGAGGGCGGCAGCGGCGATGTCTTCAGGCGTGCCAACCCGCTTCAAGGGCGCCGACTGCCTCGCGCCGGCGACCGTCTTCTCGAGGTTCGGCCGGCCCACGTTCCAGCGCGTCTCGGCAATGAAACCAGGAGCAATCACGTTGACCGCAATCTCTGGACCCAGGGTCTTCGCCAAGCATTTGCTCATCTGGACGACGGCCGCCTTCGAGCAGCAGTATGCGATCGAGCTGCCGTTCGGGGCCAGCCCGGCCACGGAGGCCAGATTGATGATCCGCCCTTCGCCTTGCTTACGCATCTGGGGCACGGCCGCCCGGCAGCAGAAGAAGGTGCCCTTCACGTTCACGGCATACAACCGATCCCAGACATCGTCGGTGAGGCCGTCCAGATTGGCAAAATCCACGAACGCGGTGATCCCGGCGTTGTTGACCAGGATGTCGAGCCGGCCGAAGCGCTTGATCAGTTCGTCCACCATGGCGCGGGCCTGCACGTCCTGGGACACATCGGCCTTCAGGGGCAGCGCCTCGCCACCTGCCTGCTTCACCAGCGCCGCCGTCTGGTCGGCATCGGCCTTGGATTTCGAGTAATTCACGCCCACCTTGGCACCTTCGCGGCCAAACGCTTCGGCAATGGCGCGGCCGATCCCCACCGCCGCTCCGGTGACCAACGCGACTTTTCCCTCGAGTAGTTTCATGGCAGTCCTCCTGGATAGAAAGTGCCCGCGGGGAGCATCCCGGAGCGATCGGCAGAGGTGTAGAAGCGACGGACACCCTATCCATCCACTGCCGTGAAGTCAAGCCGATTTCGAACGGGGCGACAGCGACAGGGACGGGGGCAGCGACAGCAAAGGGGGTGCAGTTTCGTACTCGATTTGGGTTCGTTCTCTCGCTGTCGGGAATCCCTGTCGCCCCCGGACGGATATCCCTGTTCTCTGGTGTTGCAGGGGGTGATAAGATATCGACTCCAAGTGTCCTTTCGGCGCGCCGCGCCGCACGTCCGGGTCGAAGTCTGCCGGTTCAGGAGGGCAGTGCTATGGATTACGATGTTTCTGAAACTCTGGCCATCCAGGGGGGCCCAAAAGCCAAGCGGCACCCGTTTCCCAAAGGCAAGCGGCATGGGGTGCTTGAGAAACAGTATCTGAACGAAGTCATCGATTCGGACATGCTGTTCTTCTATCTCGGCACGAAAGTCCGCGCCTTCGAGCGGCGATTCGCCGAGATGTACGGCATGCGGCACTGCATCGCGTGCAGCAGCGGGACCTCGGCCGTGCACATGGCCGTCGCCGCCCTGCAGATTCCCTACGGGTCCGAGGTGATCACGTCGGCGATCACCGACATGGGCTCGCTCACGGGCGTCCTGTACCAGGGGTTGGCCCCGGTCTTTTCCGATGTGGATCCCGACACCCTGAACATGACCCCGGCGGACGTCCGGCAGCGGATTACCGAAAAGACGGGGGCGATCATGATCGTCCACCATGCCGGTCTCGCCGCCGATCTGGATGGCTTCGTGGCGCTCGGCAAAGAGACCGGGATTCCGATCATCGAGGACTGCGCCCAAGCCTATCGCTGCATTTATCACGGCAAACTGGCCGGTACCCTGGGGGCAATCAATACGTTCTCGCTGAACCATTTCAAGCACATCACCTGCGGGTCGGGCGGCATGGTGCTTACCAACGACGACCGGCTGCGCTACCACGCCTCGATTTTCCTGGACAAGTGCTATCAACGCGACGAAGGGCTCCGCAACCCATTCTTCCTGGCGCCCAATTATCAGATGACCGAGCTCCAGGGGGCGGTGGCGCTTGCCCAAATCGAGAAGGTCGAGTCGGTGGTGGCCAGCCGCAACCGCCTCGGGGTGCTGCTCGACGATCTGCTCAAGGCGATCCCGGGTGTGACGCCCCAGAAAACCCCGGAAGGCCAGCGCCATTCCTATTTTCTGTACCTGTTCCGGCTCGACCCCGCGCTGCTCACCTGCACCAGCGATGCCTTTTCGCAAGCGCTGAATGCCGAGGGTGTCCCGAACAAGGCCCACCTGATCACGGGCGGCATGCCGGTGTATCTCTACGACATTTTTCAGCGCCGATCCGCCTTCCCAGGCACGGAGGCACCGCTCGCCGGCCGGACGTACCGGCGGGGCGACTGTCCGGTGGCCGAAGCCGCCTTCGATCGCTGGATCACGATGAACATCTACGAACACTATACCGAGACCGACATTCGCGAGATCGCGCATGCGGTGGCGAAGGTGGCCCGCCATTTCCGGAAAATGTAACCCCAGGGGGGGCGCATCGGAGATGGGGCCAATGCTGACGAGCAGGGTGGGCGCCCTCTGCGTCGTAGCCGCGCTGACGGCCGGTCTGTTCGGGTGCGGGACCCGATCCGTTCCTGGCGCATTGCTCACCGCGGGCGTGCGGGCCCCCTTCAACGTCGAGGAGCGGCGTGCGCTCATGGGCGCGTCGCTCACCCGGTTCACCTGCCCGCCTCCGAATGTGCCGATGCGCGACCTCGTCCCCGAGGGATTCTATGCGGATCGGGACGCCTCGGTCGTGAACGCGGACGCGCTCGCGCGCTATCGCGACGCGATCCGCCCGCTGACCCTCTTTCAATTCCAGGTGACCTCGATCAGCGATGCCTTCGTCGGCAGCCGTCCGGCGGACCGGGCCCCCGCCCGCTGTGCGCTGGACTGGCTCGAGGCCTGGGCCGGACAGAATGCGCTCTTGGGGCGGGTCAGCCGACAGGGGGTGTACGACCGGACCTGGGCACTCGTGGCGATCGCCGCCGCGTACCTGAAAGTGGCCGGCGAGCAGCCCTCTCCGAAGGTCGAGGCGTGGATTCGGCGCCTCGCAGAAGAGACCCTCGCCTACCAGACATCGCGCACCGGGGACGATACGCGTAACAACCACGCCTACTGGGCGGGTGCGGCGCTGGGCCTGGCGGCTGCCGCCGTGGACCAGAAGCCCTGGCTCACCTGGGCGATCGGGCAGTTCCGCCTCGGCATGTCGCAGGTGGCGGAGAACGGGACGCTGCCGCTGGAATTGGCGCGCAAAGGGCAGGCCCTTCATTATCATGATTTCGCCTTGATCCCCCTCGTGCAGATAGCGGAAGTGGCCTTCCAGAATGGAAGCGATCTGTATCGCGAGGCCGGCGGGCCCCTGGGGCGACTCGCAAGCCTCGTCGTCACCGGCCTCGATGATCCGAGCGAGTTCGGGGGCCTGACGGGCGTGGGCCAGACCTGGATCAGCGGCTTGAACGGCATCTATCTCGTCTGGATGGAACCTTATTATGCCCGGACCCGGGATCGCCGGCTGGTTCCCTGGTTGGAGCGGTACCGCCCCTTGCGCGCGCCATGGATCGGCGGCGACGCGACGCTGTTGTACGGGGCAAAGGATCTGAGCTAGGTAGGCCCATCTGACGTATTTGACTGCTCACCTGAACGTTTTGAGCGCGGAGAAGGGGAGACGCTGGACGCCGGAAGTTTCCCTTTATACCATCCATAAAACAAACCAGCGCTGGCCGATGACCAGCCTTTTCCTCGTGGGAAGCCGGTCCTGGCGCGAGCCGGGGCGCTCTCTTCAACCCCTCCTTGAAAGGACGCGCGCATGAAAGGCAACGACCAGATCATCGTGACCCTCAACGACCTGCTCGCGGATGAGCTGACTGCCATCAATCAATACATGGTTCAGTCAGAGATGTGTGACAACTGGGGGTACGAAAAGCTGCACAAGGGGATCGAGAAAGAAGCCATGGACGAGATGAAGCATGCGGAGAAGCTCATCGCCCGCATCCTGTTCCTGGAAGGGTCGCCCACGGTCAGCCGACTGAAGGCGATCAACATCGGAAACGATGTCCCCGCGTTTTTCCAGAACAACTGGAACGCGGAAGCCGGAGCCATTAAAGCCTACAACGCAGGGATCAAGCTCGCCGCAGAGGTCGGCGATCACGGCACGCGCGAATTGCTCGATGACATCCTGAAAGACGAAGAGTCTCACATCGATTGGATCGAGGCGCAGCGCGACCAGATCGGCCAGATGGGGATTGGGCCCTACTTGTCGGAGCAGATTAGCTGATCTGGAAGTGGCGATCGTCGGAGCGGAAAGCCATTGATGGCCGGCTGACAGCGGGGCCGGCCGTGGGGAGGGGCACATGTCCGATCCCAAACCGCGCCTGGACCGCGACCGCTATTTCATGGGGATTGCGCTCGCGGTGCGCTCGCGCGCCAACTGCAAGGGCAGCCACGTGGGCGCGATCCTGGTCCTGGATGGGCACGTGGTATCCACGGGGTATAACGGGACCCCGTCCGACATGGTCAACTGTGAGGAAGGGGGCTGCGACCGCTGCGCCAACCGCGAGAAGTACGGCGCCGGCAAAGGCTACGACCTGTGCATCTGCGTTCATGCAGAGCAGAATGCGCTCCTCTCGGCGGCTCGATTCGGCATCCCGGTCGGCGGGGCCGTGCTGTATACGACCATGCGGCCGTGTTTTGGCTGCACGAAGGAGCTGCTGCAGGCCAAGGTGAAAGCGGTCTTCTATCTACACGATTGGCGGCATCCCGATCCCGAGGTCTGGCACGAGTACGAGAAGCTGCAGCAGCGTTTTCCCGGCGGTATTCGGCGGCTGGAAATGGGCGATCCCGACTACGTGGCGAAGGCGGTAACGCAAGCTCCCGAAGAAAGCGGGCATTCAATTCCCGGAAACTAGTCGCCTCTTGCCGTTCGCAAAACCAATCAGCCGTTCAGGTCGACGCCGACCCGAACGGCTGATATTTTTTTCCGCAGGGGTTCGCGGCTGGAGACTAGCGGTGATTCCGGATCAGGCCGCTGCAGGTTCCGGGCGCTTGCCGAGCAGGCGGGCCCCCCAGATACTGACTTCGTACATCAAATAGAGGGGGATCCACACGACGGCCATGGTGACCAGGTCGGCGTGGAACGCGGCGACGACCGCGCTGGCGAGCACGGCGAATCGCCGCTGCCGGGCGAGGAAGCCGGACGTGATGAGTCCGATACGGGCGAGGATGACGGAGACGATCGGCAGTTCAAACACAAGGCCGAAAATGACGATCAGCCGCATACAGAAATTAATGTAAGCCGTCAGACTGAACCAGCTCCGTAGCCCGTCGGATTCGTAGGACAGGGAAAAATTGATGATCACCGGCCAGATGATGAATAGGAAGAACAGGGCACCGACGATGAACGCCATCGTGCCCGCGGTGATGAACGGAATGACGAACCGCCGTTCTTTTTTCGTGAGCCCCGGGGCGATGAACATCCATAACTGATACAACATGATGGGCAGAGCGAGCACCGCTCCCGCAATCATCGACAGCTTGATCTGGACGAAAAATGGCTCGAGTGGCGCCGTGTAGTTGAGCTTTCGGTCGGTCACAGCCGGGCCCTTGTCCTCGCCCAATTTCCAGCGCTCGTAAAAGTTCGGAAACTGCTGCTTCAACGAGCCATAGATGTTCTTCTTCAGTTCGGTCAAGTACGTGTGACCCGTGAGCGGCCGCTCGACGAAATGGAGCAGGTCGCCCGCGTAGACCCAGCCCACCCCCGACCCGATGATCAGCGCAAAAATGCACTTGAGTAGCCGGCCGCGGAGCTCGGTCAGATGCTCGATGAGCGACATGACCTTCTTCTCTTTTTCTTCCTTGACGTCCTCGGTCATACGGGCTCCATTGCAAAAAGACTGCATAGTATACGGCGGAATACGGCAAATGGAAAGCACGAAGCCGGCGACATTCGGTGCGTTCTGGCTGCGCGGCAGTCACCGTACACGTCTCGAATGGGTCGCGTCTCGCGCAAGGGGCGGCGCGCGCGAGAGGGGCGAACGGGGTCACAAGGTCCGGAGTGACGGTCGGTCAGATGGTGAGGACGTCGCTGCGTAGAAGCAGATCAGTGATGACGGGCATGGTCGAGACGTCACCCGCC
>Ga0335071_10008842_pt1 | contig 10319 bp, 7 predicted proteins | sample Lox_Sample_15_FD_206724 | JGI IMG/M metagenome (GOLD analysis project Ga0335071, IMG submission 206724) | Soil microbial communities from Loxahatchee National Wildlife Refuge, Florida, United States - Lox_Sample_1.5 | ecosystem: Environmental > Terrestrial > Soil > Wetlands | place: USA: Florida...
CGGGGAGGGTTTATGAATAAGTTTGAGCGTCCTTGCTGGGCGTTGAAAGATATCCGGGAGATCGAAAAAAGCCTTGAGCGGCAAAAAATTCCGCGGAAGCGCGTGGATATCGTTCCGCAATGCATTGTTTGCAACGTTGCCCACGGGAAGAGCGAACGGATGATCATTCGCAATGACGGCCGGTTCATCTGCGCGTCAAAGTTCTTGATCATGCTGAGGGAAAACAATCCTGCCGCGACCTTGCAGAACGTTAATGCGCATTTAATCAGCTGCAATTACCACCAACTCGTCTATCCGTTAGCCTTTTATTCCGGTTCGGACTACAACTACCCGAACCATGAGGAGAAGAACGCGTCAGGCGCTTCCTGATGCCCGCCAAGGCCGTCCTTGGCGGATTTTTATTGCTATTGACAGGATTCTGGGGTCGTCTATAATGGAGTCCATAAGAATGTTCAGGATTTTTAATCCCCCCAAACGTTGCGGCTAGACCGCGCTTTTTGCGCAGTGTAAGGCCGCCTCGTGCGGTCGATTCTTTTTCTTGGAGTTCTTATGCATTGTTTTTTAAAATAGGATCTCCAGATTGTAGAGCTGGAGTTGGAACATAGCAGAGGCTCTGCGTCATTACTTTTGTGCGTGGATCGCATTTCCGCGCCTCAATTTCTCATGACCGGCAGAGTAGAGCTCATCTCAAAAATAGATCACATGGATCTCCGCGACCTCCATGCGCCTATTTTTGAGATGAGCTCAGCTATCGAGACTGAAAGAAGGATTTTGTTTTATGTTTTTTAGATTCCTTGCCGTTAATACCTCGGCAAGGGGGAGAGGAAAGGGAGGCGGGTACTCCGTCCCGCTATAAAATCCCTTCGGGTGAACTCGCGCGAGCCGCGCGTCCCCGGAAGCCAGCCGGCCTAGAGGCGGGATATCGGTTGGCTTCCTCCTCTCCTGGATTGATTTCTGGTTGGAAAGAATTTTCTGTTCCGGACATACGTGACGTCTTCTGGCTGAGAGCATTCGCCAATTTGCCAAACGTGCACAATCGGAACGTGAAGATTTTTTGCAGGTTTGCCATGCAACCTGTTGGAGCTGTCCGGCAACCTTTGTCGGAACCGGCACTTCGCCAACCTTTTTTTGTTCTTTCCGCGGGCGGATGCAGTTCATCTTGGTTCATTGCCAAGAGAATAGAGGTTCGATTCCTCCCGTCCGCTCCAGCAACTCTGCGGTAATGGGGTGCCGCGTGGGAGTTGCTCGTTCCAGTGCCGCAGCCAAAAGGCGCGGCACTGGAATCCTTCTTTCAGTCTCGATAGAGTCGTTGACTTCATAGAGGAATTATCCTCAAAAATTTCCGGCAGGCGGATCCGCGTCCGCGAGACTGGCTGAGTGGAAAATCTCGCCTGTCCTGCCGGAAAGTTGTCCTTTTCGATTTATTCGTTTCGTATGGGGCGCTGTCTTTCATGGCGCCGGAATGTTCACTTATCATGTCCTCGGCCAAGTGGACATTTTAGTGGTTTCAATCCGGCTCCGGTTGCGGCGCCCCGCCATCGTTTGCGGCAACCATCAATCATGTCGGGGCGTAGCGCAGCCTGGTAGCGCACCTGCCTTGGGTGCAGGGGGTCGCAGGTTCAATTCCTGCCGCCCCGACCATGTTTTGATGGAACGAATAAATTATCAGTTCGCCGAAGTTGTTGGCATGTGGCGGTCGACAACTCCGACGCCGTGAGGGGTGCGCGCTTTCCTCCGGGCAGCGCCCCTCACTTCCTCTCTGAAGTCAACGACACTGACGTAGCTACCAGCAGCCAGCTGCCAGCTTCCGGCAAGATATTCTTGCCGGTTGCCGGCAGCCGGTAGCCGGCAGCTACGTCAGGCAAGTCAGCGTTGGGATGGTTGGCAGTCCGCCGCAAGGCGGACAACAAGGGCGAATGGTGGATGCCTAGACTAGAAAAGGCGATGAAGGACGCGGCGTAGCGGCGATACGCCTCGGGGAGGTGCGTAGCAACCTATGATCCGGGGATTTCCGAATGGGGAAACCTTGCGCGGTAAACCCGCGTAGCGTGCGTTGCACGCAAGTTGGACAGGAAAAAGAAGAAAGGAGAAAGGAGTAAGAATGGAACGAAAGGAGAAAGAATGCGGAATAGTATTCCAAATTTTTCCTTCCGTATCCCATTCCTTTTCCCTTCTCCTATATTCCTTCTCCTTGCAACCTGCGTGCAGCGCATGCGCGAACCAGGCGAAGTAAAACATTTCAGTAGCCTGAGGAAACGAGAATAAAAATTTATTCCCTTAGTATCGGCGAGAGAAAAGGGAAGAGCCCAGACTGAGATTTTAATTAGTCTCAGAGTTATAAGTTAGAAGACACTGTTTCGGGACATGTATAATGGGACATGGCTAAGGGATTTTCCCTTATCCTTGTCACATTATCCTTGTCCCTATATAAGGAGAAGTTACAAAATCATTAGTTAGCCAAAGCCGACTGGAAAGCGGCGCCATAGCGGGTGATAGCCCCCTCGGCGAAAACGAATGATCTTCTTAGTCTTTTTTCTTGAGTACTTCGGAGTAAAACAGTTCCGGAGGAATTTGGCGGTACTATCCGCTAAGGCTAAATACTTTTCTAGATCGATAGTGAACAAGTACCGTGAGGGAAAGGTGAAAAGCAGGCCGGTGAGGCCGTTGAAATAGAACCTGAAACCATTTGTCTACAAGGAGACGAAGCACTATCGCTATCGCTTCGTGCTTCGCTCCTAGCTGCCAGCTGCCAGTTTCCGGCAACCAGCAAGAAATTCTTGCCGGTAGCCGGTAGCCGGCCGCCGGTAGCTACGGAGTACGAAGCGGTAGCGAAGTGCGACGTCGTGCCTATTGAAGAATGAGCCAACGACTTATTTTGTGTCGCTTGTCTAAGCGCGGAAGCGCGAAGGCGCAGCGAAAGCGAGTCTGAATAGGGCGACTCCCACTCAAATTTTTGGATTTAAAAAAGGGTCTGCGTATGCGGCGAGACCCTAGATTGCGCTAACGTTTTCCCGGTCTCGTGTAGACGACCAGGAACGTTAAAAAAACGGCTCCGAACAGTCCGACAAACAGGACTGGGTCATTGGTTATCATCCGATGGCCTTGCAGTGCTTGGCGGGCGAAGCCGCCAAGAACAATGAGCCATACCGAATATAACACAGAAGTAGCTGAATCAGGTGCTCTCATAATTTCCTACTGGAGCTAAAATAGCATTAAAGATAATTCTTGTCAAGAATCCAAAAATTTGAGTGGGAACGCGGCACAATATAGACCCGAAGCCAGATGAGCTTGCCTTGGCCAGGTTGAAGTTCCGCGAAAGCGGGATGGAGGACCGAACTGGTGAGTTGTTCAACACTCTCGGATGAGCTGAGGTAAGGAGTGAAAAGCTAATCGAATCTGGTAATAGCTGGTTCTCTCCGAAATAGTTTTAGGACTAGCGGTATGGAAAACCTTATGGGGGTAGAGCACTGGATGGTTCGTACTGGCCGAAAGGCCGACGCACCAATCAAACTCCGAATACCATAAGTGGACCCCATACTAGTCAGACTGTGGGGGCTAAGCTCCATGGTCGCGAGGGGAAGAGCCCAGATCGCAAGTTAAGGTCCCCAAATCCGTGCTCAGTGCGAAAGGTAGTCGTAAACCATTAACAGGTAGGAGGTTGGCTTAGAGGTAGCCATCCTTTAAAGAGTGTGTAACAACTCACTACTCGACGGTTCGCGGCGCCGAAAATGTACCGGGACTCAAGCACGGTACCGAAACTGCGGGTTGGATGCAGATGCGAGGTAAATTTTTGGAGGTTGCCTGCGAAGGCTGCCTTCAAAATCCGAAAAGAAGGCAGCCTTCACCGGCAACCTTCCTTTCTCGCATCTGCATCCAGCGGTAGGAGAGCATTTGAATCAGCAGTGAAGGCGGACCCGCGAGGGCCGCTGGAGCGTTTCGAAGAGCAAATGTTGGCATGAGTAACCACAATCCCAATGAGAAATTGGAACCCCGAAAATCCAAGGTTTCCGTGGCACTGGCAATCAACCACGGGTTAGGCGGCCCTAAGCCCATCCCGAAAGGGGTAAGCGATGGACAGCTGGTTAATATTCCAGCCCTCCGCCTTAATTATCCTGCAAGTGCGAGGAAAATAAGCGCATGTGCCTTATTGGTTTGGCATTGTTTGAGTTAAAGTGCGTTGCACGCAAGTTGGACAGGAGAAAGAAGAAAGGAGAAAGAATGGAACGAAAGGAGAAAGAATGCGGAATAGTATTCCAAATTTTTCCTTCCGTATCCCATTCCTTTTCCCTTCTCCCATATTCCTCCTCCTTGCAACCTGCGTGCAGCGCATTGGACTCCGACAAAACATCCGGTTCTTACCGGGTGAATTTGCGTGAAGCGTCCTCCAAGAAAAGCTTGCTTGTTATGTTAAGGCGGATCCGTACCGGAAACCGACACTGGTGGATAGGGCGAGTAGCCCAAGGGGAACGAGTGATTCATCGTTAAGGAACTCAGCAAAAAAGCGGCCGTAAGTTAGCAATATGGCCTGCCCTTCGATTCGCTTCTCACTGTGTTCGAAGCTCACTCAGGGCGGCCCCTCGACGCGCTCGTAGTTCATCAATTGATGAGTTATAGGCGAATCGAAGGGCTGCCCCGAGCAAGCGACGAGCGTAGCGAGAAGCGCGTCGAGGGGCCGCAGCGAAAGTCTCCCTGGCAACTGTTTACCAAAAACACAGCTCCCTGCTAACTCGCAAGAGGATGTATAGGGGGTGACGCCTGACCGATGCGAGAAGGTCAAGATTGGGGGTGTGCGTTGCACAGTATCAACGAATAACGAATCGGGTGCGAATTTACGAATCATTCGTTTATTCGTATCTTCATTCGTAATTCGCTGATAGCGCGCAGCGCATGCTCACTGATTCAAGCCCTCGTCAATGTCAGCGATAACTATGAACAAGATTGTAGTTATAAAATTTGGCTATATGCTGGAATAACCGTCGTATCCGGCGCTACTCGAAAGAGTGACAATGCGTCCGGTGCGGTCAATCAGCAGGAAAGGTCCGCGCAAGCGGAAATCCTCAGAGACTACACGCCAAACTCCGACACAAGTCAGAGATGATATAGTCCGAACTGCATGGCGACATGCAGAATTGTGAAGTGCGGAAGAGAAGAAGCACTTGACAGAATAACATAAACGAATCGTTCTAAGGTAGCGCAATTCCTTTTCGGGTAAGGTAACTTGCCCCCTGATCGAGTAATCGGTCTTGAAGCACTTGCTGTATCGGTGAAACCTACGTTCGCGGAAGCGAATAAGGCAATACCGAGGGAAGTCATAATTGACCCCGTAGAGACTACACGCAAGTATCCAAATTAAAAACTTGGATAAAGATATAGTCCGACACTTTGGGAAACCGAAGATTAACAGGAATGAAGTTCCGAAGCGCACGAAAGGCGTAATGACTGGGGAACTGTCTCAACGATGAGCTCGGTGAAAATGCGATTCCCGTGAAGACGCGGGATACCTGTAGCGGGACGAAAAGACCCCGGAAGCTTTACTGCAGCTTGGTATTGTTTCTAGGGCTTTGATGCGTAGCGTAGTGGGGAGGATTTGAAGCCGTCCTTTCGGGGGCGGTGGATCCGACAATGAAACACCCATCTTCAAAGTTTTAGCGACTAACAGGTCAGGAACCAGGAAAATGGGCGCAAGGTGGTGCAAATGCGAAGGGAATCTTCCCCGACGACCAAATCAAGGTTGTTGCCGGGCTGGATGACTTGGCATCAGAGAAGATTCCCTTCTCATTTGCACTATGTTGCGTTGTGCCCATTTTCCTGGAAACCTGACCTAGACAGTGCTTGGTAGGCAGTTTAAATGGGGCGTTTTCCTTGGGCTTGCGAATTGCAAAATTCGTTGGTCCAAGCCAAGACGCCTCATGAGAATGGTAGTTAGACTTGTTCTCAAATAGGATTTCGGTACTTTTGCCCGTATTTCGGCCACGACTAGCTAAAAATTTTTCGCCAGATGCTCCGCATATGCCGAAAATTTTTTAGCGTCATCCCGGCTCGAAATCCGGACAAAATTATCCGAACCCTATTTGAGAACAAGTCTGCTCTCGAAACAAACAAAATTGGGGGCACGGCTGGTAGCTGGTTACTGGTAACCGGTTGCTAGTTTGTGGGCAGTTGGGAATATGCTGGAAAAACCGGTGAATGGAAAACTACTCGCGGCCATGATATGCTTGAGGCATCAAACGGAAAGGTCGCAGTAAAAATGTTTTCCTGCGGTCAATCAGCAGGAACGAAAACTATGAGCAATGAACAATTCGAAGGTAAAATTGTTGATAATCCAAAAGAGAGGAATGAATTTGTTGAAAAACAATTGCATGATCAGATAGATGGAACCACGGAATATCTTCAACAGCTTAAGAAAGAGGTTGCTTCGGGTAAATTGAACGAAGAGCAATGCATCGACATTATCAATAAGCTAAAGCAGCTTTATGTCGAAATGGCAGGCTTACTTCCCGAAAATCGTTTAGAACCTAAAGAATAGTTTTCTCCCCAGAGACTACAAACCAACCCTTCGACAAGCTCAGGGCAAACCCTGGCAAGTCGATTGAATGTATAGTCCGAACTCGCGGGCGACCGTGAGAGATGGGCAGAAATGACCCATTCGCGGAACGATGGCAATTTGCGGCATTCGCATTCATTCGCAAATTCGCATTATATCGATTCGCAGTAACAGAATGCCAAAAAAGTAACGGAGGAGTTTATTAAGGTCGGCTTAGCCCGGATGGAAATCGGGCAGGACGTGCAAACGCAAAAGCCGGCTTGACTGCGAGACCTACAAGTCGAGCAGGTGCGAAAGCAGAAGTTAGTGACCCGATGGCCCTTCATAGGAAGGCCAGAGACACCGGATAAAAGCTACTCCGGGGATAACAGGCTGGTGAAGTCCGAGCGTCCCTAGCGACGACTTCGCTCGGCACCTCGATGTCGGCTCGAACAATAAAAAACTGGGCCGCTCCCGCAGCAATGCGGGACAGGAATCCAACTAATAACGGCGGAGTCCTTAAATCGGATGGAAATTTAATTTTCTTCTGGTAGGATAATGTCGTGGGAAGCTTCAATTTTAAGGCTGAACAAAAAAGTTTAATTCTCGGTACGTTGCTTGGCGACGCTTGCTTGGAAAAACGGCATAAGAATCCTCGGTTGAGGATTGACCATGCCGTCGCACAGAAAGATTACGTATTTTGGAAATACGGCATCCTTCAGGATTGCGCAACGCAGGAACCGCACGCACTGTATGACCGCGACAACCGCACCGGCGTGGTGTTTTGCCGCTGGTATTTCGCGACAAGCAGCATGCCAGAATTAAATTTTTATCACCAATTGTTTTATCAAGATCGCAAGAAAGTGATCCGTAAAAGCATAAAGCAGCATTTTAATCAGCCGCTTTCATTGGCCGTATGGCTGATGGACGACGGTTACAAGCGAAATGATTGCGACGCTCTGCGGATCAGCACTGATTGTTTCTCCCGCGAGGAACAAATCATTTTGCAAGAGTGTCTTGATGATAATTTTGGCATTCAGTCGACGCTTCATCGGAAGGGGAGCGCGTGGAATATTTATATTCCGGCAACGCAGATGGAACGGGCGAGAGCTACTCTCGATCCATACATCATTCCTTCGATGAAGTACAAATTGCCGCCCCGTAACGACTTGCGAACGCAGTCCTCAGCCGCCAGCTAATAGCTGGGAGCAAGGAGCTGCATGAGCGGATAGCGGTTTTTCAATCGCTATAATACGTTGGCTCCTTCTTGGCCGAAAGGCTTTGGAGGATGAAGACATAGTCTACACATTTAGAAATAAGTGAATAATGTGCGCCACAGCGCCCGGGTGTAGAAGCTCGGAAGCGTTTGGCTGTTCGCCAATTAAAGTGGCACGTGAAAGTTCGCGTCTCCCCCGAGTAATTGGGGGATGTGAATCAACTTATATCGGTGGAGTCCCATGTTTTCCGAACCCGGAATGTGGGATAATACCGAGGGAAGATTATGGAAATAAAAAATCCATGGAAATATTGTCAGGAATAAAACTAGGGTTATATAAAAAAGAAGTTCAACTCGACTCAATCGAGTGGGAGCTTGCGGTTGGTGCAATCCTTGGTGATGGAAATTTGAGGTTTGTCCGCAAAAATCGTCAGGCTAATTTGATCGTCGATCATGGCATCGGCCAGAAAGATTATGTTTTATGGAAATACCGGCTTATGGAGCGATGGGTAATGACCCCGCCAAAAGAGCTCTATCGGGTTTATCATAAAAACATGGCGAGAGAATTGACCTCGGTGCGGTTTTCCACGATAAGCCATCCAGAATTCACCGCGTTGTATAACCTGTTTTATAAGGAAGGCGTGAAAACGATTCCCGAAAATATTTCGGAAATCCTGGTTTCGCCGTTCTCGCTGGCAGTATGGTTTATGGATGATGGTAATAAGAATCATCAGGCAGTGTTTCTGAATACGCAGCAGTTTTCCGTTTGCGGGCAAAAGTTATTGCAAGAATGCTTGTTGAAGAATTTCAATTTGCATTCAAAGCTCAATAAACATTGTGTCTATAATGGAAAACAGTTTTACCGTATCCGGATCACGACTGAATCAACCAAGGTCTTGTATGGTTTGATAAAAAATTTCGTAATACCATCATTGCAGTATAAATTTCCACAATCCCCGTAACGACTTGCGAGCGTAGCCCTCAGTCGCCAGCTAATAGCTGGGAGCCGGGAGCTGCATAAGCGGATAGCGGTTTTTCAATCGCTATAATACGTTGATATCCTAGAAGATGATTTTTAGGATAGTGATATAGTCTGTTCCCTTGGTAACAAGGGGCATAAATGGAGCTGGGTTCAGACCGTCAAAGTAAGATAACCCATTCGAGGGATAGATTTTTCCACGCCGGGAAAATCTGCTGTTAATTAAGAAACGGCGGCTTTCCGCAGCAATGCGGATCGAAAAATCGACTCATATCGGTGAAGTCCTGCGCAATCTGACCTGGTTGCGAAAGGATAATACCGAGGGAAGTTCAAATTAGCGACTAGCCACTAGCGACTAGCCACTAGTTAGAACCCCGTAGAGACTTGATTCGCAAGAATCGGAGTCCGGCGCGAAACGCCGGGCTAACACGTCGGTCATCCATCAAAGCTCGAGACTTGTCCTGAGCTTGTCGAAGGATGGTGGTATAGTCCAATCCCATTAGTAATAATGGAATGTTTACCCTAGTGGCTATTGGCTAGTCGCTAGTGGCTAATCAATTGCGTGAGACAGGTCGGTCTCTATCTGTTACAGGCGTAGTGCGCGCGAAAGCGCGCCAATACTTGAGGGGAGTTGGCCTTAGTAAGAAATTGCTACTTCACGCAGTAATGTGTGATGCCAACTCGGCTAATAACGGTGGAATCCTATTCTTGTGAATTTCAGTCCTCTTTCTTCCGATAGAAAAGGATAGGACAATACCGTGGGAAGTCGTTTTATCGGAATCAAAAGAGGGGAACTACTATTCTCTTCTCTGTGGCTTGGAAGCTTAAAATCCAAGGCGAGCAGCCTCTCCACCGGAGGGTCAACTGCGAGAGCGGCGAACAAGTCCCGCCCAAGCCACAGCCCTTCTTTTGATTTCGATAAAATTGACCCCGTAACGACTTGCTAGCGCAGCCACCAACTACCAGCTAATAGCTGGGAGCCGGAAACTGCGTAAGCGGATAGTGGTTTTTAAACCGCTATAATATGCCGATCTCCGACTTGAGCTGCGCTCAAAGGAGAAAGATATAGTCTACGCCCTTAGTAATAAGGGATGATCGTTTAAGTATCGTTATATTTGCGGCATTCGCATACATTCGCGGATTCGCATTATATTAGCGAGCTTTTGCGAGCGTGACGAGAGGACTGGGCTGAACATACCGCTGGTTTACCGGCTTTGGTACCAACTGAATTGCCGGGTAGCTATGTATGGAAGGGATAAGCGCTGAAAGCATCTAAGCGCGAAGCCTACCCCAAGATTAGGTATTCGTGATCTCGTGGAAGACTACCACGTAAAAGTCAGTGCATAGCACTGGCATGACCAATTTCCAATTTCCAATTTCCAATTGATTTCCAATGTTTGAATTTCCAATTTTGGACATTCCGACATCCGGCATTCATTGGATAGAGGATATTGGCCATTGGGAATTCCAGCGCTGTGCGCTGACGAATAGGCTCTCAGTGTAAGATCCGCAAGGATTTAAGCTAAGGAGTACTAATGATCCGCCAACCATCCCAATGCTGACTTGTTCGGATTTCCGTTTTGTAAGGGTCGGTGTCGCGC
>Ga0335071_10008844_pt1 | contig 10318 bp, 8 predicted proteins | sample Lox_Sample_15_FD_206724 | JGI IMG/M metagenome (GOLD analysis project Ga0335071, IMG submission 206724) | Soil microbial communities from Loxahatchee National Wildlife Refuge, Florida, United States - Lox_Sample_1.5 | ecosystem: Environmental > Terrestrial > Soil > Wetlands | place: USA: Florida...
TCGGCGAGCAGGTCGGGCGGCCCGTCGTCGATGATCGGCTGGGCCAGCTCGCCGCGCTCGGCGGCGATCGCCAGCACGTCGCGCGCCACGTGTCCGTAGCGGCCGGCGAGGCGCTCATAGGCGTCCTCGGGGACGCCCTCGACACGCGGCAGCTCGGCGGCGTCCACGCGCTGCCCGAGCGGGATCTCATGGGTTCGGCACGGGGCCTCGCGTGCGTCACGCTCGACGAGGCGGTCGACGGCCATCCGTGCCATCCGCCGCCAGGTCGTGAGCTTGCCGCCGGTGATCGTGATCATGCCGCTGCTCGTCTCGTAGAGCTCGGCCTTGCGCGAGATGTCGACCGACTTCTTCGGGTCCCCCGTGGAGATCAGCGGCCGCACACCGGCGAACGCGCCGCTCAGGTCCGCCGGGGTCAGGCTCGAGGCGAAGAAGGCGTTCGTCGCGTGGAGCAGGTAGGCGATGTCCGAGTCGGCCGGCCGTATGTGGTCGAGGTCGCCCTCCGTGTAGTCGTTGTCGGTCGTGCCGATCAGCGTCGCGCCCAGCCACGGAAGCGCGAAGATCGAGCGGCCCTCGCCCGCAGGGACGATCGCGCCGTCGCGCAGCGGGAGCAGCTCGGAGGAGACCGTGATGTGCGTGCCGCGGCTGGGCGCGATCCGCGGCACCTCCGCCTCGTCGTGCAGCTCCTCAGGGCGCAGGCGGTCCGCCCACACGCCGGTGGCGTTGACGACGTTCTCGGCGCGCAGGTCGAAGCGCTCCCCGGACTCGTGGTCCAGGACCCGCACACCGCACGCGCGCCCCGCGTCCTCGACGAGCTCGGTGACCTCGAGGCGGTTGGCGCAGACCGCGCCGAAGCGCTCCGCCTCCGCCAGCACGGTCAGGACGAGCCGCGAGTCGTCGGTCTGGCAGTCGTAGAAGAGGTAGCCGGAGGTGGGCCGGCGCGCCGCGAGCGCGGGGAGCCGCTCGACGACCTCGTCCCCGTCGATGATGCGGTGGCGCTCGGGCGCCCAGGCGCGCAGCTCCTCGTCCTCGTCCTCCGCGCGCCGGCGCCGGCCGCGCAGGCGGTCGACGGACATCACGTCGTAGAGGTTGAGCCCGACGCCGACCAGCCGGTCGAGCCGCTGCCCCTCGAAGGCGGGGACGACGAGCGGCAGCGGGCGCACCAGGTGCGGCGCGAGCTGCACCATCAGCTGGCGCTCGAGCAGGGCTTCCCGGACCAGGCCGAGGTCGAAGTGCTGCAGATAGCGCAGCCCGCCGTGAACGAGCTTCGATGAGCGGCTCGATGTCCCGGACGCGAAATCGGCCTGCTCGACGAGCGCCACCGAGTAGCCGCGGCTCGCGGCATCCAGCGCGACGCCCGCCCCGGTGATCCCGCCGCCGATGACCACGACGTCGAACGCGTCGGCGTGCAGGGCGGCGAGTGCCTGGTCGCGGGCGATCATGCGCAGCGGAGTCTCGCAGGCCGGCTGGGCGGCACCGTCAGACGACGCCCGTGGGCCGGCGACCCCAGCGCTCGCGCTTGCGATCGAACGCGTCCCAGTCGACCACCGGGCCGGGCGCCGGGCCCGGCGGGGGCACGTCGGGGGGCGGCTCGCCGCCGCCACGGCCCGGGCCCGCGGCGGCGCGCAGGAGGCGCGCGGCGAGCGCCAGCGCGCACACGCCGGCCGTGATGACCAGCATGCCGACGGCCCGGTGGTGCGCGTGCGTCGCCGCCCATCCGCCCGGCAGCGAGGCCACGCCGATCGCGAGCAGCGCGATCGTCGGCAGCGGCCGCACGCGCCGAGCCGCGGGGCCGAGGAACCCGCACGCGAGCGCCAAGGCCATCAGGGCCAGGAGCGCCAGCACGGCTGGTAGGGGCATGGCCACGGCAACGGTACGGGCTGGGGTACGACCAAGGATGACGGATTCGCCGCTGCGCCGCGAGGCCCGCGCGGACATCGTGCTTCGCAGCTGGCTACACGGCGGCGAGCTCCGCGGTGATCTCCGAGACGCTCGCTTTCGCGTCGCCGAACAGCATCGAGGTCATCGGCTCGTAGTAGAGCTCGTTCTCGATCCCGGCAAAGCCCGGGTTCATCGAGCGCTTGAGCACGATCACGCTCTTGGCCTCGTTGACGTTGAGGATCGGCATTCCGTAGATGGGCGACTGCGGGTTCGTGTTCGCCGCCGGGTTCGTGACGTCGTTGGCGCCGATCACCAGTGCGACGTCGGTGCGCGCGAACTCCGGGTTGATGTCGTCCATCTCCTTGAGCTGGTCGTAGGGCACGTCGGCCTCGGCCAGCAGCACGTTCATGTGGCCCGGCATGCGCCCGGCGACCGGATGGATCGCGTACTTGACCTCGACGCCGCGCTTCTCGAGCGCCGTGGCGAGCTCCTTGACGGCGTGCTGAGCCTGCGCGACGGCCATGCCGTAGCCGGGGACGATCACGACCTGGCGCGCGTAGGCCATCTGGATCGCGGCGTCCGCGGCGGTCGTCGAGCGCACGCTGCCGGCGTGCTCCCCGGCCCCGGCCGCGCCCTCGACCGCCCCGCCCCCGCCGAACCCGCCGGCGACGATGCTGGGGATCGAGCGGTTCATCGCTTCGGCCATCAGCCGCGTGAGGATCGAGCCCGAGGCGCCGACGAGCATGCCGGCGACGATCAGCGCCGTGTTGTTGAGCGCCAGGCCGGTCGCGGCCGCCGACAGGCCCGTGAACGCGTTGAGCAGCGAGATCACGACCGGCATGTCCGCCCCGCCGATCGGCAGCACGACGAACAGGCCCAGCAGCGCGGCCGCGACGAGCAGCGTCCCCATGTACAGGCCGGACGTCTGACCGGAGGCGATCGCGATCGCGCACGCCACCGCGATCACCAGCAGGATCAGGTTGATCGGCTGCTGGGCCTTTCCGGCCCCGATCGGCCGCCCGGGCAGGATCTCCTGCAGCTTGCCGAACGCGACGTTCGACCCCCAGAAGCTGATCGACCCCACGATCGCCGCGAACAGCGACGGGATGACGAACGTCAGCTTGAGGTTCGCGTAGCCGCCGGACTCGTTGAACTCCGCCCACGCGATCAGCGCGACGGCGCCGCCGCCCACGCCGTTGAACAGCGCGACCATCTGCGGCATCGCGGTCATCTTCACGTTGCGAGCCGCGGGCACGCCGATGATCGTCCCGATCACCATGCCGAAGACGATCAGGCCCCAGTTGCCCATGCTCGGGTACAGGAACGTCGCCAGCAGCGCGACGCCCATGCCGCCCGCCGCGATCCGGTTGCCGCGCACCGCCGTGCGCGGCCCCGTCAGCCCGCTCAGCCCGTAGATGAACATGCTGAACGCCACGATGTAGAGGATGTGGATGAAGTCGGCCTTGTGGAAGAAGGCCGTCGCGAGCGGGACGCTCACGACTCGCCCTCGTCGCGCTTCTCGGGCGCCGGCTTCGTCTTGAACATCTCGAGCATGCGGTCGGTGACCAAGAAGCCGCCGACGACGTTGATCGTGCCGAAGATGATCGCGATCACCAGCAGCACCTTGTTGAACACGCTCAGGTGGTCGCTCAGCCCCAGCACGAGGATGCCGCCGACCACGACGATCCCGTGGATCGCGTTGGTCCCCGACATGAGCGGCGTGTGCAGCGTGTTCGGGACCTTGGAGATCACCGCGTAGCCGACAAAGCCGGCCAGCACGAGGATCGCGAGATTCGTGACGAACATGGCTAGATGATCGATTCCATGGCGGCGTGGATGCAGGGTCGCGGGATCGTGGATGACGGGCGCGGCCTGGTGGTCGCGAGACGTGCCCGAAGGCACGTCCGCGAACAGCGCGACGTGATCCGGCGCCACGGAACCGTGGCGCTGCGCCGCGCTGTCGTGGGATCGCTCATCTGACTCCTCTGCGGACCCTATGCGGACGCCTCGACGGCCGCCTTGGCGCCGGGGTGGACGATCTCGCCGTCGCGTGCGACGCACGCGCCGCTGACGATCTCGTCCTCGAAGTCCAGCGCGATCTCCGGCGCCGCGCCCTCTTCGGTCTTCGGGACGATGAGGTCCAGCAGCGACAGCACGTTGCGCGCGTAGAGCTGGCTCGAGTGCTCGGGCATGTGCGCGGGCAGGTTTCGCGGGCTGACGATCGTCACCTCGTGCTCGACCGTCGTCTGACCCGGTGTGGTCAGCTCGCAGTTGCCCCCGCTCTCCCCGGCGAGGTCGACGATCACGCTGCCGGGGCGCATCCCGGCCACCGCCTGCGCGGTGACAAGCTTCGGCGCCGGGCGCCCCGGGACGAGCGCCGTCGTGATGACGACGTCGAAGCCCGTGATCGCATCGCTCAGCGCCTGCTGCTGGCGGGCCCGCTCCTCGGCGGTCAGCTCGCGCGCATAGCCGCCCTCCCCGGCGGCCTCGACGCCGAGGTCCAGGAACGTCGCGCCGAGCGACTCGACCTGCTCGGCGACCTCCGGGCGCACGTCGTAGCCGGTGGTCACCGCCCCCAGGCGCCGCGCGGTGGCCAGGGCCTGCAGACCCGCCACGCCCGCGCCCAAGACGAGCACCTTCGCCGGCGGGATCGTCCCCGCCGCGGTCATGAGCATCGGGAAGAACCGCGTGAGGTTCTCGGCGGCGAGCACCACCGCCTCGTATCCGGCGACGTTCGACTGGCTGGAGAGGGCATCCATCGACTGCGCGCGGCTGATCCGCGGGATCGCCTCCATCGCCAGCGCCGTGATCCGCGCGTCCGCGGCGGCCTTCGCGGTGGCGGGACTCGTCAGCGGCGCCAGGAAGCCGATCAGCACCGCGCCCTCGCGCATCCGCGCGATCTTCTCCGGCTCGGGCGGCGCGATCACGACGACGCAGTCGGCGCCCCAGACGGCGTCCGCGTCGACGAGCGTCGCACCCGCCTGCGCGAACGCGTCGTCGGGGATCAGCGCGCCGGCGCCGGCGCCGCGCTCGACCACGACCTCGATGCCGCGGCCGGCGAGCTTGCGCACGACCTCCGGGACGAGGGCCACGCGCCGCTCGCCAGGGGCGGACTCCTTCGGGACGGCGAGTCGCATCGGGTGCGGAAAGCTAGCCCATCGCGCGCGCGAGCGGCACTGCGGCCGGCCACTCAGCGGCGCACGGCAACGACTGGGAGCGGGCGGCGGGCGAGCGCCGCGAGCGCCTCGGCGGTCACCCACACGGGTGTCTGGACGGCCGTGCGCGCGTAGCGCACGCTGCCGTCGGCCGCCTGCAGCGAGCGCAGGTAGGCGAGCGGCGAGCGGGCCCCGCGGCGGCGCTGGCGGTCGGGGTTGCGCCCGGCCGCGATCAGCCCCTGCACCGCGAATGCGGTCGACTGCGCGTTCGAGGCGGCGGGCGGCTGCAGCGCGTATCCGCCGTCGGGATTCTGGTGAGCGGCGAGCCAGGCCCCGGCTCGACCCGCGGCGCGCCCGCGCGGGTGGCCACTCGCGGCGAGCGCCTCGATGGCCGCCGCCGTGTCGTCGGTGCCGCTCGGGCCGCCGCGCCCGGCGAAGTTGAAGCCGCCGTCGCGGTTCTGACGGCGGGCGAGCCACCCCGCGGCGCGCTGCACGCGCCGCGCGCGCGCCGGGACGCCGCACGCGCGCAGGCCCAGGATGCCGAACGAGGTGAGGTTGACGAGGCCGCCGAACGAGCCGTCGGCGCGCTGGGCGCGAACGAGCCGGCCGGCGAGCCCGCCGGTCGAGCGCGGAATGCCGGCGGCGGCCAGCGCGAGCGCGGTGCGCTCGAGATCCGCGGTCGCGCGCGAGCGGGCCGCGTAGCGGCGCAGCAGCGCCTCGGGCGAGCGACCGCGCGCGTGCACGCGCAGCGCGTCGTAGCCGGCGGCGCCCAGGCCGATCACCGCCCAGGAGGTCTGCATCGCGTTCGAGCGCGCGCGGGGGGCGGCGCCCCATCCACCGTCGGCGTTCTGCCAGCGCGCGAGGTAGCGCGCGGCGGGCAGGGAGCCCGCGGGCGCTGCCCGCGCGTGCGCGGGCACAAGCAGCGCGCCGGCGAGCAGCACGGCGAGCGCGGCGCAGGCAACCGGTGCCGCGGTCGCCGGCGCCTCGCGCCAGCGGACCTCCATGCGCGCGCGGAAGCGCAGCAGCGCGCGCGCGAGCGCCGGCCCGAAGGCCAGGCAGAACACGACGTTCCCCGCGGCGTGTGCGAGGTTGAAGGGCAGCGATGCCGCGGAGATCGCGAGATACTGGCCCGGCGCCGGTGACCCGCCGTAGGTGAGCCAAACCGAGGCGTCCATGATCGCGCCGAACACGAGGCCTGCGCCGCCGCACGCGAGCGCCAGCGGCAGGCGCCGCGGCCGCCGGCCCGTCACGCGGCCGAGCCCGGCGCCGAGCAGCCCGCAGACGCCCCAGGCGACCATCTGCCACGGGGTCCACGGCCCCTGCCCGAAGACGAGGTTCGAGGCCAGCGCGGCGACCGCGCCGACGACGAAGCCGGGCGCCCCGCCGAGCGCGAAGCCGGCGATCAGGATGATGTCGGTGGTCGGCTTGACGTTCGGCAGGGCGGCGAACGCGACGCGGCCGATCGCGGCCAGCGCTGCCAGCGTCGCGACGAGCGCCACCATCCGCGAGCTCGGGCGCGTGCGCTCGTACCACCCGAACCCCGCGGCCAGTGCGGCGCCGAGCACCGCGAGCGCGGCGAGCTGCCAGCTCACGCCCGCACGTCCGCGATCATCCGGGAGCGCAGCAGCTCGCCCCCCTGCTCGGGCGTCAGCGCGCGTCCCTCGCCGCCCAGCACGCGCGCCGTCTCGGTCGCGAAGTGCCAACCGCCGCTGAGGAGCTCGGGCGCCGGCGCGTCGGCGATCACGCAGCCGTCCGCGAGCAGGATCACGCGGTCGGCGACTGCTGCCGCGAACTCGGCGTCATGCGTGGCGACCAGGACCGCCGCGCCCCCGGCGGCGAGCGTGTGCAGGCGGTCGGCGAGGTCGCCCTTGGCCGCGCGGTCCATGCCGCGCGTGGGCTCGTCGAGCAGCAGTGCCGCGGGCGGCTCGCCGCCGTCGAGGACGATCGCGAGCGCGAGCCGCTGACGCTCGCCGCCCGAGAGGTCGCGCGGGTGGCGCTCGGTCAAGGCGGCGAGCCCCACCCGCTCCAGCGCCTGCGGCCCGGCCTCGTCGCCGACGCGTTCGTGGATCAGGTAGTCGCCGGGGTGCTGCAGCAGCAGCGCGACGCGGCCCTGCGCCTCCACGCGCCCGCGCGTCGGCTTCTGCAGCCCGGCGAGGTGGCGCAGCAGCGTCGACTTCCCCGCCCCGTTGCGGCCCATGAGCGCGACGCGCTCACCGGGCGCCAGCGCCACGTCGACGCCGCGCAGCACCGCAGGCGCACCGGCGGGCTCCTGCCACAGGCCACGGGCGCGCAGCGCCGCGGGCTCGGCGCGCCGCCTGCCGAGCGCACGACGTGGCCGACGCGCCGCGGACGGCGGGCGGACAACGGACAGGGGAGTCGCGCCGTCGCCGCCGAGCCCGTGGGCGCGCAGGGTCGCGCGCGCCTCCTTCACGCCGGACGGCGGGGGCCGCAGCCCCGCCCGCGCGAACAGGCGCGCGCTCGGGGTCTGCAGGGCGGGGGCGCGCTCGCCGGCCCACTCGAGCATCGCGCGCGGCGGCGCCTCGCAGGCGATGGCGCCGTCCTCGAGCACGATCACGCGGTCAGCGTGCGCCAGGCAGCGCTCGAGGCGGTGCTCGGCGAGCACGACGGCGGTGCCGCACTCCTCGTTGAGGCGCCGCAGGAGCCAGACCAGCTCGTCGCCGGCGACCGGGTCGAGCTGGGAGGTCGGCTCGTCGAGCAGGACGAGCTGCGGGCGGCCGGCGAGCGCGGCGCCGAGCGCGACGCGCTGCAGCTCGCCGCCGGAGAGCTCGTGGGTCGGTCTGTCGAGCAGCGGCGCGATGCCGAGCGCGAGCGCCACCTCCTCGACGCCGCGCGCAACCGCCACCGCGTCGAACCCCATGTTCTCGAGCGGGAAGGCGAGCTCCGCGCGCACCGTCGCCATCACGACCTGCGTCTCGGGGTCCTGCAGCAGCGTGCCGGCGACCGCCGCCAGCTCGCCAGGGCCGTGCGTGCGAGTGTCAAGCCCGCCGACGCGCACACGGCCAGAGGCCGTGCCCCCGTGGAAGTGGGGCACCAGGCCGCTGGCGGCACGCAGCAGCGTCGATTTCCCGGACGCCGACAGGCCGGCGAGGATCACGAACTCTCCCGGCGCGACATCCAGCGAGACGTCGCGCAGCGCGGGGGCGTCGGCGCCGGCGTAGGTGTACGAGAAGCGCTCGAAGCTCAGGGCGCTCACGGGCCCCCGACCCCCCTGCGGCTCAGGAGCGGCGCGAGCGCGATGGCCGGCACCAGCGCCGCCAGAGCGAGCTCAGCGCGCCCGGTCTGAAGGACGAGCCGCGGGTAGGGCTGGACGCGCGCGGCCCCACTCCCAAGGCCCCAGACCACCAGGGCGAGCAGCGCGGCGGCCGCAGCAGCGAGGCTCAAGTCGTGGCGCGACCAGCGCCGGCCGCCTGCGCGCGGGGGACGGCGGCCAAGCGCGTAGCCGCGCAGCTCGAGCGTCGCGGCGACGTCAACGGCGCGGTCGAGTGCGCCCGTCGTGACCGCGCGCACGACCGCCAGCTGCGCGCGGCGCGTGCGCGCGCCGCCGTCGGGGCGGCAGCGGCGCGCCTGCTGCATGCGCCGCGTGTCGCGCGCCAGCACGGGCACCATGCGCGTGGCGAGCGAGGCGGTCAGCGCCGAGCGCAGCGACGCGCGCCGCAGGCCGCGCAGCAGCGCGTCGGGATCGACAGTCGCGGTCAGCAGCGCCGCGCAGACGACGATCGTCAGCACCCGCAGCCCGAGCAGCAGGCCGTACACGAGCGCCTCGAGGGTCACGTCGAGCTCGCCGAACGGCGGCAGCTCCCCGAGGCGCGCGACCACGGTCAGCCCGTCGCGGACCACGAGCGCGTTGACCAGCGCGACGAGGAGCGCCACGGGGACGGCGAAGCGCGCCGCCCGCGCGACGTCCCGGCCGACGCCGGACAGCGCCGCCGCGGCGACCGCCGTGAACGCAACCGCGCCGAGCACGATCGGGTGGGTGAAGCACAGCGCGAGCAGCACGAGCGCTGAGCCGTAGGCGCCGGCCACGCCGGCTCGCGCGGTGTGCAGCACGCTCGCGTGGCGACGGTACATCAGCCGGCCTCCAGCGGCAGCGCGATCGGCGCCGAGCCGCTCTGGACGGCGACCGCGAAGCGGTTGCGCAGCGCCGCCTGCGAGAACGCGGCCGCGGCCGCCCGCACACCACGCTCGTCGGTCCCGGTCACGGCCCACACCGGCTGGTCGCCGCCGGCGCGCGTGGCAGCGACGAGCCCGCCGCCGGGCCCGAGCGAGCGCCGCACGCGCCCGCGCGCGTCGAGCAGCGCGATCGCGGTGCCGTCCTGGCGCGGCTCGGCGAAGACCCCGCTGGCCTGCGGTCCGTCCTCGAGGGCCGAGACCGCCGGGTCGGCGCGCACGCTCTTCCAGGGCCCGACGAGCACGCGCAGCGTGTCGCTGGTGAACGACGACCCGATCGTGCCCTTGGCAGCCGGAATGTCGTAGCGCACGAGCTCGTGCTCGACCGCCGTGCAGGCCGGCGAGCCGGTGTCCGCGCACTCGATGCGGACCGGCAGGCGCTTGCCGTTGCCCGGACCATGCAGGAACGGCTCGGGGAACGAGCCGACGACGGCGGGCACCTCCTGCGCGGCGCGCCAGTCGCGGCGGTCCCACCAGATGTGGTCGCCGCCGTGGACGCGCGTCGCGGCGGCGCCCTTGGTGGCCAGCACGCCGTTGACGAAGTAGAACCAGTCCAGGCCGGCGGACGTCCCGCACAGCGCATCGATGCATTGCACGAAGCCGCCGCCGTAGCGCGTGCGCACCGTCGCGCCGCGCTCCAGGAGCCGCATCACGGTGTCCGAGGACGGCGGGTGCGCCGTCGTGCGCTGCTGGACGAGCCGCGTGCCGAAGTCGCGCGTGACGGTCACGACGACCGGATCGCCGGCCGATGACGCGCCGGCACCAAGCCCGCAGCCCGCTGCGGCCGCGCAGAGCGCGGCCGCGACGGCTGCAGAGGCGATGCGGCGCGTCGCTCGCCTCACTGCACCCAGAACACGACGCGGTTGCGGACCTGCGAGGGCGTGCCGCGCTGCGCGCCGCGCGTCACGTTCCCGGCGCCGTCGACGGTCTGCGTGTCGAGCACGTAGCGGCCGCGCGTCAGCTTCGCGGGCAGCAGGTAGCTCCAGTTGCGCGCGGTGCCGATCGCGAAGAAGCTCGCGCTCTCGGTGCCGCAGCGCGATGCCCGCACCCAGCGCGCGGCGGTGCCGTCGAACTGCTCGCAGCGGGCGCCGACGCGC
>Ga0335071_10008845_pt1 | contig 10318 bp, 6 predicted proteins | sample Lox_Sample_15_FD_206724 | JGI IMG/M metagenome (GOLD analysis project Ga0335071, IMG submission 206724) | Soil microbial communities from Loxahatchee National Wildlife Refuge, Florida, United States - Lox_Sample_1.5 | ecosystem: Environmental > Terrestrial > Soil > Wetlands | place: USA: Florida...
CCTGGATCACGCCACCCTGATGCTCCTCGGGCACGTCGATGACGAGCTGTTCGGCCGGCTCGAGCACCGCGCCACGCTCGTCGAGCCGGGTGATCACCTCGGGCTTGGAGACGCAGAGCTCCATACCCTCGCGGCGCATCTCCTCGATGAGGATGGCCAGGTGTAGCTCCCCGCGGCCCGAGACCTTGACCCCGTCGGGCCGCCCCAGGTCTTCGACGCGCAGAGCGGCGTTCACGCGCACCTCGCGAGCCAGCCTGTCCTTGATCTGCCGCAGGGTGACGGCGCGCCCGTCCTGGCCGGCGAACGGACCGTCGTTGACCAGGAAGAACATGCTGACGGTCGGTTCCTCGATCTCGAGCGGCGGCAGGGCTGCGGCGGAGTCGAGGAGCGGCGACAGGAGGCTGTCGCCGAGAGCCAGCTCGTCGGGTCCGGCGAGCCAGGCGATGTCGCCGGCGGCGACACTGTCGACGGCCTTGTTCTCGAGGCCGCGGGTGACCCACAGATGGGCCACGCGGGCCGGCTCCGTGAGGGTGATAGCGCCGTCGTCCCGGGTCGCCGTCACCCTCGTCAGCTCGTCACCGATGGCCAAGCTCCCCTGCGACACGCGGCCGCACCCGATGCGCCCGATGTAGTCGCTCCAGCCCAGGGTGCTGACTTGCATCAGGAACGGTGCGCCCGGGTCGACCTCGGGCGGCGGCACCTCGCGGACGATGGTCTCGAACAAGTCTGTCATGCCAGCGGTGGCGAGCTCGGCCCGCATGGCGGGCGACAGCTCGCCGCCGCCGGCCAGGTGCCGTTCGCGGTCCCGCTCCTCGCGCTGGTACTCGTCGAGGTCGCTCACGATCCAGCCCTCGAGGCCCGAGCCGTACAGGATGGGGAAGTCGAGCTGCTCGTTGCTCGCCTCGAGCTCGACGAACAGGTCGAAGGTCGCATCGAGCGCGCCCGATGGGTCGGCGTTGGGCCGGTCGGCTTTGTTGACGATCACGATCGGCCGCAGGCCCAGGCGCAGGGCCCGCATGAGGACGTAGCGCGTCTGCGGCATCGGCCCCTCGTTGGCGTCGACCAGCAGCAGCACCGAGTCCACCATGCTGAGCACGCGCTCGACCTCGCCGCTGAAGTCGGCGTGACCGGGCGTGTCGATGATGTTGATGAGGTAGTCGCCCCACTCGACGGTGCAGTGCTTGCTGCGGATGGTGATGCCGCGCTCGCGCTCGAGGACGTTGCTGTCCATCACGCGCTCCTCGACCCGGGCGTTGTCGCGAAAGACCCGGGTCGCCCGGAAGATGGCGTCGATCAGGGTGGTCTTACCGTGGTCGATATGGGCGATGATGGCGAGGTTGCGGATCTGACTGGGGGCGTGCACGCGCGGGCTGCCTTTCGAGGGGCGAGCGGTCGAGGGTCGAGCCGACAGTGTACACGGTCGAGTCAGCTGCGAGCGCGTTGCCGGCGACGCTCAGGCCGGTCGCGCGACGGTCGCGTCGGCGGCGACTGGATCGTCATCACGAGCGGTCGACGAGGCGCCGGTGTCGACGGCGATCGTCACCGGCGCCTCCATGACCGCCCGGTAGAGCTTGCGGTCGAGGTTCAGCGGCCAGCGCGAGTAGAGCGCCATGTCGAGCGGGAACCAGGCCGCCACCCAGGCGATGATGAACAGCGCCTCGGTGATGAGCGTGCCGGGCACACCAGCGAGCCGACGGATGTGCTCGATTCCGACGATCAGCGCCATGGCCGCGGCCAGGACCGGGAAGCCGAACCAGAACGTGCCGAACGCCTGACGCTTGAGGCCGCCGATCTCGTTCTCGAGGTGACGCAGCGAGGCCTTGCAGTAGAGCGCGATGCTCTGGCGCACCTCGCGTTCGGTCGTCGGCCGCGCGACCACGTCGGCGGGCAACAGCACGGTCACGCTCGCTCGACACCAGCGTCGCGAGGCGCGCAGCTCGTCGACCATGTAGTCGATCGCCGGGTCCTCGTAGATCCAGCGGCGAGCCGGGTCGAACGGCGAGCTGTTGGTCAGCTGCTCGACGCCGTCGAGCGTGACGGTGAGGTCGCAGGAAGGGCGGTGTGCTCTGGCCATGATGGTCTCCGTCGATGGGTTGCTGCCCGGGTTGTACCCAGACGGGACTTTCCGCCCTTCCGGCGCGACCGTCGGGCGCTCAGTCAGCCGAGGATCCGAGCAGGCGGCGAAGGGCGGCCTGGGGATCGTCGACGAGCGGCGCGCCGTGGTCGAGACAGAGGATCGAGAAGGGAAGGTCGAGCAGCTTCCCGACGCTGCGCCGCGTCTCGGCGGGGTCTTCGTGGTACTCGGGCGGGATGAAGTGCAGCGGGGCGGTGGCGTCCTCGCCCCCGCCGACAAGATCGGAGCAGAACAGGATGCCGGGCGCGGACTCGCGCAGGAACGAGTAGTGGGGCCACTCCGGCCCGGGCGTGCGCATGGCGCGCAGGCCACCGGGCAGCTCGTCGCCCTCCGCGTAGCGGCGATCGGGCTCCTCGTCGGCGGCCGGCGCGTCGTCGGGCAGCCAGACCTCGGCGCCGAACTCGCGCCGGTAGCGCCACGCGGCGCGCTGGTGACACTTCGCCGTCAGCACGACGGCGGTCGGCCGCGGCAACGCCGCCAGGGCGTCGTCGGCGAGGCGGACTGGGTCGATCATCACCAGGCCGCCGTCGACCGCGATCGCCTGCGAGCTCGAGATGCCGCCGCCGATACTGCTGTTGCGGATGCGCCAGTGCCACAGGCCGTCGGCGACCTGCTCGGCGCGCGCGGCGATCTCGCGTGGTTCGGTCATGGCTCCTCCTCACCGTGGCTGGGGCGCCGTCAGACTACATCGCGGGGGGCCGCGGTGGCCGTCGAGGAGCGTTGCGGGAGGGCCTCAGGTGACGTCGAGCCGGCGTCCGGCGCGCTCCAGGAGCGCCACCGCCGTCTGGCAGACGCGCGCCCGGTCGCTGCCGCTCAAGCGCTGCAGCGAGACCACCGGCGACGAGATCGTGAAGCTCATGGAGTCGACGATGCTGCCCAGGGCGGGGAAGCTGCCGCGAGGTCCGACGAAGGCGCCGCCGCTGCGGCGCAGCACGACACGGACCTCGTTGACCTTCCCCGCCCGGTCGTGCTGGGCTTCGGCGATCAGGGCGAACTCGTGGCCGCCGCGCTCGAGCCGCACGCGGCCGCGCGTGGGCAGGTCGCGGGCCAGCTCGGCGACGGCCGCGCCGTCGTCGGGGCAACGCCAGCCGCCGGCCTTGGTCACCGCGACCTCACACCTCGCCGCTCACTTCACCGTGAGCCGCGCCGCGCCGATGTGGGACTGCGGGTTGCCCGCCAGGTCCCTGGCGTAGACGTAGAAGCGATATGTGCCCCGCGCCAGCGAGCACTTGAAACGTTTGCCGAGCGCCGCGTTGACCTTCTGCCACCCCAGCGTGAGCGTCTTCACGACCTTGCCGGCGCGGTTCTTGATCTTGATCGTCACGTACGCCTTCTCGGTGGCCGGCGCGGGGTCGTTGACCTGATACCTGAGCGTCACGTAGTGGTACCTGACGACCGAGGCGCCTGCCAGCGCCCTGGCGTACGGCGGAGTCGTGTCGGGGGCAGGCGCGCCGGTGAAGGCGCGCAGGCAGACATCGGCCTGGTACCAGGAGTTTGCCGCGCCCTGGTCGGTCCACGACCCGTTGGTCCCGTCGGCGCTGGTGAAACTCTGGCCGGCGGCCGAGGCCGCCTTGCTCGAGTAGCCGGGGATCGCCGCCTCCACGGGGAGCGGGTAGATCCAGTCCGGGGTGGTGACGCGGACGATCACGTAGAACGGCACGCCCGCCTGGACGGTGGGGTCGGTCTGCAACGGGATGGTGGTGTAGCCGGGCCAGGCGATCGTGCCCGAGCCGAGCAGCGTGCGGTCGGCGCTCGTCAAGTCGGGCGCCGCGTAGATGTCGTAGGTCGTGTTGGGCGTCTGGGCGTAGAAGGCGACGGCGTCGAGCGCCGTGTCGCCCGTCGAGGTGAAGCGCGCCGCCATCCAGGCGGTGTCGCCGCTGTAGCCCACGTTGTTGGTCATGCCGAGCTTGTCGTAGCCGAGGTTCTGGCCGTAGTCGTCGGTCGCCTCGCCGCGGAAGACGGCCATGCTGGTGCCGATCACCGTGTCGTAGTAGGACACGTAGAAGTAGCCGCCGTCGCCCCAGCCGCTGCCCCAGCTGTTGCGCACGATGAAGGCGCCGTCGCCCGCGGGCTGGGTGGCGAAGTTGGTGCGGCTGTAGCTGTCGTCCCAGCCGACGATCGCGACGGCGTGGTTCCCCGAGGCTCCACCGTTGTAGTAGAAGGCGTGGGTCGTCGAGCTGTACGAGGCGTCGACCCACTCCATCGCCGTGAAGACGGCGCCGTAGTCGCTGAGCGCGGTCTTGATCGTGTCGTTGTCGTTCGCGCCGGTGCGGTCGGGCAGGAAGAAGACGTCCTGCACGTGACGCACGGGGGACAGACCCGAGACGAACACGCCGTCGTAGGTATCGGAGGTCTCGAAGACGGGGCCGTTCCAGCGCGCCAGCTCGGCGGTCGACATGTAGAAGTTGCCGCCGCCGTCGGTGCCGAAGTCGAAGTCGCTCTCAGCCGGCAGGATCAGATGGTCCTCGCTGAAGTCGTCGGTCTCGCCGGGCAGGAAGGTCGACTCGAGCGACGCCATCGTGGCGAACGACCAGCAGGTGTTGCGCGACGCCTGGTTGCGCACGGCGGTGAGCTTGCCCTGGGAGCGAAGGTCGTAGCTCGCCGGGAAAGCCAGCGGCCCGAGCGCCAGGTGCGAGTCGCTCCACGGGCGGGCGTCGACCGGCGCGGGAGCGAGGCTGGCGTCGCTCGTCGGATGAGCCTGCAGCAGGCGTTGGTACTGCTTGAACGAGGAGTCGAGTGGCGCCACGCGACCGGTGGCGGCGTGGGCCTCCGGGGCGGCCCACGCCGCCACCGCCGCGAGCGCGACCAGCGCGGCGACCGCGAGGGCCGAGACACCGAGCCGGCGCGAACGATGTACAGACGTCATCGAAGCCCTCCCAGGGCGTGGTCCGTGTAGTGCGGTCGTTCTACGGTAGTAGTCGGACGAGCCCCTTGAGAACATGAATCCACGGCGTGGGACGAGACCCGGGACTGACCCCTATGGTACGGCAGCGCGCAAGTGGTCCGGTTGCCGCGCCGTTTCGCCGGCACGGCCGCTGGTTACCGCCGCGCCGCCCGCTCGACCGGTTTAGGCGACTCGCGGGATACGCAAGATTCTCCACAGGACGAGTGCAAGGACACATCGAGGGCCACCATCTCGCCGAGCCGTGACACGGTGGACGGGCCTCGTTCAAGGAGGTTTGCCATGCCGATCGCGTTGCCCCAGCGCCACGTCGTGCGCGTGTTGTTCCACACCGATCGTTCCCCGCTGTTCTCGCACGAGGCCGGCGCGGCCGCGCTTGAGCGGCGCGACTTCGACGTCGCCGTGCACCGCGGTGGCCCCCTGACCGAGGCTCTCGCCGGGGCCGACGTGCTCGTCGTGTCGCCGCGGTCGACGCTGCTCGACCGACACACGTCCGAGGACGGGCCGGCGCCGCTGTCGGGCGACGAACTCGACGCGATCACCGCCTTCGTCGCCCGGGGTGGAGGGCTGCTCGTGTTCATCGACTCGGGACCGGTCGATGCTGACGCCCCTCGAGTCGACACCGGCCGTGACGAGCTGCTCGGTCGCTTCGGCCTGCGCATCGAGCGCGGCGACGCGTCCGGCGAAGCCGCCGCCGGTGGCTCGTCACCGATGCGTATCGTGGCGTCGCTCGACGAGGACACGGCCGAGCCCGCCCTGCACCACCTGGTCGGCGACGTCCGGCTCCACCGCGCCGGTAGGCTGGCGGCCGTGCGTCACAGTGAGGGACGCGTCGCCGCCGTGGCGGGCTCCGGACTGTTCGACGACGCGTCCCTCGCCGAGCGCGACCACCTGCAGCTCTGGCTCAACCTGTTCTACTGGGTGGCGGCGCCGGCCTTCCGGGCCGAGCCCGAGCCGATCGTCTCCGCGGCCGCACACGACCCCGCCTGGGCGCGGCTGCGCGACGAGACGAACGCCCTGCGCCGGCTGCAGGAGCCCAAAGGCGAGGTCGACCTGGACCGTCACGAGCGGGCCAAGGTCGAGGCCCACGTCGCCGCCATGACCGAATCGATCGTCGCCCTCGCACCGCGGTTCCCGCACGAGCAGGCCTACCTCGAGCAGGTGCCCCGCGACCTGAGGGCCTGGGTCGACGGCGGCTGCGGCAAGCCCGACTTCACGGCCTCGCTCGCCCTCTTCCATCCCGAGCAGCACCGGCGCGACGGCATCGAGCACCTCGTGGTGTTCCCCCTCTACACGCCCAACGGCTCGCCAGACACGCGCTTCGAGGCGCTCCTCGTGCGCACGCCGTGGCCCGAGTTCGTCGCCACCCTCGAGCGTTCCGGCTTCGACAACGACAAGTACGTGCCGGTCCAGCTCATCGACAACACGGCGGGCTACGACAGCGAGTGCGCCGTGTTGTTCCCCGAGACGGTGAGCGTGGCCGGGCGGCCGACCAACAACTACGGCGGCATCTTCTGCGACCGCGAGGCGAGTCGGTTCCAGCGCTCGACCGCGGCCGGCGCCGAGGTGCTGCGCATCGACCTGCCGCCCGACGTGGCGGCGCTGATCAGCAACGGCGACCTGGTGCGCGAGACCTACATCCTCTGGGACATGGTCCACGATCGCTGGCACAGTCACGGCGACCTGCCCTTCGATCCGTTCATGATCCGCCAGCGGCTGCCCTACTGGATGTACTCGCTCGAGGAGCTGCGCGTCGACCTGGCCACGTACGGCAGCGCCGGCGAGCTCGTCCGCGACGGCTTCCCGTTCGCCCGCTACGTGCAGTACGCGATCCTGTTCGACCGCATCCTGCGGTTCCCGATCACCGGCAACCGGGTGCGCAACTACGACGGGCTCGGCGGTCAGCTCCTGTTCGCCTATCTGCACCAGAACGGCGTGGTGCGCTGGACCGACAACCGGCTGCTGATCGACTGGGAGCGCATCGAAGGCGCGGTCGGCGAGCTGCGCGCCGCGCTCGACGACCTGTACCGCCGGGGCATCGACCTGAGTCGGGTGTCGTACTGGATCGACGCCCACGACCTGATCAGCACCTACGTGCGGCCCAACGTGAGCTCGCAGTGGCGCCGCGACCAGCGCGTGATCACCGACGAGGCCGAGACGCGGGCCTGGATCGACCGCGTGCTCGACGACGAGTTCCCGCTCAGCATCTTCTACGAGCAGCTCACCAAGAAGCTCGCCGCCCGCGCCGCCGACGAGCTCGTGGCGGCGTGACCGGGCGCCCATGACCCAGCGCGACCGGCCCGACACGCGCATCGTCGCCTTCGCCAGCGACAACTACGCGGGGGTGCACCCCGCCGTCCTGCAGGCGATCGCCGCCGCCAACGAGGGCTTCACGCCGGCCTACGGCGACGACCCCTGGACGGCGGCGCTCTGCTCGCGCGTGCGCGAGCTGCTCGGCGCCGCCGCCGAGACCTTCCCGGTCTTCAACGGCACCGGGGGCAACGTCACCGCGCTGGCCGCCCTGGCGCGGCCCTTCGAGGCCGTGATCTGCGCCGAGACCGCCCACATCGCGACCGACGAATGCGGTGCCCCCGAGCGCTTCGCCGGCTGCAAGCTCGTCGATCTGCCGACGCCCGACGGCAAGCTCACGCCCGAGCTGGTGCGTCGCGGGGCGGTCGGCCTGGGCGACCAGCACCACGTGCAGGCGGCGGTCGTGTCGATCTCGCAGTCGACCGAGCTGGGCACCGTCTACTCGGCCGACGAGCTGCGCGCCCTGACGGCGGCGGCGCACGAGGCGGGTCTGCTGGTGCACCTCGACGGGGCCCGCCTCACGAACGCCGCCGCCGCGCTCGGCATCGGTCTGCGCGAGTCGACCACCGAGTGTGGTATCGACGTCGTGACCCTGGGCGGCACCAAGTGCGGGCTGCTCGGCGCCGAGGCCGTCGTCTTCCTGCGGCCCGGCCTGGCCGACCGCTACCAGTACGTGCGCAAGCAGGGCACGCAGCTCGCCTCGAAGATGCGCTTCGTGTCGGCCCAGCTCCTGCGGCTGCTGCAGGACGACCTGTGGCACGAGGCGGCGGGCCATGCCAACGGCATGGCCCGCCGCCTCGCCGACGGACTCGCCGGCCTGCCCGGTGTGAGCCTCGCCTACCCGGTGCAGGCCAACGGCGTCTTCGCGGCGCTGCCGCGGCGGGCCACCGAGCGGCTGATGGAGCGGTATCGCTTCTACGTGTGGGACGAGGACGCCGGCGTGGTGCGCTGGATGTGCTCGTGGCAGACCGGCGAGGCCGACGTCGACGCCCTGGTCACGGCCGTTCGCGCGGCGCTCGTCTGAGCAGCGAGCGCGCGGCCGGCGCCGCCACGTCCACAAACCCCTGAGCCGCTGCGGGCGCGGTGTAGTCTGGTGAGGGAGGAACTACCCTGACCACCGAAGGACAGCTGAGATCGGCGGCGGTGCCGCGCCTGCACATCGCGGTGCCGCTCGACCCCTCGCGCCTGCGTCGCGTGCGCGAGCGCATACGTGACTACCTCGAGCAGTACTGCGCCGAGGCGCGGCAGGTCGACGAGATCGTGCTCTGCATCGACGAGGCCAGCGCCAACGCCATCCAGCACAGTCGGTCCACCGCCGACCTCGAGATCGACCTGCGCATAGCCGACGACCGGCTCGCGGTCTCGGTGAGGGACGGCGGGGTCGGCTTCGACATCGAGGGCTGGAGCCCCAGTCTGCCGGACGACCCGCTCGACGACCACGGCCGCGGGCTGTACCTGATCTCGTGTCTGTGCGAGGACCTCGAGCTCTGCCGCGACGAGGGACTCGAGGTGCGGCTGGCCAAGCGCATCGCCAGGCGCGAGCCGGGCCTCGGGCTGGAGCTGCCGCTGCACCTCGAGATGCCCGACCCTGTGCGCGTGAACATGCTTTTCGAGGACATCCCCGACGCCTACGCCGCCCTCGACTGGGAGTATCGCTACACGTACGTCAACTCACACGCCGAGGAGATGGCCGCCCTCTCGCGGGACGACGTGCTGGGACACACCCTGTGGGAGGTCTTTCCCGACGTCGTCGGCACCGAGATCGAGCGTCACCTGCGCGAGGCCATGGACCAGGGCATCTCGAGCCGGTACGAGTTCTACTTCCCGCCGCTCGACCGGTGGTTCGAGCAGCGCCTCTACCCGACGCGCTCGGGGATCGGTCAGTACACCACGGACATCACTGACCGCAAGCGGCGCGAGGCCGAGCGCCTCGAGTACCTGGAGCAGCTCATCGAGAGCGAGGAGCGCTACCGGGTGACGTTCGAGCAGGCGGCCGTCGGCATGGTCCACATCGCCCCCGACTTCCGCTTCGTACGGGTCAACGACGCCTTCTGTCGGTTCCTGGGCTACACACGCGAGGAGTTGCTCGCGCTCACGTTCCCCCAGGTGACCCACCCAGACGACCTCGCGGCCGACCTCGACCTCGCCCGCGAGCTGCTGGCCGACGAGATCGAGTCCTACTCCATGGACAAGCGCTTCATGCGCAGGGACGGTTCGATCGTCTGGGGCGCCCTCAGCGCGGCCATTCTGCGCGACGAGCAGGGCGAACCCGTGCACTTCATCTCGATCGTCCAGGACGTGACGCTGCAGATGGAGCGCCAGCGCCTGAGCGACGCGCTCAACGAGATCGCCACCTCGATCACCACCGTCTTCGACCACGACGAGATCCTGGACCGGGTGGTCGCCGCCGTGGGCGCCGCGATGGCGGCCGACTCGGCCGTCATCGCGGCGCTGCGCGGCGGCGACCTCGTGCCGCGCTACCTGTGGCGCGCTCCCGAGGAGTTCCGCGACACGGCGATCCCACTATCCCACACGCCGTTCGTCGAGCACGCCTTTGCGCAGGGCGCCGTGGTGGCGGTCGACGACACGCTGGGCGGCGACGCGGCCGACCCGGCGTTGCAGGCCGCGTGGGGCGTTAGGTCGACGGCCGTGGCGCCGGTCGTGGTGCGCGGCGAGACGACCGGCGCCCTGTTCGTCAACTATGAGCGTCGCAGGCACCTGTTCACGCCGGCCGAGGAGGACTTCCTCGGCAAGGCGGCCGCCGTGTGCGCGAGCGCGCTCCAGTCGGCGCGTCTCTACGACCTGGAACGGCGGCGCTTCGAACGGCTGGAGACGCTCCACGACGTGGCGGAGCTGGCCGTCTCGTCGCTCGAGCCTCGCGACGTGGCGGCCCACGCCACGGCGTTCGCGGTCGAGCGGCTCGGAGTCGACGCCGCCGGCCTGTTCGTGCTGAACCAGCGTGGCGACCGCTT
>Ga0335071_10008846_pt1 | contig 10318 bp, 7 predicted proteins | sample Lox_Sample_15_FD_206724 | JGI IMG/M metagenome (GOLD analysis project Ga0335071, IMG submission 206724) | Soil microbial communities from Loxahatchee National Wildlife Refuge, Florida, United States - Lox_Sample_1.5 | ecosystem: Environmental > Terrestrial > Soil > Wetlands | place: USA: Florida...
TGGCATCCGGCTTGCCGCGCTGGAGCACCATGTTGTCGGCGAAGATCGGACTCACGAATGGAAGCGCCTTCGCATTCGCCGGCTGAATGGGCTGACCTGGCGTGGGCTGCCCGCATGCGCCCAGTCCTGCAACCGACAATACGGCGACTCCGACAGCGATACGTACATATCTTGCACTCATGAGTGCATCCTCTTGGGCTCACGGGGCGATGTCATGGGCATCGGAAGTTCCGGACCTCCTTTGAATCGCCTTCAACTTTCTCAGGGCGGGTTGGGAAACACACGGTGTGGGAATGCGGTTCGCCGCGCATCTCGCCGACGATTTCCGGAACAGACGACTATACGAGATCGCGGGACCATGAACAAGAGCAAATAAATCGCTTTATATTTGCGCGTTCGTGGATTAGTATGCCGGTGGCCGGAGGCCGGCACGATTTCAGTTTTCAAACAGTGGCAGCCGACTCGACGCACGTCCTCAAGGGAGATGCGGAATGATATCGATCGCGATCGGAGCACAGAAACGTGTGCGGCGCAAAGCTTCTGGCGGACTTATCGCAAGAATTGCACTCTTGATCGTCGGGGCACTTGCAGGTGCAGCTCAGCAGCAAAACGGAGCAGCCGAGCCGCCTGCACTCAAAGTCAACATTGATGCCCGGCAGACTGCCTCGCCCGTCTCCCCTTACGAATATGGCATGTTCATCGAGCACATCGGCTCTCTTATCTATCGAAGTCTCTGGTCTGAAATGCTCGATGACCGCAAGTTCTACTTTCCGATCAAGCCGGACGAGCCGCAATCGGCCGCACCAGCCCAGGGCGGACCTTTCCGCAACATGCAATTGCGAAAGTGGCACCCCATCGGCCCTGCCGATGCAGTTGTGATGGACAAGGAACAGCCTTTTGTGGGCGAGCAGAGTCCGCGCATCAAGCTCGACCTCTCCACAGCGCGTGGTGTTCGTCAATCAGGGTTCGCGTTAGTCAAGGGGAAGAAATACTCCGGCCACATCTGGCTCCGCACCACACCCAACGCAAAGATCACCGTCGCGCTCATTTGGGGCGAAGGCGCAAACGATCGTCAGACAATTGTCCTTCCTGCGGCCCCCAGTGCCTACCAGGAACACCCGTACGACTTTACAGCCGGCGGCGATACCGATACCGGCGCGATCGAGATTAAAGGCACGGGCACAGGCAACTTTCACATCGGCGCCGTCTCGCTCATGCCGGCCGACAACCTCGACGGTTTTCGTCCAGAAGTCATCGCGCAGCTCAAGCAGTTGCACTCCGGCTTTTGGCGCCTTCCGGGCGGCAACTTCATCTCCGATTTCAACTGGTATGACTCGGTTGGCCCACGAGACAAGCGGCCCCCGGACTTCGATTATGCGTGGAACGCCATGCAGACCAACGATGTCGGCATGGACGAGTTCATGACGTTCTGCAAACTCATTGGCGTCGAACCCTACATCACCGTGAACGCCGGTTTCGGCGACGCGCACTCAGCAGCTGAGGAAGTCGAATACATGAATGGCGCGGCCAGCACGCCGATGGGCGCGATGCGCGTACGCAATGGGCATCCGCAGCCCTATCGCGTCCGGCTCTGGGATATCGGCAACGAGCCCTACGGCCAATGGCAACTCGGACGCACCGACCTGAAGTACTACCTGCTCAAGCACAATGAGTTTGCGAGAGCCATGCGTGCGGTCGACCCATCGATCACGTTGCTGGCGTCCGGCTCCATGCCTGAGGAGGCGATCCTGGAGGGTGTCGCGGCCGACTGGCATATCCCCATTGATCAAGCCGGCATCTGCTCCGACGCGGACTGGACCTGCGGTTTTCTCAAACAGGATTGGGGCAACTTCGATGGTGTCACCGAGCACTGGTACACGCGGGCCGGTGTGCGCTGGGACCGCGAGCGCGCGGAGAAGGGAATCAAGATCGGCCGCCTCGAGGCTGGCTACGTGCCCGATCAGGAGACCGTCCTTGAGTGGGTACGACGCCCATCGGATCGCGTTCATCTTAAAGGCGAAGAGTGGCAGGAATACGAGAGGCGCTTTCCCGAGATGAAGGCCAAGAGCATCTTTATGTCGAACGACGAATACGCGTACACAGGGGGCCAGACAGATCTCAAACTCGCTCTCGCCTACGCGATGGTCTTAAACGAGATGCTCCGCGAAACAGACTTCCTTCGAATGACCGCCTTCACCATGGGCGTTTCCACACTGGACTACAACCAGACCGCCGCGACCCTCAACACGAACGGCCTGCTCTTCAGGCTTTACGGAGAACACCTCGGCGCCGGCTCCATTCCGGTCGCCGTCACGGGCAACTCCCCGCAGCCAGCTCCCACAGAACACATCGTGGGCGATCTGCCGCGAACGAGCACAGGGAGCCCGACATATCCGCTGGACATGGTGGCCGCGCTGAGTGCAGATCACAGATTCCTCACGCTTGCCGTCGTCAACGCGACCGATTCCGAACAGAAGTTCGATCTGACTGTCAGCGGTTCACGGCTGATGGGCAACGCAACGCTGTGGCGGATGACTGGCAAAAGTCTTGATGCCGCCAACCACGTCGAGCAGACTCCCCAGGTCGAAATAAAAGAAAGCGTGATCGGTGGAGCGTCTGCGAGCTTGCCCGTGGCACCGATCAGCGTGAGCATCTATCGGTTTCCGGTGGCTCAGCCCACGCAATAGCATCCGGTTTTTGGAGCGGCTGCCGGAGTCAATTCGGGAGTCGACGAGACCGGATGGGTCAATTGTCGTGGCGCAAACAAGGACGCCTCTCTGGCCGATATGAAGTTGCCGCACACTTTACGCAGTCTGATCTTTCTCTCCATCTAGTTTCCAGTAAACCGAATAACGTTGATCACGAATCTGATAAAGAGGCATCAGACTCAGCTTCGTGCCTCCGCCGTCAGCGGTGAAGCGAAGCTCGGCAGGGGAGTCCGCATCGATCCAACGGGAAGGATCTGTATCTGCTGTCGCGGAGACACCCGGCAGGGGAGCTGGCGGGGGAATCGTCTTGGGAAACGGCTCATACAAGGAGCGCGCTGTTTGGTCCGTCGGCCCGGGTCCAAAATCGACAGCCAAAGCCATCGGGCCGTACAGAGCGGCACGAACGGATTCATCCCCGGGGAGCGATTCTGTCCACAGGTGCATCGGAAGCGAAATGCTGAGGGTGTCGCCGTCCTGCCAGGTTCTCCTGATTGCCAGATACGATCCCGGGTCAGCTACAGCTTCGAGTGAGCGTCCGTTGATCTTGATTTCGGCGTCGTCTGTGGTCCAGCCTGGAATACGGATGTGAATCGTGCGCGCTGCGGGCCGTGAGGTTCTCACGCTCACGCGGGTGCCTTGCTCTTGCGGGAATTGTGTTCGTTGTTCCAGCGCGAATCCCTCTTCCGTCCAATCGAGGGTGGAGGCGACGAACTGATTGATGTAAACGTCTGCGCCGCGATGGAAGTAGATCGTGTCAGAGAACTTGGCGAACTCCTCGGCGCCCGTGCCCGTGCAACACAGAAAAGATTCTTCGGGAGTGTTGTAAGCGCGCCAATAGCCTGCAGCGAGAGGGAAGAAATACTGCTTCAGGCCATTTTCATTTTGCGTTCCGAGCCTGCAATTGAAGAGGGCTCTCTCGTAGGCATCCATCCAGCGGGCGTCGCCGGTCCACCCGAAGACCAGGCGTTCGAGCTTCATCAGGTTGTAGGCGACACAACACTCGGCGTTCTTCCACTGCAACGTGCCCTCTAGCTGGCCTGGCGGTGTCTTCCAGAACTCTTCCACGCTGGTATTTCCGATAACGTAGCTGCGCGCCGAGAGCACCTCACCAAGGAAGTACTCGGCGATTTGCCGGTAGTGACTGTCGCCCGTGACCTCATACATGCGAGCAGCGCCGATGATCTTCGGGACATGAGTGTTGGCATGCAGTCCTTGCAGTTCGTCGCGGCGTCCGGCGAGCGGATCGAGGAAACTCGGCTGTTCGAATAAGTGGGCAGTCGCGAGATATCGATCCTTCTTGGTGACTGCGGCAAGGTTGACGAGAACTTCATTCATACCGCCGTACTCGTCGCGGAGCATACGTTGGCGCTGCTCGGTGCCGATGGGCCAGAAGAAGTCGCCGACCCAACGAGCCATGCCTTCCGCGATCTCCACAGCGTCGGTGTTCCCAGTCAGGACATACATGTCGAGCAACCCGGCCATGATCTTGTGGCAGGTGTAAAAGGGAGCCCAAACCTGCTTCCCCTGCGCAAGATGCTCAAAAAGGTCGATGGGGAAGGCGCCGAGGTATCCGGTCCCGATCTTTTTTTGGCACTGCGCCAGGCCTGCGACGACCTGATCGCCTTTCGCCCTCAAGTCCGCATTGCCGGAGGCTGCCGATGTGAGTGCAGCCGCGGACAAGAAGTGCCCGCCGTTGAAGTGGCCGCGCAGCTCACAGGTCGGCGCCTCCCAGCCTCCATAGGGGGTTGCGCTCGAAGGGATGCCGGCCGTTGCGCGAAAGCTATAGAGGAGACGGTCCACCGTCAGCGAGTCAAGATAGCGTGCGTTGACTTCTTCCTGCTCTTTGAAGATGCCAGATGCGAGGCGGACTGAGTTCAAAGGAAAAGGCGTGATCCGACCGGAAGGAGCCTCGTGTTTTTCAGCTGCAACACTCTGCAACAGCGTGGACGGGCCGGCAAAGAGAAGACCCGCTGCTTCAGCGCCAGACTTCAGAAATGAGCGACGGGAATGAACGTGCATCAAGGTTCTCCTTTGGGGTGATTGAGACCCCGGTCGGCTGCGGGGGGGACGCGCGCCCCACGGCCGAGTTCAACGCACAGGCTCGCAATTGCATACGGGATTTCCCGAATCCGTTGTTATGTCTGGATTTGTTGTCAGGCCTGCGATCTTGAGAACGAATGCTTCCTTTCGCTCGTTCGTGTCAGGCAGCGTGACAGTGAGACCCGCATCATCCTGCTTGTAGCTCAATGGTCCGCCACCGAGCAGGACCACCGAGTGCACCGGCCCCGCCTCTCCGCCACGGGCCAAGGAGTGGATTGTTACCTCTTCTCCAGCCCCCTTCCCCATGACGATTGCGTACAAATCCTGCTTCCGTACCGTGAAATAGATGTGATTGTCACCCTTCTCTTCGAACTTGGTCCACGCGTGGGTGTCGTAGATCGCGTCGCCGTTGACGTCCAACCACTTGCCGATCGCGAGAAGGGTGTCCTGTTGGTCCTGGGGGATCGTTCCATCTGCCTTCGGCGAAACATTCAGCAGCAAGGTTCCGTTCTTGCTCACCGTGTCCACAAGCCATCCGATCACCGTTTCCGGCGAGTTGGCCTTCATTCCTTCGATGTATCCCCAACTCGATCCGATAGGCCGATCCACAACCCATGAGCCGCCGCGAATGCCATCCGGCGGCGCTCCTTCGAAGTCAAGGATCGATGCGATGGTTTTGATATTCGTGCCGGAAGGGGCAAATGCCGCCTTCTTGGTTGTAAACGAAACCTGCTTACCCCAAGTCCTGGCCCGGTTATAGTAGTAGGCCGCAATCTTCAGCTTGAGCGGATCGAGGTATCGCTGATCGACCCCGTTGTCGAAGTAGATGAGATCGGGCTGGTATTTATCGATGAGTTCGACATTGCGCTCGTACCAGTTCACCAGGAATCTTTCCATCGCTGCATCACTGCGGTCGGCATAGTTATAAAAGTCGGCCCATTTGGGATCGTAGAGATCGGCGTGTTCGGCCTTCATCTTCTCCGCCAACTCCCGGGGAGGATTGATGAATTGAAAATTCTCAATTCCATGATTCGCGACTCCGACCTTCATCCCCTGCTTCCGCACGGCCGCAGTCAGCTCACCGATGATATCTTTCTTCGGGCCCATCTGCACCGCATTGAAGGGCGTCACCTGGCTGTCCCACATGGCAAAGTTCTCGTGATGTTGGGCGCCCGGCATCACGTATCGAGCGCCCGCCTTCTTGAAGAGCGTGGCCCAGGCATCGGCATCGAAATGCTCCGCCTTGAACAGGGGGATGAAGTCCTTGTATCCGAACTTGTCGGGTGGGCCGAAGTGTTCTGTGTGCCAGGCGCGTGTACTTCGAGGGCCGTCATTGATTCCGAGCGCCATATCGTGGCCAAAGAGCACCTTGAGGACATTGTCATCCCCGCCCGCATAGAGAAACTTCTCGTACCACTCATTGCCATGCGCGGGGACCGAGAAGATTCCAAAGTGCATAAAGATCCCGAACTTCGCGCCCTTGAACCAATCTGGAACGGCGTAGTTCTCCTGGAGCGAAGACCACGTCGGCTGCACCGGCCCCGGAGCCATTGGCATGGGAATCTGGCTGACCGCCTTATCCACGACGCGCTGGTTTGTTTCCGGAGCCATGTCGAACCCGAGACTATTGCCGCCTTCCCCCGCGATCTGCGCCGAGAGCCGTGTCGAAGAGCCGATCAGGGCCGCAAAAAGCAACACCGGAGTTACCAGCATCCCGCACCTGCCGGGCATCGATCCTGTCGCTATACGTGATCCAGTCATTTGCGATTCACCTCGTTGGTTCCGTACTCAATGTTGCGATCGTCCGCAGGCACTTCGCTGCATTCGATGCGGGTGTTAGCGTCTTTACCAACCCACCTAGACGATCTTTAGCGTAATCGCGTAATCGCATGGCTTCCGTTCCGGCATCACCACGACAAGGCCCTGCTCGTCCTGAGCCCAGGTTACCTTGTCGTCGTAACCCAGAAGTTCGACATGGCTGATCTTCGGAGGGGAGAACTTGCTGGTGGTGGCCAATGGCCGAATCAGCGCTTCCTTCTCCGGCCAGCCCATAACGAAGGCATAGAGCGTGTCGCCCTTCGTTGTGAAACGGACTTCGTCGGCGGTAAGGTCGGTCCGGCCAGACTCATTGAACCGGGTTCCACTGCCTGACGATGGCGCTGTTGCTACGGGGCCGTCACCGAAGGTTCTCCAGGGCCGCGTTCCGTAAATGCCCTCACTGTTGATCGCCATCCACTTTGTAATCTCATCGAGGATGACCATTTCTTCGTAGTCGAGCTCGCCGCTGTTGGGTAGGGGGAAGTTGAGCATGAGGTTTCCGTTGCGGCTGACGATGTCGACGAGCAGGTCGATCACGTATTTGGGAGACTTATACTGCGCTTCCCGGTTGTAGTGCCAGTCGCCGATGCAAGTGTCGGTCTGCCAGGGATTCGCCGGAATGCCGGCTGCTACGCCGCGCTCCCAGTCTTGAACGCACGTGCCGACTTCGCAATCACTGGGTAGCTTGCTGGTGTACACCGCTTCGCATCGACCGCCGTGGCGCCGGGCGTCCACGTTGTAAAGATTGGCGACGAGCGCAAGCCCGTACTCGCCGAAGAAGATATCGCCATCGGTGTACAGCAGATCGGGTTGGTATTTGTCGACGAGGTCCTTGATTCGATCGAAGTAGTGCTTTTTCCACCAAACTGGCGCCTCACGGTCATTCAGAAGCCGATAGCTGTAGGGATAGTAGGGCGGCAGCTTGTGGTAAAGGTCAGCATAGGCGGGGTCGGCGCCATCGTAAAACTCCCCGGCGAGCGGGCCGGTCTTGTCGCTCATGTGCGATGTGCTGAACCAGTGGTAGCTCGGGGCAAGGTGCTCGCTTACGGCGAAGCGGAGCCCATGCTTGTCGGCAGCCTTTTGGAAGGCCCCTACGATGTCTCTCTTCGGCCCCGTCGCAACCGCGTTCCAACGCGGCTGGTACTTGGAATCCCAAAGATCGAACCCGTCATGATGGACCGCCATGCTGCAGAAGTACTTCGCTCCGGCCTTTTTGTAGAGGCCGAGCAAGTGATCCGGATCGAATCGATCAGCTTTCCAAGCGGGAATCAGATCCTTAAATCCCACGCGGGTCGGATGGCCATAGGTCTTCACGTGGTATTCGTACTGTTTGCTTCCCTGGATATACATGTTGCGCGCGTACCAGTCCCCGTACTCGACGGCAGACTGTGGTCCCCAGTGCGCCCAAATCCCAAACTTGGCATCGCGATACCAGTCCGGGATCTGCCATGCGCGGAGCGACTCACGCGTTCCTTGGAAAGGGCCATGTGCGATTTCCAGCGTTGCGTCCGCTCGCTCCTCGGCAGCTTCCCCCATGAGCCTTTCGCTCGATGAGAGAAGTGCAGGTGCGCCTGCGAGCAGAGCAAGTGCCTGTCTTCTGTTCATCTTCATCTCTTCACACCATTCTCATCATTCGTTGCATTCGTCGTTAAAGCGTCTTGTTTCTAGCTGACGCACCGTGCATCGGATTTCCCGAGGCGCTCTTCGGCTTCGCCGGTCCAGTATCCGCAATCCAATTCGAAGAAGACGGAAGCGTAGGGCACGGCAAGAGACGACTTGAGAATCAGAATACGAAAGAGCTTCGCGCTCTCATCGAGTTTGGCGATGATCTGATCGTGCGGGAGCACCTGGGTTTCGCGATTGCCGTACAACCGCGCCAGCTTTTGCCTATAGACCGTGACCCCTCGTCCATCCCGTTCTACAACGAACTTGAACTCGGCGGACCGCAATGGAGTCAAAATGGCGGAGGGAGAGGGATTCGAAAACATCTGTTTTCCCCTGATATTACCCAAATAATCCAGGGATACGAACTTTGATACCCCCACTTATACCCCCGTACCGCAGATGGCATCTGTCCGGTCGAAAAAGTTGCAAGTTCGCGGCAATCCCAGCGCCTACTCTTCACTATATTCCCGCTACCCAGATCATTGTGCCTGACTGAAATCATCATCGCAGACGCTAAGCTAGATGTGGCGTTGCATTGGGGCGCAATCGATCTAATAGCAATCGTGATCTGGCTCACGCCAGTTTCCGTAAGCGCGGTCTTCCGTCCTGGACGCTTTTCGTGGCCGTCAGCCGCGCGTTGGAATTCGACGCTGTTCCAGCAGCCACGACAAGGCGCCGCACAGGCAGAGCAGAATGAAGGGGGCAAGACCATAGACCCAGGGAGCGAGTCCTGCTCCCATGTAAATGTCGTCTGCTTTCCAATGATCGATGTTCGCAGGAACCTGCCCAATCAATATCTTCTGGCCCACATTTGTGATGCCAAAAACAAAGAACATCAAGAACGGAAGGCTGGCCGCAAATAGGACTTTGGTTCGCAGCTTCATTTTGCCCCCGACACATGCACCAGAATTAGATCACTTCTGCGTTGGCGGTCATTCACGATCCGAAACGAACGGGCCTATTCACCCATTCAAACCACATCACATCGCCATCAAAGAAATAGAGAGATGGTTCCTCCACACCGTCTGCAAGTCGTCTTACGCGGAGCCGCACCGTCTCTCTTAGCCAACTGGAGGGCTCTGAATCGAAAAAGCTCGCACCACCGATGTACGCGACAAAACGGGAATCGGGAGACCAGAGTAGGCCCGTTTCCGCGAATTGTGGCTTGAAGAGAAGCTCTTGTTTCCCGTCCTTGACCCGGATTGCAAAGTACTTACAACCTGCGAGCGAGGGCGGGCAACGAAGAAAGGCGATGCGGCTTCCATCAGGCGACCAAGCCGGAAATCCTCCGTCCGCAAGATCGCTCGATTGCTTTCTCTCCACATCGTACACACGCGAAGTCCGAATACCTCCCGGTTTATTGGTGGTGAAAGCAACGCGCTTATCGTCTGGGGACCAGCATTGCGGAGCTGCGAAGGAGTCGGGGCCTTCGTCTATCATCTGAGTCTCACCAGTCTGAAGATCGATAATCTGCAGCCCAAATCCACTGGACGGGGCCGCATGCTTCCGGTCGGTCATGTTCAACGCCAGTTTCGTTGAATCGTGAGACCAGCACATCCCAGCAGGATCGTCGAAGCCTTCGAGTTGTTGGATCTCCTTTGTCCGGGTCTCGACTATAGCCAAGGTGGAACGGCCTGAACAAACGTAGGCGTTCATTATGGGCGTCGTTCCGGAACAAAGGCCGATCGCAATTCTCTCGCCGTCAGGAGAGACGGCGCCGTAGGGTTGCGATGCACTTGTGAATTGAGGCGACTGCGAAAGTGTCCCCCTGTCAAAAGACAAACTGTACAGCGAGCTGTTCTTTACTGAAATAAGCTCAGATCCGCGCTGATTCTCGCGGATTAACTCCGAATGGATTGAGTCCGCTCGCCGACACGAGGTCAACGGGATCAGCGCAGGAAGCATAGCCATCATGGCGAATCGACGCCATCTGTCTAACGCAGAATGTTGCACGGCACCATTATGAATCGACGGTCGCATGACAGCCTTCCTTCTGCATTTTAAGCGTGAGGTAAAGGTGGTGTTGGGAAGAATGAGCGGGTCACTCCCGCGTGATGGTGGTTACGGAAATTCCAGATTCGACAACA
>Ga0335071_10008847_pt1 | contig 10317 bp, 7 predicted proteins | sample Lox_Sample_15_FD_206724 | JGI IMG/M metagenome (GOLD analysis project Ga0335071, IMG submission 206724) | Soil microbial communities from Loxahatchee National Wildlife Refuge, Florida, United States - Lox_Sample_1.5 | ecosystem: Environmental > Terrestrial > Soil > Wetlands | place: USA: Florida...
CGTTCCTGGTAGTCGGGTTGATGTTTCTTGTCGCCGGCGTGCTCTGGCTCGCGGGGACCCGTTACCTGCAGCGCGATACGGTCATGGCGTCCCATCGCTTGAGGCAGCCATGATCCATATCCGGCCGTGTATCCCGGAGTCGCTGCCGAGAGTTATGATGCCAGATTCTCGATTTCCCATTCTCGATTTCCGATTCAGGAGTAAACCGAGTCATCCATCGAGAATCAAATTTTCAATTCCGGTTTCCGTTGGGATAGATCCGGAATCTTGTTGAGGAAATACGCATGAAATCCTTATCGATTCGTACCCAAGCACACACTCAGTTCGTGGATATCACCAGGGAAGTGCAATCGGCGGTGTCTGCACTCGGCGTCAAAAGCGGAGTGATTACCGTTTTTGTGCCGCATACGACTGCGGGAATCACGATTAACGAAAATGCTGATCCGGATGTCACTTCGGACATTTCCGGAGCGCTCGATAGTGCGGTGCCATGGCAGGCACCATACAAACATTCCGAAGGCAACGCGGCAGCGCATGTCAAGGCAAGCATGATGGGATCGTCAGTCCAAGTTATCGTTGAGGACGGGCTGCTGCGGCTCGGAACGTGGCAGGCCATTTACTTCTGCGAATTCGACGGGCCGCGTACCCGCAATGTCTGGCTCGCGTAAACCAGATTAACCATTCCCAATTCTCGATTCCCGAATTCTGTATTCCACCTGCTACTTTTTCCCTTTTCCCGGCTCGACTCCGCCTTGCGTCATGATTTGCTTTGCGAATTCGCCCGCTGGGGTCAGCGTATATTGCCAGTCGCGGATAAGGGTTGGCCCCCACTCCGGATCGAAGCACCATACCAGCCAGCTGATACCCTTGCTCTCGAGGTAATTCATGATGGACGGTCCGTAGGCGGGCTGGGTTGCGTTCGGTGGGGCGGCCTGTGCACCGCCGAATTCTGTCGCAACCACCGGATACGTGGCGGCGGCAAATCCAAAATCCTCTTCCCATTTGGATTCCCACGGCTGAGGCCGCTTATTCGAATACGGGTGTGTCACGTAACCGATGTTTGTGGCATTGATAGGTGCCTCGCGAATCGGTGTCAAGTCGTATGCCCAATCGAATCCGGCTACGAGCACCACCGCCTGCGGATGATAGGCTCGAATGATGGTGATTTCGTTTTCGCAGATCTGTTTCCATTCCGACCAGGCAACCGGACCCAACTGCCCCCTGTAGGTTGTAGGCTCGTTGAATAGCTCCCAGAAAGCGATCGTGTTGTGCCCGGCATAGTGTCTGGCCATGATGCGCCAGAAACTGTATGTTTCCTGCAGCGTGGTTTCATACATCGGGTCCTGGAACAGACCGGTCGTCAGATTGCCGATAGAGTGCCAGTCCAGCATGATGTACATGTTCAATTCCGTGCACCAGTCCACTGCCTGATCCAGCAATTTGATATATTCCGCCGGAGTTCTCCCGCGCCAGGCTATGGGATGCACCGGAATCCGGACGACTTTCGCGCCCATTTCCTGCACCTTTACGAAATGATCCCGGCTCCAATGCCCCTGCGATGCCAGCTTGTCCGGATCCGAAATGGACAACCCCCGGAACAGAACCGTATTGCCGTCCGGATCAACGAACCTGTTTCCCTTCACCGAGATCAGGGGGAGTTTTTTTGCGTTCAACTTGTAGGGCCAGGCTCCGGGAGACTGAGCCTGCCACCAGGAGCCGGTTTGTGGCTGCGCCTGTGCCATGGCCATGAAGCCGGTTGAAAGAGCAATCACCAAAGCGGAAGATAGAACAATTGATTTCATCGTCGCTCCTTGTTGGAGGTTGCTGCATTGGTAATCGAGTGAAAAATGAAATACCGGAATACCGCCCACTGCCGACTGAAACCTGACTACCCCTTGCTACTGAGAGTTTAATTCATCTACGATGATCTCCATACAATGAAGTGCGAAGCGGGAGGGTTTATGGGAAAGAGGCTTCTGCGGATGGCAATGATTGCTTTGCCGCTTGTGTTGATGTCGATGACGGCCGCCGGCCAGGAGTCGAAGGCCGCTCCGGAACGGGCACGGACGGAGCTTGCCAAAGACGACATTACGACGCTGATGGCCATGGTCGGCCGATTGCCGGCCGCAGAGCAGGACCGAAGGATGGAACGCATTTGGGAAGACCTGGCCGTCGGCAAAACGCCCAGATCTGATTTTCTTTTCTGCACGGGATATGCCTATTTAGGAAATTATAAAGCGCAGGCATGCCTCGGCTATGCATATGAAAACGGACGCGGTGTTCAGAGGGACACGGCGGCTGCTTATGTCTGGTATTCGATAGCGCTGGATAATCCGATCAGGGACATTGTGGAGAAGCAGAAGATTCAAGCGGATCGAGACAGGATGAAAAAGACGCTTCTGACGGGCACTCCGGCGAAGACTGAAAAAGAGTTGGATGACCTGCTCAAAACGCAGCGAGAACTGAAAATAGAGTGCCAGGCTGAGATCCGCGACACCAAGTTCTAGTGCTCCCGATTTGAAACTCCAGATTCTCGATCCTCGATTTCCGGTTCGGGCGAAAACCGAATCCTCGATCGAGAATCGAGAATCTGGAATCGAGAATCTGAGTTACCTGCCCAGTTTCAGCACCAGTCCGGCCGAGAACCGGAAATTGTTTTGGTGGTCGCCAAGCCCGCTGAAAAAAATCTGTGGGGCCGCATTGAAGCGTGTCATGAGATAGTCTACCTGAATCGCGCGAACAGCCAATGATTTGCTTACGTTGATATCAATGCCTCCGCCTACGACGGCCGCCAGGGCCGTGTCGGAGATGTTGTATCCAAGGGCTCCTGTGCTGGCGCGGTCGGCTCCGATCAGGAAATGCGCGAACGGTTCGAACTTGTCCGTGCGATAGGTCAGTTTGGGGCCCCCCATGAAGGTATAGGAGTTGATGTTGACGTATGGGATTTGAAAGCCGAATATTCCGGGCGACCCGTAATGCCCGCTAAAATCTCCTTCCACACCGAACCAACTGGTGACGTTGGCCGCCACCGAAGCGTTCCATCCGTTAAGGTTAAAGCCCTCCGGATTTACCCTGAGATAGGAATAGCCGCCGAAAATCTCAGCCTTGGGATATTCTGTCTGTGCCAATGCGGCCATCGGGATCAGCAGCGCTATAAAAACACCAAGCAATAACTTACGCATAGAAGCCTCCTATGCCAGCAGTTCTCCAACATGAAATTCAAAATCTGGATAACCCGGCATTTGTACTGATGCGTTGCGATGCGACAAGTTTCAATCGTGGCGAAAAAAAAGGATTAGTGAGATGCTGCGGCAGATGGCCTCTTGGATGCCTGGGGCGGACGCATAAGATACACAAGCGGGAGGCAGAGAAAGAAAAGGAGGCCAAAGACCTGCATCAGTTTGATGAATGAGAGCATGGTTGCCTGGCGCTGCACCATGCCGAAGACCATGGCATTTGCGCGATATCCCGCGGTCACCGGATCGGAGCCGCTGCTCATCATTGCGGAGCGCATTTGCTCCAGATATTGTTGCGATCTTTGCCCGAACTGTGTGATGTGAGCGCCGAGAATGTTCGTATAGGCCTGTCGATTCCGTTCCAGCATGGTTGCGGCTGTCGCGATCCCGATACTGCCGCCGATATTGCGCATGAGATTAAACAGGCTCGTCGCATTGCCCATTTCCTGCCTGGAAATCCTGTCCATCGTGATGGTCGTCAGGGGAACGAACAACAGGCTCATGGAGATCCCCTGGACAAACTGGGGCCAGAAGAAATCCCAGTAACCCGCACTCAGATTCAGGATTCCAAACCACAGAAGTGTAGTCGCGCAGATGGCGATTCCCGCAGGCAAGAGCTTTCGTGCGCCGACCCGCCCTATCACAATTCCTACGATAGGCATGAACATCATGGAGCCGAAGCCGCGCGGCGCCATGGCGATCCCGGATTGCAGAGCCGGGTAGCCTAGAAGCGTTTGAAGAATGATGGGCAAGAGGACCAGACTGCCGTATAGGATGAATCCCACGGCGGTGATCATGAAAACGCCGATCGCATACGTGCGGTCCTTGAAGACACGCACGTTGATGATGGGATTCCTGGCATAGAACTCATAGACGGTGAAAGACAGAAGCAGCACGGCTGCAATGATCGCCAAAATCGTGATCACGTCTGAAGAGAACCAGTCTTCCTGCTGGCCCTTGTCGAGCACGATCTGCAGGGCTCCCATCCCGACGGCAAGCATTCCAATGCCCCAGTAGTCGATTCGTTCCGGTTTCCCTTGCAGATAATGCGGGTCGAAGACAAACAACTTCGCCATGACGAAAGAGACAATGCCGACCGGAATATTGATGTAAAAAATCCATCGCCAGCTGTAGGTGTCGGTGAGCCATCCCCCGATGACCGGGCCGAGAATTGGCGCCGTGACGATACACAGGGCCCACGCCGCCATGGCTTTCCCCCGCTCTTCGGGCGGAAAGGCTTCGAGCATGATGGCCTGGGACAGAGGCTGCATCGTTCCGCCGCAGGCACCTTGGATCACGCGAAAGACGATGAGACTCATCAAATTCGGCGCCAGTCCGCACATGAATGAAGCGGTGGTAAAGCCGACGATGGCCATGAGAAGGAGGCGCTTACGCCCGAATTGCCGCGCAAGCCATCCGGTCATCGGAAGAATGATCGCATTGGCAACCAGGTAGGAAGTCAGAGTCCATGTCCCTTCCTCGACAGTGGCGGACATGGAACCCGCGATATGGGGCAGAGAGACGTTGACTACCGTGGTATCCAGGACTTCCATGAAAGTGGCGAATACCACCGAGAGGGAAACGATCCAGCGGTTTGCCTGATGCCCGGCTTCGGTCATACACATTCCCGGAAATCGGAAATAATAGCCGAGCCTGCAAATGCTGACCAGTATTATTTCGAGAGTCTGGAATCGAGAATCTATCGAGAATATGAAATCTGGAATCTGAAATCTGATAGAATCTCGAAATGAATCCGGTTGTCACAGTAATCGGCGGAGGCCTTGCGGGGTCAGAGGCTGCGTGGCAGATCGCGCGCAGGGGAATAGAGGTCCGCCTCTATGAAATGCGGCCGACCGTCACCACGCCGGCTCACACGACCGATCAATTAGGCGAACTTGTTTGCAGCAATTCTCTTAAATCCGATCTTCCGGAATCGGCGCCCCACCTGCTCAAACAGGAACTGCGCCGGCTGGACAGTCTGCTGATGCGGATTGCCGATGAGACCAAAATACCTGCCGGTCATGCCCTCGCCGTGGACAGGGACAGGTTCTGCCGGCGCCTGACAGAAGAGATCCTTCGGGTTCCGCAGATCACGGTTCTACGGCAGGAGGTCACGGATCTGCCTGAAGACGGCATTGCGATTCTGGCCTCAGGCCCTCTGACATCCGGCCCTTTGGCGGAGTCGATTGCCCGGTTCGCGGGGAGACAGAATCTCTATTTTTATGACGCCATTTCGCCGATTGTCGATGCCGGCACGCTTGACCGCTCGATACTTTTTGCGGCATCGCGATACGGCAAGGGTGGGGAAGATTATCTGAATGCCGCTCTTTCAAAGGAGGAATATCTCCGCTTTTACGACGCACTGGTCAATGCCGAGTCGGCGCCACTGCGCTCGTTTGAAAAAGCGATGTACTTCGAGGGCTGCCTGCCGCTGGAGGAATTGGCCCGCCGGGGAGTGGAAACCCTGCGATTCGGCCCGATGAAGCCCGTAGGTCTCACGGACCCCCGCACCGGAAAACGACCCTATGCCGCAGTTCAACTGCGGCTCGAGAACCTCATGGCCGACTGCTACAATCTGGTCGGTTTTCAGAATCACCTGAAATTCCCGGAACAGGTACGCGTCTTCCGCATGATTCCGGGCCTCCGGAATGCCGTGTTCCAGCGCTTCGGGCAGATTCACAGAAATACATATATTCAATCTCCCGGATTGCTTGCCCCATCACTTCAGATGCGCACGAGACCGGAGCTTTTTTTCGCCGGGCAAATCTGTGGTGTTGAGGGGTATATCGAATCCGTCGCCACGGGGCTTCTGGCCGGAATAAACGCCGCGCGGCTGGCGCAAGGCCGGACTCCCCTGTTTCCGCCGCGCCTGACGGCGTGCGGCAGTCTTGTGCACTACATCGCCCACGCCGCTCCCGAGAGCTTCCAGCCTGTCAATATAAGCTTCGGAATTCTGTCGGATGCGCCCACAGGCGCTCCTCGGCCTTTGAGCGACAAGAAGGAAAGGCATCGCATCCAGGTTCAGCAGGCGCTGAAGTCCATGGATGGGTGGATCGAGTCGCTGGATATTTGAAAATATGGAATGTGCCTTCGAGGGTACTATGGCCGATACGCTGTCCTCCTGGATCGAAAAATTTCTCGAGTATATTCGCTATCAACGTAACGCTTCCGAACATACAGTCCGCAACTACGCCTCGGATCTTGAGCAGTTTTATTCCTTCCTGACAACCGCTCCGGATGGATCGCAGCGTCCTGCGCCCGATCTGGACCTGATCGATAACATTACGGTTCGCGAGTTCCTTGGCGCGCTGTATCAGAAATCCAACAAAAAATCCTCCGTTGCAAGAAAACTGGCCACACTGCGATCCTTCATGAAGTTTCTGGCTGGCCAGGGAGCGATCCGGGCGAATCCCGCCAGGATCGTTTCTTCGCCAAAACTGGAGAGCCGGTTGCCCGATTACATGACGATCGATGCGGTAGCGAATCTCGTTGAATCGCCCGATATAGGCACCGATCTTGGGAAGCGCGACCGCGCTATCCTTGAATTGCTTTATGGCGCAGGACTCCGCGTCGGTGAACTGGTCGGACTGGACTTGGGAGATATCAGCCTGAGCGAAGGGCTTGTGAGGGTAGTGGGTAAAGGCAGGAAGGAACGCATCGTCCCCTTTGGAAGAAGAGCGTCGGAAGCAATCGAGTCCTACCTCCACGCCAGATCGAATCTGATGCGGGCGGGCAAGGCGCCTTCCAAAGCAGACGGGGCGCCGGCGGAAGCCGTTTTCCTGAGTTTCAGAGGGACGCGACTGACAAGCCGCAGCGTTGGAAATCTGGTGGATCGCTACGTGGGGCATCTGTCGCAGAAGCTGAAAGTGCATCCGCATACGTTGAGACACACCTTCGCCACGCACCTGCTCGGTGCAGGCGCGGATCTGCGCGCCATCCAGGAATTGCTGGGGCACGAGAGCCTCTCCACAACGCAAAAATATACGCACGTCTCCGTGGATCACCTGGTGCGCGTCTATCAAACGTGCCACCCCCGCGCCAGGAAGAAGGCGGAAAAATAGAAAATGCAGAATACTGAAGACAGGAGACAGTAGACGGAATGGAATCCTGACTTCTGAGGTATCGATGGCGACGCTTTATGCGAGACTCGATTAAAGTGGAATGCTATGCGGGGTATAAAGCAGCAGAGCGGCCATTGCGCTTTGCGCTGGGAGAACGAGTTTTGGAAGTTGAGAAAGTCGAGGACCAATGGTACGGCCCGTCAGCGCATTATTTTCGTATACGCGCGAGCGATGGTAACATTTACGTGCTTTGCCATGACGAAGAAACGGATTGCTGGAGCCCAATTTCGGTGACAGGCTACTCAATCTCGAAATTCTCGCCTTTGAAAATAAAGGGATTATGACCGAGGCGCGATTCGATACCTTTCGGTGCCCCAAAATTTGTTTTTTTCTCAAATTGTTCTTTTTATTAGATTTATATGAAATATTGGCTAGATGGAATTTCGAGGTTGTGGCGCCTGCCACCGAAATTGAGTAGAGGAAGGTTATGAGCCCGAAACGCCTTTTCCTGATTGATGGTATGTCGCACATCTACCGGGCATACTACGCCATTCGCAATCTGAGCAACGCAAGAGGTCTGCCTACCAATGCCGTTTACGGCTTCACCTCCATGCTGCGCAAGCTGATCCAGGAGCAGAAGCCAGAATACATCGGCGTTGCGCTTGATCTCGAAGGGCCCACTGTCCGGCACGAGCAGTATCAGGCTTACAAGGCGACTCGCAAGCCCATGCCGGAGGATCTCGTTCTTCAGATTCCGTACATCCGCAAAGTCTGCGAAGTATTCTGCGTGCCTGTCATCAGCCATGTCGGCTACGAGGCGGACGATGTGATTGGGACCCTGTCTCTGAAAGCAACGCAGCGGGGACTGGATTCCGTCATCGTGACCAGCGATAAGGACATGCTGCAACTGGTGTCGGATCATGTCCTGGTTCTCGATACTGCGAAGGATCTGCTGCTGGATTCACAAAAGGTCCTCGAAAAAATGGGAGTGAATCCGGATCAGGTCGCGGACCTTCTGGGACTATGGGGCGATTCTTCGGACAACATCCCAGGTGCTCCCGGCATTGGGGAAAAGGGGGCGAAAGAGCTGATCCAGACCTTCGGCACGTTGGAGAACACTCTCAATAACTGGGACAAAGTCAAGAGAAAGGCTTATCAGGAAAGCCTTCGCGACAATATAGGGCTCATCCGGATGAGCCGGGAACTGGCCACGATTCGCCGGGATCTTCCAATCGAGCTGGATCTTCAATCGCTTGTTTTGTGCGAACCGGATCGCCGAGCGGCCTACGACCTTTTTTCGGAACTTGATTTTAAGACGCTCACGCGCGAATTCCTTGAAGAAGAAAAGCAGGAGCCTTTGAAGGGGATGTGGCTGGAGAGTGCAAATTCCGATGAATTTTTGAAGGCGATGAGCCGGCAATCGCGGCTATACGTGGAGCTGTACCACGCCGATGGCGTGCTGAACAGGAAGACTGCCGAAATCGCCTGCGTCCAGGGTGAAGCCGGTGATGCCGTCCTGATCGATCTGAAAAACGACAATCTGGCTCGGTGCTGGCGCCGCCTCGCAGAAGACGGATCAATCCGCAGCGTGTGCTGGGATGCCAAATTGTACATGCTCTCCCAGGAGTCTCGCGGAATCCAGCCGGCAGCCGTTCCGGACGACGTCATGCTCATGGCGTTCCTGGTGGCGCCGAATACCGGCGATTATTCCCTGAAACGCTGGGCCCTGGATCAGTTGCATATCTCGCTGGATGAAGAAAAATCCAACCGCCAGGGTTCGCTTCTAGCGGAACCAGAAAAAATCGTCGAGGGTCTCTGCCGGCGACTGGAATCAATCCGAGCGTTGTACGCTCTGCTGAGTCCCCGCCTTGACCAGCTCCAATTGCGGAAACTCTATCAGGAGATAGAACTCCCCCTGGTGCCGGTCCTTGCAGATATGGAACGCGTGGGAATCAAGGTGGATCGCGGCATGCTGCGCGAGATGTCCGCTACCATGGAAAAGCAGCTGGCGGATCTTACCGGCAGGATTTATCATGCGGCCGGCATAGAGTTCAACATCAACTCGACGAAACAGCTCGGGGAGGTGCTCTTCGAGAAACTCAACCTGCCGACCGTAAAGAAAACACGCAAGACCGGAGGGTATAGCACAGACCAGGCGGTCCTCGAGGAGCTTGCGCAAACCTACGAAATACCCAAACTGATCCTCGAATACCGGCAGGTCTCGAAACTCAAATCCACTTACGTGGATGCCCTCCCGGCATTGATTCATCCACAGACCGGAAGAATCCACACTTCTTTCAACCAGACGGGCGCGGCTACAGGACGGCTGTCGAGTTCGGATCCTAACCTGCAAAATATACCAATCCGGTCCGATCTGGGACGCCTGATCCGTGGCGCTTTTGTCCCCGAAAAAGGGAACATCCTGATTGCGGCAGATTATTCGCAAGTGGAGCTTCGCATACTGGCGCACTTGTCGAGAGACGAGGTGCTCATCAGCGCCTTCCGGGCGGGTGAGGATATTCATGAACGAACGGCGCGGGAAGTATTCACCGAAGAGGAACTGACGAACAGAGCGGAATGCCGGCGGCGTGCCAAAGTAATCAATTTCGGCATCGTTTACGGACTCTCTGCTTTCGGGTTATCCAAAACGCTCGGGATCTCAAGAGAAGATGCCCAGTCCTTCATCGATGCGTATTTTAAGCGCTACTGCGGAGTTCGAGCCTGGCTCGATTCGACGGTGGATGAAGTGCGCCGCCAGGAGTATTCGAGAACCATGTTCGGCCGCATTCGGCCGATACCGGATATCAATAGCAAAGACAATAACTTAAGGCATTTTGCAGAGAGGACGGCGGTCAACAGCCCGATCCAGGGGGCGGCGGCGGATATCATCAAGATCGCTATGATACGAATCCACCGGGCTTTGCATGATCGACATTCGTCAGCTAAGATTTTACTTCAGGTGCATGATGAACTGGTGCTGGAAGCCCCGGAAAAAGAAGCGGACGGCATCTATAAACTGG